>Ga0335085_10000998_pt1 | contig 67283 bp, 84 predicted proteins | sample Lox_Sample_45_FD_206712 | JGI IMG/M metagenome (GOLD analysis project Ga0335085, IMG submission 206712) | Soil microbial communities from Loxahatchee National Wildlife Refuge, Florida, United States - Lox_Sample_4.5 | ecosystem: Environmental > Terrestrial > Soil > Wetlands | place: USA... | reverse complement strand
CGGTACCAGCGCACGTTGTCGCCGTCCGTGTAGCGACCGAGCGCGAGCCGCACGGTGCTCTGCATGAAGAGCCCGGGCTGCATGTTGAGGTCGATCGGGTTGGCTTGTCGCGGTCCTGCCATGTCAGTTGAAGCTTCGGTGTTTCAGGGCTTTAATGTCCGCCAGCAGCACTGCGCGGGCCGCGCGCACGTGCGTTGGCACTGAGCCGTTCCTTCCGGTGACCGGGTCGCGTGCCGCCCCGTAGGTCTCTCTGAACTTCAGCGCCAAGTCGATCTGCTCGCCCTTGATCACTGTGTACGGCCTGATGGCTCGCATGATCGTGGCCGCACGGCGATTCAGCGCGTACCACGTGTAAGCCTCACGCCAGCGCCCACTGCCAGCCCGCGCGCCGCCTCTCTTGGTGGTGCCGCCGCCGAAGCGGTCCTTCAGCCACTCGATGATGCGCGGGTCGCAGTTCGCGGCCCGAATGCTGAAGCTGACCTGCATGTAGCCAGACCGACCCTTGTTCTCGTAGACGGCGATACAGCCCTCTCCGTCGATGAACCCGGCGAGGAATGCCCACTCCTGCGGCGTGCGATCCGCCAAACTGGCGTCGATCTGATCCTGCGTCTCCTTGCGCCGACCCTTCTGCAACTCTCTGATTTTCACGCGATTAATCCCTTGATGTTCGGGCCGCCGCCGCCGGAGAGGAGGTTGACCGCCCCGCCGTTCAGGTCGATGGCCTTGCCGCCAGAGGTCGAGGTGCCCGGGGGGACGACGTTGCCGCCGCCCGTCGCCGCGACGCCCGCCTGGCCACCGGATCCCCAGTCGCCACCGGCCCCGCCGGTGCCAGTGCCAGCGGTCTGGGTGGTCCCCTTGCCGGCGCCGCCCGCTCCGAGAGCCCCCAGCCTGCCGGTGCTTCCCGGGGTGCCATTCGCGCCATTGTTCCCGACGGTGTTGCAGGAGGTCCCGCCGAGCCCCGCATCTCCGCCGCCAGCGCCGCCGCCACCGCCGCCGCCGTTTCCGCACTGGCCGCCACCGCCAGCCATGGCAGCGCCGCCGCCACCACCACCGCCGCCGCCGCCCCAGATGTAGCCGTTGGCGTTGGTGATGTTGACGGTGATGCCTACGCCCGGCGCGAGGAGCGCCGTGCCGCCGTTGATGCCCGGCTTGCCCGCCGAGTAGTCGGTCGCGGTGCTGCCGCCCTGGCCTATCTCTCCGCCGTCTCCGCCGCGGCCGCCCTTGCCGAGGATGTAGCCGAGGTTGACCAGGTTGATGGTCGAGCCGGCTGCGAACCCCCTCATGTCGATCGCCGGCGTGCCGACGTCCGGCGCAGTGATCGTGACGCCGGCGTTTACCGTGACGTTGACCACCACGGCGCCCGCAGGGGAGCCCGCGCGCGTGTAGAGGTCGAGCGCCACCTCGTTGCTGTCGATGACGATTCCGACGGTACCGGCGCCGGCGGACTGGAGGCCCTGCCTCGCGATGTAGACGTTCTGGGCGAGGTTGTAGGTGAGCTGGAAGCGGTCCAGCGCGTTGGCCGTGCCTGAGAGCATCCCAGAGCTCCCCGCCTCGAAGCGCACATTCGCGGGCCACGTGAGCGTGCGGCCGCCGGTGGCGTCCTGGGAAATCCAGAGTTCGAGCCGCTGGCCGTCCTCCGGATTGTTGAGGACCAGCGCGCGATTGCCCCCGAGCTGCACGTAGTGGTTGTTCGACAGCATCAGGTTGGCGGTGATCGTCGCGCCGTCGACCAGGTTGTTGAACTGCCAGGCCCCTGCCGCCAGGAAGAGGTTCGAGATATCGAGGCGCGCGTAGCTCGCCGCGGGGATGCCCCCGAGCTCAGCCGAGTCTGCCACGGTCCCGGCCGCCAAAGCCGATGGGGTCGCCACGTTCGTGCCGTCGCAGTAGACGAGCTGCGCGGTGCCCGGCTGGATGGCTACCGTCGCGCCGCCAGCCCCGAAGACCTGCACGGTCATCACCTGCCCCGTGGCGTTGATGACGGTGTAGTTCTTGCTCACCCCGGGGACGTTGATGTTCTTCGGGCCGGTGGGGACGCCGGTGAGGTTGAGGATCGCCATGCGCGCTTGGTCGGTGGCGCCGTTGTTCGCCGACAGCGTGACGTCCCCGGCCGCCACGATGATCGTGGCCATGCCGCAGACCGAGTCCTCGAGCAGTTGGATGTCCGCCGTGTTGAGCAGCGACCCCCAGGTGTTCGTGTTCCCGCCGGTGGCCTGGAGCCGGAGCCGGAGTCGCGCGCTGTATGAGTCGGCCGGCATGGGCTATCCCTCCGCGGGCGCAGGTGCGGCGCGCAGCGGGCCCGGGTCGCCAGCGCGGATGGACCGCCGGACCTCCGCGCGCAGCCGCGGCAGGAGCTCCTGGGTGTACTTGTTGACCATGTCCTGGTAGCGGTCGTCCGCCTTGATGTAGTGCTCGGCCTCCGCCAGGCAGGCGGCGAGCAGCGCATCGGGGCCCACGCGCGAGAGCCAGGTCGTCGCGTTCGGCGCGGTGGGCATGAGCGATTCCGCCGGCGTCCCCATGTAGTGGAAGGCCATCTGGTAGGCCTGGTCTGGGGTCGGAGCGGCGTATATCTGCAGGTAGTTGAGCTCGGCCCAGAACTGCGGCTGGGCGTTGGCGCCGACGCCTGCTGCGAAGAGCTTGCAGTAGTCGAGCGAACGCTGCTCGAGGGGGATGTAGACGCCAGCGATGATGAGCCCCGCGTTTCGCACCTGGAGCGAATCGGCCGGCTTGGCGATCTGCGGGGTGCCGATGACCGACTGCACCGTGGTGGTGTCGTCGACGTCGTACTCCTCGACGTTGAGGTCGCCCCAGAGCCTGCGCTCCCCCAGGCCGATGATGTTCGGCAGGTTCGCCAGGTACTTGGAGGAGCTGTGCACCGGCCAGTCCTGGAGGGCCTGGGCGAGGGTCGTGTAGGTCCAGTAGGGGATCATGGGTAGGTAATCACTGACCCAGCGTTGCCGCCGGCGATGTAGGAGGCGTTGGCGGCGTCATAGGCGACGTTCCCCGCGCGCGCCACGGACTCGCCGCCCGCGAGGTTGGCGACGCCCTGGAACCAGTTCTGGAAGTCCGGCGAGTTGAACACCTGCCCGGCGTTGTCGAAGATGAAGTACAGCCCCGCCGTGCCGACGATCGCCTCAGGGTTGCCCATTCCGGGCACGCCGACGGGATTCGCCGACGCGAGGCCATCCGCCGTGTTCGAGCTGCGCGCGCCGCTGCCGTCCGCGCCCACGTAAAGGCCGCCGATGAAGCCGATGACATCCAGCCCGTGGGACGGGAGGCTCGCCACCCAGGTCGCACCGTCCGCGGAAGTCGCGATCACGGTGTCCGTCTGGGCGGCGTTCAGCACCAGCGCGACCCACTGAGCCCCGTCCCAGAATGGCGGCGTATCGACCCCGCCGTTGTCGAAGGTCCCGGACATCGACCAGGTGGCGCCGCCGTCCGAGGAGTGGGCGTAATTGTTCGTGACCGGGCCGGTGTTGCCCCAGAGGACCCAGTTTCCGGCGCCGTCTGTCCCCACCCAGCCTTGGCCCGCACTCGCGATGCCGGTGGCGATCGTGGACCATGTGTTCCCGCCATCGGTCGAGCGCGCGACGTCGGTGCCGTAGGCCCCGAAAATCCACACGCCATCCCCGTACTGGAGGTTGCCGTAGGAAGGCAGCAGACCGCCCGGGATGCTCGAGCGCAGCGCCCAGGTGTGGCCACCGTCCGTCGAGGCGTAGACGTGTCCAGCGCCATCGACGAGGAGCGTGAGGCCCGCGCCGTCGGTCGCCACGCCGTAGATGGCGTTCGCGCCGGCGATGTCACCGCGGAAGGTCCAGTCGAGCGCCGAGGAGATGGTCACGCAGACCGTGTTCGAGGGCGCGGATGGAGGGCCCTGCGCGGTCGAGATGTTGTTCCCCATCGGGTTCGCGATGATGTAGTAGCAGTACGCGCCAGGCGGCAGCGGGCCGCCCTCGCTCATGAGCGGCTGGCCGTCCTCGTTAAGCAGCGGCTGCCCGTTCTCGTTGAGGAGTGGCTGCGACTCGCCAGCATCGAGGTAGATGATCGGGCAATCCTCGACCACATTGGTCCACGGGTCGCCCGGGTGCTCCGGCAGGATCGCGAGCGTGCAGTCGTCGACCCCGATGATGCCGCCGAGGAAGTCCCGCTCGACGGCGCAGGAGAGGAGCAGCGTCGGCGTCGCGCCGTTCAGCCCGCGGTAGATGTCGTAACTCGCGATCTCGGTGATGTCCGAGTCGGCCGGGGTCCACGTGAGCTGGGGCGAGCCGCCTACGATGTCGATGGAGAGCTCTGGCGCCGTGGGCGCGGCGATGACCTCGGGCGACGGCCGGTAGAGCGCGACCGGGTCCTCGACGCGCGGGAGCGTCTCCTGCGGGTGCCTGGCCTCGTACCAGTCCGGGTCGACGCGCATGTTTGGGTAGCGCCCATCGAACACCATGTCCTTGAGCAGCATCTTCCGGCCCGAGCGGCCGCAGATGCCCCAGGCGCGCGCGCCGACTGCGTACTGCTTGGCCATCAGTGCGGCTGCTGGCCGGCAGCGCCGACGCTGCGCAGGAAGGCCTCTGTCTCTTCGCGGTGGCGGTCGAGCAGAGCGGTGCTGCGCTCAGCCGTGTCACGCCGCAGCCGCTGCTCGAGCGCGAGCATGGTCCACCCACCGGCGTAGAAGGCCTTGCGGAGCTCCTCGCGGATGAACTCGCCGGTCTCGCTCACCGGCGGGAGCTGCGTCTCGGCGTATGAGGCCCACAGCGTCTCGGCGGTCTCGTCCTCGAGCTTCTTTCCCTCGAGCATCAGCGCCTGCCAGTCCGCGGCTCGAAGGCCGGGTAGGTGGTGATGTCACCGCGCTCGCGGTCCTCGGTCCGCAGCATCCCCAGGACGCCGCCGGGGTTGAGCGGGTTCTGCGACCACTGCGGGCCGGCGTAATACTCCATCAGCGCCTGGTACTTAGGGAAGTTCCACTTGAGGGCGAACTTCGCCGCGAGGCCTGCCACCAGCGCCTCGTTCGCATAAGTTGGGATGTCGAGGTTCGCGGCGAGGTTGTCCGCCACGTCCTGATTCTGGTGGAAGCCGTTGTAGATGATCTGGTCGGTGGTGTTCGAGCCCGCCTGCCAGTAGTAGACCACCTTCTGCCCGAACTGCCGGTCCACGAAGTAGCGATCCGGCCGCCCCTTGATCAGCTTGTTGGTGATCATCATGTATTCCTGGCGCGTGATCGGGTACATCTCGACGTCCGCCGGGGTGACGCCAGCGCCCTGCCGGCGCAGCACCGCCTCGGTGATGTCCAGCATCCCCACCGGGAGCAGGAAGTTGGTCTCGCCCACCGAGACCGTGTGCGTCTGCGCCTCCATGATCTGCCACTGCCGGATGCCGAGAGTCGACCACTCCGAGTTCAGCATGAGGCGCAGCGAGCGGAACGCGCCCTTGAGGTGGTAGGTCCCGATCGCCACCAGGTCTATCCCAGCGCGCTCGAAGCCCTCGTCGAAGAGCTCCCGGACGAGCGAGCCGTAGTTGTAGGTGCCTGACGTTCCCATGCTTTGCCCCTACGGTTGGACGAACGGCGTGCCCGCGTTCCAGCGGGCCTGCGCGGGCAGGCCGGAGCCCGAGCAGCTGTTGGTCTTCACGTATGGCGAAGCCGTCGGCGTGATCCAAGGCCACGGATACGTGCAACTGCCAGCACTGAAGAACGCAGGCGTCGACGTAAGGTAGAGCGAGTTAGGCAGCGTCTGCGAATAGCCCGAGGCCCAATCCGTGATCGAGCCGTTGAGGAAGTCGAAGTTGCCGCTCTTGAACAGGTAGGTGGCCGACACGCCATTGATGTTCGGGTCGCTCTTCGTCGGGTTGTTGGAGTCCGAATTCCAGCCCGGCATCCAGATGTGCTTGCTCGAGCTGTAGTCGCCCGAGTACGTCCAGCCGTTCCCCGCCGTGGTGGTGCCGGAGGTCCCGAGCACGTTGCCCACGTAGGCCAGCCAGTAGTTGTGCAGCATCGGGCCTGCCGCGCGCAGGACCCCTGGGGTGTCGGCCGAGCCAGGCTGGCCGGTGGTCACTTCCCAGCCGGTGCCAGCCGCATCATTCACCGCGGCGTTCGCGCTCTGTCCGTTGGCCACCATGCTGGGGTCGGTGAAGGGCGTGCGCAGCGCGGTGCAGTCGTTGCGGAAGTAGACGTGATACATCGCGTTGCCGTGGGTATCGTCGTTGTCGCAATTGCTGCCCCAGTTGCCCTCGAAGAGGAAGTGGTGCGTGCCAGCGAAGTGCGAGCCGTTAACGCTCATGTCCTCCCAATAGTTGCCGATCGCCGACCAGTAGTCGTAGAACGAATCGTCCACGTAGTTGTAGGCCACCACGGCGGCCGCCGCGGCCTTGCCAACCATGCCCTTGCCGCACAGCCTGGTGATGCTGTTGACGATGTAGATCTCGGTCGAGGCGTCCTGGATGCCGAGCGGGTACTCCCCGCCATTGTTCACGCTGTAGGCGCAGTTATTGGCGAAGGAGGTGTCGAACTGGTCGCGCACGGTGTAGCTGAAATTCACCGCCCCGCCGCCCCAGTTGACGATCTCGACGTTCTTAGCCCAGCAGTAGGCGCAGAACTGAAAGTTGATGCCCCCGCTCGTCGGCCTCGAGATGGTGAGGTTCTCGACCCCCGCCTGGCTGATGAAGGCCATCGCGGTACCGTTCTGCTTGGTCGGGAAGTAGACGTGCGCCTGGTGCGCCCCTCCATACATGGTCTCGCTCGAGACGGTCTGCGAGCGGCTGATCGTGTAGTTGCCAGCGCCGCCCGAGCAGGAGTTGACCGCGGTTACATAGGTCCCATCGAGCAGCGTGTCGGTGGCGTCCCCGACAATCTGTCCCACGGTGGTGGTGCAGTTATCCCCGCTGGTGGTGAGCGTGGTGCCGGAAGTCGAACCGGTGAACGTCGTGGCGCCGCTCTTGCGGAAGGCGACCGTGACAGGGTCGTCGAAGGTGAGCGTGCAGTTGGTGCCCGGGCACGGTCCCGCTCCCACTGCCGTGACGACGTGGATCTCCGAGGTGGCGCGATCGTAGAGCGACTGGATGACGTGGGGGTTGTTGTACGGGTAATCGCCGGTGCCCATGTCTCCGGTGCCGTTCCCGTACTTGTCCCACTGCACACGGCCGGTGGCCGGGCTCGGGGAGGCGCTCAGCCAATCCGGCGCCGCCCAGACCTGGCCGCGCAGGTTCGGGCCCACCGGATCGTTCTGCCAGGTGGCGCCCGAGGCCTCGTCGATCAGCGCCCAGGTGCCGACCGAGAAACCGGTGGTGCTCGCCACCTGAATCGTGGTCGCGCCTTGCGCCGCGTCCGCATCTACCGGGGTTCCGCAGCCAATGGCCGACGAAAGGAGCCCGCAATGGCCCATGCTGCCGGACCACCCGAAGTCGAACTGGTTAGCGGCGGCCGAGGGCTGCACCTCGATCGCGGCGTTAGACGTGCAGGCGACTTCGTGCGAGGTATCGACACCACACTGGCCGCCGGTCCACGCCAGCATGCCGTTGTAGACCACGATGGCGGTCGAGCAGTACGGCGTCGAGCCGTTGGTACAGGAGCCCGTGCCGCGCAGACTCACCCCTTTGCCGAGGACGATCACCTCCGACATGGCGATGTTGAAGGTGCCCGAGGCCAGCTGCACGACCTGGCCAGCGGTGCAGGCGTTGATCGCTGCCTGGATGAGCGAGGCATCGTCCCCGCTGGTCGGCGGCGTGAGGCCGCTGGGGCTTACCGTGGAACCGCACTGCGTACTCCTCGTCGGGATACCTCCGACGGGCTGCAGGCCCGCGTTCTGCCAGTTGGTGGCGATGTTGTTGACGGCCGGCAGCAGAAGGAGCGCCGCTGCGGGGCCGCCACGCCCGTGACGCGCCTCGCAGGGCGCGGTGACGGCGAGGGTTAGCAGGATGGCGAGGACGCTCCTCACGGCATCCCCGCGGCCTTGCGGTACCGACCGTCGTTGGCGGCCTCGCGCTCCGATGGTGGCACCCAGATGGAGGTGGTCCCGAAGTTACCGAGCGCCGGCTGCCAGTACTGGATGGTCGAGCAGTCTGGCGTCACGAAGCTCCCGGACTTTCCGACATAGGAGCCGCTCGTGCCATTCGGCAGCGCGCTCGCCCCGCCATTGGTGTAGCCATTGTGGGTGCAGGTCCCGCCCGTCGCCTGCTTGAGCGCAATGTAGCCGCCCGAGCTGCTCGTCGAATTCGCGACGGTGTAGGTGAAGGTGATGGAGCCAGTCGAACTGGCCTTGTAGTGCGCCATGATGTCGGCGTTCTCGATGCCGTCGATGTCGGTCTCTCCCGTGTAGGTCGCCAAGTCCCAAATTGCCCCAGCAGGTGCGGTGACGGCGGTTCCCGGTCCCTGTCCGAGCCCGACGTTCTCGATGACAAGGTCATTCGCTACGGTGGGCGAGGGCTTGGCGCTCGGCGTGTAGGTCGTGCCCGTGCTGCCGTCGGCAATCAGGGCGCCGACGTCGAACGGGCTCGTTGCAGCGCCCGACACATCGACCGTGCGCCAGGAGACGTTCGAGTCGCCGCCTCCCCCGGTGATGTAGACCTCGAGGTTCGGGTTCGCACTCGCGTTGCCGAAGTAGAAGATGCCGCTGGTTGAGACGGCCGTCCAGCTGTTGCCCTCGCTGTCGGTGGCGGTGAGCGTGTTGAGATTCGGGTCAGTGCAGGCGACAACCCGAGCATTCCCATAGAAGGGCACCCGCATGCGGTAGGTGCCGCTCCCGGGGAACTGCCCTGTGGTCATGTGCAGGATGTCGTTGACCTGGATGCCAGCTGGCGGCGCCGTGCCTGACCCGCTCGCGACCTTGATCGCGACGGCGAGGCTGTTCCAGTTATCAGCGGCGTCTGCTACCGAGACGATTCCGGGCGTCAGCGCCGCGCTGGTCCCCTGCACCTGTAGCTGCACGGCGTAAGGGTTGCCGTCGGTGAAGCCGTACGCGTTGTTGAGCGTCAGCGGTACGAAGTTGGCCCCAGCAAAGATTTCCGTCGTGGTGGTGGTCGGCGTGGTGTCGGACTTCTGGTGCCAGGAGACGACGATGTTGCCGCCCGTGGCGTTGTTGTTCGGGGGCGTCATGCTCCCGGTGTTCTGGGTCGTCGAGTTCGCGCGGCTCTGGATGGTGGTGCCGCTCGTGGCCGTGAAGGCCGAGGTCGTCACCCCGTTGAGCTCGAGGATGAAGTACGAGAAGACGCTTTCAGCCGTCCCCAAGGTTACGGTGATGAGCTCGGGGCTCGCGCAGGACGTGATGTTCGGCAGCACGTACATGCGGCTGTCGAGGTTGCCGCCGGTGGCCGTGACCACAGGTGACCCGTAGCTGCCGTTGCAGGAGCCGCTGACGCTCGAGACCGAGATGCCGCCGGTCGTCGTGAAGCCGAAGACGACGGTGTTGCCAGTGCCGCTGACCTTCGGGAAAGGCAGCTTGTAGGTGGTGCTCGCCACCGCCCCCTTGCCGGACCAGTTCGTGCCGCCGCCGATGTACGAATAGACGTTGGTCGGGGCGGTGTTCGGCAGGAGGACCATCTCGATGGTCGCGGAGATGGTGCTTCCGGTGCTCGTGACGTTGGCAGTGGTGCTAGACCAGGAAGAGACGCCTGCGTTCGTGTCATGGAGCGCAGCCTGGTAGCTCGCCCCGGTGACCAGCGCCTCATTGGTCATTCCGCTCGGGGCGGTGCCGATCGCCTGGGTGGTGTTGCTGGCCCCGACGAGCCCGAGCGCCCATGAGTTTCCGCTGCTTGAGTCCCCCATGGGGCTCAGCGCAGGGAAGGTGACTGTCGCGGTGGTCGAGCTGCTCGAGGCGAACTGCCCGAAGAGGATCGTGTTGCCAGAGGATGGTCGGTAGACCGCGCAGACGAGCTCGGAGGCGTTTGTCCAGGTGCCGCTCGAGTCGTTGGTGGTCGTCGCGACCTTGAAGCCCAGCCTTCCGGCGAGCGTGGTGGCCGTGCTGTTGCTCTTGGTGAGGATGCTGACGTACCCGGATGGGAGCGTCGGAGCGGTCGTGGACCCTCCGCGCACCGCCCACACGACCAGGAAGTCGCCCGCTTGGTGGGTGGTGAAGGTGCAGGTGGTGGCGCTCGCCGTGACGACGCCGACGCGCGTGATGGCGCCCTGCGCGATGCCAGACAGGCACAGCGCGGCGAGGAGGCCTAGGAACCCGCGGCGTGTGATGAGGCTCATGTCAGTACGGCGTGCACTGGAACGAGATGACGTCGGTCACGCCCGCCGCCGCCGGTATGGGTATGGTCGCCGTGCTGGTCGACGTCGCGCTCTCGCCCCACATGGGGATCCAGGTCCCGGCGTTCTGGGTGGTCCGGTCGCCCACGTTGCAGTGGTAGCCGGTGGTCGCGGTGAATCCCGTCGCCCCGTTCATGGTGACGGTGATCGAGGTGCAGGGCCCGCTCGCGAGGGTGACAGTACCGGCGAATGCCGTCCCGGTGTGCGCCGAGGGCGTGCAGCCGGTCCCGGACACGGTGAACGTGGTGGCGGCCTGCAGCTGCGACATCGTCAGGGACGAGACCGCTACGGCCGTGGGAGAGGCGCTGGAGCCGGTCGCGTTCGCTACGACGGTATTGGCTCCGATCGAGGCGATACCTCCGACTGGAAGCCCGGTCAGATTCGTCGCGGTCCCGGAGCTCGGCGTCCCAAGAGCGCCACCGCTCACCAGGAGGGTCGCGGACGCCGGTATGTTCGTGCCGTTGGCGCTCGTCAGGCCCGCGGCGCTGGCCGAATAGCCGGGCTGGGACGAGCTCCCGTTCGATATGAGCACCTGGCCGGCAGTGGAACTCGGCGCGATCTGGTTGAGCGCGTTTGAGGCCCCGCCGGAAAACAGGTCGTACTGCGTGAGGCTCGCGCTCACGATCTGGCTGGACGAGTTGCTGGCGAGGAGATTCGCGCTCGCGGCCACCGCCGCGCCGTTCACCTTGACCACACTGGCAGCCTGGGACCCGGATCCCGGGCCCGCCGTGACGTCCCCGGTCAGCTGGGTGATTCCGCTGCCACCGGAGCCGCAGGCCGCGCCCTGGTCCTGAATCTCGAGCGGGCTGGTCGAGCCGACCTTGAGGCAGTCCCCGGCGGTGAAGGCGCCCGTCGAGCCTGGCGCAGTCCCAGCGGACGCCGCGATGGTCGTCCCGTTGACCGACGTGACCCCCGGGAGGGTCGTCGCGTAGCCGGGGTCGGACGAGGAGCCGTTGGATACCAGAGCCTCGCCCGACGTCGAGGACGGCGCGAGCTGGTTCATGGTGCTCGAGCCGTTGCCGATCAGCAGGTTGTGGGCCGTGGGATTCGCGATCCCGGTCCCACCGTTGCCCACGCCGGTGGTCCCGGTGACCCCTCCCACTCCGCCGGCCGCCAGGTTGGTAGCTGGCGTGACCGCGTTGCATCCGTTGACCAGGTAGTTGCCGCTCACGGCGACGATCGAGCAGAACCGCCCTGGCGGAATCGGGAGGCTCGAGGCGCCGTTGATCGTGCTGGTGGTCGGCGTGACGGTGTCCGTGCCGGTCCCGGTGTTCTGGATCTCAACCGTGCACACGGCGAAGCTGCCAGTAGCCTGCGGGAGAGTGATCGCAACCGAACTCGAGCTCGTGTAATTGACCCCGTAGGCGCAGTCGGTCGAGGCGATCGTGTCCGTGGTGCCCGACACGCTGCGGATGGTGTAGGTGGTGCCGAGCACCCCGCTCGACTCAGCCAGGCCGTTCGCCAGGGTGACTGCGGTCACCTGGCTCGAGCCATTGGTGCCCACCAGGGCGGCGCCCGCAGGGAAAGCGGCGCCATTCGCCTCGCTGGCGTTGATGGTGGCCGTGCAGTTCGCGTTCCCGGACGCCGCGATGCCGTTCGCGAGCTGCGTGCCGGAGCACTGGCTGGGCGTCGCGGCGAGCGCCGTGGCAGTCGCGGCGTTGCCCGTGGTGCTCTGATTGAGCGTCGGGAAGGCTGCCCCGGGGTAGCTCGAGAGCGAGTGGTAGGCAGGGGCGGCGCTCGAGCCCGTGATCCCTCCCCAGACCCCGTACGCGAGGCCCGTGTTGCCCAGGGTGAGAGTGACCGCGCCACTCGAGCTCGAATTGGTGATCAGCGTACCGTCGCCGGATATCGACGACACGGCCCCGCCACCCGATCCGCAGTCGCTCCCGGTCCCGGTCACGACGCCGGTGTTGCTGGCGTGCAGGCACTGAATGCCGCCGCCGGTGACATTGGTCGTGAGGGCCCCCGTCGCCGAGAGCGTGGTGAAGAAGCCGGGCGCCGGCGTAGTGCCTCCGATGGTCGGGGGCGTGGCGTAATTCTGGGTCGCGAACGTCCCGAAGGACGTCCCGCTCGTCTTGGTACAGGTGACGGCGCCGGCCGAGGTGATGGCGCAGTCCCCAGTCATGCTGTTTGCGGCGTACGCCGTACCCCCGGCGTTTCCGATCAGCAGCTGCCCTGCCGATGGGGTCGCCGTGATGCCTAGTGGCATCCTGGCCGCTCCCAGCGTCCCCGAGGTGATGTTCGAGGCGTTGGTGGTGTCGGTGGTAGCCGACGTCGCGAACGACACGCCGTTGACCTTGAGGCACGTGATCGCGCCCGCGGAGGTGATCGTGCAGTCGCCGCTGAGGCTATTGGCAGCGTAGGCGGTCCCGCCGGCGTTCCCGATGAGGAGCTGGCCGGAGCTCGGCGTGGCCGTGATGCCGAGCGGCATGCGCCCAGCGCCCAGGGTGCCGCTCGTGATGTTGCTCGCGTTGGTGGTATCGGTCGTGGCGCTCGCGACGAAGTTGCTGCCGTTGGTCTTAAGGCACGTGATCGAAAGCGTCCCCGAGGTCGTGCAGTCGCCCGCCAGGTCGCCATTGGTGATGGTGTTGCTGCCGGACCACTTGGTCAGGTTTCCGCTTACCGGCGAGCCCGTGGCCGTGACGCCACCACCACCGGAGCCGCAATCGCTGCCGGTTCCCGAGATGACGCCCGAGCTGTTGGCGTGCAGGCACTGGTTGAGGCCCGTGATGCCGGTGTCTGTGAGCGAGGAGAAGCGCCCGGAGTTAGCGGTCGTCCCGCCGATCGCTGGCGGGCTGGCATAGCTCTGTGTCGCGAAGGTGCCGAACGGCACCCCGTTGGTCGAGATGCACGTGATGACGCCGGCTCCGGTAGCCGTGCAGTCGCCCGTGATCAGGGAAACGCCCGCCAGGCCGATCGAGGAGGCCTTGCAGCCGAAGGACGCGCCCGACTGGACGCACGGCATGACCTCGTTCCCGCCGAGCGGCGTGGTCGCCGCTGGCAGGGTCGAGACCTTCTGGGCGCAGGCGAGCGCGGGGAGCGCCGCGAGCATCAAGGCGATTACGACTTTCCGCATCACGTCGCTCCCCCTTCGGGCTATCCGCCCGTTCCGCCCTGCGCCTGGGTCACCACCAGCCGCAGATTCCCCGCCCCGGCCACGGTCACGCGCGAACGTACCGCGCGCACCGGGTCCTCGAGGCTTCCGTAGGTCGCCACCGTGAGCCCCGTCATGGTCGCGTGGTCGAGCACCCTCAGCGTGATCAGCCTCACGGTGGGAAGCGCCGCCAGGAGGCCTGCGTTCGGCACCGCGTAGGTGTACGTGTTGGCGTCGACCACGGTCACGTCGGAGCCCTGGGTGTCGAGGTTCACCGGATCCCCGCTCCCGAAGACGATGACGCAGTCCCCGGTCCGCAGACCATGCCCAGGCTGCACGACGGTCGCGACGGCCGCGGCGCGCGTGATGCTGGTGGGTGTGATCGGCAGCGACAGGTTCGGGTCGTCGTCGGTGAGCTGGATCTTCCAGGTGCCCGTCCCAAGCGCGGCGCCGTTGTCCATGGTGGCCGCGAGGCTCAGCTTGAAGTTCCGCTGGTGGTAGTTCACCGGGACCCAGGCGCTCGCGCCCAGTGCCGCCAGCGACACCACGACTTCGGTACGCATGTGGGACTCCTTAAGCCGGGGTTACGCCGTAGGCACCCGACTTCTGGTCGACGCCGCCCGTGCGGTCGTAGACCACCAGGTTGACCGCGTACTGGTGCGCCCCGTTGGGCGCCGTGGTCGCGGCGATGGTCCCGCGCACGTCACCCGTGGTGGACGTCGCCGGGCTCGTCTGGTCGCCCACGACGAGGGTGTAGCCCACGTCGGGGAGGCTGTCGGTGAGCGCGTCCAGGATGCCGTTGACGCCTACCAGGTACGGCAGGCCGATCTTGACGCCGGTTCCGACGGTGGCCGCGGTGACCGCGACCGAGAAGGTGACGGCGGTGATCGTGGCGAAGGCCTTCTTGCCGGTGAAGGCGGTGACGCCGCCGCCCGACTGCTCGGTCTGCGGCTGGCCGTAGTAATCCGTGCCGGTGACGGTGATCTGCGCCGCCGTGGTCCAGGCAGCCACGACGTTGCGCGGCGTGGGGATGGTGGCGACACCCGCGGCCGCGAGGGCGCCGTTGATGTTGAGCGCGTTGCCGGCGCCGGACGCCTGGTTCGTGCAGATGGCGTTGGCAGAGGCCGCCGCAATCGCGCCGAAGTTGACGTAGTTGGTGGGGCTGATCGGCAGGCCCGGCAGCGGGTTCGCCGGCGGGTAGTAAGCGCGCTGCGAGTACAGCGTGTCAGCGCGGGAAATCGTGTGTCGAGTGGTCATGTGACAGGCTCCTTTGAGCCGCGGGTTGGCTACCGCGTCAGTTAGACCCTAGGAAAATGCCGGGCGGAGGTGAGTCCGCCCGGCCAGGTAAGCGACGCACTAGGTCTCTTTCGCGCGCCGCCGCTTCGCTCCTTCAGACTCCGCCGGACGCGGCGCCCCTCCAGTCGGTCCAGCCGAAGCTGTACCGCTCGCGCTTCTTGTAGCGCATGTTGCCGGTCTCGAAGTCGCCCTCGACGCCGCCCGAGATGGCCTTGCGCACGAAGTGCTTGAGGCCGTCCGGCACGTTCGTCTTGAACGCCCAGAAGCGCGGGTCGGTGAGGCGGTGGTTGACCGTGAACCCTTCCCGGATCGTCCCCAGCTTGAACATCGCGTTGATGTTGTTGTCGCCGGTGTCGGGCTGGTAGGGGGTCATGGTCAGGCGGGTCGCGATGAACTGGAGGTTCGTCGCGATGATCAGCCGCACGATGTCCGGCTTGATCGGGATGCCCCGCTCGTCGGTCCACGCGCTGATCTGGATGGCGAGCGCCTCCATCGAGGCCTCGGCCAGGTCAGCCGGGGTGGCCAGCACGTTCGAGAGCACCGAGCCGTTGGCCAGCGGGTGGGCGGTCGAGAAGAGCGCCACGCCATCGCCACCGGGGTAGCTCGCCGAGGTGCCGTTGTTCAGCACGTTCGCTCCCTTGACCTCCTTGGTCTGCAGGAAGCTGCGGCTCAACGCGCGGCTCATCTTCTGCCCGATCGAGCCGTAGAGGCCGTCCTCTTCCGCTTCCTCGGTGATGGCAAAGCCCAGCGCGATCGTCTCGTGGTTGTACCGCGCCGTGTAGCTCTCCGCGCCCTCGTCGTACTGGATCGAGTCGCCCTCGTCCTTGACCGGCGCTGCGCCGAGGCCGTACATCAGCACGTCCTCCTCGTAGGCCTTCTGCGACGTCTCCACGTCGAAAATGTCCCGCCACTCTTCCTGGTAGCGGTCGTACTCCATGCCGAAAACAGCGTTCAGGCCCTCCTGAAGCTGCCGGCGGAAGTCGCTCCGATTCATCATGTTCGCGATTCCTTGTGTGTGGTGCCGGTTAGCTGGTGGGGGCTAGACGCCCGTCATCAGGCCGCCGTAGTAGTGCAGCGCGATCGCCACAATTACGCGGGCGTAGTTGCCGACTGAAACGTCGGGCCGGTTGACCAGGTCGTCGATGCGCAGGTTCGCGCCCGAGTTGGCCGCGGCGGTGGTCGAATCGACCGCGTCCGCGCTGGTCTTGGTGAGCAGGTTCTCAGCCCCGATCACCAGGTTGGCGAGCGCGCCGATGTACGTGTTCGCGAACGCGAGCGACATCTGCGCCTCGAAGAGCGCCTTGGGGTCATCGTGCACCCAGGCCTGCGCCTGGCTCCCCGCGACGATGGCCTGGCCGGTGGGCCAGAGGCGGTTGTACTGCGGCTGCGACTGGTTGGGGTCCAGGTAGTAGCAGCCATCGAAAACCCCGAGCAGGCGATCGGTCGCCGCGCCCGGGCGCTGGATGGTCTTCGGCCCACCGACGACGAGCTCGACCATATCGCCCTGGGCGATGTTGGCCGCGTACCCGCCGGCGATGTAGTACCGACGGCGGCGGACCGCAATGCCACCCGTGAGGTGCTTTGCGACCCGGAAGCCGTTCGGGGCATTTACGTTTGCCATGGAATGGTCCTTTGGTTGGGTTCAGTGGTGAGTCACCAGGGGCCCTCAGGCCTCCGCGGCATCGAATCCCTCGTCCCCAGCAACCTCTAGGCGCCCGCGCCGCGCGCGCGTGCTGACCTGAGTCCGACGCTCAGGCTTCAGCAGCGGCATGTAGCGGTTATCGACCTTGAACATATTCCGGTCGACGCCCTTGTTCTGGGCCCGTGTCTGGTCCCGGTAGAAGCGGTCTCGCTGGACGGCGATGCGCTCCGGGATCTCCATGAGGATCAACCCGCGCTTGACGTAGTACTGCCCGTACTTCCCATGGGAGCTGGCCGTCAGTTCATGCACCCGTCGCACTCTCGAGCGTTTAACGGGGCGCCAACCCTCGTCGAGCATCTCTTCCAGGTGCTCGGCATCTTCGGTGTTGTCCGTCCGCAGGCTCACCCAGCGATTCCTGTACCCAGGCCGAGGAGGCGGGGCATCAAGGCGCTGCGGCTGTCGCCACACGGTGGGCATCTCACTGTCACGGTCGACGATTTCTCGAGCGTCGGCCTGACGAGCAGATTCGTTGCGGTTGTGGTGGGCGTCGTTGTCGAGCCCGGCCACCTGCCGCGTGATGGGGGTGCGCTTCTGGCGCTTGGTTTCGGCCGCCTGGCCGCGCTGGGCCTCGGCGCGACGGACGCGGGCCTCGAGGACCTCGGGAGCCATGAGCTCGCCCTCGACGCGCTCGCGCGGGGCATTCTTGCGTGGGCCGGCCATTTAGCGTGCTCCTCTCTGGTCATCAGCCTGCTGGGCGCGCTCGAGGATGGTCCTGGCGCGCTGCTGGGCGAATGCCTTCTTGTGCTCGGGGTTGTTGGGGTCCATCTTGAAAATGCGCATCTCCTTGAAGTCGGCCTCCGTGAGGCGGACCCTCCCCTGGCGCGCCATCTCGACCTCGTTGTCGGTCTGACGCTGCTGGCCAAGACGCCCGGTCGGAGCCCGGTTACCGTTCATCTGGCGCCGCGCGCCCCGCTGACTGTTGTCCACACGTGCTCCTCGGCGATCGCCACGGGCGCCGCCTCTATCACCGTCACCGTCGTCCTGGTCGTCGAACTCGAAGGGCTCGCGCTCGAGGTCTCGAATCTCGAGCTCCGGGAACTCCTCGTGCAGGCGCTCGGCGAGCTCCTCGATGTGCTCGTCCGAGTAGGGCTCGAAGTCGAGCTCCCCGTCCGAGATCTCGCCCATGATCTCCCGGTCGATTGCGAGCGCGACCTCCTTGGCCTCCTTGTCGCGCCGCCACCAGCGCCGGTTCGCGCGCGTGAAGTCGGTCGCCCGCTCCTTCTGCTCGGCGGTGAGCGTGTCGCCACCGCCAGCTGCCGCGCGCGCCGCGGCCGCCTCGCGCTCCTGCTTGGCCTTGCGCTCGTTCTCCTCGACGATGCGGGCGTTCTGAGCCCTGAGCGTGAGGTCGTACTCCTTGACCTTGAGGTCGCCCTGGAGCTCGCCCAGCTTGATCTGCAGCGTCAGTGCCTTCTGGGTCTCGCCCGCCTCGGTCGCGGCCGCAATCTGCGGGATGAGCGCCTCGATCTGTGCCTTGAGCGCCTTCACGTCCTGGTCGGCGGCGACCTTGGTGCTGGTGCGCTCGATCTGGAGCACCCGGTCGGCGAGCTCCTGCCGGGCGGTGCGCTCCTCGGCCAGCTGCCGCTCGGTCTGCTCACGCAGGGCCCGCTCGCGGTTGACGATGGCCCGCTCGCGCCGGATGCGCTTCTGCACCCTGGCGGAGTAGCCGCGGTCGTCATCGTCGCCGTCATCCGCGGCGCGCGCGCGCTGGCGCGCCACGGCACGGTCGTCACGCTCCTGGCGCCGCGCCGGCGCGGGCTCCGCGGGCTCTTCCCGGCGCATCACCTGGCTGGCGGGCGCGTCGTCGCCGGCGCCGGCGTCGTCTCCATCGGCGTCACGGGTCGCTACGGCTCCCGGGCGCGCATCGCCCAGGACGTCGATGACCTCGGCGGTGCCATCAGGCTCCGTCTCGCTCGCCGCGGCCACGTCGGGACGGTCGGGCGGCATGAAGTCGTCCGCAGCGTCCCGCTCCCCCCGCACCAGCGGGTGGGTCTTCACATTCCGTCGCTTCTTACCAGCCATCTACGCTCTCCCGCGCACGCAGTGCGTACGCTGTTGTGGGCCTACAGCCAGGCCCTGATGAGCTCGGGGTCTTTGACCGCGAGCTTGCACTCCGTCTCGGTGATGATCCGGAGCATGTGTCCAGTGGTGAGGTGAATTTCGGTGCCCGCGTACTGCTCGTGCAGCACGTAATCGCCGACCTTCGGCTTGTGCACCTCCTCGGCGAGGTCGAGGCCTGAGGCGGTCTTGCTCCGCCAGGCGAAGCAGCCGATCAGCACGATGCGGCCGACCTGCGACAGGATTCGCTCGGCGTCCATGCTGATGGGCGCCTTCACCAGGAGGCCGCGCTGCTTCGGGATGTACGGCTCGACCACGATGTTCCAGAGCAGCGCGTGGCCCAGGCGCTCGAGCAGCTCCGCGGTGACCGGCTTGAGCTCGGGCTCGATGGCCGGTCTCCCGGCCTCCATGTTGCTAATGGCCTGTCTGACGGCGCTGCTGCGCGCGGCGTTCTCTTGCTTGCTCACGTACCGTCTGCTCCTCGTCCTCGATCAGGTTCAACCCACCCGCCATCAACTCCTCGACCGCTTTCAGCCCCACGTCGATCTCGGCTATCCGGCCGACGTGGCGCTGGTACTCGCGGTCCTCGAGCCCCTTGCCCACCCTGACCTGCAGGTCCCGCTGCCTCTCCTCGAGGCGGCGCTTCATCGCGCGCAGGACCTGCAGGTGGAGCGGGAGGGTGCTCAAACCTGTCCCATCGCGCCCTTGCAGCGGGACACGCTCGGCTCGCCCTTGGAGCCCGAGCCCATCGTGCCGCTGTACTTGCCGGACGAGCCGCGGCCGTCGCCGACCGTCCCGCGCGCGCCGTTGATGCGGCTGGTGCTCGGCATCGCACCGGCGGCGCCCTTGGCGTTGCCGGTCTCGACCGACCCGTAGTTGCCGCGCTCCTCGCTGGTCTCGCCCCCGGCGGGCTTGTAGCCCGTGCCCTTGTCGGAGCTGCCGGCGCCTTCGCTCGCGGCGTCGTGCGGCATGCCCGACTCGAGGGCGTCTGAATGCTCGCCGCCCGCCTTCGGACGCTCGAGGCCATTGGCCCCTGTGGGGCGATCGGTCGCTGCACGGGTCATTGCGTGGCTCCTTGGTTGCCTGCGGCGGCGGATATGTCCTGGCCGCGGAATAGGGACGACTGCGCACCTCCGGCGTACATGCGGGAGATGAACTGCATCAGCTGGTCGAACGACGCCCCGGTCTCCTGGCTCGCCGCGGCGAACTTCGCCGGCGGGATGCCGAAGCCGTTGGGGTGGCGCGAGAAGAGGAACGCGCGCGCCTTCTGCACGTGGTTGCCGCCTGACTGCACGACCTTGTGCAGGCCTGGGCGGACCTGGTTGCGCACGGCGGGGCGGGCGATCACGTGGTGCCCTCCAGCTTGGGCTGCGTGACGCCGCGCGTGAGCACCAGCCAGCACACCGGGCGTTGCGCCGGCGCGCCGTGGGTGAAGCCGATGTTCACCTCGTAGACCGCGTAGCGCTCGCGATCGCGCAACCGTGCCCAGAACGAGAGCGCATCGCCCTCGCTGGCAAAGCCGCCGATCACGCCCTGCTCGAGCTCGCGGACGGTCATGCGGCCTTCTTGCGGCCATGGCCGTTGAGCGCCTTACGGGCGGCGCGCTTGGACGCCAGCGACTCACGGGTGGTCTGCCGGCTGTTTCGGAGGCCCTGCTCGTGCTCCTCGCGCCCGCGGGCGAGTGCCGAGAGGTGGATGACGCGCTGGTGGCGCTGCTCGACCGTGTGCTCGGCGTGCTTGCGCAGGATGGACGTCGCCGTGTCCTGGTCGATCTGGCGCATCCGGGCCTGGTGCTCCTCCTCAAGCTGCCGAAGCCGCTGCGCGTGCTCGAGCTCGCGCTGCTTGTAGTCGGCCACGAACTGGTGGGTGTCGCGCTCGATCCTGGCCTGCGACTCCGCCTGCTTGCCCTGGATGGAGGCCTGGATCTTGGCCTGGGACGCCTGGATGTCCTGCTGGACCTGCTGCTGCGGGTCTCCGGGCTGCTGGCCCTGGGCGAGCGCGGCCGCGGATCCCGGCATGGCCTGTGGCACGGGCGGCAACGACTGTGCGGCCAGGATGGAAATGGCCATCTCGACCTTGGGGTCCTGGTCCTGGTTCGTCCCGTAGATGTCGGTGGGGGGAAGTGGGACGCCGTGGGACTGCTTCATGGTCGCGCTGATCTGCTCCATCTCCTGGAGCACCTGGTGCTCGCGCATGTGGGAGGCGAGAACCATGTAGACGTGCTGGAACTGATCGGGCGGCAGCGTGTTGCGCGCCTGCTCGATCTGGAACTGGTGCACCTGGTGGTGCATGTCGTGGCGCTGCCCCGGGTACGCGCGCACGGGCTTCCCGGTCATCATCATCGCGTTCTCGCCCACCGGGTCCATGTAGGTCGGCTGCGGGAGCTTCGGCGCGAGCTTCTGCCAGTCGGGGACCTTGAGCGCCTTGAGGAAGCGCGCGTGGGCCTCGACCTGCTGCTCCGGGCCGTAGAGCTGCGGGTTCTTCTCGACCACCTCGAGCACCGCCTGGGCGAGCGCGATGCGCTGCACGTCCGAGATGATGTTCGGGTCCGCCACCGGCACGAACGACACGTGGTCGCCGAAATCCTGCTTCAACGCGACCTGGCGCTGGCCCTCCATGTGGTATGGGTACTGCGGCGCCGGCGAGAAGTCGTGGATGAGCTCGCGCAGCATCCGGAACTCCTCGCGCGCCGCGGCGAAGATGCGCTTGTGCACCGCGGTGAAGAGCTTCATCGACTGCTCGATGAGCGCGAGGGTGGTCCCGACGGGCGCCTTGTTGTCGGCCTGGCCTACCAGCACCTCGGTGAGCGAGGCAAACCTGCGGGCATCCGACACCATGGCCTCGAAGAGCTGCGTCAGGGCGGCGGACGGCTCCTTGTACGGCGGCGTGTAGAAGGTCTTCTGGAGCTCCTCCGTGCTCGCGTCGATGTCCTTGTAGACGCCGGGCTGGATGGCGATTGAGCCGCCCTTCTTGACGCCGTCCTTGGCACGGAAGCCTCCCTGGACGGTCGCGAACAGCGCCGAATCAAGCTGTGCGCGCAAGCTGCCGCTGATCGCGTCCGCCAGGGAGCCTATGACGTGCAGGAAGCCCCACCCGTAGAAGCCCAGGCCCGGCAGGAACTTGTAGTGGGCGAACCACACGCGCTTCTTGCGGTTCTCGTCCTCCTGCTTCCAATTGCGCCGGATGGACAGGATCTCGTTGGTGGTCTTGTCGCAGACCACGATGTAGGGGAGCTCAAGACCGCCGTCGTCGAACTCGTCCACGCCGTCCGGCAGGTTGAGGTCGATGTGGTACTCGAGGATCTCGTAGAGCTCATCGTCCTCGTGCAGCGACTGCGTGGTGCGGTCGGCCTGCTGGTCCATGCGCTCGGTGTCGCCGTATTCCAGGCCCGGGCGCGGCAGGTTGATCTGCATGAACTCGCCGAGCGCCATGGCCTTGGCGATTTCCCCGCCCTCGAGCCAGTAGCGGTGGGCGTAGCGCTTGCAGTTCTCGAGGTCGCGCGCGAAGTAGGGGGCGATGAAGTCGTCCGCCTTCACGTACCTGGCGCGCGGGAGCTGATCGCGGGGGTCGAGCCACGCCTTGGTGAAGATGGAGCCCGCCAGTGGCAGGTAGAAAAGCGACTGGTCCTTGTCCGCGTAGTACCCCGTGTCCTCCACCGTGAGGTAGTAGTTCATGTACTGGGACGCACGCTCGGCCGCGTCCTCGATGTCCTCGGTGACGTCCCCTAGCGGATCGCCCTTCACGGGCCCCGTGGGCGGAAAGAACTCCTCGATGGCGTTGGAGTTGAACTGCACCACCGCCTCGGCGATCACGGGGTGCTGGACCGCGGCGGCGCCCAGGAACGGCAGGCGCGCGACGTCGAGCTTGACCACGCCCATCAGCGTCAGCGCCTGGCGCGTGAGCTCCTCCCAGTCCTTGCGGCTGTCGAGGTCGACGCGGCAGTACTCGCAGAGCTTCCCGGCCAGGTTGTGGCGCTGCCCGGGCGTCATGTTCTCGGCCAGGTTCTCGCTGAAAGACCCTTGGTCGGGGCGCTCGTCCGAGCTCAGGCCCGAGATTTCGCTGCCCATCTCCGGGCCGCCGAAGTTGACGAGCTCGGTACCGTCGGGATTCTGGGTGAACTGGCTGCCGGCCGCCTTGTAGTTGACGGGCTGGGTCGGACGCAGCTGGATCACTTCGCCTGGCACACCAATTCCTGGGGCCCTGAGGCCCTCCAGTTGGTGCAGCAGGCACTACGGTGCGGCTGCGGATGGCGCGGAGTGTAGCGTTAGCGCGTCGCCCGCGCTACGGAGGGCCGTCCTTGGAGGCCTCGTCCTCGACGCCGAGGATTGTCAGGGCGTCCCGCGCGCGCTCGATGTCGGCGGCGATCGCGCCCTCGCAGTGGTCCTTCTGGATGTGGTTCAGCACCCACCCGAGCACGCGCGCCCACAGCTGCGGCTTGGGCTTCCGGAGCTCGAGCCCGGTGTAACTCGAGATGGTGATGTCGTAGTCGCGCCAGATGACGCAGGCCCAGAAGACGTCGAGCGAGCGCAGGATGACCACCGCCCAGACGTTGCTGAACGAGTACTTGATGGGGGTGCTAAAGGCGCTCACGGCATCCCTCCGCGCGGCTGCTGGTCGCGCTCGAACTTGCGGCGCATCAGGCAGTGCTTCGGCGCCAGGTTGTTCTCGACCTCCTCCTGGGTTACGCCGCAGAAGTGGCAGCGCGCGGACATCGCGAAGTCGTGGCCTGGGATGGGCCCGAGCTCGCGGAGCAGGGCGGCAAGGAGCGCGGGCGGAGCGAAGCCTATGGGCACGCCGGCAGCTGGGGGCCGCGCGCGGAGGTGGCGTAGACCGACGGCTGCGTGCGCCCGATAAGCCACTGCTCGTACGCCGCCCGCACGGCGTACGGCTCGACCCACCCGTTCAGCCGGTGCGGGACGATCACCACCTGCCGCTCCTGAGCTCCACGTTCGGACAGGTCGCCGGCCGCATGCACGCCATGGCCGTGGTCTGGCACACCGGGTACTCGCCAGGCGCCGCCGTGCAGGTCATGCGGTTGCACCAGTTCGGGTCGTCGCAGCGGTAGTCCACCGCGGCGCGCGCGGGAGGTGGCGAGCAGCACCCTGCAATCGAGATGACGAGCACGCACAGCACGATCATCACCAGGGCGCAGCTCACCAGGACCGTGACAGGTCCCTCGCGCATCAGCTGATCGGCGGTGGTAGTGGCCCCGTGCTCCAGAGCAGCGAGCCGTCGGCCATCTCGACGCAGGTCATCGTGCCTTCGGTCTGGCGTGGACACCGCAGTGGGTGGTCGGGGTCGCTCGAGTGGATGGTCACCGTGCCTATCGGCGGTTTGGCGGGCTCGACGGTCGTCACCGTACCGGTCGCGAACCTCGGGAAGGTGATCAAGGACCCCGGGTGAATCTGGCACGGAGGCTGCTCAGCCGCCGCGGCTGTCTCATCCGGATAGACACAGTCGCCGGCGATGACTTGGCTACCCACCAGCATTTGGCCCTCCGCGAGGGTCTGGTGAGCCGGCTCCGGCGCCTCCGACGCTGGCGCCGCGTGGGCCGGCGTGATTGTCGGCGCGTGGCGTATCGGTGTCAGTGCGGTCACGCAGAGAACGGCGATGGCGAACGCGGTGCAGAGCGACGCGATTCCCAGCGCGGTGGAAAGTCTCTTGGTCATGGCTGAACTCCCTTGGAAGCTGCTCGGGCTTGCCGCCTGCGCTCGAGCTGCCGGGCGGCAGCGTCGCGCGCGCATTTCACGCAGCTCCGGGTCGACAGGTACTTGAGCGTCGTGCCGCGCTTACAGGGTGCGCCCTCGAACACTTCCGCGCCGCGGGCTGTCTTGGTGACGCGCAACTGGCTCCCCGGAGTCTGCGTGGTCGGCACGGGGCCGAGGATATGGTCGATCAGCGTCACGTGCAACATCTGCCCGAAGGCGAATAGCACGCTCACGACTCGTCGAGCTCCGCCTCCGGCACCCGCTGGCCTGGTATCTCGCGCCAGCGGCCGTGGTGCCAGCGGTACTGGCGGCTGTACCCGCGTCCGTCCGAGTGCCAGGTGCGCCAGCCGTCGGGCAGGAATAGCTCGGGCGGCGGAGGCCTGCGCGGGCGGCGCGAGATCAGCGTGACCACGACCAGCACCAGGACGTCGGTGACCACCACCACTGCGGTGGCAATCCCCACCACGGTGACGAACCAGGCTGCGGTCACTCGATCCTCGTATAGCCCTTCTCGAACGCCTCGGCCGGCGACCAGGACAGGTAGCCGTCCTCGTACTGCACCAGGTAGCCGCCGACGTACTCGTCGGGGAAGCCCAGCGGACGCGAGTTGTCCGGCGTTCGAGCGCGGAAGGCCTCTCGGGGCACGACCGCGTAAGGCACCTGCTCCCGCGGCGCGTCGGACACCTCGTAGACCTGGATCATGCCCTTGCGTGTCGAGAGCTCGATCCCGCCGATCTTGAATGCCCCCACGACCTTGTGGCAGCGCCACTGAGGCAGGTCGAGAGTTCTGATCGGGTTCATGGGACCTCCGCTTGTGATTGTGCGGCGGACGCTACTCCAAGATTCGGGCATTGGCCACCCTCCGGCCAGAACCCCTCGTAGCTATCGAGGCGGAGACCCGGTATCGCCAACCGCGTGCGCACCTTTACCCGGTCGTCTGACTGCGACCACACGAGCTCCGGGCTGAGCCGCCAAAAGAGCACCGAATTCCAGTACCCGACGTTGGCGAGATGGCTGTAGGCGCGCTTGAAGTCCTCCCACAGCGCGCAGCAGATGAGCCGCTCGGCGTCTGGGCCCCTCGGAGCGGTGTATCCCCAGGTCGAGTACACGATGCGCACCACGACGTGCTCCGGCCCCAGCCGATCGTACGGAAACTCGAAGTAGGCGCGCTCCGGCCCGTACATGCAGTGAAACAGCCTGCCGACCAATGCAGTGAGCCCAGCGGAGTGGTGCGGCTGGGAGTCGAGCGCCTGCTGCACGTCCACGGTCATTTCCGACTTGTTAGCCATAGTAGCCAGCCCTCTGGTTGCGCAGGATTCGCGGGTTGAAGAGCTCGAGCTCCTCGGTGTCGTCGTCGTCCTCGATCTGCAGGTCCATGTAGCGGCGCATGTACATCCACGCGATGACGCAGCTCGCCACCTGGTCGTTGAAGTCCACGTTCGGGAACTTGGCGCACTCCTCGATCAGGTCCATCGCCCAGTTGCGCTCGAGGTACCAGATGCTGCCCTTCTCGAGCGGCAGGCTCGCCAAGTGCGCGCGGTAGACCAGGTCGCCCTGGATCTTGATGGCCCTCACCGGGATGCCCTTGCGTCGCAGCTCCTGGACCAGCGAGTGGCCCGAGGCCTTCTTCTCGACCAGCACCCGGTCGGGTTCCCACTGGTTGAAGGCATCGACGGCATCGTCCACCAGGGCGCCGAAGGACGGCCGCCACTTCTTGCGCTCGAGGATCATGGCGTGGATCTTGGGCTCGAGCTCGATCACCACCTCGCTGCCTTTGGCCTTGCCCGGGCGCCTGAGCACGTCCGCGTGCTCGAACAGGCCCCAGGTCGTCCGGACGGTGTAGCTGTCCTGCTCGCTGTCCTCGAAAGCCGTGTCGTAGGCCTGAAGCACCGCCAGGAACTCCGGCATCTCCTTCTCGGCGGTCCGATACTGCGGGTGCCACGGCGGATGCTCCCACTTCCGCCACCATTTCCTCTTGAGGATGACCCCGCCGGCGCCCTCGGGCTGCTGCTGGTACTGGCCGTTCCAGGTCCTCTGGCTGGTAGCGGCCTTTTCCCGCTCGGCGGTGTGCTCATCGAAGCGCGCGGGGCACAGGAGGCTGTTGGCCTTCTGCCTGGGGTCCACGAAGATGGGCGAGCCGATGGGGCCATCCCCCCGATTGCGGTGGGTGGTGCAGCGCCTGGCGCCGTCGAACTCCATGGGGAGGTTGAGGTGGACCCAGCGCTTGCCCTCGACTGCCAGGACGTGGCCGAAGATGTCTCCGTCATGGGTGCGCTGGCCCACGTACACGCGGCGGGCCTTGTTGGGGTCGTTGACGCGGGAGCGCCAGGCGTTGTCGTGCCAGAAGACCGCTCCCTTGCGTACGGCATCGGATTCGATGGTGGCCGCGTTGTGTGGGTCATCCAGCAGCTGCCAGTCCCCGCCCAGACCGGTCGTTACGCCGCCGGTGGAGGTGGTCTGCCGGTAGCCGCCGTGGTTATTGCGGAAGTCGTCCACCCGGTTCTGGTCGCTGAGGAGGACCACCTGCGGGTAGCGCGCGCGGTACCAGGGCGACTCGATGATGCGGCGCATCTTGATGGCGTCGCCGTTGGCCAGGTCCTGCTGGTAAGACGCCGCCAGGAACTGAATCTCGGGCATGTCCGTCCACACCCAGGCCGGGAACGCCACGCTGACCACCGAGCTCTTGGTCATGCGCGGGGGAATGTTGATCATCAGGTTCTGGATGTCGCCGAGCGCGACGTACGCCAGGTGGTCGCAGATGGCGTCGATGTGCCAGGCCTCGACGTACGGTTTGGGGTCGACCACCGGCCAGACGCGCTTCAGGAACTTGCGGAGCGAGCGCCGGCAGGTTTCCGCGGTGACTGCGGTGTACTGGCGCTCAGCCCGCTGAACAGGCGTGAGCTCGATCTGCTGCATATACCCCGCGCCCGAAGGCGCTGCCGCCCCTCGAGGCTGGTGCCGCGCCGGCCTCGAGGGGACTTTGTCTCCGTGCCCCAGGTCCTACCGACCGCGGCGGGGCGCTCTGTGTTTGGGAGCTCGAGCCGGCGGAGCCTCTCGGGAACCAGAGGCTACCTGGTCGCTGCGCGCTAGCCAGGCGCGCCCCTACCCGAACCGCTTGCGCTCTTTCGCCCCCCTCTGATGTAGCCCTAGGTGTGGTCGTTCGCGTCGTGGTGCCCGAGCACGCTGCGGAGCGGCGGGAAATGCGGCATGCGCGGAGCCGCGATGCCGTGCCGTCCCAGCACGCCCTTCAGCGAGTGGATGTGCGCCTTCATGTGGGCCGCCAGGTTCTCGAAGTAGCGCAGCCGTTGCATGATTTCCTCGCCGATCGGGGAGCCCGGATGGTCGCTGTCCTCGAATGCGGGCACCTTCACCTCGATCTCGGTCTCCTCGAGCGCGGCCGGGTCGATGCCCTGCGCGCCGGGATTGGACGCCGACGTCAGCGACACGCCATCGCCGGCAGGCGCCCCCGCCTCCGCGGCAGCCCCCTCAGCCTGTGCGGCGGCCGCGGCGCTCTGGGGTGCGGGGTCCGGCTGCGAGGTCTGCTGCGCGGCTGGATCGCCCTGCGCGATCGCGGTGTTCGCGTCGGCCTGGGCCTGGGTGGTCTCTGCCTCTCCGGTCATAGCGGCTGTCTCCTGGGGTTGCCCGCGCGCAGCTGCTGGGCGCGAGTCTTGATGGTCTGAGCGAGTGGCGCCGGCGCGTCCGCTGGGACTGCGGCGCGCAGCAGCGCGTGGTCGTCGGTCGGCACGCCAGTCACGGGCGCGAGCTCGCGGCGCAGGTCCTTGCCGGAGCGACCCATTGGCTCAGCCGAAGCGGCCGCCAGCGATCGGTGCCGGGCGCCCCTGCAGCGGAGGCATGTTCAGCGCGGTCGGCGCGGAACCGCCAGCGGCTGGGGCTGGAAGCTGGGGTGTATTGACGCGCGCGTTGGGCGCCTGGAGGCCTGCGGGCAGCGGGCCCTGTGCCGATGCCATGGGGTTGGGTGGCGCCTGGGGGTTTGCTGGTCCACCCATCTGCACGGGAGGGCGCGCCGCGGGGGCAGGTCCCTGAAACGGGCGTCCTTGCATGGTCGGGAGCCTCGCACCCACGCGCGGGGTGCCATGCGGTCGCTGCACGCCGGGGCGGCCGACTCGGGGGTTCTGCGGCCGCGTCGCGGCCATCGGGTTTTGCATGGCATCACGGATTGACCGGCTGGGCATGGTGGCTCCTAGTTGGTCGCGGCGGGTGCCTTGGGCGGCGTGGGCTGAGCAGCTGCGGCCCGCTCGGCCATCTTCCGAGCCTTCTTGGCGATGGCGCGCCGCACGACGCGCGGGATCCGCGCCGCGGCTGCGCTCTTGGCCTTCGGCTGCGTGGCGGAGACCCCGGCGGTCGGCGCGCGCGCCGCGCTCGCACGCTGGCGCACCTCGCGGTAGGCACCGCGCACGCGCTCGTCGAACAGGCGCCAGAGGTGGTTGAGCTTGATGACGCTCATCGGAGAGGCCTGCACGCCGTCGCGGTCGTCCTTGGTGGTGAACGCGACCACGACGTCGACCACATCGCCCGACTTGGCCGCCGCGAGCAGCCGCTCGAGCATGGCAACCTGGGGCGTGGGGGTTTCGGCTTCCATGGGTCGCGAGACTACACCAGGACTATGGCTGGCGTCTCTCAGCGCGTGGATGGCTTGGCGGCACGCGACCGCCCCGGCTGTTGGTGATTCTGGCCGCCGACGTCTTGGCCGCCGCCAGCGGCTTGCCCTCCGCCACCATTTTGGCCTTTATCGCCTCGTACTGCGGGTAGTCTGCCTTGGGCATTGGCCGGCTCCTCATGCGCCAGCAGCCGATCGAACTCGGTCTCGAGGGCTTCGAGCGCCTTGAGCGGCACTTTGGACAGGTCCGCGGTGACATGCAAGTGGCGGTGGCGGTGCTCGAGGATGACCTTCTCGTTGAACATGCCGAGGTGCTTGCCGAGCTCGAAGAGCTTGCCGTCGCGGTCCCGCCACTTCCAGCCCTTGGGCTTGCCGTTGGGGCCGCGGACCACCTCGATCGCTGTCATCTGCTCGCGCGTGAGCTCGTGGAGCTCCTTGAAGCGCACGCTGACCTTGCCGCCCTCGCGCTCGAAGACCAAGTAGTCGTAGTCGTTGGCCATCGCGATCAGGCCGATCTGCCGCAGGACGTCCGACTGCTCGAGCGCCAGCTGCTGGGCGTTCACCTGGGCGACGTGCGCCTGGAGCCAGGTCACGTAGTCGGCGTACTTCTTGAGCCACCGATAGGAGTACTGCCGGGCCCATTTCGTGGAGAACCCGACCTTCCTGGTGGCGTCCGCGACGCTGACGCCCTGGGCGTACAGCTGGAAGAACTCGAGCAGCTTGGCGGTGTCCCCGCTCGTGCCGGCACGCGGGAGGGCCCCCGGGAACCCGTACGTCAGGTCGATAGGCTTGTTACTCGTTGTTGCGGGCTGTTTCGCCATGGCCTAGTCTGCTTGCTCCCAACGCAAAAGGGGTCTCATCATGGCACGGCAGATCAGCAAGCACTCCCTCAACTGCAGCACCGACACCCAGGTCGTCAGCCTCCAGCGCCGCGCGCGCATCCTGTGCGTCGCGCCCGGCGATCGAGGCCCGGACCTATTCGCCGAGACCGACGTGGACGACACCACGCGCGCCATCGACGTGAAGCACAGCCGGGAGTTCGTGGTGCTCATGGCGGGCGCCAGCGCCCCGAGCGGCTCCTGCTACATCGGCAGCACTCACGTCGAGGTCGGGCGCAAGCACGCGGTCTACCACGTGTACGAGCTCCCCGGCGTCAAGCCGATCGGGCTTTGATGCCCGCAAGCTCGGCTACCGTAGCGCGCCGCATCGGCTGCGGCCTTTTGCTCCCGTCCTTGCGGTCAGTGAGCACGAAATAGGTCAGTCCCCGTTCCCGCTCTCTGCCTGCCAGGACGGCGGTGGCCCCGCACTTGTCCGCGAGGTCGAATAGGGCATTCCACTCGCTGACCTGCAGGTCGAGGGCCCGCTTGCACTGGACGAACAGCACGACCCCGGGGCGCACCGCGACTACGTCCAGCGGACTCTTCGAGGCTGGCGAACGCAGCGCGAAAAACCCTGCGGCGCGCAGTTCGCGGCAGGCCGAGTACTCAACTTGGCGCCCGAGCCTATAGAGGCTGCTCCGCGGAGCTTTCGACTCGATGACGGCCTCGTACTCGTCCTCGAAGAACTCCCGCATCTTGCGGCTGAAGCCGAGGTCATCGTAGCCCCTGTCCGCGCAGTAGCGCTTCATCCCCAGCCGGCTGAGCTTGAAGTCTTCCCAGATCGCTTCCGCGCCCTCACGGCTCAGGTACTTCCACGTGGCATCGTATGGTCGCGCCCGACCATGCCGCGTGAGTCCTAGCTCGCGCGCCTTTCGGCAAAGGAACTGCCGCGTGCGCCCCAGCCTCGCGGCGAGGTCCGCTACGCGACCGGAGTTGGCGTGCCGCTCATATTCGTCGCGGAGGGTCTGTCGCTCGGACTCAGTGAAGGGTCGCCATTCTTTATCCACGCGAGGTTCTCCCGCCTATCAGGCACGAACTCTTCGGCCCAGACGAACATCACGGCAGGCCTAATTGTAGGCCCACGGCGCACCTCCAAGGTCTCGATCTGGGAGTCGTCCAGGAATAGATTCCCGTTCATCAAGCTGTCGATCGCGACCTTGCATCGGTTGTCGATGTCCTGCTGCCTCTCGCTGTCTGGGCAGATCAGCAGCCGCAGGAGCAGGGGATTGGCCGAGCGGTACCAAGCGCCCATCTCCAGCAGCGTCTTCGCGATCAGCTCCTGATAGGCCTTCCCGGCGTGGGTGACGTAGGTCACAGAGATCGGTCGCCCCAGTTTTTCCGAGGTGACGACCCTCGTACCCCAGTAGCGGTTCACGCTGGGAGCGAGCGCGAACGGTGCTCCGCTAAGAAGAACTCGACGCGACGACGCTGTAAGGGGCTGGCCCACGACCAGGCGAGGGTCCACACGCTGTACCTCAGAAGGCGCGAGGTCGAGCTCAAATGGTCGGTCTGCTCCCCGAACCTCCTCTCCCAGTCCCGCACGCTGCTTCCGATCCGCGCGTCGATCCCGTACGTCCCCACGTGGTAATCGGCGTGCAGCGGTATCTGGAGGGCTGGGTTCTGCTTCTGGCCGGCGCCGGGCCCTCCGAACAGGCTCTCCGAAATCGACCCTCCCCTCGTGTGGTGCAGCGTCACGGGCGTCCGGTCGGACACTACGCAGGAGAGCCGCCTCAGCCTCTTTTCGTGATCTGTAACGGAGCATGGCAAGGTCACCTCGTCAGCCGCGACGGCGCAGCCTGGATTCTCGCAGAAGGTTGAGCGGCTGAAGGGGCAAGTGGTCGGCTGCAGGCAGCGAGCCGTGAGCTCAATCACTGCTCGCTCCCGCTCCCAGGCACGAAGATGCGCGGCGGCGGGTCCTTGTCCTCGCCCTCGACCATGTGGCCGAACTTGCTCCCGAGGTCGTTGACCTCAGCGATGCGAAGGTCCCGGTTCACGTAGTCCTCGACCGCGGTGCGCACCTCGAGGAGCGCCTGGGGGTCGTTCTGGTGGTTGTGGGCGTAGACGTAGCGGGCCATGACGGCGATCGCCAGCGGGTCGCCGCGGTTCGCAAGACGCCCGACCTCCGGCCCGATAGCCTTGAGGAGCGCCCCGAAGGCCTCGTCGGGCATGTCGCGGACGCGGACGCCAGGCTCTACGGTCATCGAGGTCGTTCCCCGTTCTCCGGTTGTACGGCTTCGATATTCTCGACTTTCACCCACGTCCTGTGCGTGTGACCGCTTCGTAGCGGCGGTCGATCAGGAATCCATACCTCGATCTCGGCGCGGCCCTTCTGGCTCAGACGCACGAACCGGCCATTGAAACGCTCGCCGCTCGGGCGCGCCGTCCACACGATCTTGTCTCCAGTCTTCACCGCTTCGCTTTCTTGAGCTTCGCCAGCTCGGCGCGGAGCTTCTTGTTCTCCGCCACCACATCATCGAAGGTGCGCGCTGCCGGCTTTGGCTTGGCGTACTTCGGCTTCTTGTTCGGCGTAGCCTTGAGAACCTTCTCCCACTGCGCCAGCGAATCCCGGTGCTGGAACCGCAGGAATCGCATGTGATCGTAATTCGACTCCAGCGAAATCCCGGCCGGATTGTCCAGATCGACGGCCCATCCCATGATGTGCCATCCATACTTCTGCGCGAGAGCCTCGCGCGCGGCATGATCTTTCAGGGGCATTTTGACTCCGTAGCTGCTGTCGTCTCGTCCCGTGGTGCGGCTTCAATGGATGCTCGTGCGCGCTCGACTTCCTCGTCCCAAACAGCGCCCGGCATCTTGTCAACCACGTAGTCGTCGCAGGCACGGACAAGCCGGTCCAGTGCCGCGCGCAGCCGCTCGATCTCCTCATCGTTCTCGCTGAGCCGGCGCAGGCAAGCATCGCGTTCCATCGTCAGCCGCTCGATCTCGTCGGCGCCCCGCAGCATTAAGTTTGCCCACCGCGCTACGGCTTCCTGACCAGGGCGGAAGTCTGGATTCTGGCTGTTAGCGTGTAGCCCGCACCCAGCCGCCACCAGTTCGCCGTGGATGTGCTGACACTCAAGATGCTTCGCGTTGCTGAGTGCAATGCCCCACGTACCGGGGCGAGTCTCAGTGATTGGCTGATGGCAGACAACACAAGAGACCTGCTGTTTTGAGGGTTGGTTGTGCGGGCTCACTCGTCGATCCTCGCGCCGCCGGGCCCACGCATCTGGTGGTCGCGCCGCACCTCGAGCAGGAACTTCTCGATGTCCGTGAAGGTTTCCGCCTGGTGCTGCGCCCAGGTCTTGTGAGCGTGCTCCCGCCTCAGGCGCAGCGCCTGCTCGCGGCAGAAGGTGATGTAGCGGTCGAGCTCGACTATGTTGACGTCCACGGCGGTCTCCGGTTAGCGGGGGTCCTGGTGCGCCCAGCGGTCGTACGGGCGGCGGATGAGGTTCTCGTAGCGTTCCACGGCGCCGCGGTCGCGGTCTAGGTCCGAGAGCGACTCGACCTTGATCAGCTGCTTGGCGTAGTTGCGCGCGACGTCCGGTGTCCACGACTTCACCAGGTTGGGCTTGGTCTCCTTGAGGTATTGCGTGAACATCGGGCTCGTCAGGAGGAGGTGGGCGGAGCTCGACAGGCGCCTTTTCGAGCCTCCAGCAGTCCGAGGACTCTCCGGCTGATCGCCAGCAGCTCCTCGAGGTTCGTGATCTGGTCCCGGATCTCCGCTATCGCCTGGTCCACTTCCTCGGGCTTCACCAGCTCGGGGTGGCTCGCCAGGGTGTCCGCCATCGCCCGCAACTCGTCGTTCTCGGTGCTGGTCCACGGGCCTGTCGTCATCGGTCAACTCCACCAGGACCACGGCGAACATATCGCCTGGGACCTGCGCCTTGCGCGGCGCGCAGCCGCAGAATGGGTGGACGTCGGGCTCATCGTCGAGCCAGAAGATAACCGACTGGCCGATGCTGGAGGAGTCCTTCCAAGAACACAGCATCAGCTCCATCGTCGACAGCACTTCTCCCGTACTGGTACGAGCGAACGAGGCCTTGAACCTCGTCCCCACGTGTCCATTCCGTTTCTGCTGGAATCTCTTGAAGGGGTGTTGCCTGTCGTAGGGCGACCCGCACAGCCTGAGCTCTACACGGCGCCCATCGGTCAGCGACCAGGAGGCCGACAGTATTTCCACCTCGCCCTGCCAGGCAATGATCGAATCGATCATCTGGCCCTCCGGCTTGCGTCGTAACGCCTGTGGCACGGGCGGCAGAGCCGCCGATAATCCATCGGGTCCCCGTACCTGCCGGTCAGGTTTGCCCAGTCGTAGTGCCTCCGCGGGTCGGCGAGACCGCAGCCCTCGCACCTCTTCGGGGCGCCACGCGCTTCGACGACCCTCTGGTGCAGGCGCTCGTAGCAGGCCCCGTCGCCCTTCCAGTTGGCATGCTGTGCGCCTCGCGGGTACTGGCGCTCCTCAGGGCGCCGGGCCACGATCTGGTTCAACGTCATGATGTACGCGATCGCGCCTCGGCTGCAGCCGATCTGTGCGGCGATTTGTCGCTGGCTGCTGCCGGCCTCGTAAAGCGTACGTATCCGAGCCACCACATCAGGCGCGTGGGACCCACGGTCTCCGGCGTCTGCGCGCGCACGCAGGTAAGCCATCCTCATGGGCGCCTCCTAAAATGGAATTTCATCGCATGCGCCCTCGTGACCATCGTGGAGGAAGCAGTACTCGCTCTTCGCGCAGTGCGCGCGCGGCGCCCGCACCTCGCGGCTGAATGGCTCCGCCGCCGCGGCCTCCTCGAGCGGTTTCAGCGTGTAGTTGGTGGTGTCGTGGATCAGCTCGCGCAGGTCCCAGCAGAACTGGCAGGGATCCTTGTCGATGTCCCCATGCCCGTCGTCGATCACGTCGAACCCCGACCCGCCGCAGGCCTCGCACTCGGATATCGCTTTGCGGACGCCGGCGTCCAGAGCTTGGAGCGCCTCCGCTGCCTGGGTCACCGCCGTCGCGTCCGCCACGTCCGACCACCCGGGGCCGTAGTTTCCCTGCACGCGCAGCCGTTCGGCCACCTGGTTGAGTATCGGGACGAGTTCCCCGACCGATTCGCCACCGCTCATTGCGAGACCTCCTGTTGTTTGTGCCGCGACCGCGCGCGGCGGATCGTCAGAAACTTCACGTACCCGTACGTCTTCGGGCTAGGCACCGCGGCGCCCTGGCGCGCCCAGTCACGCGGCGGGAGCTCGCGGTACTTGGATTCGTAGGCATGGGCCGCCCAGCCGGCCTTGTAGCCCTTCTGCTCCGCGTAGCCCAAGAGCTCGCGGTAGAACTCGACGCGCTCCGCCAGGTCGCGTGGCTCGGGCTCGCGCATGCGGATGAGCTCGCCGTCCACGACCCTGAAGGATCGGGCGGTGCGCTCGAAGTAGTATTGGCACCCCGGGCACGTGAGCGCGCCGGCGAACACCAGCTTGCAGCGCGGGCAGCGCAGGCGGAGCTTCTTCTTCTCGACCTCGCCGCTCTTGCACGGCGCGAGCTCGAGCGCCTTGCCTGGGATCTTGCGGCGGCCGTCCAGCGACCAGTGCCGCTCCTCCTCCGCGTACCCGTGCCGCCGCACATTGCCGGCGTGGTCGAGCACCAGGCAGTCGGTCTTTCCATCGGCGGCGCGCAGGCCTCGACCGACCATCTGCAGGTAGCGGACCACCGAGAGCGTAGGCCGCGCGAGCACCACGCACGACAGGTCAGGCAGGTCGAAGCCGTAGGTGGCCAGGTCCACGTTGCACAGCACCTGCGTCTCGCCCGTGCGGAAGCGCTCGAAGATGGCCTCGCGATGCACCTGGTCGGCGGTGCCGTCGCAATGCTCCGCCGTCACGCCGACCGCGCGGAAGCGCTCCGCCAGGTAGACGGACTGGCCGACGCCGGTGGCGAAGACGACCGTGCGCCTGGTGCACGCGAGCTTCAGCCAGTGCTCGATGATGTCCCCGAGCAGCGGCTCCATGCGCTCCTCGAGCTGCTTGCGGTTGTAGTCGCCGGCGACCGTGCGGACCTTGCGCAGGTCCGGGACCGACGGCGCGTAGTAGAGCGGGGGCACCAGGTAGCCCTTCTCGATGAGGCCCTTCACGGTCTCGATCTCGATGAGCCGCTCGAACGTCATGCCGAGCGGCCGCCCGTCGTATCGCCCTGGGGTGGCCGTGAGGCCGACGATGCGCGCGTCTGGGAACATGCCGAGCAGCGCCGCGCGGTGGGCCGTCTGGTACAGGTGCACCTCGTCGCAGATCACAAGGTCCGCCAGCGGGAGAGCCAGGTTGCGACGCTTGACCACGCGCGAGACCAGAGTGTCCACAGACGCGAGCTGGAGCGCCGCGTAGAGGTTCTGCCGGCGCTTGAAGCCGGCGGAGATGATTCCGTACGCGCCCGCCGCCCAGACATCCATGCGCTCGATGAACTGCTGGATGAGCTCGTGGCGCGGGGCCATGATCGTGACTCGGCCTCCGCGGCCGATCGTGCGCCTGGCGAGCTCCATGCCGAGCAGGGTCTTGCCGCTGCCCGTCGGTGCGCACGCAACGATGCGCCGCTCCGGTGCGGCGTCAATCGCATCAGCCCCCTCCTGTTGGTGTTGCCACAGGACCCATGGGGGGTTCGGTCCCGTAGCGCCTTCGCCAGAAAGCATGCACGTCGCCTCGCGATTCGATCCTATAGCGCAGACCGCCGATGAGGAAGCTCACCCACAGCGCCCCGTCCCGCAGCAGCGCCCGGCTGAGCCTCTCGACCAGGTCAGGGCTCTCCTCCCACAGGTGTACGACCACGTGCTGGGCCTCCACGGGCCAGAAGTACAGCATTGGGTCGAACTCCCGGCTGAAGCCGAGGGCGTTCGGGGCGAACAGGCGCCCCCGGACCGCCTGCTCCGACACGAACACGTCGATCAGCACGGGCTCGTAGTCGCGGCGCAGCGCCTGGTAGAGGCGCTTGCCACCGTAAGGCATCCGCTGCTGCGGGCGGGGCTCACGCATGCCAGTCCTTCTGCCCGCGGTAGTGCAGCGGCTCCGTGAGCGCGCGCGGAACGGCCCAGCCTAGACGCAACCTGTCCGAAATCACCTTCTCGGAGATACCGACCTCCGCAGCCCAGTCAACCAGGCAGAGGGTCTTCCCGGCATGGGTCAGCAGCCGGTTGGATCGGGAATTTCTGGCCTGCTCGGCTCGGGTCGCCCAACGGCAATTACCCGGCTCGTAGTCGCCGTTGGTGTCCTTGCGCTCCAGCGAGAAGTGCGGCCTGCATGGGCCCATGTCCGAGAGGAAATTCTCGAAGTGAAGCCAGCGCTCGCAGACGCGGATGCCGCGGCCGCCGTAGGCGCGGTAATACGTAGCCCTTGGGTTGGTGCAGCGTTGGATCATGTTGCACCACGCTCGGTACTCGCGCGTCTTCGCGCCCGCGCGGGCGTGTCCATGCACCGTCCGCATGGCTAGGAGATCCGCTTGACCACCAACTGAGGGTCACGCCTTATGTGGGCCGTGAAATATTTCCCCTTGGACTCGGCGGCGAGCAACTCTTTGTAGCGCTGCTCAGCCGGCGGTCCCGTGTACTGGTAGATGCCGCCGCCCTTGAACTCGATCTCGAGGGTCTTGGTCTTGTCGTCCCAGCCCACGGACTTGATGTTGCTCGACTCGACAGGTTGCCTCTGCATGGTCGCTCTCCCGGCTCCAATGGAGCCTCAGTTCGTTGATCAGCCAGCGCGCCCAGCGTCGGCGCGCGCGGGCCCGTTTCCACTCGGTGTTGAGCTCGCGCTGGCGATCGCGGTGCGCGCGATACCAGGCGCTCTTGTAGGCGGCGCGGTCCTTCAGGCTGCGCATGCCCGGTTCATCCACACGACCTCGGTGCGCCTGACCGAGCCGCGGTTGCTGCCACCGACCGTCGAATGCGAGCGCGTCGTCCAGTCTCCCAGCGCGTTCCTATAGAGCCCGTTCTCGTATCCGCTCAGCACGACTTTGCCGCGGAGATTCCGCAGGCATGCGCACAGCTGCTCGTGCTCCCAGTCCGTCATCTCGTGCCGGTAATAGCGGTGGATGTGCTTCGAGGCGCGGTCTCTGGTGCCGAAAAGATACGGCGGGTCGACGTAGTGCGGGCGCTGCTGCGGGACGGGGCGCTGTGGGTGAGCTTCCTCATCGGCGGTCTGCGCTCCGGGGCTTGCGCAGCAGCACGCCGGCGCCGCCGCCGAACGGCTCCACGTAGGTGCGGTGCTCCGGGAAGAGCTTCATCAACCAGGTCGCCAGGCGGAACTTCCCGCCGTGGTAGCGCAGCGCAGGCCTGTCGGTCACCGTGGCCACTCCCGCCGCTGGAGCTCGCGCGGGAAGTCGGCGAAGCGCTTGAACGTGTGCGGCCGGTCGGCTTGCGACAGCTGCTTCATGAAAAACCGAGCGTCGTTGCACGCGGACCAGTTAAGCAGGTCCAGCGCCCAGGTGTGGTCCATCGGCCTCGCGTGATGGCCGCTCTCACCTCCAACTATGATCCAGTCCACGAACTGCGCCGCGTTCACCCTGCGCAGGTCTATAGCCTCGAGCAGCGGCTCGCATGACAGGAACCTGACGACAGCAGGTATCTCTGCGAGCTTCGGGATGTCGCGCTCGGCTTCCTCCTGGTTTACGACGCTGATGCCGAGCCACACGTTCTGGTGCGTGCGCCTGACTCCCAGCGGGCTCCACGCAGCTGGCAGCATCCTCGCGGCATTCCCGATGCGCTTGGTCAGGATCAGCCAACTGAGGTGAGGTGTCGCCTCTATCAGGCGCCACAGCCGGTCGCGCTCGCGGCTCGGTGCCTCGTTGTCGAAGACGTCAGCCATGGAGGCGCAGAACACGCGCGGCTTCCGCTCAAGATTCCTGGCCCTCTCGCTCCAGAGGAGCGGCGCGCGCCAGTGAGCGTCGCCAAACAGACGGTGGGCGCCCGTACCCCATAGGCCTTTGTGGCCAGTACGATTCGCCCAGGTTTCGGCGTAGCAGTGATCGCAGCCTGGAGAGACCTTGGTGCAACCCAACCAGGGGTTGAACGTATAGTCACACCACTCGATCGCGGTTCCCTCACCCATGGCGCCCTCCCTTCTTCGCTGGCTTCGCGCCGCCGCCGCACTTCTTGCAGCCGTGGATCCAGTGCCCGCAGCCAGGACACTTCGCCATCAGCGTCTGGCGCCCGCACTTGTGGCAGATTGGCGTGGTCACTTGTGCCAGAGCTCGTAGCTCACGCGGCCCTCGAACACCTCGTGCTGCCCGTCGAGGCACTCCGGTGTGTAGTACTCGCCGACGTCCAGCGCTGCGCGGCCGCGCTGCCAGTGGACGTCGAGACCAACGGTATCGAATCCGGGCTGATCGCGCGACCAGTCCGTGAGCCAGGGACTGTGCTGCAGCAGGTGGGAGTTGTGGGCCGCCTCCACGCGCACGGCGTCGGGCTCGATCGAGGAGCACCCGGAGACCAGGTAGGCGATCATGATTCCGAAAGCGAGCATGCCGAGAATCGCTAGGATTCCAGACGCGATGTCGATGATGGTGCGTATCACGTGAGACCCTTTTGCTTGTTCGTCGGGCCGATGTTACACCTTGTTGCACCCTGTTGCGCAAGGGGGGTCCTCGACAAACTCTCGCGACTGCCTGAGTGAAACGTCTGCGGGCTGCTGGCGTCCTCTGGTTCTTGACGCCAGCGGACCGCGGACCCGGGCGCCAGTGGGATGGCCTTAGCGGCGCAGCTGGCCAGGGGCGGCATCGGGAACTCGCCTCATAGGCTCGGACCTTCTTGTTTTGGGCCGCCCGATAGCGTTCAGCCCGCGAGTGTGGTTTCCCCCAGGGCGCACTTTCAGTCCCTGGCTTCTTGCGGGTGAGCTCGCGCTTACCCCGCACCGGAGGTCATCTCGGCCACCGACGGGCCGACTGGGATGGAGGGCCGAGAGTTCGCGGGGAGGAAGCAGGGTTGTAACAACCCGCAACTTGATGCAACAACGGAACAGGGGTACCATTCCGGTCGCACCAGGAAGCCCTTCGCCAGAAGACCTCCCCGCGTGCTCTCGTGCCATCCTCCCTGTAGGCACGTCAACGCCCCCGCCTCAAAACGGGGGCGTTGCTTTATACCCTCGGCTGAGCCTCACGGGCAAGACGCGATAGGTTGCGCCAGGAGATGAGCGACCCACTACGGGTACGCACCTCGCGCTCCTGATAGCCGCAGGCGTGGCAGGTGAAGTGGTGGTGGGTGTTGCCGCTGCACATCTCGACGACCTTCTCGGCCATCCGCTGATCGCAGTGCAGGCGGAAGTGGTACCTGGACATGGGGAGGTAGCCGGGCCCCGAAGGGCCCGGCGGTCGGCTGGCTACTCGTCCTCGCCGGCCTCTTCCATTGCTCCACCGGGCATCGACTCGCTGCGGTCGACGCTACCGTGGCGCGGCCTCTTCATCGAGGGGCCGGGCTCGGGCATGTGCTCGCCCATCTGGAGCTCGTGGTCCTCCGCCTCGCCACCCTCGGCATCGGCCGTGTGGTGGGCGTTTGAGAGGTGGTGATGGGTGCCCCTGACGTGGGCGCCCGAGGAGTCGGAGTGGTGGGAGGATCGGTGTCGATGCGGTGAGTCGCCCGCGGGCGGCTTCGGACCGAGGTTCGGGTAATGGCCTTTCATGGTGAGCTCCTAGACGTGATTGGATGAGCTAACCGCCCTGGTCGATCCCAGGGAACTTCGCGTGGACCTTCCGCTTGATGGTCGCCTCCTCCGACGGCGTCGCGTGCTGGGCTGCCCTGGCAAGGGCATTGCGGGCATGGGATGCGTCGGGGATCGGGTAGCGCCGCCCGGGCAACGCGAAGGTCTTCGCGGATAGCTTCGAGCGCGCGGTGGGCGTCAGTTTGGCCACGGTCGTCTCCTCGGTCAGAGGGCGGACGCGCGGATGATAACGCTAGGCGGTGCGCAGCGTCACGACTTCCGGAAGCGGGGCGCCGCGCACCTGGCTCAGGTACTCCGTGAGCTTGCGCTTGAGATTCTCCGCCTGGGGCGTCGGGTTCTCGAGCGCGTCCTGGGCAGCCAGGTACCTCAGCCGCACCAGCTGCGCGAAGGTGAACTCGGTCGGGTGGGTGACCCCGGGCATGGAGCGCATCATACGCCCCTTGCAACAACATGCAACAAGGTGCAGCATGTGCGTCACAACGCCAACGAGGTCTCACCATGCAGCAAGCGCGCGCGGTGATCGTCGATACTGAGACCACAGGTCTCGACGAGCCGCAGGTCATTGAGCTCGGCTACAGCCGGGCGTTCACGTGGGGCGAGGAGCTCACCTCCGGGGCCTACGCGGTCCAGCGGTTCAAGCCATCCAAGCCCATCGCGCCAGGCGCCATGGCCGCGCACCACATCATCGAGGCCGACTTGGCCGACTGCAGGCCGAGTCCGGCGCAGCACGCCTTCGATGCGGACTACCTGATCGGCCACAACGTCGACTTCGACTGGAAGGTGCTGGGGTCGCAGCCAGGGATCCGCCGCATCTGCACGCTCGCGCTCGCGCGCTTCCTGTACGAGGACGCCGACTCCCACTCGCTCGGCGCGCTGATGTACTACTTCTACGAGCCCGCGGACGCGCGAAACCTCGCGAAATCGGCCCACAGCGCGAGCCACGACTGCGGGCTGACTTTCCTCCTCCTCAAGGAGATCCTGCACGACATGCCGGAGGTCTCGAGCTTCTACGACCTCTGGGAGCGCTCTGAGGAGGCGCGGATCCCGCGCCGGCTGACCTTCGGCAAGTACGGCCCGAAGGACGGCAAGCCCGGGATGCTCTACACCGACGTCCCCACCGACTACCTCGACTGGATGCTCAAGCAGTCGATGGAGCCCGAAGTAATCACCGCGGCGCGCCGCGAACGACAGAAGAGGCTTTAACCCATGGCAGAACAGCAGGCGCAGCCCCAGCGGCGGCAGCAGCAGACCCAGGCGCGGCCGCAGGGCCCGAAACTCTTCACCCTGAACGAGGTGACGCACCACCTTACCGTGGCGCGCGCGACGTTCGACAACGTGACCAAGACCAACGCCGTGCCGCTAAGCTGGGACGCAGAGCTCACGTTCGCTCGCGACCTGGTGATGGCCGACGAGCGCATGCGCCAGGTGGTGCCCGAGACCCTCGCCGCGGCCATGCGCAACATCGCGCACGTGGGCCTGACGCTCAACCCGATCAAGCAGCACTGCAAGATCATCGCCCGCTGGAACGGCGACCAGAAGGTCTGGGAGGCTCACTTCCTCGCCATGTACCGCGGGCTCGTGTACCTAGCCACCCAGGCGGGGATCCACGACATCGGCACCGACGTGGTCTACAAGGCCGACTCGTTCACCATGGGCAGAAGCTCGGACGGCGACACGTTCAGCCACCAGGTCAACGTCATGGTCCCGCGCGGCACGGAGGAGAATCCGTTCGTCGGGGTGTGGGTGTGCGCCAAGATGCCGCAGAGCTCGGAGCGCAAGGTCGAGTGGGTGCCGGCGGCCGACATCTACCGCATGCGCGACCAGTCCGACAGCTACAAGGACCGCGACGGGAACATCCGCGCGAGCTCCCCCTGGGTGAAGTGGTTCGATGAGCAGGCCAAGAAATCAGCCCTCAAGCGCGCGTCGAAGCGCTGGGAGGAGGGCGTCTACGGATCGACCCAGTGGCAGCGCTTCCAGACTGCCGTGGACCTCGACCACAAGGCCGAGGGCGGCACCACGATCGAGGGCGAGGCCACCGAGGTCGATGCCCCGAAGCTGTCGCTCGAGCAGTGCACAGAGATCGAGGGCAAGGCGAGCGAGCTGCACGTCCGGGACGTGAACAAGTACCTGGGCAAGATATGCGGCGCCTACGGGGTCGAGGCGCTGTCCGAGGTCCCGGCCAGCCGCTTCAAGGAGATCCTCGAGCGCATCGCCGCGGCGAAGGCCGAGGACGCGAAGCGCCACCCCAAGGGCGCCGACGAGAAGAAGTAGCCGTGCTCGGCGCTGCGACTCCGGTTCCAGGACAGAACCCGCACCAGCACACGCTTGAGTGGCACATGGCTCGCCGCGGCAAGATCACCGGCAGCCGCATGCACATCATCATGGACGGTGGGGCGCGCGCGTGGAAGACGCTCGCCGACAAGCTCCGCCTCGAGGCGCTGGCCGAGCGCGTGCCTGAGCCCGACCTCGACTTCGTCCCCGCGATCGCCCACGGCCGCAGATACGAGCCGATCGCCCGCTCGAACGCGGAGCTCGAGCTCGGGTTCGACTTCCAGCTCCTCGGCTTCATGGAGCACCCAGAGTTCCCGTTCATGGGCTGCTCGGCTGACTTCTACGCGCTCTACGACCCGCCGGCGCCGGCGGTTCCCTACCCTGGGCTACCGGGCGAGATTAAGTGCCCGCTCGTGCTCGAGAAGCACATGGAGGTCTACCGGACCCAGCAGATGCCCGCGGAGCACAAGCCGCAGGTCCAGTGCGAGATTGCCTGTTACGGGGCGCCGTCGGCGCTTTTCATCAGCTACCACCCGGACGCTCCGCACTGGAAGATGCGCACGGTGATCGTGCGGGTCCAGCGGGACGAGCCATACATCCTGTCCATGTACAACCGCTGCAACGAGTTCATGAAGGCGCTGAGCGAGCACCGCTCGCCGTCAGCCCCAGCCAAGTCCATCCCGAGACTTTTCTGATACTTCCTGAGGACCACAAAATGGACAAACAGGTCTCTGTTCCCAACGGCGTTCAGATGGCTCCAGGCGTCTCCATCGTGGAGGCGCTGCACCTGGTGCCGGCGCTCGAGCCCTTCAAGGGAGATGCCACCGAGCTCGAGGAGCAACTCGAGCGCGCGGTCATCGACTCGGACGAGGCCTACGGCAGGGGGTCCGACTACCTCTCGATCTGCGACCAGCGGATAAGGCAGCTCGAGGACTTCAGGAAGGCCGTGAAGGGCCCGGTGGACGACTACGCGAAGTTCATCCAGTCGCTCTTCCTGCCCATCCAGGAGCGCTACAAGCGGGCCAAGTTCGCCATGAGCGACCGCATGCTCGCCTACCAGAAGGCCGCCCAGGCTAGGCGGGAGGAGGCCGAGCGCAAGGTCCGGGAGGCACAGGAGAAAGCCGCCCTCGAGCTCGCCGAGAGCGAGGCGGCCGCCGGCCACACGGCCTCGGCGGACGCGATTCTGGATGCCGCCACCGCCGCTCCCGCGCGCCGCGCGCCGGCGAAGGTCATGGGGAGCAACACCTTCGGGCGCTCGACCCACGTGGCCGAGACCTGGGTGGGGAGGGTCGCCGAGCCCATGGCGGTCCTGAAGGCCATCATCGACGGGAAGATCCCGGTCACCGTCATCGAGTGGCGCCAGGCCGAGCTCAACGGCATTGCCCGCGGCGTGAAGGTTGAGGGCGTCTACAACGGCATCCGGGTCGAGAAGCAGGAAGGCCTGCGCCAGAGGTAACCATGGTCGAGAACAAAGACAACGGCGTCACCGTGAGCAACGTCACACTGGGAGACGGGGCACCTCCCAGGCGCGAGCGCTGGCCCTTCAGCGGCCTTAAGTCCGGGGAGTACTTCCAGTGCGACGACCTCACGCAGCACACCGCGATTCGCACCGCGGCGAGCCGGGCGCAGAAGAAGTACGGCACGAAGTTCTCGGTGCGCAAGGTCAAGCTGCGCAGCGGCCGGTCGGTCCTCAGGGTCTACATGCAGTAATTGCGGCGCGGTGCCGAAGCAGCAGCCGGGCTGCGTGGTAGTCGATGCGCCCGTCGGGCGATTCGGCAGTGTTCCCACGCAGCGGGATAGCCCACGCCGGGGTGCAACTCCCCGGACGCGCCCACAACGAGGGTCTCATGGAGCACACGAAGGGTCTGCGTATCAAGATCGCCAAGCTGGGCGGCAAGGGCGCCGGTTGGGTGGTCGCCCTGCCCACCGAGTACACCGGCCGCGGCGCTCACAAGCAGGCGGCCCTCGATGGTGAGTACATCAACCGGCTAATCGAGGAGGACGAGCGGCGCCAGGAGTCCTTCCAGAAGCTCCAGAAGACCGACGAGGACGTGCTGGTCAACCTGGGCAACCTCCGCGGCGCGCGCCTCAACCAGGTCGAGCTCAACAGCGAATACGAGCTCATGGTCCAGGACTACCTGGACACGTTCAACCACGCCGTGAGCCAGGGCGTCGCCCCCATCCGGGCCATCTACGCCATGTGCCAGGCGTTCGGCATTACCTTGGGCTGCGCGCTGCGCGCCGACCTGCCCTTCGACGTGGCGAAGGCGCTGGTCATGATGATCACCACCACCGCGAGCGCGCAGGAGAAGATGCTGCGCGCGATCACCCAGTCCATGCCTTCCAACTGAGAGAGGTCTCCATGCGCTTTAACTTCAGCGTCCGTAAGTGCCAGTTCGGCACCTTCAACAACCGCAACGAGTTCGCCGGGCCCGACGATAAGGTCAAGGCGATCGACCTGCCGATGACCTTCCCGGTGCGCCACGCCGAGCTCGACATGCTGGTGCCCGCGGAGGATGACGGCCCGCTCTTCTCCGACTTCCTCTTCAGGGACAAGCACCTGCGGGTGTTCGTGCTGTGCCCCCTCAAAATCTACCGCAAGCCCGAGGGCGTGAACCTCACGATCATCTACGGGACGAGCGGCCCGCGCGCCAAGGAGTACGAGCTCGAGTTCAAGGACGTGAAGATCAAGGACCCGGTGCTGCACGTCTCGATCGAGGACGGCTCGCTCTCGCTCACCTGCAAGGCCCAGATTCACCCAGGGCGCTACCTGCAGGCCATCTGCGACAACGTCGAGCTCCAGATTTGCCGCTTCAAGTGCAAGTCCGTCCAGGAGGAGCTGCTCGACAAGGACCGCCCGGCTGAGAAGGCCGACGAGGATGACGACGACGCGCAGCAGCCTGAGCTCCCGGGCACTACCACCGGCCGCGCGCGCGTGCCTGAGGGCGTCGATGACCTCGGCCCGATCCCTGGCCAGGACGACGAGGACGAGGAGGACGACGGTGAAGACGACGAATAGCCCGGACCGCACGCGCACGATCGAGAGTCTCGAGGAAGCTGTCGACGAGCTTCTCTACGTGGCCGAGTCGATGAAGACCCCGGCCCCGACAGAGTGGGAGCGCCGGCAGCGTCGCAAGCAGCTGCTCAAGGTGGCGCGTCGCTACGGGAGGGCGATCGAGGCGCTGGCCAGAGGGCCGCGCTAGCCCAGGACTGGCACCCTCGGGGAGCCCTTGATCTGGGGCATCGGCAGCCAGCCGAAGCGCACCTGGCGCCCGAGGATGGTCAGGACGACCAGCGGCCCGGTGGGCCACTCGAGGATGTACTTGAGGCCGTCTGAGCTGTTGCGCAGCGCGCTCCAGCAGTAAGCCCGCCACCTGGGGTCCCGGAACGGCATGTAGCCGCCCGGGACTTCCTTGCCCGTCGCGTCGCGGATGACGGCGTAAGCCCCGCTCACCCCGTCCTCCGGGTTGCCCCAGACAGGATTCAGCCAGTCCCAGGTCCACCGATCGACCGTGGTGCGGTCCGTGACCACCGTGTTCGTGCTGGTGGCGTCCGCCTTCCACAGCTGCTTCCAGCACGGGTAGATGAGCAGACCCCAGCCGATCGCGGTGGCCCACCAGGAGAGCAGCTGCGCCAGCACGTAGCGTGGCGTCGCCGCGGCCCCGAGCTTCGGCAACAGGGCGAATAGGAGCACCGGCCAGAAGATGGGCAGCAGGAGGAACGCCTTCAGCCAGGTCATGGTTGCCTCGCGTGGATGCGAACCGGCAGGCGGAGTGTGACCCTCCGCCTCCGGTGAAATCGCCAGCGCCAGAAGCGCCAGCTCACGGCTGGGTGGCGGACACCGAGGCCGGGAGCGACAGGGACACGGTCACGGGCCCGACGGCCGCGATCGTGATGCTGGTGGTCGCCGACTGCCCGAATCCGGGCCCGGTGACCGGGAAGGCCTGGGCGGAAATCTGGTAGGTGTCCGGCGCCAGGTCATCGAACGTGACGCTGTCGGTGCCGGGCGCGACGATCTGCGGCGGCGGGCTGTTGGCGGGGTTGCTGGCCGTGGCCATGACGAAGACGTGGTCGACGACCGAGCCGGCGGGGAAACCTGGCGTATCGGCGTAGGCGAGCGTGACGGCCGCGTTCTGGGTGGTCGGGGGCATTCGATGGGCTCCTAGGTTGATTTGGCGAGATCGGCGAGGGTGGCGTCCTTCGCCTGGGAGCCGGCGCTGGACCCGAAGTAGAAAGCGGCGGCCTGCTTGGCCTCATTGGCCAGGTAGCCGGAGATGTTCCCGATCAGCAGCCAGCCCTGGGGCGGGATCTTCTGCACCGCATCGGGGTACAGGACGAGGCCCACCAGCTGCGCGGCGCTCACTGCGATGAACCCGCCGACGACGGTCCAGGCCAGGCGGGCCACGGTTGGGTCCTTGGTGGCCACCTGCATGGCGCGCGCGTCCTGCACGTCCTTGAGGTAGAGGTCCTCCTCGTTGATGCCGAGCTCCTTGAGCTTGGCCTGCAGGTCGAACTCGGCCTTCTTGAGCGCCACGACCTGGTCGGGCGTCATGCTGGCCATCGCGGTCTCGAGGCCCGACGGGTCGGTCGTGCCGAAGATGGCCTGGAGCGCGGTGCCTGCCAGCGCCCCGAACGGGCCGCCGGCGGCCTTGAGCAGCGTGGGGGCGTAGGTGCCGAGCACCTGCTTGGTGAGTGACCCGAGGCCCGAGAGGAGTGTGGTGAGTACGCTCATGGAATCAACTCCTTGGGCACGGTGGCTGGGGCAGGGTGTTTCCGGTGACGCGAGTGTACTCCTGGATCAGCTGGTCGATGTAACCCTGGAGACTGTCGCGCTCGCCGGCGCTTCGGGAGTGGCAGAGCGCGGTGTTGGCATCCCGAATCTCCCGCACCAGGAGGAGCTTCAGCTGCCAGTCCACCTTGTTCTGCACGTCCGTGATGCGCGTGTCGGTCTTCTGCTCTAGCTGCGCGACGCGGGCCTCGCGTAGGGCGTCGTTGCGCCGCTCGTCCGCCATGCGCACGAACCCTGCCTCGATGGGGATCCAGGACGGCAGGAAGTTCCAGGCGTAGGCGATGTTGAAGCACGTCACGATCAGGAACGCGCTCCAGAACACGGCGGTCAGCGGGGTGCTTCTGAGCATGATGACATCCACGAATAGCCGAAGGGCGAGGGGGAGCTGCTTGACTCGGACTTCATCTTCCACCTGGGCACCTCATGCGGGCTGGTAATGCCACGCGCCGGCGTGCCCGGTCGCGGTCAGAGCCTCCCTGCGCGGCTGGACGCCTTCCGGGGCGATCGCCAGGTGTATCCACGCACGGCACTCGAAGATGATCTGGTCGAAGGGGAGGTCGCTGGCGCGCAGCTTGTCGAAGGCCTCCTCGAGGGGGATCCCGAGGAACACGGTGTCCGCGGCGCGGCCGCTCATGTGGGCACTGTCCCTGGCGCCCCCCACAGCGGCGTTGACGACGGTCGAGCGGTAGCCGCTGTCCACGTGGACCGGCACCTCGAGCATGGCGCGCGCGGGCTCGAGCAGGAGGTTGCACAGGCGCGTGAGGTTCGCTACCACCTCATCGGACGGGGTGTTGTCGATGCCGGTGCGCGCGGCCACTTGGGAGAACGTAAGCTCCTCGAGAGAGAAGTGCTGGCTGAGCTGCATGTGCCTACCTCCTGCGTTTGGGACGTCCGATGTTTCGCCACACCTGCCGGAACCTCAGCTTGTCGAGGAAGCAGTGGACTACCAGGCCGACCGCCGAAGCGACCCCGGCGACGCTGGCTATGACGTCGGCGGTGGTCATGCCATGGACCTGAAGTACTCGCGCGCGGCCCGGTCCGGCTCGAGCGGGAGAGATGCGACGAGCCCGGCGGTGGCCGGGAATCCCTGCTGGCGCATCGAGATGACGTTCTGGCGGCGCGCGGCCGCGGACTTGGCCTTGTCCTTCTGGAGCTCGACCTGGAGCTCCTTCACGCGCCGGCGCGACTGGGTGTACTGGTCCGTCAGGGACTTGATGGCGTCCTGGTCGTGGGTCGCCATGGCGCGATTCAGCTTGTAGCGGAGCTCGCGCGAGTACTTGTCCTCGGCCTCGTAGCGCTCGCGGCGCTCGAGCTGGTCCGGCGAGGTCACGTATCCGGGCGCCGGCGTCACGCCGATGAAGGGTAGCGTGCGCTTGATGGCACCCGACACGCCCTCGGTGTCCGAGCCCTCAATGTGCGAGCGCCCTTGGATGGAGAACGGCGTCGCTTCGCGCGCCGCGAAGGCCGCCCGCTGGCCGAACTGGGTGAGGCCCGAGGCCTCAGGCTCCGAGATGGGGTTGCCGAAGTAGTCCTCGTTGCGCCAGATGTCCGAGAGCACGCTGAAGATGGGGTTCAGCTTGTTGGCGATGGTCGTGCCCGGCCGCTGGGAGTACTCGTAGACGTCCTTCACGTAGGACGGCAGCGAGAGCCGCTGCGGCGTCCCGTGGCTCGTCATGCCGCCGGTGCGCGGGAAGAAGTAGTCCTTGAGCTCCTGCGGGCCCTGGCCGGTGAACATATAGTTGATCGTCGCCCCGAGCATCGCCGTGGTCATTGTCATCGCGACCACGTACGGAATCTTGTGGCCGATGTCGTCCGCGGTGATCTTGCCCTCGCGCGCGAGCTTGTCGACGGCCTTGAGCGCGTCGATCGGAGCCCCGCCAATCTCCCGGATGGTGCCGAGGTTCCAGCCCACGGCGCGCACCGCCAGGTGGTTCGCGTCCTTGAAGGTGCGATTCCAGAAGACGTTGTCGTAGACCATCTCGCCCAGGCGGTTGTCCACCGAGTCCCAGGCCGACTGCATCGCGCGCGCGACCTGGTCGGAGGTCGCCGTGGGGTTGCGCCTGAGGTAGTCCTGCGCCATGTCGCTGAAGACCCCGAGCTTCTGCATGGGCACCAGGTGCTCCATGATCCAGGACGTCGAGGCCCGCACCAGCCGGCCGGCCACCTCGAACGGGACCTGCAGGAGCGGCATCGTGTGGACCATGCCCTGGAGTTCGCGGTAGGCGCTGAGCGCGTACTCCGCGGGGAAGTTCGCCACCGCGCGCGCCGCGCCCTTGATCGGCTCCGGGCCCTTGAGGGCCTCGCGTACGTCGCCGGCGAGGGAGCGGATCCCGACGCCGCGGAATGGGCTCACCCCGCTGATGGCCATGTAGTAGCGGTCCATCGCCACGCGGCCGCCCGCGGCCTCTAGGGCGCTCACGATCTTGGCCATCTCCGGTGTCGCGCCCGAGGGGTCCGCGTAGGCCTTCAACAGCTGGTAGCCGCGGCGCACGTTGAGGACCGCGCCCGCCGGCGTCATGCCCTGGGCGAAGGACGCGGCGGCGCGCCCGACCTCGCCGCGGATGAGCTGCTCGAGGCCGAGCGCGTTCTTCGAGATGCTGGCGTCCAGCGTGGTGAACCCGAGGTGGAAGGCCGAGAAGCCGAGCTGCATGGCGTTGAGCAGGTTCCCGCCCAGGCGCAGCACGTGGGTCGGCGTGAACTCGGTGAGGACTGACCGGCCGACGTGGTTATTGATCAACCGCGCGGCGTCCTCCGGCATGATGTAGCGGCCGCGCTCGATGAAGCCCTGCTCTTCTTCCGACCATTGCCTGACCTTGGCGATGTTGTCCTTGATCTCGGCCCAGCCGTCGGGCATGGGCTTGGTGGCCGGGAGGAACTGCGCGAGGCCCGCATCCTTGAAGGACTGCATCATCTTGACGCCCGATACGAAGCGCTGCATCTCGCGCACCTTGAGGAGCGTCATCACGAGCGGGTTGATCGTGAGCGGGGTGAGGCCAGCGTCCATGCCCTCCTTGATGGTGGGGATCGTGCGCATCTTGAGGAAGGACGCAGGTCCCCGGAGCGGCCGTCGTCCCATGATCGTCGCCACCATGCGCTGCGCCTGACCCGGCTGCGTCCAGTAGTGCGGGAAGTAGTTCTCGATGAAGTTATCCAACGCGCCGGTGCCGAGGCCCCGGACCTTGTCCCGCCAGGTGTCGAGCTGCTTCCGTAGCGCATCCGCCACCGGCTGGAGGTCCGCGTTCGGCTGCGGCACGCCATGCTCGATGGCGTCCATCATCTCGAGCTGCTCCTCGGGAGCTAAGCGGTCGATCTGGCGGGAGAATTGCTCGAGCGCCTCCTGGGTCTCGAAGGTCTGGTGCGCGAGGTTCCCGAGCGCGGCGCGCGCGATCACTGCGGTGCGCTTCGACTCCTCCGAGAGCTTGGTCGGGTTGATGAGCTTCCGCAGGTCCTTGGTCACGGGGTTCGAGTGCAGGTACTCGACGGCGCTCCGGATGCGCTCGTACCAGCCCGGGCCCTGGCCGTGCTGGAGCCCTAGGGTCTGCTGGCTCGGCTTCTTCCAGTAGCGCGGCAGTTCCCGCGACAGTGACGCCCGCTCGGCCCAGCGGTCACCGTAGGCTTCCCTGATCTGAACGTTGAGCTCGTTCAGGCGTGCGACCGGTGCCTGGATCGCTTCCGGAAGGCCTGACGGGTCGGCGGCCGGGTGCACAAAGGATGACCCGTCTTCCCCGGGCTCGACGATCGAGACTCCCTCTGGGCCGAACTGAACGTCGTAACCGCTCTCCTTGAGCTCGCGAGCTATCTCGGCCTGCTCGCGCTCCTCGGCGCTGCGCATATCAAGCGGGGACCTCGAGGTGATTGCCAGGTCATGGTCAGCTAGCGCTTTGAGACGCCCAGCGCCTCCCTCAAGTGCCCGCTTCGACTCCTGGATGAGGCTCGCGATCGCCGCGTCATCCGTGAAGGGCTTGCCGGTCAACCGCGCCACGAAGGCCTTGACCGCGGTGAGCGCGCGCTGCCAGAAGGGCCGTACCTGCTTGTCGATTGTCGCGCCCGCGAGATGCCGCCCGGCGGCGTAGGCGATGACCTCTTCCGCGGCGAGCCGGCGCTGTGCTAGTTGACCGACATCTAGCCCATTCCTGTCGGCCGTCTGCCGCACCCGGTCCGGCATCGCGTTCCAGACGCCGTCCATGACGTCCGCGTACCGGTCGGCGTCCATGATCAGCCTGAGCCCGTGGTGCCCCACGGCCTCGTGCCAGAGCGTCTCCGTGGCCTCCCGCGGGCCGCCGAGGTTCTCGGCGATCATGTGGATATGGCCGGTCTCCGGGTCGTAGACGGCGCCGGCGGTGCGCTCGGCGCGGTCCTGTATGACCTGGTTGCGCAGGTCGCGCGGCAGCGTGGTGTAGTCCGCGTGCACCTCGACGTGCGGGAAGTCGGGCGCGGCGCGCATCCCTGAGTCCCGGATGGAGGCGCGCACGGCCTGCTCGATCGAGGCGCGGTGCTCCGCGGGCAACTCGAACGGCCCGGCTGGCGACTCGCGCATGGCGTAGAAGTTGCGGTCCGACACCAGGCCACTCCCCAGCGAGAAAAACGCCCCGTCCTTCCCCTTGAGCATCGTGTCGAGGAGGCGCAGCCCCGTCTGGTTCAGCATGTTGCCGAGGTTCGAGATGATGGCGCTGTCCTTCTCGGCGCCGAACGTGATGGCTGAGGTCGCGTTGGCGTCCTCTGCGGCGCGGAGCACGTGCATGATCCCGGACCGCGTGTCGCCGGTGCGCAGCGGGCCCATTTCCTTGGGGTCCATCGGCAGCGTCGCGACGAGCTTGTGGCGGTTGTCGAGGAACATTACCCCCGACTTGAGCCCTGACTTCTCGACCGCTTCCTTGGCCTTGTCGGGTGAGTCGAGCACGGCACGCTCCCCGGACGGGATCCGGGTGAACCGGCGCTCCATGACAGGCACGGATGTGCGCTTGCCGCGCGCCGCCGCGGTCGTGCGGCCCTCCTCGGAGCCACCGCCGCCGTGGATTGCCGGGTGGTAGAACGACGCCTTCATGCCACCGGGGGTGACCACGACCATACCGAGCGGGTCGATGCCGCTGCCGCGCATGTAATCGTGCAGCTGGTTGGTGATGCTCTCGTCGGCCCCGCTCTGCTCAGTGACCCCAGACGGGTGGTTGTGTCCGAACCAGACGCCCGCCGCGCCCTCGACCTTGCCGATCGCGCCGATGAGGATGTGCGGCACCACGCCGGCGCCGGTCTGGTTCCCGATCTGGTGGCGCAGCACCGCGAGTGGCCGGCCCTTGGCGTCCACTACCAGGGCCATGATGTGCTCCTGGGGGGACTTACGCAGCGGGGCGAAGATGTGCGCGGCGTCCTGCCATCGCTTCACCTGCTTGATGCCGGACGAGAACCGCCCGGTCTCGGCTAGTCCGACTCGCGTTCCGGTGATCGAACGAGACGCAGCTGGGGCCTGGTCCGACGTAAAGAGCTGTAGGTTGGCGCCGGACTGTACGTCCCGAGAGCCGCGGGCACGTTCCCCAACAGAAAGATTTCCTCCTTCTGCGGGTACCGGCTGGGCGGCGGTGTAGGTGGCTTGGTCTTCTCGGACACGGTCGGTCTCTACGCGCGGCTCGGCAACCGCACTTTCAGCTTCCAGCCTTTGCCCACGCCCCGCGCGCTCAAGCGCTCCTGGAGGCTTCTCCCCCCGGGCAGCACGCTCACCGCGGGCTTCGCGATCGGCTTTGTGGACGCTGAGGTTGCGGTCGGCTTCACGGAGGCTTCTTCCTACGCCATAACTGAGTCCGAGTCCAGCGAGCTCGACGGTTCGGCCGTCCGGGTGGGTGGCCTCGATGCGGGAGCCGCCCAGGGCATCGGCCACCTCGCGCATGACGTCGTGGGCCTCCTGCTCGCTCCGGGCCTGCACCACGAACTCGTCCCCCGAGATGTGGAAGGCGTGGCCGGTCTGCTCCTTCAGCGCCGCGGCGACGGTCTTGAGCAGCTCGTCCCCGTGCTCGTGGCCCATCGTATCGTTGACCCACTTGAGGGAGTCCACGTCCACGGCCACCTGGTGGGAGAGCTTCGGCGCCTCATCGTACGCGCGCCGGTTTGGCAGGCCTGTGAGCTCGTGGGTGAGGAGGGTCTGCCGCATCTCCTCAGGGGACATCGCGGCGACGGCTTTGCGGCGCTCTACGTCCTCGCGGCGAGCAGCTCCGCGACGCTCTTCCCCGCCCGGCGCCACCTCGAGACCGTGCCCCTCTTCAGCCCGAGCTCCCGGTCCCAATCTACGGCCAGCTGTTTCCTGCCCATGTGCTCCACCGGCGGGCAGTTCCGCCTGTTCCGAGATTGGTCCCGCTTCGGCAGCCACACCACGTTGCCCGGCTCGTAGTGCCCGTTGTTGTCCTTCCGCTCCAGACTCATTTGCGGCGAAGGCCTCCGGCCCAAGTCGCTGATGAATGCGTTGAAGCTGGTCAGCCACCTCGGGCAGATTCTGATTCCCCTCCCGCCGTAGTCGCTGTAGCGCCTGTTTCTCGGGTTGAGACAGCGTCCCTTCATCTGCAGCCAGAGCTGGTACTCCGGCCAGTACCGTTTCCCGTGGCGCTCCTGGCGCTCCGGGTACGAGCGGCTTGGAGTGGTCGCCTGAGCGGAGCCAGTCACGGTAGGCATCGGTGCTCAACTGTGCCACCGAGCCGAGTCCTTTCCAACCCCGCGGGTAGTTTGCTAGATACGTCTCGCGCGCCTCCGCTGCGGTGCGCGCGCCCAGTACTGACTTTGTCTCGTCAAAGCGTCCGGTCTGCGGGTCCACCTGGTTGACCACGAAGGCCTTGCCGGTGTCGGGCTTGCCAGTCAGGAAGGCGTCCACGTGGTCGCCGTCCGCGCCGGTGGAGCGGTTCAGGTAGCCGTAGTCGTGCTGCATGGTTCTCTCCCAGGGGCCCTCGGGGCCTGTGCCCGACCGCGTCGAGCCCTTGGGATTCTCCATGGTGAAGGTCAGGCCCGGAGCGAACTGGACCTCACCTTTCGCATAATTACCCGCCTTCTTCTGCGCCTCGGTGGGGTTGGACTCCGTGTCGGCGCGCGCCTCCTCGAGGTGCCTGGTGAAGTCCTCGTTGCCGGCGGCGACCCTGTCGTCCGCCGCGCCGACCATATGCTCGATCATGGAGCGCTCGCGCTTGCCGAGCTCCTCGCCGTTCAGCGCCTTGTCGACCGCCAGGTGCACCTGGTCCTCGGTGAGGCCCTTCGGCCGACCGGGCCACCACTCCGCATTCGGGATCCACTTGGTGCGCGTGATGGTGTCGGGCTTGCTCTCGTCCGACCCGGGGGTCCGGATAATGCGGCCGCCGACCTCGGCCCAGCCGGTCTCGCCCTTCATGCGCTCGAGCTCGGCCCGAAGGCCCTCGTCGTTCCCGATGCGGTCGAGCAATTCATCCCCCGTCGAAACGGGGTTTTTTACGGGGGTCTTTTCCTCTGCCTGCGTCTCCCTGGCGCTACCTGGCTCTCCCTGTGGCTGGTTCTGGAAAGCGACTAGCGCCCGCCGGCCGGCCGGGAGAATCATCGGCTCCCCGAGGTCATTGCGGCGCGCGAGACCCTGGTCCTCGAGGTGCTCCATCTGCGCAGGCGAGATGGTCTTGTCCTGGAGAGCCTCTAGTGCTGCTCGCGTCTTTTCTTGGGTATCAGCCGGGGCTGCCTTAGCAGATTCAGTGGGTTGCGTCGCCGCGGGTTGGATATTTGCCCCAGCCCGCGGCTCCGGCTGCTCGGTGGTCCCTGGCTCATTCAGGACCGTGGGCTTGGGCTCCCCCGGCGCGCGCGGCTCGCGCCCGGTCACCGCGTGCACGCCGCCAAGCGGCACGCCCATGGCCGTCCCGATCAGCCCGGCGCGGCCGATTCTGGAAAGGGCGTCCTTGAGGCTGGTCTGCTCGTCCAGAATCCCAGCGTCGACGCCCTCCTGGAGGCTCTGGATGAGCGCCTGGGACACGCCCTGGGTGGCCGCAGTGCCAGCCACCTTGCCGACCGCGGACTGCGCCACGGTGTCGCCTACGAGCTTCCTGAGCACGCTGCGGCCCGTGCTGCCGCCCTCGATGATCTTGAGCACGGGGATCTCGGGGGCCGCCTGGGCGAGGCTGGAGAGCGTGGCGTAGGTCGCCGCGGTGCGGTCGTCGGCGCCGGCGTTCTTGGCGGCCGACCACTCCTCCGGGGCGATGCTCGATCCCATGGCCGCGAGGCCTACCACGGGGCCGCCGGCGACCGTGCCAGCGGTGCCCACCAGGAGGTCCGGCACCCCGGTGAGGGAGTCGAAGACGATCGACTTGGGCGTCCAGTCGCCGCCCATGGCGGGCCTGACGTCGGCGCTCACCTGGGCGGCCAGTTTCCGACGGCCTCCGCCGGTCTGGGCCTGCTCCTGGCCCTCGCGCATCTTCTCGACCTGCTCCTTCTGGAGCGCCGCCAGGTCGTCCGGCTTCATGTTCACGTACTCGGGCCAGTCCCGCGCGAATACGTCTGGGCGGATCCCGAGGCGCTTGGCGTTGTCCACGACGTCCGGGTGGTCGGTGAGCGCGATACCGGCGTCCTTGGCCTCGCGCACGGCTCCTGGGAGGATCATCGACTGCCAGAAGGTCTTCCGGGCGTCCGCGTACTCGCTCTTGCCCTTGAACTCCTGCAGGCCCGCCAGCTTCGACTCGATGCGCGCGCCGATGGTCGGGAGAACCGACCCCAGGACGTCGGACCACGACGCAGCAGGCCTGTGGCCCGTGACCGTGACCTCGGGGATGGTCTGGTCCGGCACCTGGTCGACCGCCGCCGCGGTCGCCGGCATGGGCCCTGGCGACTCATCGAGGGCGTCCAGCGGGTTCGCTTCAGCCTGCGGCTGCTCGTCCAGCTGGTCGAGTGGGTTGGTGTCGTCGGCCACGGAGCCTCAGTGCAGGGCGCTCTGCGGCTGGATCCCCGTCTGGTTCAGGTACTTGTGGTACTCAGGCGGCAGCCAGCCGAACTTCTTGACGAAAAACGGCGCGATGCGCGCGGGGTCGCTCTTGAGCGCGTGCATCTGCTTCTGGTTGGGCGTGGGCGACCCGGGCGGTGGAGTGGTCGCAGGCCTGCCGGCGGGCTTCGCTGGGGCGCCACCGGGGGACGCAAGCCCGCTGCCCGGCCGCGGCGGCACGTTCGCGCCCGCGTTGGGCGCAGCGGTGCCGTTGCGCTTCAGGCGCTGGTAGGTCTCCTCGGCGAACTGGGTGCGCTTGGCAGCGATCTCCTCGTCGTTCATCCCGGCGAAGGAGAGCTGGTTCGAGCGGATGTAGTTGTCGGCCGACCTCTCCGCCATCTGGCGCTTCTGGGCGTCGGTGAGGGTGAAGGCGTGCGGGTTCGAGGCGTAGGTGAGCGCGTCCTTCTTGACCTGCTCGAGCGCGGGTCCCTCGAGCGGCTGCCCGTTCTCGTCCTTCCCGTACGTGTCCATGTACATGCGGTAGTTCGCCTCCGAGGCGAAGCCCTTGCCGCCCTTCCCGCCCATCCCGCTCGAGCCGGGCGCGGCTTTCCCCAGGTTGACGGTCCTCCCGCTGCGGGTAACGCCGATCTCCGAGCCTGAGTCGTCTACGAACGTCCTGACGATGCCCTGCTGGGCGAGCTGGGAGCGCCGGTCGGCCGCGCTGTTGCGCGACTCCTGGCGCTCGCCGGCGCCCTCCTGCCGCATGCCCTCGCGCGCGAGCATGGTGTCCTGCTGGCCGAAGGCGCGGATGTCGCGCCCAGTCTCGAGGGCGGACCGCGCGGCGAGGTTCGTCTTCTCGCGCCCCTGGGCGATCGCGAGCTGCTGCTGCATCTGGTCGTAGCGCTGCTGCCTCGAGAGCTTCTGGAGCTGGAGGTTGCGCATGCTCCCCAGCGTCTCGACGCCCGCGGCGCCGAGCGCTGCGCCAGTGTCCTGGCCGTAGCCGTAGCGGCCGGAGGAGTGCTGCATCATGCGCATCCCGAACTCCATGAGGAGCATGCCCTTCTCCTGCTTGGAGAGGCTGGGATCCGGACGGCCGCCGAGCTGGTCCATCATCTGCTTGTAGGCGCCGTCGATCGACTGGTTGGCGGCCTTGAGGTTGTCCTGGAGCTTGTCGAGGTACTGCTGCCGCGTGGACTTGTCCTGGGCGTTCCAGATGTCCCTGAAGCTGACGCCCTTGCCGCCAGCGCCGCCGCCCTGGTCACCCCCAGGAGCCGCGCCCGGGGCGCTCTGCTGGCCCTGCGGAGGCGGAGGAGCGCCTCCCTGGGGTGCCGACGGTCCACCGCCGCCAGCGGTCGAGGGGACGCCGAGGTTGCGGTAGAGGTCGGGCCCGAGCCCCTGGTCTGGCGGAATCTGCCCGTTGTCCGTGAAGCCGCTCGCGACGACCGGCGCCCCGCCGCCGAGCGCGCCGCCTCCTGCCTCCCCGGCGAGCATGGACTGGAGCCGCTCGCCGTAGGTGCGCATGTAGTCGTCCATCGGGGACGAGCTGGGCGCTCCTTGGGACGGTGCTGCACCGAATGCCATGGTGGTCTCCTGCTAACCCGTGGGCAGCGCGCTGTAGTTGAAGTCGCTGCCGATGTTCTGCTGGTCGAGGTAGGAGGTCGCCTGCCCCGTGTAGTCCTCGTTGTTGATCGCCTGCGCATTCGCAGCCGGGTTGATCGACTGCCCGCCGGTGAAGTAGGCGCCGGCGATGGTCGCCGCGGCGCCGATGGCCTCGCCCGCGATGCCCGACTGCGGCCCGGTGGTCGTCGAGGTCTGCGCCACGCCCTTTGCGGCCGCGATCGAGTTGAGGAGCGGCTGCAGCTGCTGCGTGGACCAGCCGCGCGCGGTCAGGAACTGCTGGAGGTTGAAGTCGAGCTGGCCCTGCTGCACCGCCTGCTGCAGGCCCCCGGTCGCCATGAGGTCCTGGATCTGCTGGGTGTTGAGCTTGCTGACGTCCCCGCCCACGTTCGCGAGCGCGTTGGCGGTCTGGATCTGCTTGTTCTGGTCATTGAAGAAGGCCGTCTGGGCGTTGGTGTAGGCGTTCGAGTAGGCGTTGCCGATATCAGCCGCGGTCGTCTGCTGGTAGTTGTAGGTGTTCTGGCCGGCCGTGAGCGCCGAGCGGTCTCCACCGAAGGCGCCCGCCTTGCTGTTGAGCAGCGCCGCGTTCGCCTGCTGGTACTGGATGTTCGCCTCGTTGAGCTGCGGGGTGAGCACGCTCGAGACGTAGGGGTCCATGTAGGACTTGAGGTCCGCGTCGTTGTACTGCTTGATGCCCGAGAGCTCCTGCCCAGCGGAGGTGAGGTAGCTCTGGGCCTGCGTGCCGCCGGTCTGCGCGAGCCCGGACGCCATCTGCTGGTTGGCAGTGAGGGGCGCGACCACCTGGCCCGTGTAGGGCGTGAACGGCTGGTTGGCGATCGCCTCGCCCTGGGTGAGCGCCTGGTCGGTGGCGTTCTGGACCGCAGGGCTCTGCTGCGAGGCCTGGCTGACCGTGTTGGCGTTCTTGTTGGCGGAATAGATAGACCCAGCCGCCGCGACGCCGGCCGCTGCTACGCCCCAAGGCATGGCTCTACCCTCCTGAAGCGACCAGCGGTGGTTTCCGCGCGTCTCGCTTCACACAGATGAAGAGCGTCATCCGCTCCTCATCGCTTCGGTTGTAGACCCAGTGCTTCTTGGAGTTGTCGAACGTGTACACGGTACCAGGAGGACAGGCGAACTCCCCATCCTCGAAACAGAAGGCCTGCTCGGGCGCGCTCTTGAGCTGCACCGCGAGCTTCTCGTAGTAGCCGGCGTGCCAGCCGCCATCGACGTGCGGCTTCACCTCACCGCCCGGCGGGACGCGCGTGATCAGGATCCCGCCCAGGCGCTCGACCTCGAAGTGGCGCATGAGCTCGAAGACGAGCTCCTTGAGGCGCGGCAGGTGGTCGGACTGCGGATACCAGACGCTGTCGTGCGGCTCGCCCACGAAGCGCTGCACCGCGTGGCCCGGGTCGATCTGCTGGAGCTCGAGCAGGTCCTGGTGCGGCCGGTAGCGCACCCAGACGTCGGACACCTGGCTGTGCTCCCCGCCGTAAGTCGTGGTACGCAGGTTGTGTACGTTCCACACGTGCGGGGCATCCTCGAGGTCCTGGAGGATCGGCTCGACCTCGAGTGCCGGGATGAGGGGGCGCAGGTACTTCACTGCAGCCGCTCCCCTGCCCGCCGGAACTCCTCGAAGAACCGGCGCGCGACGCGCGGGTCAGGCTTCACGCGCTCGAAGGCGATCTGCACGTTGAGCCCGGTCAGCATGGCGTGGCGCTGCTCGTCGAAGGACCGCTGGAGCAGGAACTCGTAGATGGGCCGCGCCGTCTCGGGCTTGAACACGTCGGTCCAGCTGGCGTGGAAGCCCGTGATGCTGTCGAGGAGCGAGTCCCAGTGGGTGGGGATCGGGTCGAGCCCCAGGGCCCTCCCGGACTCGTTCACCTCGGCGATCGGCCTGTGCAGGATGACCTTGCGCGCGCGGTGCGAGGCCAGGAAGTCGGGGAACATCGCGAGCCCGGTGCAGGACACGCCGAGGCGCCGGCCGGGGCTGCGCACGTTGTCGAGCTCGCTGTAATGGTGCTTCCATAGCGGGTCGTGCAGGCACAAGGTACGGTCGGTGGTGAGCCAGTTGGCGCACCAGCCGGTGCCTGAGCGCGGCATGGCCAGCACCATGAACTCGATCAAGCGGCGGCCTCCTTGCGCGCAGCGACCCGCACGTAGCTCGTGCGGCCGATGACCAGGTCCTTGCGGCTCGAGAGCAGGTCGTCGAAGCCCTCAGGCGCCAGGAGGTTGGTGCCGTGGATGGCCGGCAGGCCCTGCGCATCGAGGAAGGCGGCGATCGCGCTCAGCAGCTGATCCGGCACGCCCTTGTCCCGGTAGGCGGGCACCACGGCGAACCAGGCCTCGCCCATCACCACGACGCCGCACCAGGGGAGCCTGACCGGCGCCATGGCAGCGCTGCCGAGCAGGCGGCCGCTCGACTCGACCACGATGGCGAAGCAGTTCGCCAGGGTGAGCGTGACGTACTCGAGCACCCGCTGGTCGTCGAACGGTGCGACGAGCCGAGCCGCTGACTCGGCGAACTGAGTCTTGAGCAGCCGCACGATGTTGACGGAGTCCATGGCCGTCGCGGGCCTCACCTGCGCCTTGGTCTTCAAATCGGTAGCTCCGCCCAGAAGATTGATCCGAGTCCGGTCACCGCCGTGAGCGCGCCGACCCCGAGGAAACCTCCGGGCGCGACGCAGAGGTGACCGTCCATGTAGTAGGGCCCGCGCGGTCCAGGGAGAGCCGCGGCGGTGAAGCCGTCCTCGAGCATCTCGACCCACGTGGGGTTCGGCGCGAGCGCCGCCCCTGATACCGGGATGCCGGCGCCGGCCGCCTGGTTGCCGATGATGCCGCTCTGCGTGGTGAGCTTGGTGAGCCCCGAGGCTGCTCCTGCGGATCCCCACGATGCGATGAGCCCGATCGGCGCGATCGCGGCGGGCGCGAGCGAGAGGGCGAATTTCACCTTGAGGGGCACCAGGTTCACGCCTGAGTTCGGCGGGTTGTAGATGCCGATTCCGGTGTAGGCCGCGGCGAGCGCGACGGACACGGCCTGTGCCGCCTGGTTGGCAGCCGAGAAGATGGCCCCCGACCAGCCCATCGCGTAGAGGCGCGGCAGCCACTCTGAGACCGGGAGCTCGCCCAGTCGTTCGCCGAGGAGGTTCTGCTGCCCCTGGGACCGCGCGCGCGGGAGGCCGTTGGCGAGTTGGACCTGGACGATTGACACGGTGGTCTCCTTTGGGTGCGCCTAATGTACCCGATTCACGGCAGCCACCCACAGGAGGTTCCGGGCTGGACGGTTACCGTGTGGCTCGTCGCGTCCGACTTCGCGTAGAGGGTGAGGGTGTTTGCGGTGGTCGAGTTCTGCAGCGTGAACGAGATGTGGACGAGGTAGTTGGTCGTCGCGGTCGTGGTCACCAGCGCGCCAGTGATGGCGGTCTGAGTGGTGTTGGCGATCGTGGTGTAAGTCGGCACCACGTAGGCGCCGTTCTGGTAGTTGGCGATGACCCACAAGTCGGTGGGCGTCGCGCTCAGCTGCATCGCGAAGGTCGGCGTCCCTGAGGTGCTGCTGTCCTCCCAGATGACGTCGCACTGTCCCCTCAGCGTCGTGGACGCCGCGGCGGACGGCAGCGCGAGGACCGAGGTATAGCTGGTCGTCGCGTTGGTGTAGGCCGTGGTGCGGAAGGCGCTCTGCCCGCTCAGGGCGACCGCGACTCCGTTCACATAGACGCCCACGGCGTTGCTCGTCCCAACGCCCTTGTCGCCCCCGGTGGCTGACCCGAGGACGGTGCCGCCGTCGCCGAATATCTCGAAATACTGCGTGCCGCCGCGGCTGGTGATGTTCAGCGGGTAGTCGCTGCTGTTGGTGCCGGCGACAATCGCAAGACCGTAGCTTCCGCCGGTATTCACGCTGCCAAGGATTTCCTCCGGTACATAGGATCCGGAGGTGGCGCTAACGGTGAGGCCATCGTTCGCTGTGAATTGGCTGACGAGGACTCGCCCGTTGCTTAAAAATTGGATCGTAGGCGCCCCAGCCGACGCGCCATTTCCAATCGTGCCGGAGCCATCCCCGTTGATCTGCAGGAAGGTCTCCGTGTTGGCCTGATTGTTTACCTCGACGGCAACGTCGCTGCTGTTGGTGCCGGCTTTTATGAGCTCGCCGAACGACTGCCCCGAGGTCGATGAGCCGGTGAGGGTCTCGCCGTAGGTGTTCGCGGGCGGCGTGACCGTGAGCGTAGTGAACGCCCCGGTGTTGGGCGTCGTCCCACCGATCGCCGGTGGCGTGGCGTAGTTCTGCGTGGCGAACGTGCCGAAAGCGGTCCCGTTGGTCTTGGTGCAGGTTAGGCTCGCCGCCGAGGAGAGCGTGCAGTCACCGCCCACTGTGTTCGCGGCGTAGGCGGTGCCCCCAGAGTTACCGACCAGAATCTGCCCGGCGGACGGAGTCGCGGTGATCCCGAGCGGCATCCTCCCGGCCCCGAGGGTCCCGCTGGCGATGTTCGACGCATTGGTCGTGTCGGTGGTCGCAGAGGCTGCGAACGCGACTCCGCTGGTCTTGGTGCAGGTGATCGCCAGGGTCCCAGAGGTCGTGCAGTCCCCGCTGAGGTTGCCGTTCGTGATACTCGTGGCCCCAGAGAACTCAGCCAGGTTCCCGCTCGCGGGGGACCCGGTGGTCGTCACGGTGCCGCCTGCCGTGTGGCATGCCCCGTCCGCCCCAAGGTACTGCGTGCCTGAGCAGCCGGTGAACAGGCCCGTCACGTCGGACGCCGCGGCCGCGGTAACGGCGGACGTGCCGTTGCCCTTCAGGATCCCGGTGATCGTGCCAGCCTCGCCGGTACCTCCGCGGGACGCCGCGAGAGTGCCAGACGTGATGTTTCCGGCATTCGTGGTATCGCTGGTAGCGGACGCCGCGAACGATGTGCCGTTAGTCTTGGTGCACGTGATGCTGCCGGAGGAGCTCAGCGTGCAGTCACCGCCGAGGGAATTGGCGGCGTAGGCCGTACCCCCGGAGTTTCCGACCAGGATTTGCCCGCTCGAGGGAGTGGCCGTGATCCCCAGAGGCATCCGGCCAGCACCGAGGGTGCCGCTCGTGATGTTCGAGGCATTCGTCGTATCAGTGGTGGCCGACGCCGCCAACCCCGAGACATCTCCCGCGGCCGGCTGAGCCTGGGCCGGCACCCCCGACGTGCTGATCGACGTCAGGAACTCATGCGAGACCGCCGTGATCGACTCAACGCCTCCCAAGGTTGATGCGGTTGGATTGGGAAGGCGCCCGCTCCCGAGCGTCCCGCTCGAGATATTCGAGGCATTGGTGGTGTCGGTGGTCGCGCTCGCGGCAAAGGCAACCCCGTTGGTCTTCAGGCAGGTCGTCGCGACGGCGCCGGCGGTGGTCGTGCAATCACCCGTCAGCGCAGGCATGCGCCCCGCGGGGAGCGTCCCCGAGGAGATATTCGCCGCGTTCGTCGTATTGGTCGTGGCGGAGGCCGCGAAGGCCACGCCGCCCGTCTTGGTGCACGTGATCGCAAGCGTGCCACTCGTGGTGCAGTCCCCGCTCAGGTCGCCGTTGGTGATCGACGTGGCGCCCGAGAACTCGACGAGGTTGCCGCTGGCGGGAGACCCGGTGGTCGTCACCGTCCCCGTGCCGCCAGCGGTGTGACAGAGCCCATCGTCCCCGAGGTACTTGGTGCCGCTGCCTACCAGGCAGAAGAGGTTCACGACGTCCGTGGCGCTAGCCGCTGAGGTCTGCGGCGTCGTGGTGCTCCCCTTCAGGATCCCGTTGGATGGCCCGAAGAGGTTGTAGAGCTGGGCATGCGCCGGCGCGGCGAGCGCGAGTGCGACGAGTGCAACCAGGAGCCTGCGTGTCATGCCATTCCCCATGCGCCGTTGCCACCGTTGAGCGCCCCGCGGTACTGGAGCAGCACGCTCATCCCCTTGAGCAGCGTCTGGTCTGCGAACCCCTCGAACCGGTTGGCGGCCGCGCTCCCACCGTTGAGGCTCTGAAGCGTGAAGCTGCCCGTGTCCGCGTACGTCACGCGCACGGTCTGGCCCTCGGAGCCGGCCGCCAGGCCTGAGCAGCTTGTCGCCCCTCCGCCGTTGGTGACGATGATCGCGCCCACGCCGGCGCCGAATCCCGCGGGGTTGATGTCGTGGATTGCGCCCGCCGCGGCGACGTAGTTGATCGAGCTCCCGAGCTCAGGCCCGCTCGGGCCGCCGCCGCTTGGAGGGCTGCCACCGAAGCCCATCAGCTGAACTCCTGGATGGCGAGCGCGCCGCCTGCGGCGCTGGCGATCGCCCACACGGCGCCCGTGGTGAAGCTGTAGCGGTCCATCCACCACCAGGTCTGAGGCCAGAGCACCATGCCGGCGTCGAGGACTGCGGTACCGCCGGCGAGCGCCAGGGCGATTCGTTGACCCCCCTGGGACACGTTGGCGATGGTGAGCCCCTTTCGCCCCGGGTTCGCGCCCAGCGCCTGCACGGAAGCCGCTCCGACCGCAACGTTGAGCGGCGCGCCAGGCGAGCCGGACGGCCCGAGCGTCGCGGCGATCAGCTGCCTCAGAACCGTCTCGAGGACGTCCAGCGAGGCGGGAGAGATGGCTACGATCGGCGAACCGTCGTCATCGAGCTGGACGGGATCCTGGAGCAGCCTCACCAGCCGATCGAGGTTCCCGCCAGACTCCTCGGCGGCATTCGGTGGCAACGGCGGGTTGGTGGTGTCGAGGCTCATGCCTGTATCTGCACACCGAAGAGGCTGAAGGACACCTGGCCCGTGTCGGACTGCGCCCGCACGACGTCGCTGGTCCCGAGGGTGATGCCGATAACGCACGCGCGCGTCTCGCGCGGCTGCAGGACCAGGTCGTAGAACAGGTACTGCGATGGGTCGTCTGGGCTTCCGGTGATCGCAACGCTGAGGCGCACTTGGGCCTGCTGGGTCTTCGACTGGTTGCAGAACACGACGCTGGAAACCGATACCCCTTGGTCAACCGGCGGCACGGTGTAGAGGTTCGCCAGCGTCCCAGCCGCTGGCAGGTTCTGAGCCAGCACTCCGAAGACGTCTGTCACCTAGGCCCCCATCATGGCGAAGACCCTGCCCCAGGTCGGGCTGGTAGGCCCAGGAGGCCCTGCTGGGCCTTCAGCGCCAGCGTCCCCTGGGGCGCCGGTGTCCCCGGTCGGGCCCGGGTCTCCACGGGGTCCTGGGTCCCCAGGAGGCCCTGCCGGTCCTTCTGGCCCGGTGCCTCCGGTGGACCAGCCGCCGTCGTAGTCCCCGGAGTCGGCCTTGACGAGCACCTGTCCGGCTGTGCCGCCGGCGAGCAGCTGCTGGACGCGCCGGGCCTCCTCGAGGAGGGCCTGCACGACCGCGGCGAGGCGCGCCGTCGGCTCGTCCGTGAACTGTGGGACGCTCAGAGCGAGGGTCTGCCGGGTCTGCGCGCGCGCCATCAGCTGCGCCTCCCGGTGGGCGTGGCCAGGCCGCGGTAGTCGCCCATGCGCCAGAAGTCACCGAGGTTGTAATTCTCGGTGTAGATCGACACCCGCTTCTGGCAGAACTGCGGGTCCACCTGGTCGGTGGTCGCGGTGACCACCAGGCGGTCGCCGTACTCGAGCTCGTCGCCGCTCCACTCGCGGCCCTGGCACTGCACGACGATGTAGGGCGAGCCGCCGGATACGTTGCTGAGCTCCTTGAGGTCCGGGTAGAGGGTGTGCAGCAGCATCAGCACCGAGCCGGAAGCGTTCGCCCACAGGGTCTGGTTCTGCGGTACGTCGTGCCGCATGGTCATCGCGAACTCGCCCTCCCAGGTCTGGAGGTAGCTCAAGAGCGGCTCCTCGAGGTCGCGGTCCATGCCCGTCTCATCCACGAAGACGCCCTGGTCGTTGATGCCGATGGGCGCGCCGTAGAACACGTTGGTGTCCCCGCCGCACTCGCGCTCGATCGAGGACACGTACCAGCAATTCTGGGTCCAGTTGTAGATGACGCAGGAGTCGTTCTCGTCCGAGTTGACCGAGGGGAAGTTCCACCGCACCTCGGTGAAGTCCTGCCGCACCTGGCAGGTGATCTTGCTCGCCATCTGGCGGTTGAGGCCCGGGGTGCCGGAGGACCCGAAGACGTAGTCCGCCACGTCGCACGGCAGGTCGTGGATCGTGCCGTCGAAGTAGTAGAAGCTGTTCTGCCCCATGAAGTAGACGACGCCGCCCACGTCCGCGGCCGCGCCCGGTGAGATGATGCGGAAGTTCCCCCCGAGCGGGGTGATCTGGTAGACGTCCACGCCTCCCACCAGCGAAACCGTGTAGAGGCCCTCGTCCGAGAAGATCAGGATGGAGGTGCGGGTCTTGCACGACGTCACGATCCTCGAGCCGCTGTCGAGGCGCTTGGAGCCAGCGTCGTTGCTCTGCGTCTCGAGCCAGGTATCGAAGTCGTCGCCCTCACACCAGCGCACGAACATCCGGTCCTGCTGGCCCGTGATGTCGGTGGCCGTGGCGTTGTCGAGGTTGGTGCCAAGCGCCAGGACGTGCCGATCGTCCGGCCCTACCAGCATGTGCTCGATGTTCGCCGGCGCGTTGGGGCGGATCAGCGCGCGCGAGTCCGGGCCCGCCTGGCGCTGCCACCAGTAGAGCGCCTCGCCGTTCGGGGACGCCAGGAGGTCCTCGCCCCAGTTATCGAGCGACCAGATGCGCGCCGTGCCGCCGTAGGTCGAGCCCGCGCGCGGCGTGCCGTAGGTGCCAGCGCCGTAGGTGCCCGTCCCGTACCCGGTGAGCGTGCCGTCGGAGGTGAGGCCGCTAGAGAGGTTGTAATTCGCGACGCCCGCGGCGCCCCCGGTGGTGCTGAGGCTCGCGGGATAGGGCAGCTGGATCTGGTAGGTGTCGAGGTCGATGACCTGGAGCACCTGGAACTCCTGGTTGAAGTTCTGGTTGCCGACGGCCGACACGCCAGAGTAGGTGACGAAGTCACCCGCCTGAGCTCCATTCTCGGGGTCGCTGACAGTGGCGATCATGGACCCTGCCACGGTCGTGAAGGCGTTCGCGAGGCTCGTGGTGGCCCTGATCGGCGTGATGTCGTAGAGCGTGCCGTTGTTGATCAGGTAGAGCTTGAACTCGGTCCCGAAGGCTATCCAGTTCTGCCCGTCGAGCGAGTCCCACTGCTTGTACGAGCGCGCGTGGCCTATCGGGAAGACGCGGTTGCCGTTGGTATCGACCAGCGCGATCTCGCGGTAGCCAGCCATCTTCTGCGGCAGGCCTCGGTACCAGCGCACGTTGTCGCCGTCCGTGTAGCGACCGAGCGCGAGCCGCACGGTGCTCTGCATGAAGAGCCCGGGCTGCATGTTGAGGTCGATCGGGTTGGCTTGTCGCGGTCCTGCCATGTCAGCTGATCAGCCCCTTGATGTTCGGGCCGCCGCCGCCGGAGAGGAGGTTGACCGCCCCGCCGTTCAGGTCGATGGCCTTGCCGCCAGAGGTCGAGGTGCCCGGGGGGACGACGTTGCCGCCGCCCGTCGCCGCGACG
>Ga0335085_10000997_pt1 | contig 67296 bp, 64 predicted proteins | sample Lox_Sample_45_FD_206712 | JGI IMG/M metagenome (GOLD analysis project Ga0335085, IMG submission 206712) | Soil microbial communities from Loxahatchee National Wildlife Refuge, Florida, United States - Lox_Sample_4.5 | ecosystem: Environmental > Terrestrial > Soil > Wetlands | place: USA... | reverse complement strand
AAAAAGCGCCGCGACGACAGGCTCGTACTCACGCAGGGCGGCAATCAGCATAGTCATTCGATCACCTCGTCGGCGAGCGAGAGCAAATTGTCGGAGATTTTGACGTCGAGCAGTTTCGCGGTCTTCAAATTGATCACCAGCAGGAATTTGGTTTCCTGGACGATCGGAAGCTCGGCGGGCTCGGCTCCTTTGAGAACCCGTCCGACGTAGACGCCGTTCTGGCGATAGGCGTCGGCGCTATCGATCCCGTAACTGATGAGGCCGCCCGCCAGCGCATATTCACGGAAGTGGTACATCGCAGGCACTGCGGCCCGCGCCGCCAAGGCCACGAGCTTTTTTCGCCTGGTATCGAAGAAAGGATCGGCGCAGAAAGCAAGCGCCGCAAGGTGCTGCCGAGAGACGGTCTCGAAGACCGCATCGAGGTCGGCATCGGTGCTCGCCAGCAAGACCTGAATTTGCACTCCGGTGGACTTCGCCGCCGCCCGCACGTCGCGCAACTGGCCGGCCGAGCCGGGAAATTTCGGGTTTAACACTACGCCGATCGTCGCCGCGCCGGGTACCAGCTCGTGTAACAAGCCGAATCGCTTTGGCTCCAGCAGGTTGGTCAGCAAGGTGACCCCGGTAACGTTGCCGCCGGGACGATTGAAGCTCGCCGCCAACCCTTCTTTCACTGGATCGCCGCCGATCACGAACACGATCGGAACCGTATTGGTTGCGGCCGCGGCCGCCATTGCCGCGGGCTCGCCGCCGGACGCCGCCAGGACCGCCACGCGCCGGCGCACGAGCTCTGCCGCCATCCCCGGCAGCCGATCGTATTGGCCGAGCGCCCAGCGGTACTCGATGGTAAGGTTCTGGCCTTCGACGTAACCATTCTCCGCCAAGCCGCGGCGGAATGCGGCGACCAGATGTGTGGTGTCTTCGGGCGATCTGGCGCTGAGATATCCGATGACCGGCATCGCCGACTGCTGCGCGCGCGCGGCGATTGGCCACGCGACCACCGCACCTCCGAGTGCGGCGACGAATTTCCTCCTCCCGATTGTACTGGCCATCTACCCCTGCCCCGAGGGTGGCTGCAGACGCCAAACGGTAGCACAGGCCGGCCGCGGCTGGGTAAATTGTATCACGCGCGGCAACAGCGGTTCGGACCAGGGAGTCGGAACACGACCTGTTGCAGCTCAAATTCTTCGGACTAGAACAGCGAGAACGAACGCATCCCCAACGACGCATGTCCATGAAAAAGATCGGATTCCTGTCATTTGGCCATTGGTCCGCTTCGCCGCAGTCGCAGACGCGTTCGGCTTCCGACGCGCTGCTGCAATCGGTCGACTTGGCGGTGGCCGCCGAGGAACTCGGCGCGGACGGGGCTTACTTCCGCGTCCATCACTTCGCCCGCCAGCTCGGCTCCCCGTTCCCGCTGCTGGCTGCTGTCGGCGCGAAGACCAGGCGCATTGAGATTGGCACCGCGGTCATCGATATGCGGTATGAGAACCCTCTATACATGGCAGAGGACGCTGGTGCGGCCGACACTATCGCCGGCGGACGCCTGCAACTGGGGATCAGCCGCGGCTCACCCGAGCAGGTGATCGATGGCTGGCGCTACTTCGGTTACGCCCCGCCGGAGGGGATGACCGATGCCGACATGGCCAGGCACCACACGGAGGTATTGCTTGAGGTGCTGCGCGGCGGGGGCTTCGCGCGCCCGAACCCGCGACCAATGTTCCCGAACCCTCCCGGCCTCTTGCGCGTCGAGCCGTACTCGGAAGGCCTGCGCGACCGCATCTGGTGGGGCGCCGGCTCGAATGCCACGGCAGAGTGGGCGGCCAAGCTCGGGATGAATCTGCAGAGTTCGACGCTCAAGAATGACGAGGGCGGACGTCCATTCCACGTCCAGCAGGCGGAGCAGATCCGGATATTCCGTGAGGCGTGGAAGGCGGCCGGGCATGCGCGCGAGCCGCGGGTGTCGGTCAGCCGCAGCATCTTTGCACTCGTGGACGGCCGCGACCGCGCCTATTTCGGGCGCGGCAACGAGGACGACGACACGATCGGCTTCCTCGGCGACAACACCCGCGCCATCTTTGGCCGCAGCTACGCCGCCGAGCCGGATATCCTCATCGAGCAGCTCGCGAAAGACGAAGCCATCGCCGAGGCTGACACGCTGCTCTTGACTGTCCCCAACCAGCTTGGCGTCGACTATAACGCCCACGTCATCGAGGCGATCCTTAAACATGTCGCCCCTGGCCTCGGCTGGCGCTGACCCTTGCCGGCTCCAGAAACTTCACGGCGAGTGCTGAGCCGCGGCTGCAACACAAGAGTCAGCACGCTTGCCGCGTTGCACGATCTTGTCGAGATTGTCGCGCAGAGTGCTCGCCAGTTCATTGATTTCAGCAAGCGTCCGCCCGTCGGCTTTTACTCTAAAGCATGATCCCGAAAAGTGGACGCCGGTTTTCGGAAAAGATCATGCTTCACCAATAAGCTAGAGCGGCCCGCCGATTCGACGAAAAGTCATCCAGCTCTGGCGAGCGCTTCCTTCAACTCATCGAGCAGTTCCACGGAGATCCAGGAAGTAATTTTTCTGTGTCGGCGCCAATCTGGTCAGGCGTTACCGTGAGGCAAATCAGACATGCCTTGCACTCCGGGGGACCGGAATAGGTGCGCGCCGGCGGAACCGGCGCGACCTAAAAATATCGAGTGAAAGCCTGCCCAGCGGCCCATGTGGCTCGCTAGATGCTCAAGCGCTATTCTTCGTCCAGTCTCCGCTTTGCTCAAACGCATACGCCGCCCTGTAGATAGTCGATTCGTTGCCATGCTTGCCGATCAGCATGAGTCCAACCGGACGGCTGTCGGAGACGCCGCACGGTATGGACATCGCCGGATGGCCGGTGACGTCGAACGGACAGGTGTTCGGCAGCATTTCGAAGGCGCGCTGGATTATTTCGGCTTTGGACGCGGTCGGACCAGGAATCGGAGTGGCCCGCAGCGGCAGTGTCGGCATCAGCAGCAGGTCGTATTTGGCCAGCGCGGAATCATACGCTGCGCGCAGAACGCGGCTGAGATTCTGGCATTTTGCGTAATAGCGGCCCTGGTATTTGCGCAAGATGTATTCGCCGGCCAGCATAGTCACCTTGAGCGTCTCCGAAAGTTCGTCCGCGCGCGCGCGCCAGTCGGCGTGGTGATCCATCAGGCTGGTGAGATAGAGGCCCTTCCAATTGAACCCGAAGCCGTTGCCGTGCATCATTTGCATAGTGGCCCCTTCGACCGCGATCGGCGTCCAGATCGCGATGCCGAGGGAATGCATGGGAACTGAGACCTCTTCCACTGTGGCACCCAGCCTGCGAAAGCTCTCGGCCCCTTTGCGCACCAGTTGGTCGACCTCGGGTTCGGAATTGGCCAAGCCAAATCCCTCCTTGACGATGCCGATGCTAAGCTTGCCGACGTCGCCCTTGAGTGCTGCAGTGTAATTGTCGGGAGCGACGTTGCCCTGACGCGGATCGAGGCCGTCGGGGCCGGCGAGCACTTCGAGCATGAGCGCGTTATCGGCGACGTTGCGCGACATCGGCCCGGTGTGATCGAGCGTCAGCTCGATCGGCATGATGCCGGTATAGGGCACGAGGCCGTGCGTCGGCTTCATGCCGTAGACGCCGCAATAGGACGAAGGCATGCGGATCGAGCCGCCCTGATCGCCGCCGATCGCGAGATCGACCTCGCCGGCCGCCAACAACGCAGCGCTGCCTGAGGACGAGCCCCCGGCCGAATAGCCGGGCTTGCGCGGATTGATGACAGGTCCGTGCGCCGAGGTATGACTGCCGCCGGAAAAACAGAAGTACTCGCAATGCGCCTTGCCGGCAATGGTGGCGCCGGCATCGAGCAAGCGCGCTACGACCGTGGCGTCGATTTCCGGTACATAGCCTTCGAGCGTGGAGGCGCCGTTCATCATCGGAACCCCGGCGACGCAGACGTTATCCTTGACCGCCACGGTCTTGCCCTTGAGCTTGCCGTTTGCGGCGCCGCGAATGTCGGTTTTGCGGTACCAGGCATTGTATTTGTTTTCCTCGCCGGTCGGCTGGTAGCCGGGCGTGCGCGGATATTTGACCGCGGGCAGCGCCTCGTCCAAGGTCGCAACGGCATCGTAGGCGCCGACGGTGCCTTCGATCGAGCCGCGATAAAACTCGAGATCGCCGTCTGCGATATGTAGACCAAGCCGCGCTGCGGTTTCTTTCAGTTCCTCCGTTGTCGGACCTTTCAGGAATGCCATTTTGCTCCCTCCCGTTCTGAGAATCGCCGAAACTTACTCGGAATGCATGCCGAGGAGTTCGTCGGCGATTGAACCGATCTCCTCTGTGCGCATGCTGCGAATGATAGCGCCTTTTTGGATTATAAGAATGCGGCTCGCCAGCCGGCGAATGAAATCGAGCGATTGTTCGACCAGCACGACGGTCACACGGGTCTTGTCGCGCAGCGTCGCCAGAATTTCGACGATCTCTTCGATGATCGAAGGTTGGATGCCCTCGGTCGGCTCGTCGAGCAAGAGGGTGGAGGGCCCGCCGCAAATACAACGGGCAATGGCCAAGATCTGCTGCTCACCGCCGCTCAAGACGCCGCCGCTGCGGCCGCGCAGTTCTTTTAGCCGTGGGAACAGCGCAAGGACGCGCTCGATCTCGTCCTCGTTGCGCCCGGTACCGATCGCGCCCATTCGCAAATTCTCCAGCACGCTGAGCTGCGAGAAAATCTGCCGGCCCTGCGGCACGTAGCCGAGCCCGAGCCGGGCCCGGGCATGCGGCGCGAGCCGCGTGATGTCGCGGCCGGCGAGCGCGACCGAGCCGGCCGTCGCCGGAAGCTGGCCAGCGAGCACGCGCAACAGCGTGGTCTTGCCCATTCCGTTGTGGCCGAAGATACCGACGAATTGGCCGGTCGGGACCTCGAACGAGATATTGTTCAGGATCGGTATCCGGCCATAGCCGGCATGAAGTCCGGAAACCGAGAGCATGTCAGCCGACCTTCAACTTACCGAGATAGACGCTGCGCACGCGCGGATCGGTCATGACCCGGCCGACCTCGTCCTCCATCAGGATCTGACCTTGATGCAGCACCGTCACCGTCGTCGCGATCATGCCGATGAACTGCATATCATGCTCGACCACAATAATGCTGTGCTCGCCGCTCAGTTCGCGCACCAGTTCGGCGAGGCGGCCGACCTCGTCCTTGGTCATGCCCGCCGCCGGCTCGTCGAGCAGAATGAGATCGGGATCCGCTGCGACCACCATGGCAAGTTCGACCAATTGACGCTGACCGTGCGCCAGCCTGCCGACCGCCGCCTCGGCGATCATGTCGATGCCGACGCGCTCCATCAGCGAGTGCGTCGTGGCCAGCGCGGCCGCCTCGTCGAGCAAACGCCGTGCCGCCAGCCAAACGTTCTGTCGCACGGTCAGACCGTCAAACAGACTCGGCACCTGGGTCTTGATGCCGACGCCACGCTGGGCAATGTCGAAGCTCGGCAGGCCCACAATCGGCTCTCCCTTGAACAAGATGTTGCCGGCGCTCGGCGTGAGCTGACCGGTAAGACATTTGAAAAGCGTGCTCTTGCCGGCGCCATTGGGACCGATGACGCAGCGCAGCTCGCGGCGCCGCACGGTGAAATCGATGCCGCGCAGCACTTCCACCCCGCCAAAACGCATGGCTACACCCTTAGTGACGAGGAGCGGGGCTTCACTCACGGCTTGATCCACTTGCGCCGCCGGAAGCCGAGCGCGGCGAGGCCGCTGAAAGTGCGCTCGCCGAGCGCGGCGATGAGCGGCTGTAGGCCGCGCGGAATCAGCAGGACAAAAACGACGAGGATCGCCCCGAGTACGAAATTGGGATCAAGCCACTGCAACGTTCCGAGTTCCGCCGTCAGCATCTGCAACAGAACGCTCCCCAGGATCGGGCCAGAGAGCGTGCCAAGCCCGCCGATCATCACCCAGATGATAATCTGGGCGTTGTAGGAGAGGCTGAACATGGTCGGGCTCACGAACACGCAGTTCGCGAACAGCACGCCGGAGACGCCGGCCATGGCGCCGCCGACGGTGAAGATCAACAGCTTGTAGCGGCGCGTATCATAGCCAAGCAGCTCAGCGCGCCGTTCGTTCTCGCGGATTGAAACCACAACCTGCCCGAAATGCGTCGAAAGCAAACAACGGCTGACGTAGTAGAGCAGCAGCAGCAGCGTCGCCGCCACGTACCAGATTTGCTCGGGCGCCAGTTGGACCGACTTGTCCCAAGGCAGGTTGAGCGGCGGCGTCGCGGGAATGCCGTTGAAACCGCCGAGCGCCGCCTTGCCAATCTTGTAAGCGTCGCCCGCCGTGGCGTTGAAGAACTTGAACAGAATGAGCGCCACCGTCAGCGTAATGACGCCGAGATACACGTCATTGAGGCGCCCCCAGAACACGAAATAGCCGAGCAGAGCCGCAAAACAAGCAGGCAACGCAACGGCGAACAGCACGGGAAGATTGCTGTCGCCAAAATTGATCGCCGCGATGGCGTACGTATAGCCGCCGAGCCCGAAGAACGCCGCCTGTCCGAAGCACAGGATGCCGCCAAAGCCCCAGACCAGCGCCAAACTGAGCGCCAGAACGGCCATGCTGACATAGATCGTGGCGTTGATTACGGAGTAAAGCTCGAGCAGCTGGGGCACCAGCAGGATGACGGCAATGGCGATAAGGACGGTCAGGCCGTCGACCCACGCGCGCGAACCGCGCATTAAGACGCTCTCCGCAGAAAGCGTCCAGTAATGCCCTCCGGCAACAACCGCAGCAGGACGACGGCAGCGATCAGCAACGTCATCTCACCCACCACCGGCGTCGCGATGAAGGTGGCAACGGTATCGAGCGTGCCGAGCAACGCGCTAGCGGAGGCGGTGCCGGCGAGCACCGCGGCGCCGCCGCTGATGACGGTGATGAATGCCTTGGCCACATAGGCCACGCCGATCGTCGGCAATACCCCTGTGAGCGGCGCCAGCAGCCCGCCTGCGAGCCCGCTCAGCGCCGCGCCGATGCCGAAGGTGACGGCATAGACGAAGTCGGTGCTGATACCGAGCGAATCGGCCATCTCGGCATTCTGCATGGTGGCGCGCGCGATAAGGCCGAGCCGCGTGAACCGAAACAGCAGATACGCGATCGCGAACAGCGCCGCCGCCGCCAAGACCAGCGTCAGTTCATAAATACTGGACTGATAGCGGCCGATCGCAACGCTGCCGAGCGGCGCCGACACGCCGCGCGTCGTGTTGCCGAAGGTCATCGTCATGGCGCCGACGATCAGCAGGCTCAGGCCCCAGGTGGCGAGCATGGTGTCCACCATGCGGCCGTAAAGGTAGCGGATCACCAATCGCTCGACGACTATTCCGATGAGGCCGACGACAATCGGCGCCGCAATCAGCATGGCAACCCACAGGTTCACCCCGTGATTGGCGGCGATCACAACGGTGAAGCCGCCAAGCATGAGGAACTCGCCGTGAGCCAGGTTGATGACGCGCATCATCCCGAAGATCACGGCGAGCCCGATGCTGATCAGGGCGAGATGGGCGATCGCCACCAACACCTGGAGGACGACGATGACGCCGAAGTCCACTGACTCGCCCCCGAGCCATCAGGTCTTCACGTCGATGACGTATTGCTGATTGTCGTTCGGGTTCTTCTTGAGGTTGCACACCGCCGCAGTGTCCCAGGGCGGCTGTTGCGGGAACTTCTCCACCACATTGAATTTGTGGTTCTCGGCCACGCCGATATAAACATCGGTGATGTCATGGTGAGTCGCCGGATCGATCGTGCCCTTGCCCGCCGGGCCCTCGTAGCTCAACCCGGTCTCCAGCGCCTCGATCACCTTCATGCGGTCGGTCGTTTTCGCTTTCTTGACCGCCTCGGCCCACAGCTGGAACCCGGTATATTGCATGATGCCGAGTTCGGTCATCGGCGCCGCACTGGCGCCCCAACGGGCGAAATAGTCCTTGAGGAACGCTTCGTTGGCCGCCGACTTGATGTCCTGGAAATAGCCGTAAGCGGCGTAGATGCCGTTCGACTCTTCCGGCGACAAGATGATGTGTTCGTTGCCATCACCGAAGGTGGTGCTGGCGATCGGCACGGTCTTGTTCATGCCGGCAGCCGCCCACTGCCGGTAGAACGAGATATGGGCGCCGCCGACCAGCGCCGACAGAATGAAGTCGGGCTTCGCCGCCTGGATCTTCTTCAGCGTCGCGCCGAAGTCCGTCACATCGAGCGGGAAGAACTCGGAGGCCAGCACTTCGCCGCCGTTGTCCTGCACGAACTTCTTGAACCACTTGGCGGTAATCTGGCCGTAATTGTAGTCGGCGGCGACGGTGTAGGCTTTTTTGCCCCATTTCTTCATGACGTAGGGGATGAGCTTGGCGACGGTCTGGCCGGGAGTGGTGCCGGTGCAGAAGATATTGCGATCGCACACCCCGCCCTCGTAAAGCGTGTTGTAGAAGTACAGGGTGTTGAAGCGCCGCAGGATCGGGCGGATGGCCTCGCGCGAGGCCGAGGTGATGCCGGCCTGGACCACGGCTACCCGCTCCTTGGTCGCCGCCTCGGTCGCGTATTGCGTATAGAGCTGGATGTTCGATTGCGGGTCGTAATTGATCAGCTGGATTTCCCGGCCGAGCAATCCGCCGGCTTTGTTCATCGCTTCGACGGCCAGATTGATTGAATTGTACATCGGCTTGCCGTAGATATCGAGGCCGCCCGACACATCGATAATGCTGGCAACTTTGATCTTGTCGGCACCCATCGCCTCGCGGATGATCCACGGGCCCGTGCTTAATGCTGCGGCTCCGGCGGCCGCCGATTTCACCAGTGCTCTGCGAGTGAGTTTGGTCGGCATTCTACCCTCCCTTTTAGCAAGCGCCATCACAATGTCGGTGTATTCCGTACATTCCGCCCTGATCAGGCGGCCCGCGACGCATCGCCACGGCCTGCGACTTTGCTGATCATCGATGCCGTGTTCTCGACCTGCGCAAACGCGGCCTTCATGGTGGCGAGAACCACCGGCTGAATCTGATCCGCACTCAGCTCCGGCGTATCAAACGTTGCGGTCGCGTCGCCGATGAAGAAGACGCGGAAGTCGCGCATGTTGGCCTCGCGCGCAGTCGTCTCGCAGCAGACATTGGTGCAAATGCCGGTAATGATCACGGCGTTGATGCCTCGGTTGCGAAGGATCAATTCAAGATCCGTGCCAGTAAAGGCGCCGTATCGCGGCTTTTCCAGGATGATGTCGTGAGGGCCGACGACTATGCCCGAATGGAGTTCGGCCTGAGGGTTTCCCTTGTTGATCACGCCGGCAGCAACCGCCGGAATGATTTCTCCCATCACGCCGGTGTTGCTTCCATCCGGGCGGACAACGTGGACCGTATGGATGACGAGCGCGCCCGCCTCGCGGCACGCGGCGGCGAGTTTGTTGATGCGCGGCAGAATTTCCGGGCCGCGCGGGGCCGCGAGCGGCGAGTTTTCAACGAAACAATTCTGCATGTCGATGTTGATTAGCGCGGTTTTGCTTGGAATGACGGGGAAATCGGTCATGGCTGCGTCCTCGTGAGGCGTGGGCGCCCGAGCGGCATGTTGCACCACTTTCAGGTGTGACAGTCGCCAATAGTTGATGATACTGCGCCTTCGGTTTCGGCGTTGTCAAGCAACGGTCAAATTTCGACTTCGCCGTCTGCGCGAAGATCGCAAATGCTCTAGTAACAGGCTCTCGTAAGAAGCTTTTCAACTGTTACGGCAGGAGCAACAGCTTGCCATCGCGAAGATCGGCAACAATGACTTGGGAAGGTTCGCAGCTTTCCATTTAGCGATCGCTCTTCTGCGACCGCCGGTTCTACCTTCATAACGGCTGCTTGCCGGAGCATCAGGCACATTACGCAAACAATAGGCTATCATCTTTTGGGGTGAGGCGATCCGGCGCGCCGCGGCGCGCATTCTCAAACGTATCTACTGAATTCGGCCACCACCCGCTCATAGACCTTGCGCTTGAACGGCACGACCAGAGCCGGCAGGTTGTCGAGCTGCTCCCAGCGCCACTCGACGAATTCGGGTTCGTGTCCGCCGGACGGGTGCTCGATGTCGATTTCGCTGTCGTTTCCGGTGAAGCGGAGCGCGAACCATTTCTGCGTCTGACCGCGGTACTTGCCGCTCCAGGCATGCCCGGCAATCTCCGGCGGGATGTCGTAATTGAGCCATTCGGCGATTTCGCCGAGGCGTTCCACCGAGCTGATGTTGGTCTCTTCGCGCAGCTCGCGCAGAGCCGCCGGCCACGGATTCTCGCCTTTGTCGATCCCGCCCTGCGGCAGTTGCCAGACATGGGTGGCATCGATGTGCTCGGGCCCGCCGATGCGCCGGCCGATGAAGGCAAGGCCCGCGCGGTTGAGCACCACCACGCCGGCGCACGGGCGATAGGAAAGCGAAGCGTACGACATCAAAGGAGCTTGGCGACTGCAGCCCGGCGGGTGATCCACGGAGAATATATGCCTTCAGTCCGCGGATACCAGCGCGCCATTGCCGACCGATAGCCGACGACCGATTTCTGCAATCAGCTCTGCTTCGATTTGATCGCAACCGCGGTGATCGGCACCAGGAGCAAGCCGCGGCTCGCCGCCGCTTTCGCCCATTTGGCGATGTGCTCGATCGACACCGGCAGTGCCGAGGCCGTGCCCACGGCGACGCCGCGCTGCCGCGCCGCCATTTCCAGGCGACCGAGCGCATGGTCGATCTCGGTCGGTGTCGGCACCGAATCGATGACGATGTCGGCCTTGGCGAACGGCAGATTGTTGGCGCCGGCAATACGGCCGGCGACGCTGCGCGGATTGGCGCCATCGTCGACGTAGACCAGCCCGCGCTTGGCGGTTTCGCGCAGGATCGGGCCGAACGAATCCTCCGACGCCGTGAAGCGCGCTCCCATGGCGCCCTCGATCCCGACATAGCCGTGGAACCGGCTCATCAGCCAGTACAGCCGTTCGAGATTTTGCTCCGGCGTCAGCGACGTCAGCAACGTCTGCGGCCCGGAATCGTTGTCGGGATAGCCGAACGGCTCCATCGGCACCTGCAGCAGAATCTCATGACCTTCGGCGCGGGCCCGTGCCGCATAGCGCGCCACATCGGTGCCATAGGGCATGAGGGCGAGCGTCACCGCCCCCGGCGTTTTGCTGATCGCCGCCGCCGTCAGACTCGCGCTTACGCCGAGACCGCCGACGATGAGGGCGACGCGCGGCGCGTCCGGCCTGCCCGGCAGCGGCGTCACTGGCCGGGCAAAGGCCTCGGCCGGACGGGTGCCGTCGGCGGCGATCTTCGGGATCGCGCCGCGCGGGGTGATTTCGACGAACTTCTGGTCGGGCGCGGCGACGCTCGGCGAAGAACCGGCGCTGTTCCCCGCCGCCGGGATCACCACCTCCTGCCGCGCGCCGGTCTTGCCGTCGATGATGGTGACCGTCTTGGTCGCCGGCGCTTTGCTCTGGCCGGGCGGCCGCGGCGCCTCCGCTTGAGGCGAGCCTGGACTGCCCGGGACGGCCTCAGGCTGCGCGGCCGGCGCCTCGGATTTCTTCACCGCGGTGGCACCGTGCAGGACGATCGGCACGACGGCGACCGGTTCGCCGCCAAAGGGGTTGTCGCCGACGACGGCCCAGACCACGAACGTGCCGAGGAACAGGGCAAGCACGGCCGCAATGATCTGCGGCGCCGAAACCGGCAATTTGCGCCGCTGCTTGCGCCGCTCCTGGCCGAGCGGCGCGCTCAGGTCGTCGGCCGTCATGAACGGAGGCTTGACCCGATGCTGGGGCCAATTCCTTCGGCCGGCAACCGGCAGTCGCTGCCCTGGCGAATCATGCCGCTTACTCTATCACGAGGCCGTTTGCCGGGCGCCGGCGCGGCCCAAGGCCGTGCGACCCGTGGGGCTTTAGGTCCGGCGCCGCCGGCGCGAGACGCGATCGCAACAAAAACGCGGGGCGGCTCTTCGCCGCCCCGCCTTCGTGTGTTCCATGGCCGTCCGATCAGTTCGGGACGGCGGTCTTTGGATTCGGCGGGAACGCCGCGTCGGTGATTGCGCCGCGCAGCAGATCGAGCGCCTCCTTCAGCGCCTTGTCGTTCTTTTCGTCCGGCGGCACGTAGGACTGCGATCCGGATTCTTCCTGGCCTTCCGCCCTGAGATGGCCGCGCAACGATGCTTCGCCCTTGGTGTCGCTCCGCGCCTTCAGGTCGTCCGGCACGACCTGCATCACCTCGATGTCGGGGGTGATGCCTTTGGCCTGGATGGAACGCCCCGACGGCGTGTAGTAGCGCGCGGTGGTAAGCCGCAGCGCTCCGTTGCCGGCGCCGAGCGGGATGATGGTTTGCACCGAGCCCTTGCCGAACGATCGCGTGCCGACCAGCGTGGCGCGCTTGTGGTCCTGCAGCGCGCCGGCGACGATTTCCGACGCCGAGGCCGAGCCGCCGTTGATCAGAACGATCAGCGGCTTGCCTTTGGTCAGATCGCCCGCCCGGGCATTGAAGCGCTGCGTCTCCTCGGCGTTGCGGCCGCGGGTGGAGACGATCTCGCCTTTGTCCAGGAACGCGTCCGACACCGAGATCGCCTGATCGAGCAGGCCGCCCGGGTTGTTGCGCAGGTCGAGGACGTAGCCCTTGATCTTGTCGCCGCCGATCTGCGTGGAGAGATCGCTGATCGCCCTTTTCAGTCCGTCGGTCGTCTGCTCGTTGAACTGCGTGATGCGGATATAGCCGACGTCATCGCCCTCCTTGTGCGAGCGCACCGATTTCACGCGGATGACGTCGCGCACGATGGTTACGTCGATCGGCTTGTCCTGGCCCTTGCGAATGATGGTGAGCTTGATCTTGGTGTTCACCGGGCCGCGCATCTTCTCGACCGCCTGGTTGAGCGTCAGGCCCTGGACCTGCTCGTCGTCAAGCTTGGAGATGATGTCGTTGGCCATGATGCCAGCCTTGGCCGCCGGCGTGTCGTCGATCGGCGCTACGACCTTGACCAGTCCGTCTTCCATCGTGACTTCGATGCCGAGCCCGCCGAACTCGCCGCGCGTCTGCACCTGCATGTCGCGGAAGCTCTTCGGGTCCATGTAGCTCGAATGCGGATCGAGACCGGCGAGCATGCCGTTGATCGCCGATTCGACGAGCTTGGCGTCGTCCGGCTTCTCGACGTAATCGGCGCGCACCCGCTCGAACACGTCGCCAAACAGGTTGAGCTGCCGGTACGTATCCGACGAGGCGGCTTTCGCATTCGCTCCGACAATTGCGGTATGTGGCTGCGTCACCAGGAGGGTCAGGCCGACGCCCGCAACCGCGCCAAGGACAATAAGGGAAGTTTTGCGCATCATCCGCGAACCTTTTCACCTTCATTTGCTGCCCACCACGGGCTGGGGTCGATGGGAGTGCCGTCCTTTCGGAACTCCACATAAAGCACAGGTTGCTTGGATCTGGTCGCCGCGGCCGCGGATACCTGCGATCCGCTGCCCATCACCGCCACGGGTTCGCCGGCCAGCACGAACTGGCCGAGATCGACGGAAATTCGCTCCATACCCGCGAGTAGCACATGATAGCCGCCGCCGGCATTAAGGATCAAGAGTTGGCCATAACTGCGAAATGCGCCGGCGTAAACAACCCAACCGTCGCAGGGCGAAGTGATCTGCGCCCCGGCGTGGGTGGCGATGGTTAGGCCCTTCTGGGTCCCGCCGAGACCGTCGGCGGCGCCGAAGACGCGCAGTTTGACGCCATTAACCGGCCAGTGCAGGTGCCCGCGCGCATCGGCGAAGGCGACCGCAGGCGTCAGGCGGCCGGGATCTTTAAGGGCGGCGAGGTCGGGCCGGGTCGCATCCTCCTCGATCGACCGCGCCTGGGTATGCGCCGCGCGGGCGGCGGGCTGGAGGCTCGATTCGAGCTTGGCGATGAGGTCCTTGAGGCTGTCGGCCTGACGCGCCAGCGCGGCGGCACGAGCCCGTTCGGCTTCGAGCGCCTGCTCGGTCGCGGTCTGCCTGCTTTGCCGCTCGTCGATCAGAACGTTGAGGCGCAGTTGCTCGCGCCCGAGCAGATCGAGATCGCGGGAGAGCTGTTCGTGCTCGGCGACAATGTCCTGGCGCACCCGCGCCAGATCGGCGAGATCGCCCGCGAGAGCGTCGGCCTCGGCGCGCAAATCCGGCAGCATGGCGCCAAGCGTGATCGCAGTCCGCACCGCTTGCAGCGCATCCTCGGGCCGCACCAGAAGCGCCGGCGGCGGCTGGCGCCCGACCCGCTGCAGTACGGCAAGAATTTCGACGATCACGGCGCGGCGCTCATCCAGCGACTTGCGAAAATAGACTTCCCGCTCGTCCAGCGGCTTGAGCCGCGCCCGCGTCGCCTCGATGCTGGCTTCGACGTTGCGCACGCGCGCAGCCGTAGCGATGAGCTGCTGGTTGAGTGCGCGGCGATCGTTGCCGAGCGCGTCGATCTCGCGGCGGAGCTTGGCCTGGCTTTCCGCCGACTCGCGCTCCCTGGCCCGCAAGGCGTCGAGTTCCTCATCGTGTTGCTTGAGAGCGTCAGGTTCCGTCTTCGACGGCGCCGCTGGCGCCGATGCAGGGGGCGGCGCCGGAACGACCGGGACCTGGGTGACCCACGCGGGCAACTGACCCGGCGACGTTTGCGCAAGCGCTGCGGAATCGACGCAGAGCGGCAACGCACACGCCACGATCCAGCCGGGCAAAAGCCGCGGATCGGTGGGATTCGGCCGCCAAAGAATCATATTGTCCAAGAGTAGACGCGTCGTTCGCAAACGCCAAGGCGACGCCTAACCAACAAGTGCGATGCGTCCGGATTAAGACCGACAGCCGTGCCAACCGTCACAAATCGGTGAAGCCGAATGTGCAGTCATGACAACGCGCTCAGGCCCGGTGATAGGGGTGGCCGGCAAGAATGGTGGCGGCGCGGTAAAGCTGTTCGAGCAGCATGATGCGCACCAGCTGGTGCGGCCATGTCGCTGCCCCGAAGGCCAGCCGGACTTTGGCGCGCGCGAGGAGACTGGGCGCCAGGCCGTCGGCGCCGCCAATGATGAAGCAGACGGCGGCGCGCTCTTCGGCCCGCCACTCGCGCAGCAAGCCGGCCAGCGTCGGGCTGTCGAGGTTGTCGCCGCGCTGATCGAGAACGACGACCACGGCGCCGTCGGGAACAACGTTGGCCAGCGCGATCGATTCCTCGACCCGTCGCCGTTCGCCGTCCGGGGCGCGACTTTCGCGAATTTCGACGACTTCGACGTCGCGCAGGCCGAGTCGGCGGCCGGTCGCCGCCGCGCGCTTGCAAAAGGTCGCGGCGAGCTCGCGCTCCGGACCTTGTTTCAGGCGGCCGACGGCGGCAACAAGAATGCGCATGGCGTCGTTCCGTCGCCCGCAAGGTCAGCGCCAACCGGTCCGGCCCGGACCAGCCGGCCGCCAACAAGGTCCGCGGCCCCGCGCTAACGCAACGGCCCGGGCGCCGCGGCCGCACATCCGTTTAGGCTCGCTGGGCGCGCCGGGGATGGCGCCGCGCCCGTCAACTCGCGCGCCGCGCCGGCCGGCTGGAGAGCCACATCTTCTCGAGATTGTAGAAAGCCCGCACCTCAGGTCGGAACACGTGGACGATCACATCGCCCGCGTCGATCAGCACCCAGTCGCAATGCGGCATGCCTTCGACCCGCGCGGCGACGCCGGCTTTGTGCAAATCCTCGACGACGCGATCGGCGACCGAGCCGACATGGCGTTGCGACCGACCGGAGGCTACGACCATGTAGTCGCCGATCGAAGATTTGTCCCGCAAGTCTATGGTGAGAGTGTCCTCCGCCTTCATATCGTCGAGGCGGGCGAGGACCAGACGAAGGATCTCCTCGGCGTCAGGACGCATTCTGGAGACCGGTTCGGGCGCGCGACGCTCGGCCCGAAGAGTCACAGGTGTGAACAGGGGTCTTTATCCTTTCGTTCCTTTTCGGCCTCGGCGACCGATTCCGAAACCATCTCTAAGATAGGCACGCCCAGTTAACAGTTTCAACCGTCTCGCCGTCACACGGTTGCAACATCTCGCCCTCAACCGGCTCGCAATCGCTTGTTTGGCAAGGCTCGTGCCGCCCGCAGCGCCGTAGAAGACAGCGGCGACTTGAGACCATGCAGATAAATCCAGGCCGGCGGTGTGCGTTCCGGCAACGTCTTCGCCGCCGCTTCCGGAATCCGGGCCCATGCCAAGGCCTGACCGGCGACACCGGCCGTCGCGTAAAGGCTTGGGCCCAGCCGGTCGACGATCGCCATCGGCACCAGCGACGCGATGCCGCGCCAACGCTGCCAGCGATGGAAGCTGCGCAGATTGTCAGCGCCCATGATCCAGACGAAGCGCACCTGTGGGCAGCGCCGGACCAGGTAGGCGACGGTCTCATAGCTGTAATGCGTGCCGAGCCGGGCCTCGATACCGGTGACGTCGATGCGGGGATGGTGTGCAAGCGCGCGCGCGGCGGCAACGCGTTCGGGAAGCGGCGCCAGGCGGCTCGTGTCCTTGAGCGGATTGCCCGGCGTGACCAGCCACCAGACCCGGTCGAGGCCGAGGCGCTTCATGGCCAGGAGGCAGGCGCCGCGGTGCGCCGCGTGTGGCGGATCGAAAGTGCCGCCGAACAGGCCGATGCGCATGCCGGGCGCGTGCAGCGGCAGGACCAGTCGGGGCTCGCCGCCTGCCCATTCGCTCGCAGTGGCAGGGATGGGAGACGCGGCATGCGGAAGCGGGGACTCGCAATTCATGGCCGTCGGAAACAACCCCTCCCCAAAGCATCGCCCGAGGCCCGCCACTCGCGACACGTCGCGGGCGCGCGGCAGACGAAATTATGGTCGCGTCTGTCCGTTGCCCCGGATGCGGTATTTGAAGCTGGTCAGTTGTTCGACGCCGACAGGGCCGCGCGCATGCAGCCTGCCGGTGGCGATGCCGATCTCACCGCCGAACCCGAATTCACCGCCATCGGCGAATTGCGTGGAAGCGTTGTGCAGCACGATCGCGGAATCAACTTCGCGCAAGAACTTCTCCGCCGCGGCCCGATCTTCGGTCACGATCGCGTCGGTATGATGCGAGCCGTAACGCTCGATGTGAGCGATGGCGGCATCGACGCCATCGACCACGCCCGCAGTGATGATCGCATCGAGATATTCGGTGCTCCAATCGGCTTCGTTCGCCGGCTTCACGCGCGGATCGACCGCCCGCACCGCGGCATCGCCGCGGACCTCGCAACCGGCATCGATGAGCATCGCGACCAGCGGTTTGAGCAATTTCGGCGCCCCGGCGCGGTCGACCAGGAGGGTTTCGGCGGCGCCGCAGACGCCGGTGCGGCGCATCTTGGCATTGAGCACGATCGACTTCGCCATCGCGAGCTTGGCCGCGCGATCGACATAGACGTGGCAGATGCCCTCCAGGTGAGCAAACACCGGCACGCGGGCCTGCCCCTGCACCCGTGCGACCAGGTCCTTGCCGCCGCGCGGGACAATGACGTCGAGGGCGCCGTCGAGCCCGGCGAGCATCATGCCGACCGCAGCTCGATCGATCGTCGGCACGAGCGCGATCGCCGCGGCCGGCAAGCCGGCTGCGGCCAGGCCTTCGAGCAGCGCGGCGTGAATGGCGCGTGCCGAACGAAAGCTTTCCGAGCCGCCGCGCAGGATCACCGCATTGCCGGCTTTCAAACAAAGGGCGGCAGCATCGGCCGTGACGTTGGGCCGGCTTTCGTAGATCACGCCGATGACGCCGAGCGGCACCCGCACCCGTTCGATGCGCAAGCCGTTCGGTCGCCGCCATGACGCCATGACCGCACCGACCGGATCCTTGAGCCTGCGGATGGCATCGATGCCGGCCGCCATCGCTTCGACCCGCGTGGCATCGAGTCTCAGCCGATCGAGGAATGCCGCCGTTGCGCCCGCGGCTTTCGCCTCTGCGAGGTCGTCGGCGTTGGCGGCGAGGATGGTCGGTTGCGCCCGCCTGATGGTTTTCGCCATGGCCGCAAGCGCGCGATTCTTCTGCGCGGCCTTGGCGAGCGCCAGGACGTTGGCGGCGCGCCGCGCCTCGCGACCGATTGCGCGCATGGCCGCTTCGAGATTGTCGGCATTGCCCACCGCCTTGAGCGGAGCGTTCATGGCCTTGATCCGTCTTTAACTTCCCCGATTCCTACCATGTTCAGCAGCCTATCGCGAGGCGACTTGGCGTGAAGGTTATCCACAGCGCTCCCAAGGCTTTCGCGGTTCGGTCACAGAGTTCAGTCACAGAATCGCTGATTAGTCCAAAGTTGCAGGAAGGAGGCTGCCATGGGCCTGCCCGCCGATCGTTCGCTCAAGCGTGTGCTGCGGCGGCTGCCGGTCGGCGCCAAGTACGTGGTCGAAGGCTTTGGCGGCGATCAAGGCGACCTGCGCGTGGTCGCGCGCTACCTGTTGTTGCCCGATGGGCACCGGCTCAATGTTCCATCAGACCTTTCCCGGCCGCAATCTTCCAGGGTTCTCGCCCTGCGGCGGGGTTCGCCGGCGCACGCGCCGGCCAAAGGCCGCTCCCGCAGCGTGAAAAAATTCGCCGCTCGCGCGGAACCGCATAGCGGGGCCGACGTTAACTAGATGGCGCCGGGCGAAGCCCCCCAGCCCCTCACCCTCAATCACCCGGTGTCGAACCCCGGCCGCGTAAGCAGCCGGGGTTCTCAACTTTCGCGCAAGCCCTTCGCTTTGCGGCACGCGGCTTGACCGGCGAGGGTTGCACTTCACGATCGCAGCTATTCGGGGCGGACAACCAGATCGTCGCGATGCACCATCTCGGCGCGGCCGCTGTAGCCGAGAATCGAAGCAATGGCTGCCGAGGAGCAGCCGCGGATCTTTTGCGCATCCTCCGCGTCATAGGCGCACAGGCCGCGTCCGATTTCCGCCCCGTCCGGGCCGCGGATGATCACCGCATCGCCGCGGGCAAAACCGCCTTCGATGCCGACAACGCCGGCCGGGAGCAGGCTCTTGCCCCGCCGCAGCGCCGCCACCGCCCCGGCATCGATCGCGAGCGTGCCCTTGGGCTCGAGCGAGCCGGCAATCCATTTCTTGCGCGCGGTCACCGGGTTCGCCTGAGTGAGAAACCAGGTGCAGCGGGCGCCCGCGGCAATGGCGCGCAACGGATGCTCGACCCGGCCCGAGGCGATGACCATGTGGGTGCCGGCATCGGTAGCGATCCGCGCCGCTTCGATCTTGGTCTGCATGCCACCGCGCGAGAGTTCGGAAGGAGCGGCGCCGGCCATGGCCTCGATCTCTGGCGTGACGCGCGCGACGCACGGCACGTGCCGCGCCGAGGCCGAGATGTCCGGCGGCGCCTCGTAGAGGCCGTCGACGTCCGACAGCAGCACCAAGAGATCGGCGCTCACCATGGTGGCGACGCGCGCGGCGAGCCGGTCGTTGTCACCGTAGCGGATTTCGCTGGTCGCAACCGTGTCGTTCTCGTTGATGACCGGTACCGCACGCCATTGCAGCAGCGTATCCACTGTCGAGCGGGCATTGAGATAGCGGCGCCGCTCTTCGGTGTCGCCGAGCGTGACCAGAACCTGGCCGGCGATGATGCCGTGGCGCGACAGCGCCTCGGTCCAGGTGCGCGCCAACGCGATCTGACCCACCGCCGCGGCGGCCTGACTGTCCTCGAGCTTGAGCGGACCGCCGGGAAGCTTGAGCACGGCGCGGCCGAGCGCGATGGCGCCCGAAGAGACGACCAGAACGTCGCGCCTGCCGCCGTGAATTTCGGCAAGGTCGGCGGCGAGCGAAGCAAGCCAAGCCTCCTTGAGGCGTCCGGCCTGGCTGTCGACGAGCAAGGACGAGCCGACCTTCACCACGACGCGGCGGAAGTCGGCCAGTGCGGGCGTTTGCATCGTCGGACGCGGCGGCAGGCTCAAAGATGTCGTCACAATGCGGCTTCGTGTTCCAATTGCGCCTTGTTCTCAAGACAATAATAACCGGACAATCGGCTCACCAGCTTGCGGCGCTTCCAGTCGTTGAGAATGCGGCTCACGTTCTCGCGCGCGATGCCGGCCATGGCGGCGATGTCGCTCTGTCCGATCTTCTGGCGGATGACGATGCGGCCGGAGCCGACGTCCTGGCCAAAGTTCTCCGCGAGTTCGAGCAACGTCGAGGCGACGCGGCCCTTGAGCGGCAGAAAGCTCCCGACCGCGACGACGACGTCGGTTTCCCGCAAACGCGTCGAGAGGATCGTGACCAGAGATTTGTAGACCTCCGGATTTTTTTGCGCGAAGCCCTCGAACGCGCCGCGGCTGAGAAAACTCAACGTCGCCGGGCGCACTGCAACTACCGATGCCGAACGCGGCCGTCCGTCGATCATCGACAATTCGCCGACGATGGCGCCGGCGCCGAGGAAGGCGAGTATCCGCTCGCTGCCGGTGCGCGAGACCATGGTGACTTTGAGCAGGCCGTCCTCAACCCGGTAGCAGCCGTCGCCCGGGTCGCCGGAGAGAAACAGCACCTCGTCGGCGCCAAGCCGCGCCTGCTTGGCACCGGCAAACAAATCGTTGACGACGTGTCCAGGCAACCCCGACAACAGACCCGGTCCCAGACGATTACTTTTGGCTGTGGCGGCCATGATCCCTCGGTTGGATCCGTGTCCCGAGCCAAGCATGCGGCAGAATTGCCGACAATAAAAGCCCGCCCGGATACGTGATCCGGGCGGGCAGTCGACCCTGTTGAGGGGTCATGGGGTGTAGGGACCGAGTTTCCACCCCTTAGTGGCCGCCGACGGCCCGCGGGGGGTCGGGGGGGACGCGGCGCTGCGCGGCGAGCCAAGCCATGTTGCTTAACAATACCCTACCGGCCGCGGCGCTCAGGCGAAGTGACCGTGGTCACAGAAAATACGCTTGTGCGGCGAACTTCGATCATGCCGGCGAATTTTTTGCGCAGGGCGTTGCCGCCGGCGAACGACGTCAGACTCCGGGAGCGCGCACCTTGACCCCGGCGCGCCTTTCGACCGGCTGGATGATCGCCGAGACATCGGCGTCCGGTCCGACTTCGTCACACGTCTGTCGCAATCGGCGCGCGACCGCGTCGATGACTTCCGTCGGCACGCCGAGCGCTTCGCGTTCCGCAAGAAACAGATTGACGTCCTTCATCAACAGGCCGGCGGCGAAACCGAGATTGAATGTGCCGGGAAGGATCGCTTTGGCGACCTTGTCCTCGGTCATGGTGTTGCGCCCAGTGCCGGCATTGATCACGTCGAGCATCAGACGCGGATCAAGACCGGCCTTGACGCCCGTCACCAGGGCTTCCGATGTGGCCGCCATCGCGGTTGCGGACAGCACGTTGTTGACGAGCTTCATGGTCTGGCCGGCGCCGGGCCGCTCGCCGAGGAAAAACACCTTGCCGAATACTGCGAGCAGCGGCTCGACCGCCGCCATTTCCGCGCGCGGACCCGACGCCATGACGGCGAGCGTGCCCTTTTCTGCACCGGTCACGCCGCCGCTCACCGGGCTGTCGATCTGCACGATGTTGCGCCTGGCGAGGAGTTTGAAGATGCGCTCGGCCATGACCGCCCCGGTTGTCGAAAGATCGACGAAGCGGCGGACGCGTTTGCCCTCGATCACCCCTTGCGGGCCGGTGGCCACCGCAAGCACCACGTCCGGCGTCGGCAGGCTCGCCATGACCGTCTCGGCCGCATCGGCGACTTCCGCCGGCGAGCGCGCCGCGACGGCGCCGCGCGCGGCGAGATTGCCGATCGCTTCCTGGCGCGTGTCGTAGACGATGACGCGATGCCCGGCTTCGAGGAGCCGGCGTGCCATGTGCGCGCCCATATTGCCGAGGCCGATGAAGCCGACGTCCATGGCGTTCCTCCTTGCTAAGCGGCGGCGATCGGCGCCGTCATGAATTCGGCCCGGACCTTTTGCGTATGCTCGCCGAGCGCGGGCACCGGACCATAGCGCCGCGACGCCGAGGCATGGCGCTCGGCCGGCGCCGGATACGAGACCGACCCGCTCGGCGTCGTCACCGTGATCCGGCGCAGGTGCGGATGGCGGGACAGGGCGGCCACGTCGTTGACGCGCGCGCAGGCAATGTCGGCCGCAACGAGCTTTTGCATCAGCGGCTCGGCGTCGAGCGCGGCGGTTATGGCCGCGACCTTGGCATCGGTTTCCGCCCGGCGCGCGACGCGGGCAGGATTGGTGGCGAAAGCGGGATCGGCGGCGAGCGCGGGGTCGCCCAACACCTTTTCGGCGAGCACGCGCCACTCCCGGTCATTCTGAATGCCGATCAGGATCTGGGCGCCGTCGCGCGTCGGAAACGCGCCGTAGGGCGCGATGGCGGCGTGGGCGAGGCCGACCCGTTGCGGCGGCTTGCCGGCTTCCTGCTGCAGCAGCGGAACGGTCATCCAGTCGGCCATCGCATCGAACATCGACAGCGACAGCGCGCAGCCCGCGCCGCCGTGCTGGCGCGCGAGCAGCGCTTCCAGGATCGCCTCGTAGGCATTCATGCCGGTGGCGACGTCGACGACCGAGACGCCGACACGCGACGGCTCGGTCGTGCCGGTGATGGAGGCGAGCCCCGACTCCGCCTGCACCAGCAGATCGTAGGCCTTGCGCCTGGCGAAGGGGCCGTCGTCGCCGAAGCCCGAGATCGAGCAGCAGATCAGGCGCGGATAATCGCGGCGCAGCCGCGCGATCGGGAATCCGAGCTTGCCGACCGTGCCGGGTTTGAGGTTTTGCACGAAGATGTCGGCGCGCTTGAGCAGCGCTTCGAGCAGCGCCTTGTCCTCGTCTTTGCCGAGATCGAGCACGACCGATTCCTTGCCGCGGTTGAGCCAGACGAAGTAGCTGCATTCGCCGTTGGCGAAGCCGTCGTAGTAGCGCGCGAAGTCGCCCTCCGGGCGCTCGATCTTGATCACGCGGGCGCCGGCGTCCGCCAGCCGGCAGGTGCACATCGGCGCGGCGACCGCCTGTTCGAGCGCCACGACGAGAAGGCCGGAAAGCGGAACAGTCATGGTTCAGTACGACCGCGGCAGGCCGAGCACATGCTCGGCGACGTACGACAGGATGAGATTAGTGGAAATCGGCGCCACCGTATAAAGCCTGGTTTCGCGGAACTTGCGCTCGATGTCGAATTCCTCGGCGAAGCCGAAGCCGCCGTGGGTTTGCAGACACATGTCGGCGGCGGCCCAGGAGGCCTCGGCGGCAAGGTGCTTGGCCATGTTCGCCTCGGCGCCGCAATCCTTGCCGGCCTCGTAAAGCGCGGCCGCCTCCCGCACCATCAGTTCGGCCGCGCGCATGCCGATATAGGACCGCGCGATCGGAAACTGGACGCCCTGGTTCTGCCCGATCGGGCGGCCGAACACGACGCGCTCGCGCGCATACGACGCGGCCTTGGCGATGAACCACTTGGCGTCGCCGATACATTCCGCGGCGATCAGGATGCGCTCGGCATTCATGCCGGACAGAATGTAGCGGAAGCCGTCGCCTTCGGCGCCGATGAGATTGTCCGCCGGCACCCGCACGTTCTCGAAGAACACTTCGGTGGTGGCGTGATTCATCATGGTGCGGATCGGCCGGATGGTGAGGCCCCTGCCCTTCACCTCGCGCATGTCGAGCAGGAACACGGAGAGACCTCCGGTGCGCGACTTGGCCTGCTCGCGCGGCGTGGTGCGCGCCAACAGCAGCATCAGATCGGAATGCTCGGCGCGCGACGTCCAGATTTTCTGGCCGTTGATGACGTAGCCGTCGCCGTCGCGGACCGCCGTAGTGCGCAGGCTGAGCGTGTCGGTGCCGGAGGTCGGCTCGGTGACGCCGAACGCCTGCAGCCGCAATTCGCCGCGCGCGATCGCCGGCAAATAGCGCTTCTTCTGCTCGGCGCCGCCATGCCGCAGCACCGTGCCCATCGTGTACATCTGCGCGTGACAGGCAGCGCCGTTGCAGCCGGAAGCCTGGATCTCCTCCATGATGGCGGCGGCGGCAGTCATCGAGAGGCCGCTGCCGCCATACTCCTCCGGGATCAGCGCGGCGAGGAAGCCGGCCTTGGTCAGCGCCGCGACGAACTCCTCCGGATAGGCGCGCTCGCGGTCGAGGCGGCGCCAATATTCGCCGGGAAAGTTCGCGCACAGCGCCCGCACCGCCTCGCGGATCGGTGCGAGGTCGGCGGCCTCGGTCACGGCCTGACCTCCGCGCGGCCGTTATTGATGGCGATCACGTCGCGTTCGACGACGCGGGCGCGGAAGCTCACGATGGCGCCATCGCGCCACATCTCGGTGCGGATGGTCTCGCCGGGAAAGACCGGCGCGGAGAACCGGCAGGCGAACGCCACGAGCCGCGCCGGATCGTAGCCGCACATGGTCTTGAGCAAAGCATGGCCGGACACGCCGAACGTGCCGAGCCCGTGCAGGATCGGACGCGGATAGCCCGCGGCCTTGGCGGCGGCGGGCTCCGCGTGCAACGGGTTATAGTCGCCGTTCAAGCGGTAGATCAGCGCCATTTCCGGGCGTGTGCCGAGATCGCAGATCGCGTCCGGCGCGCGCGCCGGCAGCGGATGCGGCGCCGGCGTTTCCCGCTTCGGCCCGCCGAAGCCGCCGTCGCCGCGGCAGAAGATCGTCTGCGTCACCGTCGCGATCGCAGCGCCGGTCGCCTTGTCGGTGATCTGCCGCTCGGTGAAGAGAAGCGCGCCCTTGCCCGGCCCCTTGTCGACGACTTCGACGATGCGAGTGCGGCCGATCAGCGCGCCCTCCGGCGCCAGCGGCCGTTGCAGGGTAAAGCCCTGCTCGCCGTTGACCACCATGAGCCAGTTGATGCCGCTGTCCGGGTTGCGCACCAGCGAGCCGCTATGGGCGAGCACCGTCGCCATGGTCGGCAGCACTTTCAGGTTCTTCTCGTAGACGAAGGCGAGCTCGTCCTCGTTCATGGGGTCGTGACCGAGCCCGACACCGAGGGCGTACAGCATGCAATCCTTGGCTTCGTAGACCTGCTCGGCGGGCGCAATGTCGAGCGCCATCAGCTTGTCGTAGACGATGGTCATGTGGATTCCCGTCGCGGCCGGCCCGGCCGCGGCCCGCTACGTCTTATTTCGTCGGCGAGCTTAAACAGGTGGCCGCGCGGCACAAGGGCAAGCTCGCCGCCGTATTGCAAGCCGCGATCATACCGGGTCCCAGGAGAAAACGTCCTGCGACCGTTCGAGCGGCGTAAACGAACTGGCGAATGCGCCCTTGAGCTGCGCGGCGAGCTTTTGCGGCGTCCAGCCGTCGGAGCGGTGCAGCGAGCGGATCGGCCGATTGGCGTTGAACAGGTAAATCTCGTTGTTGCGGGCGGACAGGATCTGGCCGGTGATGCCGGAAGCCTGGTCGGAGGCGAGATAGACCACGAGCGGCGCGACTTTCTCCGGCGTCACCTGGCTCGCCCGGGCGACCCGCGCCTGCTCCTGCGGCGAGTCGGCCGGGATCGACTGCACCATGCGGGTCCAGGCGAATGGCGAGACGCAATTGGACCGCACGTTGAAGCGCGCCATATCGAGCGCGATGCCGCGGGAGAGGCCGACAATGCCCATCTTGGCGGCCGCATAATTGGCCTGGCCGAAATTGCCGACCAGCCCCGAGGTCGAGGTCATGTGCACGTAGCTGCCGGAGTTCTGCTCGCGGAAATGCGTCGCGCAGGCGCGGCTCATGATGAAACTGCCGTTGAGGTGGACATTGATCACGTCCGACCAGTCGGACCAGCTCATGCGGTGAAAGATGCGGTCGCGCAGGATGCCGGCATTGTTGACCAGGATGTCGACGCGGCCGAAGGCGTCGAGCGCCGCCTGCACGATCTTGTCGCCGTTCGCCGGCTCGCTGATCGAAAGGGTGGAGGCAATCGCTTGCCCGCCGGCCTTCTTGATCTCGTCGAGGACCGCGTGCGCCGGCGTTGCATCGGCGCCTTCGCCTTCGAGGCTCGCCCCGATATCGCAGACCGCGACGCGGGCGCCCTCCTGCGCCATGAGCAGCGCGATGGCGCGGCCGATACCGCGGCCCGCGCCTGTGACGATGGCGACCTTGCCCTCGACGATGCCCGGCATGTTCTATCCCCAGACTTCCTGCGCGACCTCGACGATCATCTTGAGCTTCGCCCATTGTTCGTCCTCGGCAAGGGTATTGCCCTCTTCGGTCGAGGCGAAGCCGCATTGCGGCGACAGGCAAAGCTGATCGAGGTCGGCAAACTTGGCCGCTTCCTCGATGCGGCGCTTGATGGCGTCTTTGCCCTCCAGCATCCCGGTCTTCGTCGTCACCAGGCCGAGCACGGCGATCCGGCCCTTTTGCAGGCGCCGCAGCGGCTCGAAGCCGCCGGCGCGCGCGGTGTCGTATTCCATGAAATAGCCGTGCACCTTGATGCGGTCGAACAGCACTTCCTGCATCGCGTCGTAGCCGCCCGTGCCCATGAAGGTCGATTTGTAGTTGCCGCGGCACAGATGCATGGCGACGGTCATGTCCGCTGGCGCGTCCGCCATCGCTTCGTTGATGAGATCGCCGTAGACGACGCCGAGATAATCGGGGTCGTCGCCGCGGTCTTTCATCTGCGCCCGGTATTTCGGATCGCACAGCATGGCAATGAAGACCTCGTCGAGCTGCAGGTAGCGGCAGCCGGCGTCGTAGAAGGCGCGCACCGCCTTGCGGTAGGCCGCCCCGAGATCGGCAAAGAACGTGTCAAGGTTCGCGTAAACCGCCTTGTCGATCGGCGTCCGGTTGGGGCGGCCATAGAGCGCCGACGGCGCCGGAATCGTCATCTTCGGCGTGCGCTGCGTCCGCGCCTTGAGGAACTTGAAATGTTCGAGCATCGGGTGGCCGGAGAAGCCGATCTTGCCGGTGACGCGCACGCCTTCGTTGCGCGTGGTCACCGCGGCGAAGGCAATGCCGGTATCCATGACGTGGCGCTCGACGCCGTCGAGCCCCCACAGGAAGTCGAGGTGCCACCACGAGCGGCGGAATTCGCCATCGCTGATCGATTGCAGCCCGACCGCCTCCTGCTTTTTGATGATGTCTTCGATGGCGCGATCCTCGGCTTCCTTGAGTGCGGCTGCCGTGATCTCGCCCTTGGCGCGGCGCTCGCGCGCCGCCTTCAAGGCCGCCGGGCGCAGCAGCGAGCCGACGTGATCGGCGCGGAACGGCGGTTTGGTTCGCAGCATCATGGCCCCCACACGTCTTCGGCGATCTCGACGATCAACCTGAGCTTCGCCCATTGCTCGGCTTCGGAGAGGATGTTGCCCTCCTCGGTCGAAGCGAAACCGCATTGCGGCGACAGGCAGAGCTGATCGAGCGGCACGTATTTGGCGGCCTCGTCGATCCGGCGCTTGATGTCGTCGCGGCTTTCCAGCGTCCCGGTCTTGCTGGTGACGAGCCCGAGCACGATCGTCTTGCCCTTCGGCACGAAGCGCAGCGGCTCGAAGCCGCCGGCGCGATCGCTGTCGTATTCCATGAAGTAGCCGTGGACATTGACGGCGTTGAACAGAATTTCGGCGACCGGTTCGTAGCCGCCGCTGGCGGCAAAGCTCGAGCGGAAATTGCCGCGGCACAGATGCATGGTGATCGTCATGTCGGGCGGAATGTCGGCGACGGCGGCATTGATCATGCCGGCATAGACGGCCGGCAGCGCCGCCGGATCTTCGCCGCGCGCGGCGACGTGGGCGCGCAGCGCCGGATCGCACAGATAGGCGAGATTGACCTCGTCGAGCTGCAGATAACGGCAGCCGGCATCGGCGAAGGCGCGCACCGCCTTGCGGTAGCTCTCGCCGAGATCGCGGTAGAAATCGTCCATCGCCGGATAGATCGATTCCGGCACCGCGCCGCGGCCGTAGCGGAAGTGCAGCGAGGACGGCGACGGAATCGTCACCTTCGCCGTCTGCCGCGTATGCGCCTTGAGGAATTTGAAATGCCCGATCATCGGGTGCGGCTTGTAGCCGCCGAGCTTGCCGATGACGCGCAGCAGGATCGGCCGCGGCTGCGGCCCGCCGGAGTTAAACTTGATCTTGCGCTCGCCGACATAGGACTCGACGTTGTCGAGCCGTTCGAGGAAGTCGTAGTTCCAGGAGATGCGCCGGAACTCGCCGTCGGTCACGACGTGGAGCCCGACCTCCTCCTGCCTGCGGATCACCGCCTCGATCTCGCGGTCCTCGATCGCCGTAAGCGCTGCCGCCGTGATCTCGCCGCGGGAACGCTGCTCGCGCGCCGCCTTCAGCGCCGCGGGGCGCAGCAGGCTGCCGACGTGGTCGGCGCGAAACGGCGGCCTGGTCCGCTGCACGCTCAGCCCCACACTTCGTCGGCGATTTCGACCACCATCCGCAGCTTCGCCCACTGCTCGTCTTCGGACAGCACGTTGCCTTCCTCGGTCGAGGCAAAGCCGCATTGCGGCGACAGGCAGAGCTGGTCGAGCGCCACGTATCTGGTCGCCTCGTCGATCCGCCGCTTGATGGCGTCCTTGCTTTCGAGCTTGCCGGATTTCGAGGTGACGAGACCGAGCACGAGCTGTTTGTTGCCCTTGGGAAAGAAGCGCAGCGGCTCGAAGCCGCCGGAGCGCTCGTTGTCGTATTCGAGGAAATAGCCGTCGAGGTTGGTGTGGCCGAGCAACTGCTCGGCGACGAACTCGTAGCCGCCCGAAGCGATGAAGGTCGAGCGAAAATTGCCGCGGCAGGAATGCATGGTGACGACCATGTCTGCTGGCCGGCCCTCGAGCGCGGCGTTGGTGAGGCGCGCGTAGCGCTGCGGCAGCGTCTCGGGATCGTCGCCGCGTTCCTTGGAATGGGCGCGCTCGCTCGGATCGCACGCCATCGCCCAGGCGGTGTCGTCGAGCTGCAGGTAGCGGCAGCCGGCGTCGTAGAAGGCGCGGATGGCGCCGCGATAGGCCTTGGCCAGATCGTCGAAGAAGGCATCGAGGTCGGGATACACCTCCGGGCTGATGGCGGCGCGGCCCTGGCGGAAATGCAGCGTGCTCGGCGCCGGGATCGTCATCTTCGGCACCAGGCGGGTATGCGCCTTGAGGAACTTGAAGTGGTCGAGCATCTTGTGCCCGGAAAAGCCGAGCCGGCCGTTGATCTTCAGCGCGTGGGCCTTGGTGATGACGCCGTGAAACTGGATGCCGTGATCGGCGAGGTAGAACTCGACGCCGTCAAGGCCGCTGAAGAAATCGAAATGCCACCACGAACGGCGGAATTCGCCGTCGGTGGCGAGCTTGAGCCCGATCTCCTCCTGCTTCCTGACCGCCTTTTCGATCTCGCGGTCTTCGACTGCGCGCAACGCCTCGGCGCCGATCTCGTTGCGCTCGTATTTGGCGCGTGCCTCCTTGAGCGCGAGCGGACGCAGCAGGCTGCCGACATGATCGGCGCGGAATGGCGACGTGGTGCGTTGCATCGGTCCTCCCATGGTCTCCCGCTCGGCCGGCGTTTTTATCGTGGACGTGAAGCTTTCGCGACGGCCCGGCGATTTAGCAAGCGGCGCAAGCGCATGTAAATCCCGTTGCGCCGCGGCTTGCGCTTGCGGAAAATCATGGCTGATGCGCACGTCGCGCGGGAGGTGCAACGCCATGGTTCCGGTGCTTCGGCTGTACGAATACATTTTCGCCAACGACGGCGCCGAGCTCGCCCTCGCCGCACACCCGCACATGATCTACGTGGTCCACGGCTCGATCGTGATCGGCGACCGGGTGACGCGTCGCGACGAGGGCTTTGGCGGCGAAAGCGCCATCAGCCTTAAAGGCGGCCCGGAAGGCGCGACCGTATGGCGCTGGGAGCTTGCGGCCGACACCGCGGCCGCCCCGCCGGCCGCCGGCACATCGATCGCCGCGCGCGAAAAGCTCGCGGTGCGCCTCGACATCCTGCCGAAGGGTCCGCTGCTCCTGCGCGGCGACAGCGTCGCCTTTCCGCCGGGCGGCTGCGCCTATCTGCACCGGCATCAGGGCCCCGGCATCCGCTGCCTCCTCGAAGGCGGCATCCGCATCGACACCGCCGGCCGCTCGACCTCCTACGGCCCCGGCAGTCCGTGGTTCGAAAGCGGCCCGGAGCCGGTGTTCGCCCAGGCCACCGACCGGCCGACGCGCTTCATCCGCGTCATGATCCTGCCGATGGCTTATCTGGCGCGAAGCTCGCTGGAATATCTGCGCGATGAAGACCGGAACAAGCCGCGGACCCAGACCTACAAGGTCTATGCCGACATGCCGATCGCGCACCTGGAGCGATGATGGCGCGCGGAATTGACCGGAACCCCGGCGCCGCCATGACCGGCGGGCTCTGTCGCTGAAGAGTTTTGCAAAGCTGGTGCCGCGGAAGGGATTCGAACCCCCGACCCACGCATTACGAATGCGTTGCTCTACCAGCTGAGCTACCGCGGCGCGCCGAGAACGGGCGTCCTAGTAATACCCGGCATGTATTAAAGCAAGCCGCAGCACCGTCATTCTGAGGCGCCCGCGCACAGCGCGGGCCTCGAAGGATGCGGCCGAGGTGCCTGGGCAGTCGCCCTTCGAGGCTCGCTTCGCTCGCGCCTCAGGGTGACGGAACAGTAGTCACCGCTGGCCGCCGCTTTCCGCTTCTGCCCGCAGCTTGAAGCGCTGGATCTTGCCGGTTGCGGTCTTCGGCAACTCGCTGCGGAATTCGATCCAGCGCGGATATTTGAACGGCGCAAGCTTGGCGCGGCAATGATCCTGCAGCGCCCGGGCAAGCTCGTCGCCGGCCTGTTGCGGCGATTTGAGCACGACGAACGCCTTGGGCTTGATCAGCCCGTCGACATCCGGCCAGCCGACGACGGCCGCTTCGAGCACCTCGGGATGGCTTTGCAGCACCGCCTCGACCTCGAACGGCGACACGTACATGCCGGAGACCTTGAGCATGTCGTCGCGGCGGCCGCAATAAACCAGATAGCCGTCCTCGTCCTCGACATATTTGTCGCCCGAGCGCGTCCATTCGCCGAGAAACGTCGCGCGCGACTGCTCGCGACTGTTCCAGTACATGACGGCGCTGGTCGGGCCGCGTACCTGCAGTTCGCCCATGTCGCCGCGGGTCTTGACGATGGCGCCGTCGTCATCGACCAGGCGCACGTCGTAGCCGGGGACCGGCTTTCCGGTGGTGCCGTATTTCACTTCGCCGGCACGGTTGGAGACGAAGATGTGCAACATCTCGGTCGAGCCGAGCCCGTCGAGAATGTCGACGCCATAGCGCGCGGCGAAGCGCCGGCCGACATCGGCCGGCAGGGCTTCGCCGGCCGACACGCAGCGCCGGATGTTGACTTCGGAACGCTGCGGCGCTGCCGGACTGGCCAGGAAGCCGGCATAGAAGGTCGGCACCGCGTAGAACACGGTGACGCGCTGCTCCTTGAGAATGTCGGCGACCAATCCCGGCGTCGGCCGCTCCGGCAGCAATACCGTAGTGGCGCCGGCCGACATCGGAAAGGTGAGTGCGTTGCCAAGCCCGTAGGCGAAGAACAACTTCGCGACCGAGAAGCAGACGTCGTCGGCAGTGATGCCGAGGAAAGGCTTGGCGTAGAGTTCGTCGGTGCTGCGCAGATCGGCGTGGGTGTGCACGGCGGCCTTCGGCTTGCCGGTCGAGCCCGAGGTGTACAGCCAGAAGCACATGTCGTCGCGCACCGTCGGCGCGGTGAACGGCTCCGGATAGGCGCCGGCGAGCAGCTCCTCGAAGCGCGGATGGCCGTGGCCGCTGTCGCCGGAGACCACGACATGGGCAAGATTTGCGCTCGCTCCGATCGCGCCGGCGAATTTCGGAAACAGCTCCTCGGACACGACCAGGACGCGGGCGCGCGAATCCGCGAGCATGAAACGGTAATCGTCGGGCGTCAGCAGCGTATTGACCGGCACCGGCACCACACCGGCCTTGATCGCGCCGAGAAACGCGGTCGGCCAATCGATGCTGTCGAGGAGGCACATGAGCATGCGCTCCTCGGGGCGCACGCCGAGCGAGCGCAGCGCGTGGCCGAAGCTCTCGACCCGGGTCGCCAGATCGCCGTAGGTCCAGCCCTGACGCCGGTCGATGTAGGCGAGCTTGCCGGCGCGGCCGGCGGCGAGATTGCGGGCAAGAATATCGGCGGCGAAATTGTAGTCGCGCGGAATGGCGGCGGCGGGCGGGCGCGGCGGCGGACTCGGCTGAGCGATGTTCATTGCGGCGTTTCCCCGGCCGGGCAAGGCGTCGCGTGTCGCCCCTATTGCCCACGCCAAGACATTATGCCGACGCCAAAATTCGGCGGCAAGCAATGTCATCGCGGCAAAAGTGCGCTATGACAAAGCGCGATCCGCAAGCCCGCCGCCGGAGCAAATACCATGATCGTCAGCCGCGACCGTATCGTCACCACCCATGTCGGCAGCCTGCCGCGCTCCGCGGCGCTGAGCGAGCTTCTGGTGCGGCGCGAGGCCGGCGAGAGCTACGACCGCGCTGAGCTCGACGCCGAGATGGACAAGGCCGTGCGCCACGTGGTGGCGAAGCAGAAAGAAGCCGGAATCGACAGCGGCAACGACGGCGAGCAGCAGCGCGTCGGCTTTCAAACCTACGTGCCGCAGCGCATGGCGGGCTTTGCCGGGGAGTCCAAGCGCCGCCGTGGCCGCGAGTTCGAGGAATTCCCCGAACTTGTGCAGTACCTGCAGCGCCGCTTTCCCAATGTCAGCCGGCAGCAGAACGCGCCGGAAGCCCGCGGCGAACTGCATTATCATGACACGTCGCAGATCGAGGGCGAGATCGCGCGCTTTCTGCGCATCGCCGGCGAAGGCAAGCCGTTCGCCGAGAACTTCATGACCGCGCCGTCCCCCGGCATCATCGCCTCGACCATGCTCAACGCCTATTACGACACCAACGAGGCCTATCTCGCCGCCATCGCCCGCGAAATGAGGAACGAATACATGGCGATCCACAAGGCCGGGCTCGTGCTGCAGATCGACGCGCCCGATCTCGCCATGGACCGCACCATGTTCTATCGCGACCGTACCGATGCGGAATTCGTCAAGGCGGTCGAGCTGCACGTGGCGATGATCAATGCTGGCATCGCCGGCATCCCGCGCGACCGGGTGCGGCTGCACGTCTGCTACGGCAACTGGGAGGGTCCGCACATTCACGACGTCGCGCTGGAAAAGATCCTGCCGGCGCTTTACCAGGCCCATGTCGGTGCCCTGTCGATCGAGTTTGCCAATCCGCGGCATGCGCACGAATACGCCGCGCTCAAGCGCGTGCCGTTTCCCAAGGACATGATCCTCGTTCCCGGCGTGGTCGAATCGACCTCGAACTTCGTCGAGCACCCGGAAGTGGTGGCGCGGCGGATCGAGGAGGCGGTCGCTGCCATCGGCGACCGCGAGCGTGTGGTCGCCTCGGCCGACTGCGGCTTCGGCACCTTCACGCGGCGCGAATGGGTGATCGAGCCGGCGGTCTGGCTCAAGCTCAAAGCGATCCGCGACGGCGCCGACATGGCCTCGGCGCGGCTGTGGGGCCGCAAAAGCGCGGCCTGACCCGTCATTGCGGGGCGCGAGGCGACCAGACAATCCAGACTTCACCGCACAACCGGATTGCTTCGCTTCGCTCGCAAACGATCTTCATCTAGCGAGGACCTGACATCATGATTGATCTCTACACCTGGACTACGCCCAACGGGCGCAAGGCGTCCATCGCGCTCGAGGAAATGGAACTGCCGTACACCGTGCATCCGATCGATATCGGCAAGGACGAGCAGTTCGCGCCGGACTTTCTGAAAATCAGCCCCAACAACCGCATTCCGGCGATCGTCGATCGCGACAATGGCATGAGCCTGATGGAATCCGGCGCGATCCTGATCTATCTCGCCGACAAGACCGGCAAGCTGATGCCGAAATCGGGCGAAGCGCGCTATCGCGTCATCGAATGGCTGATGTGGCAGATGGGCGGTCCGGGGCCGATGTTCGGGCAGGTCCATCACTTCATCAAATACAACAAGGGCAAGGCGCCATACGCGGAAGAGCGATACCTGAAGGAGGCGCACCGGCTGTACGGCGTACTCGACCGCAGGCTCAAGGAACGCGAATACGTCGCCGACGCCTATTCGATCGCCGACATCGCCATCTGGCCGTGGGTTTCGCGCTACGAATGGCAGACCGTCGATCTCAACGCCTACCCCCACGTCAAGCGCTGGTATGTGGCGATCGCCAACCGGCCCGCGGTGCGCCGCGGCTACAAGGTGCCGAAGGACGTCGGCGAAATCCCGATGCCGTGACCCGGCCGTGCCCGGTTGTGGCGCCTAGCTAGAGCGGGATGACTTTTCGTCGAATCGGCGGCCGCTCTGGCTTATTGGTGAAGCACGATCTTTTCCGAAAACCGGCGTCCACTTTTCGGGATCATGCTTTAGCGATGCGTCTGTGATTATCACCGACTCGGCGCGGGCAACGATGCCGGGTCTGCGGCGCACCACTTGGTGCTGCGCCGCCGCCGCGACACTTCTATAATCCCACCTCCAAATTGGAGGAGGGAGCACGCCATGAACGACGTCACACGCGACCCGACCACGATCCGCGCCGAGGACATCAACCCGCGCTACAATTGGGGCCGCCATCTGCCGGTGCTCGGCACCATGGGCGTCGATTTCGAGGAGCGCGTCGACTACCGGCGCATGCACCGCTACCGGCTCGGCCGGGCCCAGGCGGCGCTGGCGGCCTCCGACCTCGGCGCGCTTCTTCTGTTCGACGACAACAACATCCGCTACGTCACCTCGACCAAGATCGGCGAATGGGCGCGCGACAAGCTTTCGCGCTGGGTGCTGTTGCCTCGCGGCGGCGATCCGATCCTCTGGGACTTCGGCTCGGCCGCGGTCCATCACCGGCTGTATTCGCCGTGGCTCAAGCCCGAGAACTGCAAGGCCGGCCTGGTCGGACTGCGCGGCACCGTCGACCCGGCATTCGGCCTGATGAAGCACCATGCCGAGGAGATGGCCTCGATCCTCAGATCCGCGGGCCTCGCCAAAATGCCGATCGGCGTCGACATCATCGAACCGCCGATGCTGTTCGAACTGGAAAAAGCCGGACTGAAGATCAAGGACGGCCAGCAGATCATGTTGGAAGCCCGCGAGGTGAAATCGGCCGACGAGATTGCGCTGTTGAACCGCGCCGCCGCGATGGTCGACGGCACCTACCATCTGATCGACGAGAAATTGAAGCCGGGCGTGCGCGAGAACGACATCGTCGCGCTGGTCAACGAGTTCCTCTACCGCCACGGCTCCGACGACGTGGAAGCCATCAATGCCATTTCCGGCGAGCGCTGCAATCCGCACCCGCACAATTTCACCGACCGCATGGTGCGGCCCGGCGATCAGGTGTTCTTCGACATCCTGCATTCATTCATGGGTTACCGCACCTGCTATTATCGCACCTTCAATGTCGGCCGCGCCACGCCGTCGCAGCGCGACGCCTACAAAAAGTGCCGCGAGTGGCTCGACCTCGCCATCGACCTGATCAAGCCCGGCGTGACCACCGACGAGGTGTGCAGCGTCTGGCCGAAAGCGCAGGAGTTCGGCTTCCCCGACGAGCTTGCCGCATTCGGGCTGCAATTCGGCCACGGTCTCGGCTTGAACCTGCACGAGCGGCCGATCATCAGCCGCGTGGTTTCCATGGATCACCCGACCATGATCAAGGAAGGCATGGTGTTCGCGTTGGAGACTTACTGTCCGGCGACCGACGGCTATTCGGCCGCCCGGATCGAGGAGGAGGTGGTGGTTACCGACAAGGGCCACACCGTGATTTCGCTGTTTCCGGCCGAGGAACTTCCGATCGCCGCGCGCTATTGAGATTTGCTTGCGGCAAAATTTCGCTCGGGCACTTTTTTGCCATCAAGTTTAATGCGGCGCGCGCGACGATTTATCTGGATTCGGCGCGACGCACACGCTACGCAGGCGGCTTCCATTGCAAATGAGGGAGTCGTCTTCGCATGAAAATCGTAATAGCCGCATGCGTGCTTGCCGCCGTTTGCACGACAAGCGCCGGCGCGATCGATCTTGCCGAACTCGCGCCGTGCAAACCGGCCGCAGTGAAATTGTGCGACCGTTCCGCGGGCAAGACCTGGGACGCACTGCTGCGCTGCGGCGCAACGCTTGCCGCTCAGAGCTGGCGCATCGGCAGCAGCTGCCGGGCAGTGCTCAAGAAGTATGGGCAACTGTAAGCGCCGCACTTTGCGCGATCTCAGCCCCGGCCTCCGGCCGGGGCTTTTTTTTGGCCTCGGCGTTCGGCCAAACGCGGGGATGAATACGACGCCGAAATCTGCTAGTGGTCCAATTCTAACATTCGCATCCCGGTTCGGTAGGCTGTTGTGCGAATGTTAGAATCAAAGGACCGCTAGAAAATTATGAGTCCTAGTGCAGCTTTGGATTTGACATTCGCTTCGCGAGTTCGCGGCAGGGCGGGAAGCGAATGTCAAATCCGCTCCTAGGTCCGTCGCAGCGCCACGCTGCACGCCAACCACAGCGTCAGACTTGCCCAAAGGGGATGCCCATATGTACGCCAATCTCGGACTTTTCATCGACGGCCAATGGCTCAACGGCGACGGCCGCGCCGGCGAGGACGTGATCAATCCGGCGACCGAGAAGGCGCTTGCGCGGCTGCCGCATGCCAGCACGTCCGACCTCGACCGCGCCCTCGACGCCGCGAGAAAAGGCTTCGCGGTGTGGCGCGCAACCTCGGCCTACGAACGCGCCAAGATCATGCGCAAGGCCGCCGATCTGATGCGCGAGCGTTACGACGCGATCAGCAAGATCCTGGTGCAGGAACAGGGCAAGGCCTATCCGGAAGCGCGCGCCGAGGTGCGGACCTCGGCGGACATCATCGAGTGGTATGCCGAGGAAGGCCGCCGCGCCTACGGCCGCGTCGTGCCGGGCGCCTTCAAGGGCATGCGTCAGATCGTGGTGCAGGAGCCGGTCGGAATCGTCGCCGCCTTTACGCCGTGGAATTTCCCGGCGCTGACGCCGGCCCGCAAGATCGGCGGTGCGCTCGCCGCCGGCTGCTCGCTCATCCTCAAGGCGTCCGAGGAGACGCCCGGCACTTGCGTCGAGATGGTGCGCTGCTTTGCCGATGCGGGCCTGCCGGCCGGCGTGCTCAATCTTGTCTTCGGCGTGCCGGCGGAAATTTCCGAGCATCTCATCGCCAAGGACGACGTGCGCAAGATTTCGTTCACCGGCTCGATTCCGGTCGGCAAGCATTTGGCCGGCCTCGCCGCCAAGGGCATGAAGCGCGCCACCATGGAGCTCGGCGGCCACTCGCCGGTGGTGGTGTTCGCCGACGCCGACCCGGAGAAATCCGCCGATACGATCGCTGCTTACAAATACCGCAATGCCGGCCAGGTCTGCATCTCGCCGACGCGCTTCTACGTACAAGAGCCGGCCTACGGCCGCTTCCTCGCGCGCTTCACCGAGTATGCCAAGTCGCTCAAGCTTGGCGACGGCCTGGAGAAAGGCGTCACCATGGGACCGCTCGCCAATGCGCGGCGCATCGACGCCATGGAATCCTTCGTCAAGGATGCCAAAGACCGTGGCGCCAAGATCGTTACCGGCGGCCAGCGCCGCGGCAATCAAGGCTACTTCTTCGAGCCGACGGTCATCACCGAGGTCCCCGACGATGCAAAGATCATGACGCAGGAGCCGTTCGGCCCGCTGGCGCCGGTGGTCACGTTCAAGACGTTCGACGAGGTCGTAGAGCGCGCCAATTCGCTGCCCTATGGGCTGGCCGCCTACGCCTTCACCGGCTCGGCGCAGACGGCCAACCTGATCGGCGACGCGCTGCAGTCCGGGATGGTCGGCATCAACTCGATCAATGTTTCGACGCCGGAAACGCCGTTCGGCGGCGTCAAGGAATCGGGCTATGGCAGCGAAGGCGGGATCGAGGGACTGCAGGCCTATCTGAACACCAAGTTCATCTCGCAGGCGTAGCGCGGCGGCAGCAGGCGGGTGTTTCGCAGCGCCCTGATGCGCCGGTGCAACCCGGACCGTCAAACAGCTTGAGTTGTGCGAGGACCCGGCATCAGCGGCACGCTGTGCGCCGCACGCATCTGGGACACCGACATGCCCTCAGGCGTGATCCATCAGGCCGAAATGCGGGCCGAGCCGGCGTCGCACGCGATTCATCGCCGCCCGCGCCGCGTATGCATCGGCGGCAATGCGTGCCATCGGGCCCACTTGCGAGGGCCGCATGACGAGGTCGCGCATCACCGCCCAGATGTTGGCGCGTCCGTCCGGGCGCATGCCGATCAGAGCGGCCGGCGGAACAACCCGGTGCGCCGGGTCGACCACGACGCGCGCCGCGGCAAAGGCGAGGTTGTGCTCGGCGGCAACGCGCGCGACCATATGAGATTCCATGTCGACGGCGACCGCTCCCGTGGTCTTGTACAGTTCGCGCTTCTGCGCCGGTTCGGCGATGGCCTCATCGACTCCAAGGATCGGAGCATGGATGGCGCCGCCGATTTTGCCGAGGAGCTTCCGCGACCACGCCGCATCGGTTTCGCGTTCGGTCCGTGATTCGCGGACGGAGGAAGCGACCACCCAGTCGCCCGCGCGCAGATGCGACGCCAGTCCGCCGGCCACCCCGAAGCTGATCAGGCCGCGATAGCCCTGGCGCACCGCTGCGGCGGTCACCGTCGCCAATTCGCTGCCGGCGGTGCGGCACACCACCAAGACCCCGGGGCCCGCCGCGATGCGCGCCTCGAACGCCAAGCCGACGAAGGCGATGACCAGACGCCGGGAACTTTCAACGGCGACGTCGGCGACTTCAAAGGCCTCGTCCGCTTCGTCTACCAGTCCGTCAACGAAAGTTCCGCCGGCATAATCCAGTTGGGATGCCATTTAGAAGCCCTGATCCTCGCGTCTGTAGCCCAGCTTTGCCCAGCCCAGCCTCAACCACGCCGCTCAGCGCGCCTTGCAGACGTACCCGGCTTCTCTTCGGCAAATCACCGAGTTCGCGCATGAGACTAACATAATCCGCCGCTATTGCCATTGCTAAACACATGCTGCAAATCGATTTTCCCATTCCCGCGGCACCCGACACCGGTCGATTCGGGGCATGAAAGTGGTTAATTCCTACACACATATATACTCGGATCGCATGGCTAGCACGGCACAGACCCTCATCACCGGCGCCTCCGGACTGGTCGGCTCGGCGGTGGCAAGAAAGCTTCTTGCCGCCGGATTCGCCGTGCGCGCGCTGGTCCGATCCGCCAGTCCGCGTTTTCACCTTGACGGGCTCGATCTGGAGTTTGTTGTCGGCGACATCCGCGACGCCGAATCGGTGCGTCACGCCATGGCCGGCGTCCGTTACGTTTTCCATGTGGCGGCGGACTACCGATTGTGGGCACGCGATCCGAGCGAGATTTTCAACGCCAATGTCGAAGGCACGCGCATCGTCATGCAGGAGGCCAGGCGCGCTGGCGTCGAGCGCGTGGTCTATACTAGCAGCGTCGCCACCCTCGGCTTGCGTGCCGACGGCAGCCCGGCCGACGAGGCCGTTGCGCTTTCGGTGCAGGAGGGTATCGGCCCCTACAAGCGCAGCAAGATCGCGGCCGAGCGGCTGGTCGAGCAAATGATCGCGGACGACGCGTTGCCGGCGGTCATCGTCAATCCGTCGACGCCAATCGGCCCGCGCGACGTGAAGCCGACGCCCACCGGGCGCATCATCGTCGAGGCGGCGCGCGGCCGCGTCCCGGGGTTTCTCGACACCGGCCTCAACCTCGTCCACGTCGACGATGTCGCGGAAGGCCACCTGGCGGCGCTCCGCCGTGGCAAGATCGGCGAGCGTTATATCCTCGGCGGGGAAAACGTGCTGCTGGCCGACATGCTCGCGGACATCGCCGGTCTTACCGGGAGGCGACCGCCGCGTCTGCGGCTGCCGCGCGCCGTGGTCATCCCGGTCGCCTATGCGGCCGAGGCGACGGCATGGCTCACCGGACGGGACCCATTCACGACCCGCGACGGGATCCGCATGGCCGAGCACCGCATGTTCTTCACGGCGGCCAAGGCCGAACGCGATCTCGGCATTCGCGCCCGGCCCTATCGCGAGGCCCTGGAAGACGCGGTGCGCTGGTTCAAGGACGCCGGATATCTCGACGGCAAGCGGCGGCGTTAGAGCGAAGGTCGGCCCGGTGCGCCGCTGCACCGCGTGCCGAATTTCAAGCGCCGGCATCCGCGTAACCGCCACGCGGGTAGCCTGACCGGCGCGCGGCCGCGATGCAGGCCGCATCGCACAACGCGGCGAATTCATCCGCATAGCGATAGCCCGGCGCCGCGCCGGCAAAGGAATTCGTCGTCGCCGGATGGAAGTAGATTTCGACCAGACCGGGCGGCAGCCGCCCGAGCAGCGCCGCAACTCGCTTCTGCGTCATCGCTCCCGACCAGGCCAAACCGAACACCGCGTCCGCGGTCACAAATCCAGCGTGCCGCACGCGCCGGCGGAGCAAGGCCGACCACGGCGCGATCATCCGACCGGCCTGACGCTGCGTCTGCGGCTCGATGTCGGCGACGATCCGCCACGGCTCGAGCGGGATGCGCAACGCCCGCATGCCGTACCGCCGGCCGATCTTGAGGATCGCGGCGGCGACCGCGGGGTGCAGGTGGAAATGCCGATGGGCGTTGACGTGATCGAGCGCCAAGCCGGTGGCCTCGTAGGCCGCGAATTGCGCGGCGATTTCGCTCGCAATTTGCCGGCGCGTCGCCGGCAGCACCGCGGCCTGCGCGGCATAGACGGCAAGACCGTTGCGCAGCCTGCCGTCGCGGTCGAGGAGATCCGGTATCTGCGCGCGCTCGCTCACCGGGTCACCGTCGACGACGACGACATGAAGCCCGACGCGCAGGCCCGGCAGCGAGCGCGCCCGCCTGACCGCATCCGCGGCCGCGGGCGCACCGACCATGAGGCTTGCGGCGCTGAGAATGCCGCGGCGGTGCGCCGTCTCGATGGCGGCGTTGACCGGCTCGCTCAGCCCAAAATCGTCCGCCGTTATGATCAGGCGATTCAGTGCGCCAGCTCCCGCCGCTCGCGCAGGAAGGAGAAAAACTCGACGCCCTCGCGCAGCCGCCGTTTCATCACATCCGGGCTGCGCACCATCTCCGAGATGATCGACGCGATCTTGGGCGCCCGGAAGTAAAAACGCCGGTAGAAATCCTCCACCGAACTGAAAATCTCGGTATGGCTCAGGTGCGGATAGTGCAGTGGAGCCATCTGCACGCCGCTGTCGTCGATCAGCTCGGCATGGGACTGGTCAAGCCAGCCGTTCGCGAGCGCCTCGCGGTAAAGCTCGGTTCCCGGATAAGGCGCGGCCAGCGAGACCTGGATGGTATGCGGGTCGATGTCCTTGGCGAAACGGATCGTTTCCTCGATCGTCTCGCGCGTCTCACCCGGCAGGCCGAGAATGAAGGTGCCGTGGATGGTGATGCCGAGCTCGTGACAATCCCTGGTGAAGCGCCGCGCCACGTCGACGCGCATGCCCTTCCGGATATTATGCAGGATCTGCTGATTGCCGCTTTCGTAGCCGACGAGCAGCAGCCGGAGCCCGTTGTCGCGCATGACTTTCAACGTATCCCGCGGCACATTCGCCTTGGCATTGCACGACCAGATAACGCCGAGCCTGCCGAGTTCGCGCGCGATCGCCTCCGAGCGCGGCCGGTCGTCGGTGAAAGTGTCGTCGTCGAAGAAGAACTCCTTCACTTGCGGGAACGCCGCCTTGGCCCAGCGAATCTCATCGATGACGTGCCCGACGCTGCGGGTGCGGTAGCGATGGCCGCCGACCGTTTGCGGCCACAGGCAGAAGGTGCAGCGCGATTTGCAGCCGCGCCCGGTATAGAATGAAATATACGGGTGCTTCAGATACCCGATAAAGTAATTCTCGATCTTCAAATCGCGTTTGTAGACCGGCGTGACGAACGGCAGTTCGTCCATGTTTTCGAGGATGGCCCGCGGCGGGTTATGCGTGATGACGCCGGCGGCGTCGCGGTAAGACAGGCCGGCAATGCCGCTCCAATCGCGACCCTCCGCCACTTCCTTGATGGTGAAGTCGAATTCGTTGCCGGCGACGAAATCGATGGCGCGCGAGCTCTCCAGGCTCGTTTGCGGCTCGACCGCGACCTTGGCGCCGACGAAGCCGACCTTCAGGCTCGAATTGGCGTCCTTGAGCGCTTCGATCACACGCACGTCGGAGGAGAACGAGGGTGACGACGTGTGCAGCACAGCGAGATCGTATTGCGCAACTTCGCGGACGGTATCATCGAGCGTGAGATGATGGGGTATGGCGTCGATCAGCTTGCTGCCGGGCACCACGGCCGCCACCTGGGCGAGCCACGTCGGATACCAGAAAGACCGGATTTCACGTCGCGCCTGGTAGCGCGAACCGGCTCCGCCGTCGAAGCCATCGAAGGACGGCGCTTGCAGAAACAAAGTCCGCATCATGACCCTCAGGTCTCCTGTCCTTCGATCAGCGTGCCGTCCGCGGCCACGCGGTAGTCGGCACCCTGCCAGTGAACCGTCGCCCCGAAGAAGCTCGCTATGTAGATCGCGAAAGCGACAATATCATGCACCGGAATGAGCAAGTAATTCTGCCGTGGCAAGTCGAAGCGCCATTCGACGCAGCGACAAAGCATCACCCGCGAGAGCAGCACCGCGATCATCACCAATGGGGCGGCGCGGCTGCCAGTCAGCATGGCCAGCAGCGCCAGCGGCCAGGGATGGGTAACCAAGGTGCCTGCATAGGCGACCGGATCGATGCTTTTGATAGTGCGCGCGACCCGGATCTGGTGCCGGGCGAGCTGACGGAAGCTTGCCTCGAAACAGCGGTGCCCGACCAGGAACGGCGCGGTGACCACGTCATAACCGGCGGAACGTACGCCGACGCCGATGGCGTGATCGTCGGCAAGCACGCCGGCGAGGGCGCCGAACCCCCCGATCCGATCGAGCGTCGACCGACGCAGCGCGATGGTGGCCCCGCAGCACGGTTTCGCCAACCCAAGACTGACCGCGGTGATCGCTTGCGGCAGAAATTGCGAGTTGATGGCCAACGCGGACAGGCGCGTCCACAGACCGTCACCGCCGATGCCGTGATACAGGCAGGTCACGGCGCCGACGCGCGGCGACGCTAACAGCGCGGTCAATGCGCGCAGATAATCCGATCCGACCACGATGTCGCTGTCCGACAGCACGATGGTGTCGTGGCGGGCGCGCGGCATCATGTTGATCAGATTTGATACCTTGCGGTTGACCCCGTGGCTGCGCGGCTCGACCACGAGCTCGACGGCGGTCTGCGGGGATTTGGCCGCGATGGCTCGCACCGCCGCCGCCGCCGGCGAGGCGTGATTTTGCGTGCCGCACAGGACTTGAACCGGGGCGTCGTAATCCTGTTGGCAGAATGCCTCGAGCCGCCCCGGCAGGCCGGGTTCGGAATCATGCAGCGGCTTGAGCACAGTGACCGGCGGCAGAGCGGCTGAGCCCGCGGTCTCCGTCGTCGGGAAGCCGAGCACGCAAGCCGAGGCAATCAACATGAATACGCAGCCGACGACGGCTGCGACCAGGCAGATGTCACGCAACGACAGCGCCAGCGAAACGGCGTCGGGAATGCTCTCGGCTACCGTCATGAGTGACTACGCTCCGGACGACGACCCAGCCAGACAGCCAAACTTTCTTTCCATGACCCGACGCGACAGATAGATCGGCACCCGCACACGTTTGAGCGTATCGGGGCGAAGCGCGCCGGCATTGTGCGCAAGGACGATCAGCGAAATCAGGATATTTTCACCGAAGCGGTGCAGACGCTCGCGGAGCGGCAGGCGCTCGGGTTCGATTCTCGCCTCGAAACCGTAATAGGCCATGATGCGGGCCAGCTGCGCGCTCTGCTCTTTGGTGCCGGATGGCACGTCGCCGCAGATTACGGCGATGTCGTCAAGGTCGGGCCGCGATGCCAGATAGCTTGCGAGTTCGCGCAACGAGATCGCGATCGCCCGCTGCATCTGGCGCGCCCAGGCGAACGTCGGTCCGTCACTCGGCATCGCCGGAATTTGCTCGTTCCAATAATGCAGCCGTGCGATGCGCCGGCCCGGATCGACGCGGGTGCCGTCGCGGAGAACCAGCGACCGGGTCGAATGGTGGATATCGAGGCGGAAAACGCAGGTCGGATTGCGCGTGTATTCGAACACCGCCTGCCGGCGACGCAGCCAAGTGTCCAGAGCGGAAAGGACATCCACCAGCCAGGGATGGCTGAACGAAGACCTTGCCCTTTGCTCTGCGGAATCCCACACCACCATCAGCGGGTCTCCGCTCTTCCTCAACCCCACAGAAAACGTTCTGTGCCCGCAATGGTTGCCGGCGGGCGACACAATATAGCCGAATTTCCTAACCGCTTGCGAGAGCCAAAACGGCAAGCCGCCGCGGCTATCCGCCTCTACGCGGCCTCGTCGCCATAAACGGTTGCCAGCGTGCTCTTGACGACGAGCGCGACCGGCACGGCGAGAACGACGCCGGGAATCCCGAGCACGATGCCCCCGGCCAGGAAGCAGAAGATGATCAGCACCGGATGGACGTGGGCGGCTCGGCCAAGCACCACCGGACCGACCAACTGGTCGATCGACAGGCGCAGCAGTGTCGCGTAGGCGGCGTACTCGAAGATGTTGGCAACGCTTGATGCCGTGCGCAGCGACACCAGTCCGGCAAGGATCGCTGCCGCCGTCGGGCCGATCACCGGCACCGTCTCCAGTATGCCGGTCAAGAGCGCCAGCAGCACGGCATGCTGGATGCCGAGAATGACGCCGAGACCCACATAGGCGGCGGCAGTGGCATAGGCAACGACGCCGAGCACGCCGACGAAGTAGCGCATCAGCACCGGATCGAGCCGCGCCCAAATCCGCGCCACCAGCGGCCGGCGATGCGGCGGTACGATCCAGAACAGCCCGCGCGCTACGCGCCGCCCGCTCACCAAGAAATAAAACAAAAGCACGATAGTGAGAAACGTTCCCATGACGGTCACAAGACCGTAGCCGGTGATGGCGGCGATCTGATCCGTCTGCCCGAGCCAATCGCGCATGCGTTCGAGCGCTGCCTGGACGATCTGCTGGGCGTCAACGGGCGACCCGAAAATGAGAATCGGCTGGTCGCCGAGTGCTTCCCGGGTGAACTTCTCCAGCATTCCCTGGAGATCCGCGGCCATCACGCGCGCCTCAATCATGAGGTTTTCGGCGGCGAAGGTGAAGACCAGGACGATGATGGCAAAGAACACGACAAACAGGGCGACTGCAAAGAGCGTGCGCGGCCACCGGGTTCGCTCGGCCGCCCAATCCAGGAGCGGCGTGCAGATGTAAGCGACGATGCCGGCGAGCACGAACGGCAGCAGGATCAATTTGATGAAATACAGAAAGATCGCCAGCACCACGGCGCCGATCATGATCGCGCGCGTTTCGCCGGAATCCAGCGGACCGTCGATGTGCACCCGCTCGGACGGCCGCCTCGGCTCCTCGCTCTTCCCGCGCACAGCCGTCATGAATAGATTCGTCCTTTCCAGCTCACCCGTCCGCGCAGACGGCGACGCACGCTGTCGACGGCCATCAGCGCCCCCGCCGTGTAGCCGATGGCAAATATGAAGCCGTACCAGAAAGGAATCCGGAAGTAGAAGGCAGCCGCGATATGCAAACCGATCGCGGCGCCAGAGGCGGCGGCGGCCATCAGGAGCGCCAAGGCAGCATCGTTGCGACCCTGCCACCAGCTCGCGAAGTCGAGCAACGGGATCGCGTATGCCGCCCAGGCCAAGATCACAGCGGCAACAGCCAGCGACAATGTCGGCGCCGGACCGCCGAGCGTGTCGACGAGATTCTTGGCAAGGCCCGGCCACAGCGTCCGCCAGCCGGTATACATGCGGGTGGCGATAAAGCCGCTGCCGTCCATGAGCAAGACCGTTCGCCCCGCTTGCTTCAACCGCCGGGCCAGTTCCAGATCCTCGCAGATGGCGGTGGAGACTGCGGCATGTCCGCCCACCTCCTCATAGGCCTGGCGCCGAACCAGCATGAATTGCCCGGTTGCCGTGACATCGCGTCCGGCGCGCGCCTGCACCCGGCGCAGGTCCTGGAGAAACGACAACAGAATAAGGCCGCAGGGCAGGACCAGCCGCTCGGCGAAGCTGTGCAACTTCTGCCGCGGGGCAAGTGACAGAAGATCGAGGCGCAGCGCCTGCGCCGTGTGCACGGCGCTCGACAACGTGTCCGGCCCAACGGTCACGTCGGCATCGATGAAGCAGAGCCATTCCGTCTCGGGAGCCGCGGCCCGCGCCCCGATCCAGCAAGCATGCGACTTGCCGATCCAGCGCGGCGGCAGCGGCGGACTTAGCATCAGTGCGACCTGGCTTTGCCGGGCCGCCAGCTTGCGCACGATCGTCGCGGTGGCATCGGCCGAATGGTCGTCGACGACCAGGAGCCGAAGCCGGCTCGGCGGATAATGCTGCGCGAGCAGCGATTGCAGGCACGGCCCTATATTGGCTTCCTCGTCGCGCGCCGGAACGATCACGGTGATAGCCGGCGCGCTTTCCGGCGCCGACGCCGGCACCAGGCGAAGCAAAAGCCCGCGCTGCCGCACGGCGCGCGCAATCAGCCACGCCATGATCGCGAGCCATAACGAAGAGAACAGAAGCTCCACGGTCGTAACCGATTGCACCCCGGCCGGAACGAGGCGCGGCAACGCGCAACCCTCCGAAGGCGAACCTAAGGTTCGCCGCGGTCTCCGGCCCCGCCGAACATAGATTATTTCGCGGGCACCACCAGCGAATAGCGCTCGTCGGCGGCGAGGCACTGGGCCTCCGGGAAGCCCAATTCCTTGCGCACCATGTTGGTGCCGAGAACCAGCGAGACCATCTTGTAGAAGGCATGGCGGCGGCTCATGCCTTCGCGGCCCATCCCGCAATCGGACGAGATCACCAGCCGCTCCGGCGGAATGAATTTGAGCGCGGCGCGGATCTGCGCCGCCACCTCGTCGGGACTTTCCACCTGCAAGGTGTGATGATCGATGACGCCGATCGCAATCTTCTTGTCCGCTATGGTCTTGCCGATCGCCTCCAGGTCCATGCCGCCCGAACTGGACGATTCGAACGTGATCACGTCGGCGTCGACCTTGTTGTAGGTCTCCAGCGACGGCTTGTAGCTTTGCACCTTGGCGAACATGCGCTGCTGCGACGGATTGCCCCAGCACGAGTGCGCCCACACTTCGGTCTTGGCGCGGAGGCCCTTGACGGTGCGGTTGAACACTTCGACCATCAATTCCGGCGTGATCACCTTGTCCTGGATGCCGCGCGCCGCCGCCAGATGAATTTGCGGCTCCTCGATCTGGATCACCGGGCAGCCGGCGTCGGCGAGTTCTTGATATTCGGCGTTGAAGGCGTCGGCGATCGCCAGCATGCGCTCGGGCACGCTCTTGTAGTACCGGTCCTGCGATGCAAACGCGACGATCTCCGCCGAAACCGCGCCGAACTTGACCGGCCGGGTGGTCAGCCGCTGCGCGGTCTTCCATAGCGCCGTGTATTGCAGATCGCCGCGCCCGACCGGACCGACGATGACCGGCATGACCCGCGATTCCAGGTAGTCATGCAGAATGTGGCCGCGCGGAAACCAAAGGCCGCCGCGTCCGGCCGGCGTCGGGCGCGGGTCGCCGCGCTCGTAGCCGCTCATGTGGTGCGGCGGATAGCTGGTCCAGCTTTGCCCGCCGACATCGTCGTCGAAGCGGCAATCGCCGTCGGTGACGATATCGAGCCCGGCCAGCTCCTGCTCACGCAGGTAACAGCAGAGCGTATCGATATATTGCTCGCGATAGCGACGGCTGACCATCGCATCGAGGAACATGCGGGTGCCGAGATTCTCGGTGTACCAGCTCGGCCGCGGCAGCGAGCCGGTGATGGTCGTCGGCAACATGATGTCCTTGGTGCCTCGAAGCATTGTCAGCGTCTCCCAGAATTTTCAGGCGAGCATTCGCTACTCCGCCGGAGCCAAGGTATAGCCCAGCGATTCCATCGGAAGCAAAAGCGACCGCAGGTTTGGGCGACCGCCCGCGTTGGGCGGCGGCCGGTCAACGCTTGCCGCGACCATTTGCGCGCGCATGTAGGGCTGCCGCCCCCTTTGACTTCCCGCTTCCGCGGTTACTACACTCGATGCTGCTCGACAAAAATGCGCCGATGACAGGCGAAACGAAAGGGAGGGGAGCATGGTGGGCGGACACAGGCTTTTCCCGGCATTGGTGGCAGCTATGGCGCTCGCCGCGATACCCCGCGCCGCTGCCGCCGCCGATCAAGGCCTCACCGCCGATTCCGTCACCATCGGCGCCTTCGGACCAATCACCGGGCCGGCGGCCTATATCGGCCTTGCCGGACGCGACGGCGCCGCCATGGCGATCAAGGAAATCAACGCCGCCGGCGGCATCAACGGCCGTAAGCTCAAAATGATCTTCGAGGACGACGGTCATTCGCCGGCCAAGGCGCTCGCCGCCGTCAAGAAGCTCGTCGACGACGACAGGGTGTTCATGCTGTTCAACGTCGCCGGCAGCAACGGCACCATCGGCACCATCGATTACGTCAAGGAAAAGGGGATCGTGATGTACGTCTCCTTCGCCTCGGCCCCCGCCGTCACCTGGCCGTTCGCCAAAAATCTGTTCCGCGGCGGCACCACCGAAGTGCCGCGTTACGGCGAGCTTTACGCCGAATACATCGTCGACGGGATGAAGGCGCAGAAGATCGGCATTCTCAGCGGCCGCGAAGAATATCCCAAAAACGAAGGCGACGCGCTGACCAAGCAATTGAAGAATTGGTACCAGCTAGCGCCGGTTAAGCGCGCCGAGTTCAACATCGGCGACAAGGATTTCACGCCGCAGCTTTTGGAGCTGCAGCAGGCCAACCCGCAAGTGATCGCCTTCTTCGGCAATCCGGCCGAGGCGGCGATCGCGCTCCGGCAGGCCAAGGAGCTCGGCCTCAATCAGCGCTTCTTCGTCGGCACGACCATGGTGGACCAGGGCTTCCTCAACGCCGCCGGCCCCGCCGCCGAAGGCACGAGCGGCTTCGCGCTCATCCCCTTGCTGCCGGCGTCGAGCGATCCGGCGATGAAGGCCTGGCGCGCGAAATGGAGCGCCGACTATCCGAACCTGCCGCCGAACCGGCCCAACATTTTCGACATCCTCTCCTATTCCGACATGTATGTGGTGGCGGAAGCGATGCGGCATGCGGGCAAGGATTTGACCACCGCCCGCCTGATCGATGCGCTCGAGAACATCCACGACTACCGGGTCGGCCCGATCGCGAGCCCGCGCACCTTCACCAAGATTCATCACATCGGCAATCTGCGCCTGCAGCCGATGGAGGTGAAGCATGGCGAATGGGTACAGGCGCAATGGGAAAGCAAGCGGCCGAGCGACATCCTGCAGCGCTATCACTGACCGGACGCGCGGCCGCGGCGGAAACGCGGCCGGCGGGCGCGCGGCGTGGTTGGCAATGGGGCGGTCCCCCAAACGTTGGGCTTGTGCCGTGGCGTTCATGACTTGCTGGCGCTGCTGACATGGCGCTCATGACCTGGCGCATCGCGTTGCAGCTCGCCCTCTCGGGACTCAGCGTCGGCAGCATTTATGCCATTGTCGCGCTTTCGCTGGCGATCCCATTCAAAGCGAGCCGGGTGCTGAATTTCGCCCAAGGCGAACTGGTGACTCTCGGCGCCTACATCGGGCTGGTGCTGACCTCCTATGGCCTGCCCTATCCGGCCATGGTGCCGGCGACCCTCGTCATCGCCGCCGCGTTCGGCATCTTGATTGAGCGCCTGTTCATCCGTCCTATCGTCGCGGCGCCGGAATTCACCCTAGTGATCGCGACTTTTGCCATCGGCCTGATTATCCGGGCGCTCATTCGCATTCACTGGCAGGACAATGTGTTCTTTCTTCCCGCGCCCTATGCCGGCCCGGCGGTTCCGATCGGCCCGTTGCGCGCCAATCCTTCCTACCTCGTGATCATCGGCAGTACGGCTGTGCTGGTGGCGCTACTGGTCCTGTTTTTCCAACGGACCCGGCTCGGCAAGGCGATGCGCGCGGTCGCCTTCAACGAGACCGCCGCGCGATTGATGGGGATCAGCGTCAACCGCGTCTTCGGTTCGGCCTGGGCGCTGTCTGCCGCCATCGGCGCCGTAGCCGGATTGCTGCTCGCTCCCGTCGTCGGCATCAATCCCGAACTCGGACACCTGATCCTCAAGGCACTGGTCGCGGCCGTGATCGGCGGCTTCGGCAGCCTCGGCGGCGCCGTCTTCGGCGGCCTGCTGCTCGGCCTGCTGGAAACCTATGCCGGCGCCATGTTCGGTGCCGCGCTCAAGGAGATCATCCCGTTCGGCATTCTGATCGCGTTTCTGCTGGTGCGACCGCAAGGCTTGTGGGGCGCAACGCAAGTCCGGGTCTGAGCAGTGACCGCGATCCGCCTCGCCCACGCCGCCATCGCCGCCGCCGCGCTTTTTGCTTTGGCGTTGCCGCTGTTCGGCAGCAGCTATCACGTCTACCTGGGCGAACTGATCCTCATCAACATCGTCGCTGCCGTCGGCCTCAACCTTCTGACCGGCAATTGCGGACAGATTTCGCTCTGTCACGCTTCGCTCATGGCCATCGGCGCTTACACGACGGCGCTCCTGACCACGCGGGCCGGCGTAACCTACGCCGCCGCGTTGCCCGCCGGCATCGTCGTCACCACGCTGCTCGGCGCCAGCCTGTCCTATCCGGCGCGGCGGCTGTCCGGCCTTTATCTCGCCCTGGTGACGCTCGGCTTCCTCGAAGTGGTGTCGATCGCCATCGAGGAATTCTCCGATCTGACCGGCGGCGTGCGCGGCCTCAAGCTCGTGAAACCCGAACTCGCGGGCTGGCCGTTCGGCACCAACACGCTTTATTATTTCGTGCTCGTCGTCACCGCGCTGGCCGTCTGCGGCGGCTGGAACATCCAGCGTTCGCGCTATGGCCGCGCCTTCAACGCGGTGCGCCAAAGCGCGATCGTGGCGCAGGCGCTGGCAATCCCTCCCGGCGGCATCAAGCTTCTGGCATTTTCGATCGCCGCCGCCTTCGCCGGCCTGGCCGGCGGGCTGTTCACCGCCGTGGTCGGTTTCATCGATCCGACCGAGTTCGACATCTCGGCCTCGTTGCGGCAGATCACCTTCATCGTCGTCGGCGGGCTCGGTTCGGTCGTCGGCTCCGTGGTCGGCGCGGTGGTCCTGACGCTGTTGCCCGAGGCGTTGCGCGGCGCGAAGGAATACGGCGATGTCGTGTACAGCGCGATCTTGCTCGGCGCGCTGGTGCTGGCGCCGAAAGGCATCGTCGGCTCGCTGGCGTCGCTGCACAGCCGCCGCCGCGCCGCCAAGGACGGTTTGCCATGAGCCTGCTCCGGCTTGATGACGTCTTTGTCAATTTCGGCGGCGTCGCTGCGGTGCGCGGGGTAACCATGCGGGTCGAGGCCGGCGAAATCCGCGGCCTGATCGGACCGAACGGGGCCGGCAAGACCTCGCTGATCAACGCCATTACCGGCATCGTGCCGGCCAATGGCGGCGCCGTCGTTTTTGCCGGTCACGACATCACCGCGCTTGCTCCCGACGTCATCTCCGGCCGCGGCATCGGCCGGACGTTCCAGCATGTCGAACTGTTCCGCGAGGAAAGCGTGCTCGACAATGTGTTGACCGGTCTCTATCGCCATCACGTCTATGGAGTGCTCGCGGCGATCACCGGCTTCGGCAGCGCCCGGCGCGTTGAGGACGCCGCAAGACGCGAGGCGGCGGCGCTGCTCGACGCCTTCGCGCTTGCCTCGCTTGCCGCGGCGCCGGTAAGCGACCTTCCGTTCGGCATCCAGAAGCGGGTCGATCTGGCCCGCGCGCTCGCGGTGCGGCCCCGGCTGCTGCTGCTCGATGAGCCGATTTCCGGCATGAGCGAGAGCGAGGCCGACGCCGCCATCGCCACCATTCGCACGCTGGCGCGCGAGCGCGCCATCACCCTCTTGGTGGTCGAGCACAACATGCGGGTGATGATGCGCCTTGCCGAGCGCATCACCGTCATGCACCAAGGTGCCATCATTGCCGAGGGCACCCCGGCCGAGATTCGCGACAATCCCGCGGTCGTGGAGGCCTATCTCGGCGACGAGGACGACGATGCTTGAGGTCCGCGACCTGAGCGCCGGCTATGGCCGCGTCAGCGTGCTGGGCGCCGTGTCGCTCAGTGTGCCGGCGGGCAAGATCGTCGCGCTGCTCGGCGCTAACGGCGCCGGCAAGACCACTTTGATGCGCGCGATCTGCGGTCTTGCCTCGATCCACGCCGGCGCTATCAGGCTTGCCGGCGAGACGACGACCGGACGCGCCCCGGAAGCCCTGGTGCGCGCCGGCCTGGTGCTGGTGCCGCAGGGCCGGCTCCTGTTCGGCGACATGACGGTGCGCGAGAATCTGGAAATGGGGGCTTTCACCAGGAGCGGTCGCGCCGGCTTCGCAGCGCAATTGTCCCGCGTCGAGGCGCTGTTTCCCATTCTGCGCGAGCGCGCGCACCAGCCGGCGGGGCTCCTGTCCGGCGGCGAGCAGCAAATGCTGGCGGTCGCCCGCGCGCTGATGTCCTCGCCGCGCTGTCTCCTCCTGGACGAGCCTTCGCTCGGTCTGTCGCCCAAGGCGCTCGGCGTCATCATCGACGCCGTGCGAAGCATCAACGCCGCAGGCATCCCGGTGCTCATCGCCGAGCAGAACGTACGCCGGATCCTGCGGATCGCCGATTACGTCTATGTCCTGGAGGCCGGTCGCATCGAACTCGAGGGCGAGGGCCGCGCGCTGATGGCCGACGATCGTATCCGCGCGTCCTATCTGGGAACGGGGTGAACATGAAAATCATCGACATGCATTCGCATTGGGGCACCAGGCGCGGCTACGTCCTGCAGACGCCCGAGGAACTCGCGCAGCAGCGCGCCACCTGGCATTCGGATCCCGACTACAAGACCGAGGACGAGATGGCGGCGTATTTTCGCGCCAACAACGCCCGCGTCGCTCTCGATCTCGGCTTTTCCAAATTCCGGCCGCTTGATGAAATGCAGAGCCTGCACGATTATTCGTTCGCCACGGAACGCGCGCACCGCGACGTCATCCTCGGCCACTGGTTCCACGTCGATCCGTCGATGGGACGAGCCGGCGTCAAGGAGCTGCGCCGCTGCATCGACAACCGCATCGGCTTCGTCGGTTATGCGGTGTCGGCGTCGAAATCGCCGCCGGCGAGCGACCCGTCCTACGATCCGTTCTACAAACTGTGCATCGAGGCCGGCATCCCGGTGCTGATCTTCGTCGGTACCACCGGACTGGGCGCCGGCCTGCCCGGCGGCGGCGGCGTCATTCTCGACAATTGCCACCCGCGCTATCTCGATTGGGTCGCGGCGCATTATCCGGAGCTGACAATCATGGCCGCGCGCCCGGGCTGGCCGTGGCAGACCGAGACGCTCGCCGTGCTCATGCACAAGCGCAATATCTGGTACGAACTGCACGGCTGGTCGCCGAAGTACCACACCGCCGATCTCAAGCACGACATCCCGCGGCGGCTGAAGGACCGGGTGATGTTCGGCGGCGACTATCCGCTGTTCGGCTACGAGCGGCTGGTGAAGGATTGGATCGGCGAAGGCTATTCGCCGGAAATGCTCGAAAAGCTGTTCCACCGCAACGCGGAAGCGTTCGCGCAAACATTGGGGCTGTCGTGGACCTGAAGCTCAAGGACAAGATTGCCATCGTCGGCGGGGCGAGCCAGGGTATCGGGTTCGGCATTGCCCAGACGCTCGCCGCCGAAGGCGCCAAGCTCGCCATCACGGCGCGGCGCGAACACCTGTTGCACGAGGCTGCCGAGAAAATCCGCGCCGAGACCGGCACCGAGGTTCTGGTCCTGCCGGCCGACTGCCGGCGCGCCGAAGACTGCAGCGCGGTCGTTGAGCTCGCCAGCGCGCATTACGGCGGCCTCGACATTCTCGTCAACAACGACGGCGCACCGCCGCTCGGCGAGCTTCTGAGTTTCGACGACGGGGCCTGGCAACAGGCGATCGAACGCAACTTGATGTATGTGGTGCGCATGTGCCGCGCCGCGGTGCCGCATATGCAAGCCCGCGGCGGCGGCAGCGTGCTCAACATCACGGCGATCTCGGCGATCCAGCCGATCGCCGGCTTCGGTCTCTCCGTCGCCACCTGGGACGCGGTGATCGGTTACGCCAAGACCTTGTCGCTCGAACTCGCCGCCGCCGGAATCAACATCAACACCGTCTGTCCCGGCTACATCGAGACCGAGCGGCTGCAGAAGGTCTTCGCCGCCGACGGCCAGGATCCCGGGGTCATGCGCGCCAAGCTTGCCAGCGAAATTGCCATGCGGCGCATCGGCTCGGTCGAGGACGTGGCCAACCTGGTGGCGTTCCTGGTGTCGCCGCGCGGCAGCTATGTTACCGGCGCCGCGATCCAGGTCGACGGCGGCTTGTTCCGCGGCCTTCGCTGAAGGGGGAACACATGACCTACGTGAACATGGTCAAGCCCGAGTTGGCGCAGCGCTACATCGCGGCGGGATCGTGGACCAACAAGACCTTCTTCGAATTCGTCGAGGAGCGCGCTGCGGCGCATCCGCAACGCGAAGTCTTCGCCGACGCCAAGCGCCGCATCGGCTACGGCGCGCTGAAGGACGAGATCCTGCGCTGCGCCGAACTTTATCGCCGCATCGGCATCAGGCGCGGCGACGTCGTCACCGTGCAATTGCCGAACTGGATCGAGTTCGCGGTCGCGTTCTTCGCGCTGGAATTGATCGGCGCGATCGCCAACAAGGTCAACCCCGACTTCCGCGCCCGCGAGCTCGACTACATCCTGAAATTCTCCGGCAGCCGGGCCTACGTCTTCCCTGCCGAGTTCAAGGGCTTCGATTACCTCACCATGGCGAAAGCCTTGCGTGCTTCGGTTCCGGGACTCGAGCATCTCATCGTCGACGGCGAAGCCGCCGACAATGTTCACAGCCTCGGCGAGCTTCGCTCCTGTCCGCCGCTCGCCGCCGAGCGCCGCGTCCGCATGGACCCGAACGAGGTGTTCCGCATGGCCTTCACCTCGGGCACCACCGGCGACCCGAAATGCGTGCTGCACAGCTTCAACACCACGCTCTACGCGCCGTGGCTCCTCAACCGCGACATGGCGGTGACCGAGCGCGATGTGCTGCTCGTCTATCTGCCGGTCGGGCTGAACTGGGGCTACATCACGCTGATGCAGACCATCATGGCCGGAGCGCGCGCCGTGCTCATGGAGCGCTTCACCGCGCGCGGCGCGCTCGAACTCATCGAGCGCGAGCGCGTGAGCTACATTCCGACGGCGCCGGCCGGTATCGTTGCCATGCTGGCCGATCCGGAGCTTGGCCGTTTCGATCTGTCGTCGTTACGCGTCGTCATCACCGGCGGCGCCTCGGCCGCGATCGAGACCATCCGCGACTACCAGGCGCGCGCCAAGGGCCACCTGATCGAGCTGTACGGCATGCTGGAAACCGGCTTTCACACCTACACCCGCTTCGCCGACGATCCGGAGAAGGTGAACGGCACCATCGGCCGGCTCGTCGACGGCATGGAATTGCGCATCGTCGACGGCGCCGGCAACGACGTGCCGTACGGCGAGATCGGCGAAGTGGCGGCCCGCGGGCCCACCGTCCATCTCGGCTATCACAACAATCCGGCCGCCAACGCCGCCTCGTTCACCGCCGACGGCTGGTTCCGCACCGGCGATCTCGGCCGCTTCGCCGACGCCGCCGGCAACGTTCAGCTCTCCGGCCGCAGCAAGGAGATCATCAACCGCGGCGGCAAGAAATTCTTTCCGCGCGAGGTCGAGGAAATCCTCTACACCCACCCGGACGTGCTGCACGCGGCGATGGTCGGGCTCCCGGACACCCGCCTCGGCGAGCGCAATTGCCTGTGCGTCATCCCCAAGGCCGGCCGCGACCTGTCGCTCGGCGACGCGGTCGCCTTCCTCAAGGGCCAGATCGCCGACTACAAGCTGCCGGAGTCGATCGAGCGCTTCGACGAGTTTCCGATGACCGGGACGGGCAAGATCCGGCGCCACATCCTGCGCGACCAGGTGCTGGCGCGGCACAAGGCGCCGGCGGCGTCGTGAGCGGCCGGCACGGCGTTTGCGAAACGGCGATACGCAATCCAGGTTCCTCGGCGTCAAACCGGATTGCTTCGCTTGGCTCGCAATGACGAAGACAACACTATTTGCTCGGCCGCCTGAGATAGCGCCCGCGCGCCGGGCCGACGACCTCGCGGTTGTGATAGACGAGCGCGCCGCGCAGGAAGGTGCTCTTGACGCGGCCGGTGAGTTCCTGGCCCTCGAACGGCGAGTAGCCCTGCTCGGATTCGGATTCGGCGGCCCGCACGGTGAAGGTTTCGTGCGGATCGACCAGTACGATGTCGGCATCGAAGCCGGACGCGATGTCGCCCTTGTTGAGCAGGCCGAAACGCCGCGACGGATTGTAGCTCACGAGTTCGGCCATGCGATTGTACGACAGGCCGCGCTTGCCGCCCTCGCTGATGACGCCGGAGAGCAGATATTCGGTGCCGCCGAAGCCCGATTTCGCCAGCCAGATGTTGTCCGGCTGATCCTTCGACCATTTCTGCTCGGCCGAGCAGCAGGCATGATCGCTGCAGATCCAGTCGATCTTGCGGTCGAGCACGGCCTGCCACAGCGCCTCGACGTCCTGGCGCGGCCGGATCGGCGGATTGACCTTGGCGTGGACGGCGCAGGCGCAGTCGGTGTCGAGCAGCAGGTGGCCGACGGTCACCTCGCGGCGGAAGCGGATGTGGGGGAAGACCTGCTGCATGGTCCAGGCCGCTTCCACCGCCTTGCGCGAGCTCAGATGCAGGAGGTTGATGTTCATGCAGTTGGTTTCGTTGGCGAGATAGGACGCGATCCAGACCGCGAGCCCCTCCGAATGCGGCGGCCGGGCGGCGCTGTAGGCGGGTAGGCCGGTCAGCTTGCCTTCGCGCTCGACCAGCGTCGTGTAGGCATTGAGGATGTCGGCCAGCTCGCAGTGCAGGCTGACGCTGATGTGCTCGGCGAGTTCTGGATGACGCTCCATGATCGCGCGCGCCGAGCGCATGACGAACTCGAAATGGGCGATGTCGTAGCGGTCCTCCGGGGGAAGCATGAGGAACTCGCGCTGCGAGTCGGATTTGCCGTGGAGGCCATAGCCGCCATAGAACATGAAGATCTTGAACGAGATCACGCCGTGTTCGAGGGCGAGATATTCCATCTCGGACAGGTGCCGGCTTTCGATCGGCGCCACGTGATAGCCGTAGTCGACCCAGAACTTGCCCTCGGACAGCTGCAAGGCCTCCGGCATGACTTCGCGGTACGGGCCGCCGCGGTTGAGGTAATACGCGCCGGTGCGGATGTAATTGAGGCTCGAGGTGACGCCGCCCATCGCCGCGGCCTTGCTTTCGCTCACCGCGTCTTCGGCGAGCGGCCGGTAGATGCCGACATGCATGTGGGCGTCGACGCAGCCCGGGAACGCCAGAAGCTTGCCGGCGTCGAACACTTCGGCCGCGTCCTCGGCGCGGAGTTCCGGCGCCAGCCGCGCCACCTTGCCGTCCTTGACCGCGATGTCGAGCGCATCCACGCCGATCATGTTCGGACGCACCACGCGCGCGTTCTTGATGACGAGATCGTAAGTCTTCATTTCAGCTTCTCGCTTTCTTCATGTCGCCGGCCGGTTCGCCGCCTTCGTAGCGCCGACCGCGGGCCAGCATTTCCGGCGTTCCGATCAGCCGGTTGAGGCCGTCCAGATCGAACATGCGGGCGCGAAACGGCTCGGTGCTGCCATGCGTCTTCAGCGACGCGTAGAATTCCTCGGCCGTCCTGGCCTGGGCGCGCACCACGCCGGCCGCGAAGATGACCACGGCGAAGCCGAGCGCCTCGAGTTCGCTGGCCGGCAGTATCGGGGTCTTGCCGCCTTCCACCATGTTGGCGAGCAGGGGCACCGACTTGCCGAAGCGCTCGCCGATGCGGGCGAGTTCGTCGCGCTGCCGCGGCGCTTCGACGAACAGCACGTCGGCGCCGGCTTCGACGAACAGTGCCGCCCGTGCCATGGCGCGATCGAAACCCTCGACGGCGATGGCGTCGGTACGGGCGACGATCAGCGTCTGCGGCGAATGCCGCGCATCGAGCGCGGCCTTGATCTTGCCGACCATTTCCTGCGCCGGCACTACCGACTTGTTCTCCAGATGGCCGCAGCGCTTGGGGAAATCCTGGTCCTCGATCTGGATCGCGTCGGCGCCGGCGCGTTCCAGGAGCCGCACCGTGCGCTCGACGTTGAGGGCATTGCCGTAACCGGTATCGGCATCGACGATGAGGGGTGCGGCGACGCGGTCGCGGATCAGCGCCACCGTCTGCACGACTTCGTTCATGCTCACGAGGCCGATATCCGGGCGGCCGAGCCGGGTATAGGCGATGCTGGCGCCGGAGACGTAAAGCGCCTCGAATCCGGCGCGTTCGGCGATTAGGGCGGTGAGCGGATCATAGACGCCGGCCGCCATCAGGATCGGCGGCCGCGCCAGACGTGCAGACAACGGATTCTCGGTCATTCGCTTCTCGGTCATTCGCTTTTCGCTCATGCGTTACAGTCCCAGATAAGCCCGTTTGAGTTCAGGATCGGCGGCAATATCGGCGGAGCGGCCGGACATGACACAGCGGCCCTCGGCGAGGATATAGGCGCGGCCGGCGATTGCGAGGCTCTGCATCACGTTCTGCTCGACCAGCAGAACGGCGACGCCATCGGCGTGGATGCGCGCGATCAGCGTGAACAATTCCTCGACCAGAATCGGCGACAGCCCGAGCGACGGTTCGTCGAGAATGAGCAGGCGCGGCTCGGCCATCAAGCCGCGGCCGATTGCAAGCATCTGCTGTTCGCCGCCCGAGAGCGTGCCGGCGCGCTGCCTTTGACGCTCCGAGAGGCGCGGGAAGATGGCGAACACGCGCTCGCGGTTGGCGGCGCGGCGCACGGCGGCGCGGCGATAGCTGCCGAGGTCCAGGTTTTCCCCGACCGACAGATTGGGAAAGATGCGGCGGCCCTCCGGCACGTGGATGAGCCCGCGGGCCACGATCGCCGCGGGCTTTTCGCGGTCGATCGCGGCACCGTCGAAGCGGATGGCGCCGGCACGCGGGCGCACGATGCCGGATATGGCGCGATTGAGCGTCGACTTGCCGACCCCGTTCGAGCCGAGAACGGCAACGATCTCGCCGGCGGCGACCGTCAGATCGATGCCGCGCAAGACTTCGGTGTCGCCGTAGCCGGCGGCGAGACCGCGGATGTCGAGGAGCGGCTCAATGGACATGAGCGGTCCTGACTTTCGCCGCCGCGCCGTGGCCGAGATAGGCCTCGACGACGGTGCGGTCCTCGGCGACCTGCGCGGGACTGCCTTCGGCGATGATGCGGCCCTCCGCCAGCACGAAAACATGGGCGGCGAGGCTCATCACCGCCTGCATGACATGCTCGATCATGACGACGGCGATGCCGCGCGCGCTCAGATCGCGGATCACCGGAACAATGTCGCGGATTTCGGACGGATTGAGCCCGGCCAAGACCTCGTCGAGCAGGAGGAGCTTCGGTTCGGTCGCGAGCGCCTTGGCAAGTTCGAGCCGCTTTCGTCCGGCCACCGTCAGGGTATGGGCCGGCCGGTCGAGCACGTCGCCGAGACCCACTTCGCGACCGACCTGTTCAGCGCGGGCCAGGGCCTCGGCGCGCGCGGCCCGGCGCAGATGGGCGCCGACCAGGATGTTCTCGCGCACCGACAGGCCAGCAAACGGCTGCACGATCTGGAACGTGCGGGCGATGCCGCGGCGCGCCAGCCGGTGCGGCGGCTCGCCGGTGACGTCCGCGCCGTCGTAGTGAACACGGCCGGAACTCGGCTTGAGAAAACCGGAGATGACGGCAAACAGCGTGGTCTTGCCGGCGCCGTTCGGTCCGATCAGCGCGGTGATGCGCGCGGCCGGCGCCGACAGCGAGGCGGCGTCGACCGCCAGCAAGCCGCCGAAGCGGCACGACACGGCCTCGACGGCAAGAAGCGGCTCAGCCATGGGCTGCCTCGACCGGTTTGCGCACGGCCGCGAACCGCCGCACCAAGCCGCTGCGCAGATCGGCGAGCGCGCCGACCAGACCGCGCGGCGCGAAGGCGATCACCAGCACCAGCATGGCGCCGTAAGTCATGAGGTCGAGACCGGGCACGTCCCCGGTCACGAACCTTGCCGCCTCGCCGAGCGATTTCGCCACGAGCGCTCCGATCAGCGCCCCGAACACGGTGCCGGCGCCGCCGATGATTGGCGTCAGCAGCGCCTCAATCGAGATCCAGGTGCCGTAGGCGATCGGCGCGTCGATGAACAGAAAATACTGCGCATAGAAACAGCCGGCGGCCGCGGTAATGGCGGCCGAGATTACCATGGCGCCGAGCTTGACCATCGTCGCGTCGACGCCGAGCGCCATGGCGGCGTCCTCGTTTTCGCGCACGGCGATGAGCCAGGCGCCGAAGCGCGAGCGCTCGATGAGCTGGGCGGCAAGCAGAGCGACGGCGACCAGCGCGAGGATGACCAGGTAGAACAGCGCACGGCTCTGGAACTGGAATGCCTGCGGGCGCAGATCGAGCTTGATGAGGATGCCGACGCCGGCACCGGTGATCGGCGCGACGCTGGCAAGGATGCGCAAGACTTCGGCAAAGGCGAGCGTCACCAGCGCAAAATAGGAGCTGCGCAGCCCGGCGCGGAACGTCAGCCCGCCGATGACGGCGCCGACGGCGGCGCCGGCGGCGATACCGGCGACAAATCCGACCCAGGCATTGACGCCGTAATGCGCCTGGAGAATGGCGGTGACGTAGGCGCCGGTACCGAAGAAGGCCGCATGTCCGAAAGAATACTGGCCGCCGTAGCCGCCGAGGATGTTCCAGCCCTGTCCGGCCAGCGCGATCATCAGCGTCACCACCAGGAAATTGAGCACTACGTTCGACTGCACCACCAGCGGCACCGCGGCGAGCACAGCGACGGCGGCGGCAATAAGCAGGTAGCCCCTCATGCGTTCGCTCCGAACAGGCCGCGGGGACGAACGAGCAGCACCGCGATGAAGATTAGAAAAATGCCGACCTGGCCGAGCGACTCGCCGAGAAAGAAGCCCGCCAGGCTTTCGACGATGCCGATGACGAAGCCGCCGATCAGGGCGCCCGGCACCGAACCCATGCCGCCGAGCACGACGATGGTAAAGGCGATGAGCACGAACGCATTCCCGGCGCTTGGATTGACGTAATAATTGGGGATCAGCAGGCACGCGGCGATGGCGACACAGGCGGTGCCGAGCCCGAACGTCGTGGCGTAGATGTGCGCGACGTCGATGCCGGCAAGTTCCGCGCCGAGTTTTTCCCTGGCCACGGCGCGGATCGCCTTGCCGGTGTCGGTGAGCGTCATGATCAGCCACAGCACGAGCGCGACGACGAACACGGCGGCGAACGAAATCAGCCGCGATACGGAGAGGAAGGTAAAACCGAAATCGATGGTCTTGAACGAATAGGCCAGCTCCACCGTGCGCGTGTCGGCGCGAAACTCGTAAAGCAGCGCGTTCTCGATGAACACCGCGAGCCCGAGCGTGACCAGCAGCATGTTGCGATCCTCGCCATGGGAGGCGGGACCGATGATGAAACGCTGCAACGCGTAACCGATGCCGAAAAAGGCCGGCGCGAGAACGAAGGCGGCGAAATACGGATCAAGCCCAAGTTTTTGGTAGACCAGAAATGCGGCGAACAGAGCCGCGCTCAACAGCGCGCCGTGCGCGAAATTGATGATGTGCAGCACGCCGTAGATCAGCGTCAGGCCGAGCGCGACCAGCGCGTAGACCGCGCCGTTCATCAGCCCGTTGAGAACCGCGGTGACGAGGATGACGGGCGAGAGCACTGGTCATTGCGAGCGGTGCGAAGCAATCCGGTCGCATCCCTCGTCCGCTGGGCCGGCGGCAGAGGGGGAAACCGGATCGCTTCGTCGCGTCGCTCCTCGCAATGGCGGCTCGTGGCAAACGATCGCCGCGCTCAAGTCCAACCGCATCCTCCTCACGCCGGCATCGGGAACGCCGGCGTCGCGCTGGCGAATTCCGGCGGCATGATCACCTTGATGTCGTTGTCCAGCACCTGGGTGTTGACCGGCGCGGCCCCCTGGTTCTGGCCGTTGACGAACTTGGTCGGCCCGTAGGGCATGATGTGGCCGGAGAACGTCGAGGCCGCGAGCGCGGCGATGATCTTGGCGCGGTCGGCGGAAGCCGCATGTTCGAGCGCGTCGGCGACCAAATGCACGGCGGTGTAGTTCATATACACCTCGTAGGTGAAGAACTGGCCCTTGGCCTCGACCTGCTTTTTCAGTTCCAGCGCCTTTGCGCTCTTCGGGTTGAACCAGTGATTGCAATCCATGATGTACTTTGCGGCCTCGGGGAATTGCTTGACGAATTTGTAGGACGACGCGGCGCCGCCGAGCACCGAGTAGATGCCCTTGGGGCGCACATGCTGCTCCAGCATGGTGCGGGCAAGCAGCACGTATTCATTGTAGTAGTTCGCCGGGATCACCAGGTCGGGCTTCTGCGCCTTGATCTTGAGCACGACGTTGTTGAAGTCGCGCGTCGGCGTCGGATGCGCGATCGTTTCCAGGATCTCGAAGCCTTTCGGCGGCAATTGCGCGTTGAGCAGCTTGGCGAGGCCCGATCCAAACAGCGAATCTTCGTGGACGATGATCACGGTCTTGGCGGGCTTGCCGGCGGCGTCGTTGATCTTGACCAGATTGTCGAGCGCGGTCTTGGCGATGACGCCGAAGCCGGGGCCGAAGCGGAAGGTGTTCTTGAGCCCGCGGGTGACGATGGAATCGGCAACGCCGACGTCGACGACGTAAGGCAGATCGTAGCGCGCTGCGGCCTGGCTGACCGCGAGGCAGATCGACGAGGCATAGCCGCCGACGATGCACGACACGGCGGCGGCGTTCATCTTTTCCACCTCGGCAGTGCCGCCGTCGGGCGTCGACTGCGCATCGCCGAGCATCGGATCGATCTTGGCGCCCTTGAGCGATTTGATGCCGCCGGCGGCGTTGATCTCATCGACCGCCATGGTGGCGCCGATGCGCCCCTGCTGGCCGGAATAGGACAGCGCCCCGGTGACCGGATGCAGGAGGCCGATCTTCACCGCGGCGGCCTGCGCGCGCAGCACCGACGGCATCGCCAAGCTGCCGCTGGCGGCGGCCGCGGCGCCGAGCGCCGTGGTGGCGAGAAACTTCCGGCGGCTCAACGGCATTTTCTGCTTCGACATGGCGATTCTCCTTCGCTTGGCGCATTGCGGGTTGAGATTTACGGCCTTTCCACTTGCTTAGACTTCCAGATCGGCATTCATCCTGCCGGTCGTCCGGCGCGTGCGGACTGCGCGGCGCGCGACCGGTGCCCATGTCTTCGTCCTGGCCGCGCCCGAGCGCACCAGATCCATTTCGAAGGCGTAGCGATCGGGCCGGTAGAGGGCGTGCAGATGCTCGACGGCGCGCCCCGACTGGTCGCAGACGATGCGCACGAGTTCGATCACCGGCGAGCCGGTGCGGACGCCGAGCGCCTGCCCGACGTCGGGCGTCGCAAGACCGGCGCTGATGCGCTGGCGGGCGTGCTCGACCTTGACGCCGGCGCGCTCCAGCAGTTCGAGGAGCGGACGCGCCGCCAGTTCCTGCTGGGTGAACGTCACCGCGACATCCTCGGGAACGTGGGTTGTCAGGTAGGAAAACGGCACGCCGTCGATCGCGCGCACCCGCACCGAGCGCTGCAGCAGTTGGTCCGGTCCGACGCCAAGCGCTTGCGCCACCGGACCCGCCGCCGGCACGTAATCGAAGGCGAGAAGCTTGACCGTCGTGCGCCGACCCATGGCGGCCAGGTTGGCGAGCACGCCGGATATATCCGCCGTCATCGGCGCCGGCGCCGGCCGGTAGATCACGCGCGTGCCGGCGCTGCGGCGCCGCTCGATGAACCGTTCGCGCGCGAGCTCGCCGAGCGCACGCCGCACCGTCACCCGCGACACGTCATAGTATTCCGCCAGCTCGTTCTCGGTGGGTAGCTTGGCGCCGAAGCCAAAGGTGCCGCTGAGGATGCGGTCGCGCAGAACGAGGTAGACTTGCTTGGCCTTTGCCTCACCGAGCCAATCGCGCAAAGCCATTCCCCCCCTTCGCGTGCCGCCCGGGTCGCTTTACTTGGTATTCTTTAGCGTACAATATCGGCAAGCCTTCGCAAGCCCGGCGCCAAAGGCACTTCGTCGCATGAGCGAGCCGCAGACCCTATTCGACAAGCTGTGGTCGGCGCACGTCGTCGCCCAGCGCGACGACGGCGCCGCGCTGCTATGGGTCGATCGACACTATGTGCATGAAGGCTCGTTTCTCGCCTTCACGCAGTTGAAGGAACGCGGCGCCTCGGTGGCCGAACCGGACCTCACCTTCGGCACCGCCGATCATTACGTGCCGACCCGGCGCGACCGCCCGATTGCCGATGCCACCATTGCCGCCATGGTCACCACGTTCGAAGCCAACGCCGCTGCAAGCCACATCAGCCACTTCGGCCTCGGCGATCCGCGCCAGGGCATCGTCCATGTCGTCGGTCCCGAGCAGGGCCTGACGCTGCCGGGCTTGCTGATCGTGTGCGGCGACAGCCACACCTCGACCCACGGCGCTTTCGGCGCCTACGCGTTCGGCATCGGCGCCTCCGAAGTCGCGCACGTATTGATGACGCAGACGATCTGGCAGAAGAAGCCGCAGCGCATGCGCATTGCCGTGAACGGCAAGACCGCCGCCGGCGTCGCCGCCAAGGACATTGCGCTCGCGATCATCGCCCGTATCGGCGCCGACGGCGCGCAAGGTCACGCTATCGAATATGCCGGCAGCGCGATTACGGCGCTGTCGATGGAGGGGCGCCTGACGCTTTGCAATTTGTCGATCGAAGCCGGTGGCCGCTGCGGCATGGTGGCGCCGGACGCCACCACGTTCGCCTATCTGAGGGGGCGGCCTTACGCGCCGACGGGAGCGGACTTCGACCGGGCGGTCGAAGACTGGTCGGCGCTGGTTTCCGATTGCGACGCGGTGTTCGATCGCGAGGTTGCGCTCGATGCCGGCGCGATCGCGCCGATCGTCACCTGGGGCACGACGCCGGACGACGCCTTGCCGATCGATGGCAGCGTCCCCGACCCCGCGCGCGAGACCGACCCGGTGCGCGCCAAGTATTTCGGCGAGGCGCTCGACTATATGGGGCTGACGCCGGGCAAGAAGCTCACCGACATCCCGATCGACCGGGTTTTCATCGGCTCCTGCACCAATGCACGCATCGAGGATTTGCGCGCGGCGGCCGCGGTGCTGGCCGGCCGGGTGAGCAAGGTGCCCGGCCTTGTTTCCCCCGGCTCGACGATGGTGAAGCGGCAGGCGGAGCAAGAAGGTCTCGACCGCATCTTCCGCGATGCCGGACTCGAATGGGCCGACTCTGGATGCTCGATGTGCGTCGGCATGAACGGCGACCTGGTGCCGCCGGGAGAGCGTTGCGCCTCGACCACCAATCGCAATTTCCGCGGCCGGCAGGGTCCCGGCGCGCGCACCCATCTGATGTCGCCGGCCATGGTCGCCGCCGCGGCCGTCAACGGGCACCTCGCCGACGTACGGCCGCTGCTCGCCGGGCGGAAACCGTAGGGTCGCCAGCCATGGAAAAGTTTGTTCGTTTGACCGCCAAGGCCTGTCCGTTCCTTCTCGCCAACGTCAACACCGACATGATCCTGCCGGCGCGTTTTTTGAAATTGCCGCGCTCGGCGGAACTCGGCCGCGTCCTGTTCCATGACTTGCGCCGCGACGCCCAAGGCCACGAGAAACCGGACTTTCCGCTCAATCAGCCGCGCTGGCGCGACGCCAAGATCCTCCTCGCCGGCCGCAATTTCGGCGGCGGCTCGTCGCGCGAGGCCGCGGTCTATGCGCTCTACGAGGCCGGCTTTCGCTGCGTGATCGCCTCATCGTTCGGCGACATTTTTGCGCAGAACGCCGTGAAGAACGGCTTGCTCGCAGCCGTCGTCGCCGACACCGACGTGCAGGAACTCGGCGCCGCAACCGCCACCGATCCGGAACTGCCGGTCACCGTCGACCTCGAGCAGCAAACGATCGCGCGCGGCAACCGCAGCTTCGCTTTCGCCATCGAGCCGGTCAGCCGCAATCAATTGCTCAACGGCTGGGACGACATCGACCTGACGCGGAGCTATCGGGCACGCATCGCTGCGTTCAAGGCCGCGGATCGCGGCCGGCGGCCATGGGCGTGGCTGGCGCGCTAGCGGGCGGGCGGCACCGTAAGAAGGCTTCCAAAGAATTAATCGTTTCGGATCGCGGCCAAATACATATTGCAGCCCATCAGGGTTCCATCTTGATCCAAATCAAGGCGCCTGTGCCTTGCTGCCGCACATTTCGGTCATGCAATGGCAGCATATCGCCACCGCGCCCTTCGACAAGGACCTGGAGCTGGCCGTCCTTGACAAGGACGGCGTCCATGCGCTCGCTTTTGCCTGCCGCCGCACGGCGGGCGGATGGATCAATGCCAAGACCAAGCAGCGGATCGAAGTCAGCCCAAGTCACTGGCGGGAATGGGATGCTCAGGCCTAGCGCCGCGGCGGCGGACTGGCGCATTTGCGCTGCGTCCGGCGCCAACCCATGCCGCGGCCGCCATGCCGTTTACCGTCTGCTGCTCGGCCTAGCGCTCGTTGCGCCGAGCTTGTCCACCGGCTTCGCCGCGGAATTCAAGCTCAGCCCCCTGGAGCGCCACGGACGCGCGCTGGCCGAAAGACTGTGCGCCCGGTGCCATGCCGTCGGCCGAAGCGGATCGAGCCCGCACAGCGGCGCCCCCGCCTTCCGTGGACTTGACCGCCGCGTCGATCTCGACGGGTTTGTCAGGCGGCTGCAGACGGGGCTGACCAGCGGCCACCCGGACATGCCAACTTTCCGCTTTAGCCGCGACGATGCCCGCGCGCTCACCGCCTATCTGCGGTCGATCCAGGGACCTTAATGCGCCGGCTAGGCCCGTCCGCATGCCGCACGGATTTGCTCCATCAAGTTATTGCCGAGCAGCGGCTTTTCGATCATGGGAACGCGCGCCATCGCGGCGCGGGCGGCCACCGCCGGAGTGGGCTCGCTGATGATGAGGATCGCCGGCGTCAGAACGTTTTGCTGGCGTAATTTTGCGATCAAATCAATCCCGCTCATCTCCGGCATTCTTTGATCGATGACGAAGCAGTCGCAATCGTCGACCGGGCCGCAGGCGAGGAGTTCGGCGGCGCTGGCATAAGTC
>Ga0335085_10000996_pt1 | contig 67440 bp, 56 predicted proteins | sample Lox_Sample_45_FD_206712 | JGI IMG/M metagenome (GOLD analysis project Ga0335085, IMG submission 206712) | Soil microbial communities from Loxahatchee National Wildlife Refuge, Florida, United States - Lox_Sample_4.5 | ecosystem: Environmental > Terrestrial > Soil > Wetlands | place: USA... | reverse complement strand
GACGTGGACGGGATGATCGTGCGCGCGAAGATGCTCTCGGCGAGCTTCGCCGAGGTGAGCGACTCGCTGCGGCTGCACGCCGAGCGCTACGCCGCGATCCCGAGCATCATGCCCACGGCGGGCTGGCTCTCGAGCGCGTTCAGCCGGTCGCGTTTCCACCCGATCCTCCACATCAACCGCCCGCACGAAGGGATCGACGTGAGCGCGCCGATGGGCGCGCCGATCGTCGCCCCCGCCGGCGGCGTCGTGGTGCTCGTCACGAAGGAGACGGGCTACGGCAACGTCCTCGAGATCGACCACGGCAACGGCATCGTCACCAAGTACGCCCACTGCTCGCGCATCGTGGTCCACATGGGCGAGCGCGTGAAGCGCGGCCAGGTGATCGCGAACGTGGGCAACACGGGCCTGAGCACGGGGCCGCACTTGCACTACGAGATCCATGTGAATGGCAAGGTGGTCGACCCACTCACGTATGTGCTGCCGGCTGGAGTGGATCCGGATTGAGAAGAAGCGGATAGTCGCGAACTTCCGACAGTCGCGACATCCGACGGTCGCGAACATCGGACGGTTGCAACATCGGACGGGGGGCAGGGAGCGGTCTTCGGCTCCCTGCCCCCTGTCCGATGCTGCGACTGTCGGATGTCGCGACTGTCCGATGTCGCGACTGTCCGTAGTAGACAGGCGGACTGAACCGTGGAAGCAACAAGAAGCCCGGGTCGACTTCGACCCGGGCTTCTTGTTGCTTCGCTAGACGAGCCTAGCGATTACGGCAAATTCGCCTGCCCGATGCACGCGCTGCCGTCCACCGAGGTGGCCAGCTTGAAATTGTTCGCGTTCAGCGGGTTCGAGCCGTTGTTCTGCGGTGGCACGTTCGGGTTCGTCGCCTGTTCGTTCGTCGCGACAGGGAGACGCCCCGGCACGTACGCCGCCGTCGCGTTCACGCCGGCGGGCTGAGGGATGTTCGGATAGCAGGTGCGGAGATAGTCGTTCCAAGGCTCCATGTTGAAGAAGCTGTGAACGAACTTCTCGCGCAGGATGTCGGCGAGCTCGGCTCCCAGCGTGCCAGCCACCGGAAGATTCGCGGCGCCCACCGAGCCGCGGTACGTGTTCAACGTCGCATTCGCCGCGGCGAGGCTCACCGTGCGTGCTTGCGCCTCGGCCAACAGCATCTCGTTCTCGGCGAACGAGACGATCGGATACGACGCGGCCGGATCGTTGGTCACCTCGAATATCGAGATGCTGTCCGGCGCGTAGCCATCCGGATACTCCACGGGCAGACCCGCCTGCGCGCCGTAGATCCCCGTGGTTCCCGCGGACGGCGTGTACCACTGCGTCAGCAAAGCCGTCTCGCCGGCGGCCTTCGCCAACGAGATGTGCGTGCCGGCCGGAGCGATGTCGCCCGCGCGGCTGAACTGGAAGCTGTAGAACAGGTTCTGCTCGCCCGGAGAGGCCGTATGGCTCGGCTTGAAGTCCCCCGCCGCCGAGCTGATCCCCAAGCCCGTCTCCGTGATCACGTTGCCGAGCGCCGCGGCGCTGTACACGCCGGCGCTGGTCTGCGCCGTGTGCATGATGAAGCGCGCCTTGAGCGTGTGCGCCAGCGCGATCCAACTGGGCATGTCGCTGTTGTAGAAGAACTCCGCGGCCGGAACGGTCGTGTTGGCATCACCCATGTCCACGATCGCCGAATCGAGGAGCGCGAGCACGTGCGCGTACACCGCCGACTGCGAGTCGAACGTGGGGGTCGCCGACAGCGCGTCGGTGTACGGCACATCCCCCCAGATGTCCGCGGCCGTGCCCATGTAGAGCGCTTCCAGCACGCGGGCCATCCCACGCCAGCGCAGTGCGCCGCTGGCCGTGGTGCTCGCCTCGATCGTCTTGAGATCGCGAAGGCCACCGGGACCGTACGTCTGGTCCCACGCGCCTTCCGCGGCACCCTGGTCCGTCCCGCCGTTGTACGAGGCATAGGTCTGCCACTGGCGGTTCACGCCGGCGATCCCCTGCGCCCACGTCATGAACAGCATGAGCGGGTAATTCTCGTACTGCGCCATCACCGCCACTTCGACGCCGACCCAGAGCTGGTCGGTGGTCGCCGAGGTCGGGAGGTTCGGATTGGTGTTCAGCCCGGGTCCCTTGAGGAAGTCCGAGCATCCCGCCAACAGCAGGACCGGAGTGGCCGCCGTCAGCGCAAGCTTGATCGTCTTGTGCATATCGACAGGTCCTCTCGGTTACTTGTTGAGGCCAACGGAGAACACGATCGAACGGTTCTGCGGATTGCCGAACCAGTCGACGCCCTGCACCAGGTTGCCGGCGCCCTCGAGATTGCTCTCGGGGTCGACACCCGTGTAGCCCGTCCAGGTGTGCAGGTTGCGCCCCGCGATGCGGAACTGCACGCTGGACAGACCCGCGTTGTGGGTCACCCAGCGGCCGTCCCACGTGTACTGCACCGCGATCTCGCGCAGCTTCGTGAAGCCAGAGTTCTCCACGAAGTCCGCCGTGTTGTTGCCGAACGAGCCGCCGTCGTTCTGGAACCAGTCGCCAGTGATGAGGACGGGTGTCCCGGCGCCGGGTCCGGCCACTGCGCCGGGATGCCACGCCGCGGTCCCGAACGTCTCCATCGTGCCCGCGCCCTGGCCGATCTCCGTGTCCTTGTGCCGCCCGTACACGTAGAGCGCGCCGCGCGTGCCGTTGTAGCTCTGGCCGCCCTGGCGGTGGTCGATCAGGAACGAGAACTGCCACTTCTGGAGGAAGTTGATCGCGCCGCGGATGCTTCCGCTCCAGTCGGGCTGGTAGCTCCCGAGGATGCGGAGCTGCGACTGGTCGATGACCGGGAATCCGTTGGCCGCGATGTACTGCGCGCCCTTCGGCGCCCCCTGACACTGGCCCGCGGTGTTGTCGAGATCGATGCCGTTGTAGACCACGCCGTTGCCGCAGCGGATCCAGTCGAAGCCCTGGATGGAGCCCGTCACGTACCCGGGCTGCGCGACCGCCGAGACGATGGCGTTCGGGATCGAGACGAAGCTCGCCCCCGTGATGCTCACGACGTTGTTCCGGTTCTGCGCCCACAGCAGCCCGACCGTCCAGTTGAAGTCCTTGTTCGTGGTCGGCGAGTTGATGTTCAGCGTCAGCTCCGCGCCCTTGTTGGTGACGGTGCCGGCATTGACCTGCTCCGTGGTCGCGCCGCTGGACGGCGGGAGCGGGAGACCGATGATGACGTCCGTCGCACGCGAGCTGTAGTACGTGAAGCCGAGGTCGGCCCAGCCGTGGAAGAAGCCCAGGTCGAAGCCCAGCTCACTCTCCTTCTGCCGCTCGGGACGCAGCGAATCCGTGCCGAGGGTCCCCGACGTCGAGAGCCCAGCGGCGCCCTGATACACGCTGTAGAGGTAGCCGATGCCGCCGTACTCGTAATACTTCGGCGCGGTGTACGTCGTCAGCGTGGAGTACACATCAGGTGGCTTGCCCGTCTCGCCGTAGGCTGCGCGGAGCTTCCCGAACTGGAGCCAATCACCCGCGCTCACCGCCTTCGTGAACGTCCAGGCCGCGCTCGCCTTCGGATACCACGCCCGCGGGTCGTTCTGCGCGAACGTGCTGAAGCCGTCGTTGCGGATCGCCGCCGTCAGGTACAGCTGGTCCCACAGGTCGGCCGTCGCCTGCCCGAAGTACGACTGATTATGGATGAGCGACTGATAGTTGAACGGCGTCCAGCTGATCGTGTTGCCGATCACGAACGGCGTCGGCGCGATCAGCCCCTGCCCCTGCACGAAGTTCTGGTTGAAGTTGGTGCTGTTCAGCTCGCTCCCGAGGGTCAACGTGCCCTGGAAGTTCGGATTGAACGTATGCTGGCCCACCAGGGTGAGCACGCTCGACGCGATGAAGTTCGTGTAGACCGCCTGGTTCACGTCGCCGGCCGGGTAGCCCGAGCTGGTGAACGGGAACGGCTCCAGGCGAGCGTCGGTGTAGTAGTCCACGCCCGGCGTCCACTGCAGCGTGAACCAGTCGTTCGGGTTCCAGTTGATGTCGAGGTTGCCGTAGACGCGATTGAGCTGCGACGTGGACGGCGCCTCGGTGGCCACCCAGAACGGATTGTCGAACACGCGGCTGGTCGTCAGGGAGTTCACGCTCGGATTCGGGAACCGGTACGAGCGCTGCAGCCCGGACGTTGAGTCGATGTAGTACGTGTTGTCGAACTGCGCCGCGGTGCGCATGCCGCCGAGCATGATGCCGTCGACGTTGTCACCGCGCTGGATGAACGCCCCCCACGTGTTCACGTAGTTGAAGTTCACCCCGATCTTCATGCGGTCGCCGATGAGCTGCGAGCCGCGGAGCTTCATCGTCACGCGGTCGTAGTTGTTCTGGCCGCCGACCACGAAGCCATTGTTCTGGGTGTAGCCCGCCGAGAAGTAGAACGAGCGGCGGTCATCGCCCCCCGAGATCGACAGGACGTTGTCCCACACGTTCCCGGTGATGAACATCTCGCCGAAGTGATCGTAGACCGGCGTCCCCGCGGGGATCTGCACGCCCCACGAGCGCCCCGACGCGCCGCAGTCGAGTCCGGTGCACGCCGCCTGCCCCATCCCGGGGGCCCAGCCCGACTGCGCCCAGTCCGTCTGCAACGGATAGCCCTGGGTGACGTCGTTCAGGCTGTACGTGGAGTTGAAGCTGTAGCGCGTGGTGCCCGGCTTGCCGCTCTTGGTGGTGATGATCACCACGCCCTGCGACGCGCGGGCGCCGTAGATCGCCGACGCCGCCGCGCCCTTGAGGATCGTGACCGACTCGATGTCGTTCGGATTCACGTCCGAGATCCGGTTGGGCGCCACGACGCCCGACTGGTTGGCCGTCGAGCCGTAGATCGGCCCTTCCACGCTCAGCGTGGAATTGTCGAGCGGCACGCCGTCCACGACGAACAGCGGCTGCCCGGTGCCCGAGAAGCTCTTGATGCCGCGGATCTGGATCGAGGTGCTCGAGCCCGGGTCGCCCGACATCGATTGGATCTGGACGTTCGGCGCCTTCCCGGCGAGTGCGTTGGTGACGTTGGACTCGTTCGCGTTCACCGTCTGCGAACCGCTCACCACGTTCACCGTCTCGCCCAGCTTCTCGTTCGTCGTGATGATGCCTTCCCCCGTCACGACGACCTGCTGGAGGACGACCGCCTGGGCGCCGAGGACGAAGTCCATCGTCTGCTCGCCCGGCTTGAGCGCGATCAGCACCGACTTCGGCTTGAAGCCGATGAGCTTGACGCTGAGCGCTGCCTGCTGGCCGGTGGCCCGGCCGGCAGGGATGAGGAGCCGGTACGAACCGTCATCCTTGGTGACCGTGCCGATGTTCATCTTGTCGATGAACACCTGCGCGCCCGAGATGGGCGCTCCGGCATCGCTCGTCACCTTGCCGATGATGAGCCCTTCCTGTTGCGCGTGCGCGGTGAGTCGCGCCAGCGCGAGTGCACCGAGTGTTGCGAGTACTCGCCACTTCATGCTGCCTCCTGAGTTGGAGATCGAGCAGACCTGCACGGGCGAAAGCGACAACACTTGCACCAACGTTTCGTGAGGGCTCCGCGTACGCTCCTTGAGAAAGGGACGGGACAGTCCGGCGGCGCCGGAACAAATGAGCCCGATTTTCGTATGGAAGACCGGGGGATGGCGTACGCCCATCGGTCCGCACCGCGGCAGCGGAGCGCCGCGAGCGCGTGCGATCAGGCGTCACAGGACGGTCACGGTCCTGCGAAGCGCTACCATACGGATGCGTGGAGAGGGTGTCAAGAAAGGTTAGTTCAGCCTTTCACACACTCCTAAGCGTTCTCTAATGCGCTTCTGCGCGCCGACGGTCGAGCGCCGCGTGCAACGATGGCGCCGGATCCACCGGGTTCCCCCACTTCCCGATGTGGATCTCGAAGTGGAGATGCGCGCCCCACTTCTCCGCGTTCCCGGAATCGCCCACGTAGCCGATGATGTCCCCCGCCTCCACGCGCTCGCCGCTCTTGAGACCGCGCGCGTACGCGTACCGCGGCGCGCCCTTGTCATCGTTGGTGCCGGGATCGTCGTTGTTGAGATGCTCGTAGAGGTACACGTTCCCGTCGTCCCCGTAGAGCAGCACGTGATATCCCTTCGGCGCCTTGGGCGGGCTCGTGAGGATCCCCTGCACCGTGCCGCTCACCACCGCGATCACGGGCGTCCACTTCGCGCAGAAGAGGTCCTGCCCCTGATGCTTGCGCCCACCGTCGTCGCGATCGTCCCCCCAGCCACTCGTGAATCGCACCGAATCGGTGACGATGGGGAAGAGCATCTTCACGATGGGCGGCGGCGCGGGGGCGCCGGGCGGGGGTCCGGCGCAGGCGGCGAGAACGAACGCTGCGATCGTGCTCGCCGCCCCCGCACGCCTCACGGCACCTTCTTCGGCGACGGAGGCGGTGTGGCCGGTGCGGGCGCCGGCGGCGCCGGCGGCGCGCCGGGCTTCGTGAAGTCCACGGTGGGCGCGACCGCCGCCCCCGGCGTGAGCGTCTCGAAGTACGGCTTCGCCTTCGCGCCGATCACCTTGGCCGTGAGCACCGTCGGGAACTGGCGGATGTACGCGTTGTACTGTTGCGCCGCTTGGTTGTAATCGCTGCGCGCCACCGCGATCCGGTTCTCCGTGCCCGTCAGCTCGTCCTGCAGCCGGATGAAGCTCTGATCCGCCTTGAGCTGCGGATAGTTCTCGGAGATCGCGAGGAGACGGCCGAGCGCGCTCGTGGTCTGCGCGTTGGCGGCCGCCATCTGCTCGGGGTCGTGACTCTGCACGGCGTTCAAGAGCGCGCTGCGCGCTTCGGCCACCTTCGTGAACACCTCGTCCTCGTGCGCGGCGTAGCCCTTCACCGTGCTCACGAGGTTCGGGATGAGGTCGGCGCGCCGCTGCAGCTGCACCTCGATCTGCGAACGCGCCGCGTTCGCCTGCTCGTCCATCGTCTGGATGCGGTTGTAGCCGCAGCTCGCGATGAGCATCGCGAGCGGCAGGATCACCGCGATTCTGCGCGCGCGCATCCCGGTCACGACGGGCGGAAGGTGAGCTGCACCACGTAGTCCCCGGGCTTCACCGCGCCGGGATCGGGCTTCCACGCCTGCGCCGCCTTCTCGTTGAGGCACGCGTTCACGGCGCGCCCCGGCGCACGCGAGCTCCACGAATCATCCACCACCTTCGCGGCCTCGATGCCGTTCTTCCCCATGGTCACGACCATCGCGACGCCGCCGCGGAGCGTCGGATCCGACTTCTGTCCGAACTCCTGGTAGCAGAACTTGCTGAACGACTGCTCGCGCTCCACCGCTTCGAGGAGCGCCGGCGGTGCGGGGGGCGGAAGCACGCGGGCCACCGGACGCTTGAACGTGTCGGGGGCCGCCGGCGGGATCGCGGTCTTGAGCGAATCCATGTTCAGCGGCGTCGTGTCCGCCTGCACCGGCGCGGGCTTGGGCTTGTCGGGGGGACACGCGGCGAGGACGAGCGCGAACGGGATGAGGGCGAGTCGGTTCATGGAGCTCCCATGCGGTCGATGTGTTGGGCCAACTGCGTCGCACCTGCAAGATACGCGTCGAGCACCGCGGCGGCCTCGGCCGCGGGGATCGGTTCCGTGCCGCGCGCGTGCCGCCACGCCTTGACGAACGGCGCGGCGAGGAAACCGGCGCGCTCCGCCGCCTTGGTGATCGTCGCCTCCGCCTCCTTGGGAGGCGCCTCACCATGCGCGCGAAGCAAGGCGCGGAACAAGACGAGGAAGCTCCGCACGCTGTCACCGAGCAGCGCGAGCTGGCGCTTCGAGTCCCCCCCGGCGGTGAGGATCCCGCGCCGCAGCCGGAAGAGCTTGCCGATGGCCTCGTGCTCGAGCTGCAGCCGCAGGTCGCGCGGGTCCACGCGCAGCCCCGCGACGGGGAGCGCGCCGTGCAGCACGCGGTGCGACTCGAGCACGTCGGCGTATTCGATGGGGAAGATGTCGGCGGAACCGAGCCACTCCGCGGTGGTCATCGTCACCGGCGGAGGATGCCCCGCCTCTCCCCACGCGGTGGCCGCCGCGGCCTCGCGCGCGAGGGTCTCCATCGTGATGCGCTCGACCACCACGAGCACGTTCCGATCGCTCCGCCCCTCATCGTGATCGCCGCGCGCGGCCGAGCCGTAGAGCACGACCGCGACCAGCTCCGTCCCGAAGGCGAGCTGCAGCTGCGTCACCAGTTGATCGAGCGTCATCTTGGCCATGTCACCAACTCCCGCTCGCGCCGCCACCGCTGAACCCGCCGCCGCCACCGAAGCCGCCGAAGCCACCGCCGCCGCCACTCCATCCGCCCCCGCCGCTCGACCAGCCGCGGTTGCCCCCGCCGAGCATGAGGGGGAGGCAGCCGCACCCGCCCCCCACCGCGCCAATGATGCGCAAGAACACGATGAAGATGAAGAAGGCGATGAACAACACCACGAGCAGGCTGTTCCCCGGGATGCGCTGGTCGTACTGGTAGCCCTCGGGAGCGGCCGGGAGCGAGGGGATCCCCCGCACGAGAGAACTGTCCAGCGTGAAGCCGAATTCCGACGCGAAGCGCTGCGCGACCTGCGTGGTCATGAGCACGATCCCCGCACCGTAGTCGCGGTTCCGGAAATCGGGGATCGCGGCGTCGCGGATCTGCCCCGCGTCGCCATCGGTGATGAAGCCCTCGGCCCCCGAGCCGGTCTCGATGCGCACGTGCCCGCGCCCATCGGCGCTCGTCTCCTTCGGCACCACGAGGATGATCACCCCCGTGTTGCGCGCGGGATCGCCGGGCTGCCCCTTCTTCCCCACCTTCCACTGCCGCCCGAACTCGCGCGCGATGTCCGCGATGTCGCGGCCGCCCAGATCCTTGAGCGTGATGATGACGATCTCGCCGCCGGACTTCGCGCGGACGTCCTGGACGATGCGCTCGATCTGCGCCTGATCGTCCGGCGAGATCACTCCCGCGAAGTCGTTGACGTACCCGCGGGGCGCGGGGAGCTGCGGCGCGGCTTGAAGCACCCAGAGGGCGCAAATAGCTTGCAGCGCTCTATGCCACACTCGCTCCTCCGGCGGATCGTGATCGGCGCGCCTGTCGCGGCGATCGCCGTCCTCGCCTGTGCGCGCTCCGGAGAGCTGCGCATCCTCGCGGATTCTACCACCGCGCCCGGGGCCGTGGAAGTGCTCGCGCTCCCTCCGGGCGCCGCCGCGTCACTCGCTGAGCCGCCGGCACGTGCGTTGGCCGACTCCCTCTCCGCGCTCTACCGGTCCACTCGCGCGTCCCTCAACGCCCGCGCCGACTCCCTCGCGCGCACCGACCGCCGCACGCCCGCCTACGCCGCCGCCTACTCCCTATTCGCCCTCGCCCGCGACTCCGCCGAGCGCCTGCGCACGGCGCGCGACAGCGCCCGCCGCGCCGCCCCGCCGCCGCGCCCAGTCCCCGACTCTCTCGTGTCCGTGTCCGTGCGCGCCCCACTCGCCAACGGCGCCGCCACGTTGTCCCTCCACGAAGGCCCCTACCTCCTCGCCTTCGTCAACTCGCGCGGCACCCTCACGCGCCCCCCACTCCGAGTGTCGATCAGCGCCTCATCCCACGACACCCTGCGTCTGCACCCTATCCCCTAACCCCTGCCCCCTGCCCCCTCTCCGCCGTTGCACCCGTCCGATGTTGCACCCGTCCGATGTTGCACCCGTCCGATGTTGCACCTGTCCGCCGTTGCACCCGTCCGCCGTTGCCCCTGTCCGCCCCTACTTCGAGAAATTAAACGAGAACTGAAACGTCCCTCCCCCCGCCTCGCTCGGCGGGAATCTCCACCCGCTCACGCGCTGCTTGATGCAGTTCTCCGTCTCCGCGCTCCCCGGCCCCGACCATGTGCGATCGGTCAGCTGCACGTCGGTCACCGCGCCGTCGGCGCCGATCGTGATGTCCGTGGTCACGCGCCCGGCGAGCCCCGGGTTCACCTTGAGCCCGTACTCCTGATAGCAGAACTGCAGCTGCGACTGCCGGCCGCGCACGTAATTGCCGAGCTCGTCGGTGCTGCGCGCCTTGCCCCCCGTGCCCGTCGCGTGGATCACCGACGGCGCGGCCACGAGCACGCCCGAATAGCCGACGCCGGTGCCGCCGACGCCGCCTACCCCGCCGCCACCCGCGCCGAGTCCATTGCCCAGGCCGCCGCGTCCCGGCGTGCGCGAGCTCGCGCCCCCCTGCCCGTACCCGATCACGGCCTTCCCCTGCATGTTCGGGCTCGCGCTCCCCTGGTTCACGTCCACGCCGCGCAGCGTGTTCGAGACATCGCCCACCATGGCGCCGCCCGCGGCCGTCTGACCGCCGCCGAACGCATCGTTGATCTTCTTCAGGTTCTTCTGGTCCTGAGGCTGGCCCCCAGCGGGCTTCGGAGCGGCCGCGGCGGCCGGCGCCGCCGCCGGCGGGGCCGGCGTGGGCGTGGGCGGCGCATTCTCGAACTTCACCTCGACGGGCACTTCTTCCGGCGGGAGGAGTGTGATCGACGGCGGCGACGAAGGAAGGAACCAGACCATCAGGAGCCAGATGATGCCCAAGCCCAAGGAGATGGCATAGCTGTAGACGAGACCGCGCCCTTCGGCGTCCGCGATCTCGAACCGCATGTTGCGCGTGAACGAGGTCTCGTCCGCCTTGCGACGCGGCGGCGGTGCTGGGGCTCGGCTGGGAGGAGGGGTCATGTCACTTCCCCGCCGGGGGTGGCGGTGCCGCGTCCGCGGCGGCGGCCGCTTCGGTCCCCGTCCGGTTCACGTGCAGGGAGATGTTCTTGAAGCCCGCCATGCGCAGCGTCTGCATCATGCGCGCGAGGAGGTCGTAGCGCATGCTCTTGTCCGCCTGGATCGCGATCGTCGCGTCGGCGGGCTGGTCGGCGGCGATGCCGTGCGCGGTCTTGATCGAGTCGGCCGCCTGCTTGAGCGACGCGTAGAGGCGCGGGATCAGGAGCGGCTGCGACGGATCGTTGGACACCGACTGCGCGGCCTCGACCGTGCCCATGACGAGCGTGCCGGAGAGCGTGATGTCGCGTCCGACCCCGAGCGTGAGCTGCTGCAGCGCGGGGGCGCCCACCGACGCATCGGGGAGGCGCACGCCCGCCACGACCGGGGCGAGCTCGCCGACGGTGGCGCTCGTGAGCGCGAAGAACACGATCGACACGAACGTGTCGACGAGGGGCACGAGATTGAGCTCCGTGATCCGGAACTTCGCGAACTGCGCAGCGCGCCGTTCGGAGCGGGCGTCCTTGCCGCGGCTCATGCTATTGGGTCCCCGCGGTCGCGCCGGCGCCGCGCGCCTTGGTGCCGAGCGAGATCCCGGTGAAGTGCGCGAGCTTCAGCTGCTCGAGCACGTGCACCAGGTTGTCGTAGCTCACGTCATCGCTCGGGACCACGAGCACGTCGCTGTTCTGCGGATACTTCTGGCGGATCTGCGACATGAGGTTGCGCAACGCGACGAGGGACGTCGAGTCGAGCCCCGCGATCTGCTGGTGGAAGCCCCCTTCCTCGGAGTGCTCGACGAGGAGCTTGTCGTTGTCGACGCGCACCGTGAGGAGGAGGTTGAGCACGTCCTTCTCCGAGTTGAGCTTGCTCAGCTGCTCGGGGGTGGTGATCACCGCGGGGGGGAGCGTCAGGTCGAACGACGTGAGCTGCGCCATCTCCGCCGTCTCGAGCGTCATGAGCGAGAAGAACACGATGGACGTGAGGACGTCCACCAGCGGCACGAGGTTGATGTTCCCGTGCGCCGTCATCGGCGCTTGTTCCTTGCGCCGGTTCTTGGAACGATGGAAGAGTGAGGCCATCGGATCCTCTCGCGGGCGTCGCGCCGCTTACCGGTTGCCGATCCGCACGTCGGGGCGGTCGATCAACGCGTTGATCAGACGCACCTGGAACTCGTCCACCTGCTCGATGATCCCTTCCGCCTGGCTCACCAGATAGGCGTGCACCAGGGAGAGCGGGACCGCCGTGAGGAGCCCGAAGCCCGTCGCGTAGAGCGCCACCGAGATGCCCGCCGCGAGCGCCTTGCTCCGCTCCGCCGCCGAGGCGTTGGAGACCGACGCGAACGCCTGCTGGAGGCCGAAGATCGTGCCGAGCAGTCCGATGAGCGTCGCGACGTTGGCGAGCATCGGGAGGTAGTGGAGCCGCCGGGTGAGGCGCGGGAGCACCGAGAGCGCGGCGGCATCCGCCACGTTCTGCAGGTCGGCCTCATCGCGGCTGCGGCTGCGCAGGATCAGCATGCCCATGTCGGGGAGCACGGCGTTCGACTGTTGGCAGAGCTTGATCGCGTCGTCCACCTTGCCGCCGCGCACGAGCTGGATCACGCGCTCGATGAAGGCGCGTCCGTTGATCTTCGATCGGATCACGATCATCCAGAATCGCTCGATGAAGATCGCGAGGCCCGAGATCGCGACGGCGAGGATGAAATACATCACCGGACCACCGGCCTTGAAGTATTCGATCGGATGCATTCGGGCGATCCTCCTGGGTGTTCTGCGCGACGGTGGCTAGCGGGCGCCGCGAGGCGGCTTCCCGCTCTTCGTGGTGTCGGATTTCGCGGACGACTTCTTGCCGCTGGTGCGGCCCAGACTATTCACTTCTTTCTGCAGCGAGTCCAGCCGGGCCTTGCGATACTGCAGCTCCTTGCGGATGGCGGCGATCTCCGCGGCGCGGGCCGCGGAGTCGGCGGCGGTCATGCGCGGCGCGGCCGCGGCTCCCGCGGCGGCGCCGGCCGTGTTCTGCCGCGCCGTGTTCGCGCGCATCGCGCGCTCCAGCGAATCGAGACGCGCCTTCCGCATGGCGAGCTCGCGGCGCATCGCTTCGATCTCCTCCGCGCTCGCCCCCGGCACGGCCGCTCCGGGCGCCGCACCGGCGGCGTTCGGTCCCGTGCTCACGATCGCGACGCCGGCGACGACCATCCCGACGCTCGCCCCGCCACGCGCCAAGCCCGCCGCCGTCGTGTCGACCGGCAGCCGCCCCGCGATGAGCGCCACGGGCGCCACCGAATACGCGGACGAGATCGCCGGCCAATTCCCCGACGTCATCACCGCCTGCGGGAGCGAGCTCGGCTTGTACTCCGGCACTTCGCGCGGGCGCACCGTCACCACCTGCGGCGTCGGCGCCTGCCCGCGGATCTCGACTGTCTGCCCGGCCACCGGCTTCTTCGGCGCGGGCTTCGGCGCGGGCTGCTGCTGCCCCTGCGCCGCGGCGCCGGCCGCGAGACACGCCGCCGCGACGAGCGCGATCCTCCAGGTCATGGCGCACCTCCCTTCGGCGACGCATCCACCTTCCCGCCCAGCGCGGCGGCCGCGCGATCCACCCAGGCGTTCGTGAACTTCTCCTGCGCCGCCTTGTCCACCAACGCCTTCCACGTCTTGTTCGCCGCCTGATAGTACGTCTCGGCCTGCTTGGCCGCGCCCGCCGTGGCGGCGGCGCGCTCCTGGTCGGTGAGCTCCTTGGGCAGCGTCACGTTGGCGATGAAATTGCCGTACTCCCACTGCGCGAGTCCAGCGTAGTAGCTCCCCGCCGCCACCCACTCGGGGGAGCCGCTGTTGATCGCCTTGGTGAACTCGGCATCCATCTTCGTGAGCGCCGTCTTCTTGGGCGTCGAGAGGCGCGCGACGCCGGCCTTCGTGAGGTTCACGCGCTTCGGGATCACGAGCTGGATCGCCTGGTATTTCGCCCACTGGTCCTGCCCCGCCTTGAACGCCGCCGAGCCCGCGCGATCCGCGCACGTGGCCTTGAGCGGCGCGCTCGGATGCGCGCACAGCGTGGCGAGCTCCGCTTCCGCCGCCGCACTGGCCCCTGTCCCCTTGAGGAGCGCCACGCGCTCCGCCTGTGCGTCCGCGCGCCGCGGATCGGCCGGGTAGGCCTTCGCGAACTGTCCGAACGCCCGCGCGGCGTCCGCGGAATCTCCCGCCTCCAGGTACGTCGCGCCGGCGTCGTACTGCGCATCCACCGCGCGCTTGTCCCTCGGATAGGCCTTCGCGAACGCCTCGTACGCCTGCGCGGCTTCCTTGTGCTTGCCGAGCGAGTCGTAGTCGACCGCGATGCGCACCATCGCTTCGGGACGCCCGGCCCACGTCGGGTTCTCCGACACGAGCGTGCTGAGCACCTTCACCGCGCTGTCGCGCTGACCGAGCTCGCCCAGGATCTGCGCCTGCAGCGCCTGGTACTGGACCTTGTACTTGTACTGCGGATAGTCGCGCACCAAGCGGTCCGCGAGCGAGAGCGCCTGCTGCCGCGCCTGCTGCGAGGCCGCTTGGTCCCCCTTCGCGCGCGCGACGCTGTCCGCGAGCATGTAGACCTCGACCGCGTTGCGCAGCGCGTCCGGCGCCTTCGGCGACTTCGGATTGCGGTCCGCGTACGCGACGTACACTTCCTTCGCCGCCTGATCGTAGTTCCCCGACTTCACGAGGGAGTCGCCGAACGTGACGGCCGCCGCGTTGCGGATGTTCGTGATCGAATCCGCGAGCGCCTTCTTGCCGCTCTGCGCGGCGAGCGCCCCCGCGGCCTCCCACTGCACTTGCGCGGCGCCATAATTGCCCTGCTTGTACATCGCGTCGCCGATGAGCTTCTGCGCCGACGGCACGTAGGCGTCGGTCGGATACTTCGCCACGTACTCGCGGAAGGTCGCCTCCACCACGTCCCAGCGCTTCGCCTCGGAGGCGCGCCGCCCCTTCTGGATGAGCGCCGTCTTGGCCACGGGGCTGTCGGAGAAGGCGGCCACGTAGCGGTCCACCGCCGCGAAGAGCGAGTCTTGCGTGGCCCGGTCGCCCTTGCCGCGCACCGTGGCCGAGTCGTACGCCGCGATCGCGTCCTGCCCCGCCTTCTGCGCGAGCTTGGGGTCGTTGCCCTTGACCGCGTACGCGGCGAGCGAATAGGCCTGGCCGGCGCCCACGTAGTCGCCGGCGCCGAAGAGCGCCTCGCCGTGGGAGAACGCCTGCTGCTGCGCGCTGTCGGCGTTCGAGAACTCGGCCAAGTAGCGGCCGTACAGCGCCGCGGCTGTGGCGAACTTGGCCTGCTGGGCGGCCTTGTCCTTGTCCTTCTTCTTCTGCGCCACGTTCATCGCGTACTCGGCGCTCTGGCGCAGCGCCTGCTCGCGCGCCGCATGCGCCGCGGAGTCGAGCGACGGATTGGCCTTCGCCCACGCGCTGTTCGGTCCGAAGTCGTCCACCATCTTCAGGCGCGCCGTCTGCGCCGAATCGGGGACGAGGATGCGGTTCTGGTAGATGTCGATGATGTCCTGCTGCACGGAGAGCGCGGACGAGTCGGTGGGCGCCTTCTGCTGGATCTCCTGGTACGCCGTGACCGCCTTGCCGAAATCGCCCTGATCGCGCAGGCTCGCCGCGATGCGGCGCAGCACGGTGAGCTCGAGCAACGCCCCCGCCTTCGGATGCGACGCGAAGTACTTGTCCGAGGCCGCCGCGCCCCCCACCTGCGTGAGCGACACCGCCATGTAGTCGATGGTCTCGCGGCGCAGGCCGAGGCGCGCCTGCTGCTCCGGCGTGAGCGCGTCGTACTCCGTCACGAGCCGTCCGAACACATCCACCGCCTGCGTGTACTCCGGCTGCCCCTGCTTGGTCGCCTGGTTGTAGTAGCTCCAGCCGAGCTTGTAGAGCGCCATGAAGTAGATGTCGCCGCCGACGGGCGCCGTGAGCGTCGCGCTGTCGTAGGCGGTGGCCGCCTCGACGAACAGCTTCTTCCGCGCGTCCCCCCGGTTCTTGGCGGCGAGCTCGAACTTCGCGTCGCCGAGGCGGAAGAACGATTCCGGCCGGTAGTGCGACGTGGGGATCGACGCCGCCATCGCGAACCGCGTCGCGGCGTCGGCGTAGCGGTCTTGGCTGAAGAGGAGCGTCCCGAGCGTGTACGCCGCGGCGTCGATGCGGTCGAACTTCGGGTACTTCTGGATGAGCTCGTCGTAGCGCGTGATCGCGGGCGCGTAATCGGGGCGGTCGAGCGTGGCGTTCCCCCCCGACGCGGACGCGGCGCGCTGTGACGCGGCGAACTGCTCGTCGGCGCGGCGGATCAGGAGCTCGCCCAGCTGGTACAGCGCTTCGGGGCGCAGCGGGCTGGACGGATAGTTCTGGACGAACGCGGAGAGCTTGTCGATCGCGGCATCGAGGGGCGCGGCCGCCGAGGCGCGCGCGGCCGTGAGCTGCGACGACGGGCCCGTCTGCGCCGCGAGCGCGGTGGCGGCCATCGCCGCGAGGATCGCGATCCGGAGTGCGCGCATGGGCTAGCGCTCCGGTGCGGGTGCGGGCGCCGAGCCGCCGGAGGCGCCGGAGGCGCCTGCCGCCTTCTGCTCGATCACGTTGAAGAAGGCCGCGCTCGCCGAGCCGTAGTCGGCGGCCTCGCGACTGTGCTTCAGCGCGTCCACCAGCTGCGCCGCGCGCCCGCGGAGCTCGCCGTCCACCAGCGCGATCATCTGCTGCTCGGCCGCCGCGCGCTGCTGGTCCGCGGCCGCGAGCTGCTGACGCGCCGCGCGCATCTCATCGCTCTCGCCCGCCTCCACGCGCGCGAGCTCCGCGGTGACGAGCGCGCCGTTCGCGGCCAGGAGCTGCTGCCCCTGAGCGGAGAGCGTCTTCGCGCGCGCGAGGCGCACGACGAGCGAATCGCGCAACGCGTAGGCGGGATGCCGGCCCACCGCGCTGTCCGCCCGCGCCGCCACGAATTCGGCCATCTGCTGGTAGATCTGTGCGGTGGAGCGCTCGATGGTGAGGATGTCCGCATCCACCGGACTCGCCGCCATGCCGAGGGACGCCTTCACGCTGTCGAGCTTCTGCACGTTCAACGCCGCCGCCTTCTGCGTGGCCGCCGCCTGCGTGGCGAGCGCGTCGTGCACCTTGCCGCGCGCGTTCGCCAGCACACCTCCCATCTTCGCGACCGAATCCTGCGTCATCGCGATCTGCTTGTTCATCTCCGTGAGGTTCGCGTTCCCCTCGGTGATGAGCGCTTGCAGGTTCCGGAGCGCGAGGACGCGCATCACGTGGTCCTGCGTGGCGTTCTGCAGGCGGTAGCGCGCGACGGCGTCGAGGAGATCCGAACCGAGGAGGTTCTGCGCCCCCGCCCCCGCCGAATCGAAGGCCCTGGGATTCGTGATCGGGGAATAGAAGAGCCGGCGCGGGACGCCCGCGGGGAGCGGCGGGGCCATCGAGTCGAAGCGCGTCTGCAGCGTGCCGATGGTCAGCGCCCTCGGCGCCATCGTGTCCGGGTGCGCCGGCGCAGGCGTGCCGCTGAAGGCCGCGACGAGCACCGCCCCCTCCGCCCCCGCATCGGGAGCGAGCATGAGCGACTTGCCCGTCGCGGCGGCGCGCGCGTACATCGCGCCCGCGGTCCGCGCCGCGACCAGCGCCTGCGCGGCCTCCTTCATCGCGGCGTTCATCTTCTGCATGGCCGCGATCTCGGCGCCGAGCGAGTCGCCGACGGTCCCGAAGTAGGATTCCGCCGCCGCGGGCTGGTGCTGCTCGAGCAGGATCTGCCCGTGCATCAGCCGCGCTTCGTCGCGTCCCGGGAGATACGGATACCGCGTGGCGAAGTCGCCGAAGAGCGCGGCCGCGCTGTCGAGCCGGCCGGCGCGGTACAGCGCCCACGCGCGCGCGAGCTGCGCATCCGGCGCCAGTCCGCTCGTGGAGGGGACCTGCGCCGCGATCCGGGCCGCGCTGTCGAAGCGCCCGTTCTGGTACGCGAGCTGCGAGGCCGTCAGTCGCACCTGGTCCGCGAACGTGGACGGCGAGTTCGCGGCGAGGGGCGCGATGGACGAGAGCGCCGCAGCGGCACGCGTGGTGTCCCCCGCCATCGTCGCGAGCGCATCCATGTACTTCGCGTACGGTAGGTACGCGGGATCCCCGCCCGCGATCACCTTCGCGAGCCCCGCGCGCGCACCGGCGTAGTCCCCCGTCTGATACGCCGCGAGCCCGCCCACGAAGTCCGCGAGCGCGGCGTCGGGGGTCGCCGGCATCTTCGCCGCCATCGCGCGCGCCGTCGCGTAATCGCCCCGGCGGTACGCGTCGAGCATGAGCTGCATCTGGATGAGCGGCGCGTAGCGTCCTTGCGGCGCCATCAGCAGGAGCTGCTGCGCGCTCACCCGGAAGCTGATGCTGAGGCCCATCCGGTAGTACGACTCGGCGAGGAGGAACAGGAGATCCTCGCGCGAGCGCTCGCCGGCCTCCGACTTGTCGGTCAGGGCGACGCTGTGTCCGGCCGAGAGCCACTGCAGCCGGCTCAGCGCGGCGAGCGGTTTGTTCGAGACGAGGTCGAAGAGCGCCGTGCGGATCTCGGCGTCCACCCCGCGCGCCTGGTCCGTGGCGGGGGTGACGACGACGGGGCCCTGCGGCGCCGGCGCGTGCTTCGCCGTATCCGCCAACACGCCCCCCTGCTGCGCCGCGGCGGGCAAAGCCACGCCGAGGATCGCCGCCGCGCCAAGGGTCCGAAGGATCGCGGCCACGGTGGCGGGCTTCAGGGCGACGTGCCCGTGCTCGTCCAGCTCGACGCCGTCACTTTCCCGTCCTTGACGCTGAACTGGACATACGTGACGGAGCTCGCATTCGTCTGCACGTTCAGCGAAGCGGTGACCGGCTGCCCGCCCATCGTCGCGCTCGCTTGCACGCTATGCACGGTGGGGAGCACCTCGCTCCGATAGAGCTCGTCGACGGCGCCCTGCGAGAGCGCGGTGGCCATCGAGGCCGTGTACTCGTGCTTCGTCGCCGCCGTATTGTCGAGCGCGAGCTGCACGCCGCTCACCGATCCGTTGGGCGCCGAATCGGCGCGGAAGAGCACCACGAGCACGGCGCCCGAGCGTTTCCGCACAGCGTCGCCGAGCGCCACCATCCGCTCGCGCTGCGCCGTCATGTTGTCCTGCGCCTGCGCGAGCACGGCGTCGAGCTGCAGCAGGGCGTTGAGGTCGCCGCTCAAGAGGAGTTCCTGCGCGCGCGACGCGGTGCTCTGGGCGAGCACGTTGTCGATGCGCGCCTCGAGCCGCACGCGCTGGGAGCGCAGCGATCCGAGGGAATCCTGCGTGGTCTGCAGGTCCTTGAGGAGGGCGGAGCGGCGGGCCTCGTACACCTGCTCCATCGTCGCCGAGTCGGACTGCGACTGGGCGATCGACGCGGCAGGGACGAGCAGCGCCAGGACGACGAGGGCACGCATGGATCGCGGCATGGGCAGCCAGGGCATGCGAAAGGGGACGGCTATCGCGGCGAGTTCGCCGACGGCGGTGGAGGCGGCGGAGGCGGCGGCGCGTTCTGCTCGAGCCGCTGCAGACGATCCTCCAGTTGCTGCAGGGCTTCCTTCTCTTGCCGCAGCGCCTGCTCCGCGGCGGCTCGCCGCTGTTCGATCTCGAGCAGGTTCTGCGCTTCGTACCGTTGGATCTCGAGCTCGAGACCCGCGATGCGCTGCTGGCGCGCCGCGATCTCCTTCTGCATCGACGCGACCTCGGCCTGCAACTGCTGCTCCTGCTGCTGCAGGAAGTCGCCGTGCACGATGCCGAGCACGTTGCTCTGCCACGAGAGCGAGAACGCGAACTTGCTGTAGTTGTACAGCTGCGCCGCGGCGCCCGTGTCGGCCTGGCCGGGGAACAGGTTCATCCAATAGAGCCCGAAGCGCAGCCCGCGATAGTCGTAGCTCCCGCCCAAGTTCCAGTTCCAGGCGTTCTGCTCGAGCATGAACGAGAGGATGCTCCGGTCCGACGGATAGAAGTCCACCTTCATCCCGCCGAAGAAGCCACCCGTGGACTGGTTCGCGTAGGCCTTGCCGAGACCGCCGTCATCGGAGAAGAGGCCGTTGCCGTAGCCGAGCGAGATGCTGAAGTTGGTCTTCCCCCAGCTGCTGTTGATCTCGTTCAGCGCGAACGATTTCGTGAGCACGCCGTAGACCGTCATCGCGGTCTTGAAGTTCTGGTGGAGCGAGTCGGGATCGTGCACGACCGTCCCGGACGTGCTCCCCGAGGGCGCCGGGAAGAGCTCGTAGCCGAACGTGTAGCGGTCGATGTGCGTGTACGGTCCGACGTTGCGCAGGCCGACCGCGAGGCTCGGGATCCAGTGCTCCGCGCCCGACTTCTGGCGGAACTTCTCCTCATCCAGGAGGACGCCGCTGGCGAACGCGCCCCACTCCGGATTGCTCGAGTAGAGCGCGATGCCGATCTCCACGCGCCCCCAGAAGGAGAGCGAGAACGCGCCGTTGGTGTTCATCGACGGCACCTCCGCCAACATCGGCGAAGTGGGCGCGCTGTTGAAGGACTGCCCGCTGAACGAGATCGCGAAGTCTCCCGAGACGGGAGCGACCCACGCGACGGGGATGTCGATGAGGCCCGCGCCCCAATAGAGCGTTTGCGGATAGGTCTGCTGCGCGCTCGCGCGCGGCGCGCCGAGCGAGAGCGCCGCCGTCACCGCGAACGCGCCGGCGAGCGCGACCAGGCTGCGATTCTTGCGCATAGTGGGGGCCATGGCTTAGCGGGGCGGCGAGCCGGCTGCGGGAGGCGCCGGAGGCGGTGGAGGCGGCGGCGCGGGGGGCGTGGGCGCCGGCGCGGGCGCCGGCTTCTGCGCGCCCTGCAGCTGCTGCAGGCGCTCCTCCGCGCGGTTGATCGCTTCCTTCTCCTCCTGGATCTGCGAATCGAGCTGCTCGCGGCGCTTTGAGGTCTCGGCCAACTCGCCGGCCTGCGCCTTGCGCAGCTGCGCCTCGAGCTCCGTGATCTTCTTCTCGCGTTCCGCGATCTCCGAGCTGAGCTGCGACTCCTGCTGCTTCAGCTCACCCACCTGCGAGCGCAACACGGTGCCCTTCGACGCGAGGAACAGATTCGTCGAGAAGCCGATCGCGAGACTGAACTTCGTGTAGTTGTAGACCTGGTAGAGCGAGCCCTTCGAGGAGGACATGCTCCCCTCCTCGAGCTCGGTGCCGTAGAGGCCGAGGAAGATCCCCTTCCAGTCGGCGACGGCGCCCGCGTTCCAGTCCCACCCGTTGTTCTCGACCATGAAGTTCAAGGTCCAATCGTCGGACGGACGGAACGCGTAGCGCCCGCCGAGGAACAGTCCCTTCGCGATGGTGCCCTTGTCGTTGTAGTTCTTGCCGAGCCCGCCATCGTCGCTGAAGATGCCGTTGCCGTAGCCGAGCGTCGCGCCGGCGGAGCCCGTGGCCCCCACCTTCCAATCCTTCGACACCACAGCGTAGAGCGTGGGGGAGGTCTTGAACTTGTCGTAGGTGGGGGGCGTGTATCCCGAGCTGCCTCCCGTGGAGTCGATCATGACGTCATGACCGAGCAGGAGGCGGTCCTCATGGTTGTACGGGCCAAGGTTCCGGAAGCCGACGGCGACCGACGGGATCCAACTCCCCTGTTTCTGCGCGAGCGCGAGGAACTGCCCGTAGAAGCCCCACTCGGGATTGTTGCTGTAGAGCGAGAAGCCGATGGTGAAGCGTTGGATCCAGTGCGTCTCGAGCGTGAAGTTCGTGTTCCACTTCTGCGAGAAGCTCAGGTCACAGGGCGTGTTGCACGCGGGGATGTTGGTGCCCGAGATGCCCAAGAAGATGTCGCCGTTGTTCGGCGAGACCCACGCGACGGGGATGTCGACCAGACCGGTGCCGTACCGCAACGTGACCGGGTACGCGGGCGCCTGAGGCGGGACGGGGTTCGCGTCCTGCGCCGGCGCCAGCGTCGAGCTGAGCATCACCGCGATCGCGCCCGCGACGAGCGAAACACTCGACCGCATGGTGCGCATGTGTCCTCCACGCTCAGGGATGGAATCGTTCTCGCCGGCGCCGCATACCGAAGCGCGCCCATCCCCGCCGTACCAGCGGGAACGGCCGCTCCTTCTGAGACCCCCGCGACCTCGTCAAAATGGCACCTAGGCGCGCCACAGTCAAACAGTTAGGCGTCTCGGTGTGCGGAGGGTCACAATTAGGACTAGTGAGCCACCCCGGAGGTAATGCGCCCGGATCGCCGCCGCACGCCGCCGCGGCTACTGCTTCGACCCGGTGCCGCTGTTGGTGAATATGCCGCCGAAGCCGCTCCCCGCCGACAACGCCAGGAGCATCACCACGATGGCGCCGGTGAGCAGCCCGGTCTTGCCGAGGGAGAAGGAGCGCTGATCGAGACTCACGATGTACTGCTTCGGGATCGTGACCGACTCCCCTTTCCAGTACTGCTCCAGGCCGCTGTACATCGTCACCGTGGTCACGCCGAGCTCGATGGCCTCCGGCGTCACGCTGATGAGCCGGCCATCCACGGTCTTCACGCTGGGACCCAGCACCCGCGACAGGGAATCGGTCCCCGTCGGCGTCAGCTCGATGCGGAGTTGCTGCTGGGGCGCCGGGACCGCGCTCACCTGCATGGGGGTGTAGGTGTAGCAGCCCACGGTGGTGATCGCGAGCAGGACGGACAGGACACGACGCATGACGGTACGGCCTCGGAGAGGGGACGGAGCGCGTAAACCTTGAAATTGTCGCGACATCCGTGCGCGCGTCAAGCTCAGCGCGCCCTGGGGAGATCGCGCAATCCTGTTCTCTAGATGTACGACAGCCCGGCTGGAACGTTCCCAGCCGGGCTGCCGCACTTTGGTTCACTTGCTGCCAAACCCTACGGCCCGGTGATCAGGTGCCGCAGCCCTGGAGCACGTCGTTCGAGTTGAACGCGATGTTCGGAGCCGTCCCAGGAGCGGGGACGTTCGCGGAGTTCGTCTGCTGCTCCGTCAGCCCGTAGTAGACGCGCGCCGGGATCCCCGGGAAGAGCGGATTCGGCGTGCCGGTGGTGATCTTGGAGAGCGCGGGAATGCAGGTGCGCTTCCAGTCGTTCCACACTTCCACGTGCTGGAACATCGTGATGTACTTCTCGTTCATGATCGCCGCCATCGAAGCTGCGCCCGCGACCGCGACGCCGGGGAGCGCGTTGTGCCACTTCGCTGCGACGTGCCAGCCATTCTGCTCCGCCTGCAGGAACGGGAGGGCAGCCGCCGCACCGGAGGTCTGGAACGTCGCCTCCGCGAGGATCAGCTGGTTCTCCGCCCACGTGGCCAACGGCTGCTGGAACCCGGGGTCCAAGCGGTAACTGCTCATGAACCCGTTGGTCGCGTTCGTGCTGTCGAAGTACTCCCCGTAGCGGGGATCGCCAGCCGCGAGCAGCATCGCCGGGAGCTGTGTGGAGTTGAGCGCGATCATATCGCCAGCGCGACCAGTTCCGCCCGACTGGGACATGAACTGCCACCATTGGTTCGTCGAGAACTGGCTGCCGGAGCTGTACGCCGCGACGAAGTCGCCCGCCGAGGACGCGATGCCCTGATTCGCCTCGGTGATCACCTGCGCGTAGGTGGCCCATCCCGGCGGCACCATGTGCAGGTAGATGCGGGCCTTGAGCGTATGCGCCAGCGCGGCCCATTTCGCCGAGCTGCCGCCGTACGCCAAGTCCGCCGCGCCCGGTCCAGCGCCCGTTCCCGACGTGATGTTCGCGATCGCCGTCGTGAGCAGGTTCTCGACCGAGTCGTACACCGACTGCTGCGTATCCAGCACGGGGGTCGGGTACGTGGCGTAGTTCACGGCCTGCGAGTAAGGGATGTCCCCCCACTGGTCGGCCGTCTGGCTCATCACCCACGCCTCCATCACCTGGGCGACGCCCAGATAGAAGAGGTCGTTCTGGGCGGTCGCCTGCGCCTGGAGCTGGCGAATGTCCACCAGGCCGCCGCCGATGTACGGGTACTGGAAGTCGCCGTCGAACGTCGCATTGGTGATGCCGCTGTAGTTGTAGATGCCGACCTGCTGACGCGCGGCACCATACAGCTCCTGCATCCACTGCGCGACCGCCCACGCGAGCTCCGACGAGTTCATCGACCAGTTACTTGTCTGGATCGCGATGAACAACTGGCTATTCGTAGCGCTTCCCTGAACAGGGACGTTGGGGTTATTCGTGAGCTCCCCGCCCTTCAGGAAATCGCTGCAGCCGGCCGCCCAGAGGGCAGGCAGCGCGGCAGCGAGTGAGATCTTGATGAGTTTATGCACCTGGGGTCTCCTAGCGGTTCAGGCCGATGGCGAACACGAACGACCTGGTCTGCGGGCTGTTGAAGTAGTCGACGCCCTGGTACGTGACGGCCGAGCCGGCAAGGTTGGTCTCCGGATCGATGCCCGTGTAGTTCGTCCAGGTGTACAGATTGCGGCCGGCGACGCGCACATCGAGGCTCGAGAGCCCGAGGTTGTGCGTGACCCAACGGCCGTCGAACGTGTACTGGAGGCCGAGTTCGCGGAACTTCGTGTACGTGCCGTCCTCGACGTTCTGCGCCGACGGACCAGTGAAGCCGGAACCGTCCGAGTTGTACCAGTCCTGATCGATGAGCACCGGCGTTCCGGCGCCAGGGCCAGCGACCGCGCCCGGGAAGAAGCTCGCCGTCCCGAAGGTCTGCATCGTGTTGCGGTTGTCCGTCACCTTGTGCGTGCCGAAGTACTCGAGCGCGCCCTTGGTGCCGTTCCAGACCTGCCCGCCCTGCTTGTGGTCGATCTGGAAGTTGATCGAGAGCTTCTGGAAACGCAGGGTCCCGTGGAACCCGCCGGTCCAGCTCGGGTTCGGGTTCGCGATCACGGAAGCATTCGGATCCGCGATCGGGAAGCCTGACGCGTCGATGTACAACGCGCCCTTCGGAGCGCCCGCGCAACCCGCGACGATCCCAGGATCGCTCGAGACGCCGCAACGCTCGAAGTCATTCCCCTGCATCACGATGCCCTGGTTGAGATACATGGCGCCCACCGCGCCGGCGAACGTGCCGCCGGCGATGTAGTAGAACTGCGCGCCGCCCAGGTACACGGCCTTCGTGAAGTTCTGGCCCCACGTGACGCCGAACTCCATCGACATGTTCTGGTTCGTGACCGGCCGGTAGTTGGCCGTCACTTCCCAACCGTCGTTGTTGATCTTCGCGGCGTTGGACAGCGCGCCGTTGAAGCCGGTCGACGGCGGCACCGGGAGCGACTGGATGACCTGCGTCGAGCGCTCCTGATACCACGTCACGCCGAGGTCGGCCTTCTGGTCGAAGAACCCGAAGTCGCCACCGGCCTCCAACTCCTTCTGGCGCTCAGGCAGCAGGTTCTCGTTGCCCAGGTTCGTGCTCGAGAACAGACCACCGAAGCCGGCCTGCGACCCCGTGAGGAAGTCGCCGTAGCCGGAGCCGAAGCCATACTGGCCGCCGGGGAGGAGCGTCGTCTGCGTCGCGTACACCGGCGGCTGCGCGCCCGTCTCGCCGTAGGCGACACGGAGCTTGCCGTAGCTCAGCAGACCCTTCTGATCGGTGTTGCCCAACGCGTTCGTGAAGGTCCACGCCACGTTGGCCTGCGGATACCACGCCCACGGCTCGCTCGCTCCGAACGTCGAGTACCCGTCACGGCGCGCGCCCAGGGTGAAGTACAGCTGGTTCAGCACGTCGGCCGTCGCACGGACATAGTACGAGAGCGAGTGCGTCAGCGAGCTGTTGATGTTGAACGGCACGACCGTGACCGAGTTCGACAGCGAGTAGGGCGTCGGCGCGATCAGCGTCTGCCCCTGGTTGAAGTTCTGGTCGACCCGGTTGGACTGGATCTCCGTGCCCAGCGTCAGCGTCCCGCTGAAGTTCGGATTGAACGTCTTGCTGCCGACGAGGTTCAGGAAGTTGTCCAGATTGTAGATCGAGTTGTTGCCGACGACGACGTTCCCCGTCGGGAACGACGACGACGTGAGCGCCAGCGCTTCGAGGCGCTGATCGTTGTAGTAGTCGCCGCCCATGTTGTCCGTCAGCTTCAACCAGTCGTTGACCTCCCAGTCCAGGGCGACGTTGCCCATGACGCGGTTGACCTCCGACTGCGCCGGATCCTCGTTGAGCACGAAGAACGGGTTGTCGTAGCCGCGGCTCGCCGTCTGCGACGTCGCCGTCGGTTCCGGATAGCGGTACGACCGGTGCAGCCCGGTCAGCGTGTCGAGGAACGGCAGGTTGTTGAACGCGGGGGGCGTCCGCAGCGAGCCGAGGAGCAGGCCCGAGACGTTCGACCCACGCTGGACGAACTCGCCCTTGGTGTCGATGTAGGCGATGTTGCCGCTGATCGTGACGCGGTCGGCCAAGCGCTGCGAGGCCTTCACGCGCACGTTCGCCTGATCGTACCAGTTGTTCGGGCCGATCATCGTCCCCTGCTGATTCGTGTAACCCACCGAGAGGAAATAGGTGGTCTTGTCGTTGCCGCCCGTGAGGGAGAGCTTGTTGTCCCACACGTCACCGGTGCGCCAGAGATCGCCCCAGTGATCGTACGTGGGGGTCCCCGTCGCGAGCTGCGAGCCGTACGACTGGCTCGACAGCCGGCAGCCCTGTCCACCGCACACCGCGTCGACGCCACCGGAGCCCTGCGCCCAATCCGTCTGGAGCGGGACTCCCTGGTTCGTCACTTGATTGACCGAAATGGTGGAGTTGAAGCTGAACCGCGTCGCCCCCGACTTCCCACTCTTCGTGGTGATCAGGATCGCGCCGTTCGAGCCCGCGGCGCCGTAGATCGCGGCGGCCGCCGGTCCCTTGAGGATGTCCACCGACTCGATGTCGTCGGGGTTGATGTCCGCCGCGCGGTTCGGCGCCACCGTGCCGCCCGTCCCGCCCGACGTCGTCGGGAGAGTCGAGTTGTCGATCGGCGTGCCGTCCACGACGAACAGCGGTTGCGACGAGGCCGACAGCGAACGGATACCGCGGATGTTGATGTTCGCGGACGCGCCCGGGTCGCCGGCCTGGCTCGTGATGTTCACGTTCGGGGCCTTGCCCGCGAACGCGTTCACGATGTTGGTCTGCTCCGAATTGGAGATCGTCGTGCTGTCGACGGAGTTGACCACCATGCCGAGCCTTTCACGCGTGCTCGTGGTGCCGTTCCCCGTGACGACGACTTCACCCAGCTTGAGCGGGTTGGCTTCGAGCACGAAATCCTGCGTCATCGCGCCAGCCGACAACGCGACGGTCACGGACTTCTGCTTGTAGCCGATGAGACGAGCGCTGATCGTCACCTGCTGCCCCTTCACGCGGGCAGCGGGGACCACGAACGTGTAGCGGCCATCCTCTTTCGTCAGCGTCCCGATGTTCATGCCTTCCAGGAACACGCTGGCGGAGTTGAGCGGCGCGCCGGCCTCGTTCGTCACGCGCCCGCTGACGGTAGCGCCTTCCTGGGCCACTGCCAGTGACGGCAGCGCCAGGACCGCGACACCGATCGCGAGAACTGACTTGATAAGACGTCCCATGCTTCCTCCTTGCGTACTGCAGACTGGTGCAGTCCCGTGATGCTGCGTGCTGGACTGCGCGAACGATGCCGCGGGGGTCGTCGCGGCTGCCGCCGTGCACGGTGCGCATTGGGTGCGCTCCCTCCTGGGTAAGGGTGGACGTCTATGGAAAACAGCGGATGCACAAACCCGTGACCCGGATGTCGCGAAACCGAAGCATGACCTTCGGCGTTCGCACGGTCCGGACCCCGGCGTATTTCTCCGAGTATAGGAACCGGATTTGGGGGTGTCAAGAAGTCCGATGCTCCCCACTATAATGTGCGGTCCTCTCTCGTCCCCCTCGCGATGACCCCCCCGAACCGAAGTCGCTCTACCGGCCACCTGCCCCCACCGGCGCGCCTTCGGCCGTCTGCGCTCGCGCTGCTCGGGCTGACGCTCGCGTCCACCCTCCTCACCGTCGCCCCCCCGGCGCGCGCCCAGGACTCCGTCCTCACCGAGGAAGGGCGCACCAAGAAGTCCAAGACGCTCGCGATCACCGGCGTCATCGTCGGCGGGCTCGTCGGGTTCGCGTTCGGCTCCACGCAGAAGCCCCCCGCCTACAGCATCGCGGTGGGGGGCGCGGTGATCGGCGGCTTGCTCGGCTTCGTGGTGGGCAAGCAATACGATGAGCTGCACGCGGCGCAGTTCCACGGCACGCGCCCCCTCACGCTGCGCACCACGGACGCGACGCTCGAGGGCGACCCCGTCGCGCTCGCCGTCACCGACTCGCTGATCGCCGTCGGCGGGAGCGACGGGGTGCAGATGCTCATCGACGACCTCGCGCTCGTGCCGCAGCCGGTCGAGCGCGCGCGCGGGCTCCTGGGGATCGCCACGGTCGAGGTCTCCCCGAAGTCGGGGTGGCTCGCCCTCGGCGCGGAGAACGGGCTGTACCTGTTCCCTCCGGCGCGCGGCCGCGGCGTGCTCGTGAACGAAGGTCACGTCGCCGCGGTCGCGGCGACCGCCGAGCGCCTCTACTCCGCCAACGGCGACTGGGTGATGGAGACGGCGGTGCCGTCGGACAGCGCCGTGGCGCGGCCCGTCGCGGACCTGGGGGTCGAGGTGCGCGCCCTCGCGATCGATCGCGTGCGCGGCATCCTCTGGGCGGCCACCGACCAGCATCTGGTGGCCTTCCGGATCCAGGGCGACTCGCTCGAGCGCATCTCGGACGTGGCGATCGAGGGCGGGGCGCGGCGCGTGGCGGCGCAGGGCACGCGCGTGGCCGTCGCGGTAGGCGAGCGCGGCGTCCGGGTGTTCGACGCCACCGATCCCGCGCATCCGATCCCGCATGCACCGTGGACGGTGGGGCGCTTCGCGTACGACGTGTCGCTGGATGGCAAGCGGATGTTCGTGGCGGCCGGACCGGAGGGCGTGTACGTGTGCGAGTTCCACGACACGCGTCTCATCACGCTCGGGCTCGCGCGCGGCCTCGGCTTCGCGTCCGCCATCGTCTCCCATGGCGGCTATACTTACCTCCTCGATCGCCGCACCGACAAACTGCACCGCTTTGGCTCCGACTTCTGAGGACCGATGATCCGAACGAGCACGATCGCCGCGGCCGCCGTGATGTGCGCGGGCGTGTGGGCGCGCGGCGCCGCCCAGCAGATCACCGCGGCCGACAGCGCGATGTGGAAGCGCGCCGACCACGCGCGCATCGAGGGGAGCCCGACCGCCACCGTGTGGCTGGTGGAGATGAGCGACTTCCAGTGCCCGTTCTGCCGCCGCTGGCACGAGGAGACGTATCCGATCATCAAGAAGGAGTACGTCGACACGGGGAAGATCCGGCTCGCCTACATCAACTTCCCGCTCTCGATGCACAAGAACTCGAAGGCGGCGGCGCGCGCGGCGATGTGCGCGGCGGGGCAGGACAAGTTCTGGGCGATGCATGACGCGCTCTTCCAGTCGCAGGCGCGGTGGGAGGGGCTCGCGAACCCGATGCCGGTCTACGACTCGCTCGCCACGGCTTCCGGGGCGGACGTGCGCGCGATGCACCAGTGCCTGGCGAGCGGGATCATGGACAAGCTGATCGATGGGGACTCGGCGCGCGCGGCGGGGGTGGGCGTGCGCTCGACGCCCTCGTTCACGGTGACGGGCATCCCGCAGCTGATCGAAGGGGCGCAGCCGATCGCGCTCTTCCGCCAAGCGCTGGACGCGGCGCTCGCGGCGCCCGGCAAGCCCTAGCGAACCGGTGGGCCTGCTCGCGCTGCTCTACGAAGGTGCGGCGCAGGCGGCACGCGCCGGGGCGCGCTTCGCGCCCGCGAGCGGCGGGAAGACGAGCCGGTCGCTCGCCGCGCGCCGCGGCCTCACCGAGCGGTGGCGCGCGTGGGCGGCGGCGGAGCGCGACCCCGCGCGCGCGCTGCTCTGGATGCACGCGCCGTCGGTCGGGGAGGGCCTGCAGGCGCGTCCGGTGCTCGAGCGCGTGCGCAGCGCACGGCCATCGGCGCAGCTCGCGTACACGTTCTTCTCGCCGAGCGCGGAGCCGTTCGCCCTTACGCTCCCCGTGGACCATGCGGACTATCTCCCGTTCGACACCGCCGCGGACGCGCGCGCGATGCTCGACGCGCTGCGGCCGCGCGCGCTCGTGTTCAGCAAGCTCGATGTGTGGCCCACGCTCACGCGCGAGGCCGCGGCGCGCGGCGTGAAGCTCGGCCTCGTGAGCGCGACGCTCGGCGAGGGGAGCCGCCGCCGCTCGCCCTTCGCGCGCGCCCTCCTCGCGGGCGCGTACGCGCGGCTCGACCGCGTGGGCGCGATCGACGAAGAGGATGCGCATCGCCTCATCGCGCTCGGCGTGCGCGACGCGGCGGTGCGCGTGACCGGCGACACGCGCTACGACCAGGTGTGGGCGCGCGCCGAGCGCGTGGACCGGCGCGGGGCGCTGCTCGCCCCGCTCGCCTCACCGCGGCCGACGCTGGTGGCGGGCTCCACCTGGCCGGCGGACGAGCGCGTGCTCCTCGAGGCGTGGCGCGCGGTACGCGAGCGCGTGCGCGGCGCGCGGCTGATCCTCGCGCCGCATGAGCCCACCGCGGCGCACCTCGAGCCCATAGAGCGATGGGCCGCCGCGGCAGGCCTGCCGCTCGCGCGCCTCGGGACCGCGGCGGCGCCGGCGGCGGAGATCGTGCTCGTGGACCGCGTGGGGGTGCTCGGCGATCTCTACGCGCTGGCGACCGCCGCGTTCGTGGGCGGCGGATTCCACGACGCGGGGCTGCACTCCGTGCTCGAGCCCGCGGCGTTCGGCGCCCCCGTGCTGTTCGGCCCGCGGCACACGCGGAGCCGCGACGCGCGGCTCCTCCTGGCGTGCGGCGGCGGCGCGAGCGCGGGACACGCGCCCACGCTCGCCGAGCGGACGGTGCTGTGGCTGAACGGGGGACCCGCCGCGGAATCGGCGGGGAGCGCCGCGCGCGCGCTGGTGCGCGGCGGCCTCGGGGCCGGGGAGCGCGCCACCGCCCTCGTGCTCGAGCTGATGGCGTGAGGCGCGCTCCGCGCCGCGAGTGTTACTTCGTCTTGAGCGCCAGCGCGACGCCGAACCCCCCCTGCGAACTTCCCTCGCCGACGGCGCCGACGGTGAACGCGGCCATCCCGACCATCGCGCTCGTGATGTCGTACCGCGCACCCAGGTCGAAGTTCAGATTCGTGTTCGTGCCGCTGCAGTGGCTCGAGCAGATGTCGAACGACACGCGCGGGAACGCGAAGCCGGACAGGTCGTGCCCGTTGCTCAGCTTCCAGGTATGCCCGACGTTGAGTCCGACCGGGATGCGGATGAGGTCCGCCACCTTGTCGAAGGCGCCGTAGACGCCGAGCGTCGCGCTCAGGTCGATCGGGCGGTCCTTGGACGGCGTCAGGAAGTTCCACGCGCCCGCGACGCCGATCAGGAAGGGGGTATAGCCCTTCACGGAGGCGAGCCCGATGTCCGCCCAGAGCTCCGTGCGCTTCTCGATCATGAACCGGTACTGGCCGACGAACGAGGTGCCGTAGTCGCCGAAGCCGGAGATGATGAGGTCGGCTTCGTTCGAGGTGACGGCGGCGGGCTGGAACGCGGCGTAGTGCCACGCTTGCGCCGCGGAGGGCGCCGCGGAGAAGGAGACGATGCCGGCCACGATGGCCGCGAGCGTGCGGAGGCGGAGAGATCGCATAGGGGGAATCTCCTGTCTGGGATTGAAGAGCTACGGTGCGAGCGGCTGCGCCTTCTCGGTGACGACGCGTACGACGTCGTCCACCACCTGCAGGAACCCACCGTCGACGCTGAACCGTTGCTCGGCGCCGCCGCGGGTCACGCGCAATGTACCCCGGCCGAGCAGCGTCGTCATCGGGGCGTGGCCCGCGAGGATGCCCAACTCCCCATCGTACGCGGGGGCCACGACGGAAGTTGCATCGCCGTCGTAGAGCGTGCGCTCCGGAGAGATGACAGAGATCTTCATGCGGCGGCGATCGTCTTCGCCTTCTCGACGGCCTCGTCGATGCCCCCCACCATGTAGAACGCCTGCTCGGGGAGCTCATCGAACTCGCCGCTCACGAGGCGCTCGAAGCTCGCGACGGTGTCCGCGAGCTTCACGTACGCGCCCTTGATGCCGGTGAACTGCTCGGCCACCGCGAACGGCTGCGAGAGGAACCGCTGCACGCGGCGCGCGCGGCCGACGATCCGCTTGTCATCCTCCGAGAGCTCCTCCATGCCGAGGATCGCGATGATGTCGAGGAGCTCCTTGTAGCGCTGCAGGATGCGGAGCACCTCGCTCGCGGCCGCGAAGTGGCGGTCGCCGAGGAACTGCGCCGAGAGGATGCGCGAGCCCGACGCGAGGGGATCGACGGCGGGGTAGATCCCGATCTCGGTGAGCGCGCGCGAGAGCACGATCGTGGCGTCGAGATGCGCGAACGCCGTCGCGGGGGCCGGATCCGTGATGTCGTCGGCCGGCACGTAGATCGCCTGCACCGACGTGATCGAGCCGTCCTTGGTGGACGTGATGCGCTCCTGCAGATCGCCCATCTCCGTCGCGAGGGTCGGCTGGTAGCCCACGGCGCTCGGCATGCGGCCGAGGAGCGCGGAGACCTCCGAGCCCGCCTGCGTGAAGCGGAAGATGTTGTCGATGAACACGAGCACGTCCGCATGGTCCACGTCGCGGAAGTACTCGGCGACGGTGAGTCCCGAGAGCCCCACGCGCAGGCGCGCGCCCGGCGGCTCGTTCATCTGACCGTAGATCAGCGCGACCTTGTCCAGGATCTTCGCTTCCTTGAACTCGAGATAGAGGTCGTTCCCTTCGCGCGTGCGCTCGCCCACGCCGCAGAACACGGACTTCCCGCCGTGCCCCTTGGCGACGTTGTTGATGAGCTCCTGGATGACGACGGTCTTGCCGACGCCGGCGCCGCCGAACAGTCCGATCTTGCCGCCCTTCACGAACGGGGCGAGGAGGTCGATGACCTTGATCCCCGTCTCGAACTGCTCGGTCTTCGGCTCGAGGGAGAGGAAGGCTGGGCTCTGGCGGTGGATGGGCCAGCGCGGCGTGTCCTTCGGGATCGGCGCGCCCATGTCCACCGGCTCGCCGAGCACGTTGAGGATGCGGCCGAGCGCCGCCTCGCCCACGGGGACGGAGATCGCGGCGCCGGTGTCGACCACGTCCATGCCGCGCTCCACACCATCCGTGGTGGACATCGCCACCGCGCGCACCTGGTTGCGGCCGATGTGCTGCTGCACCTCGGCGGTGAGGTGGATGCGGCCGCCGCTCGCGGCCTCCGCATCGACCGTGAGCGCGTTGTAGAGCTCGGGCAGATGCGCCGCCTCGAATTCCACGTCGAGCACGGGCCCGATCACCTGCACCACCTTCCCGATGTTCTGCTTCACCATGTCGTCCTCGAAGTCGTGATCCGGTGTCCGGCGGCTAGCCGTTGAGCGCTTCCGCGCCGCCGACGATCTCCGCGATCTCCTGCGTGATCTGCGCCTGGCGCGCGCGATTGAAGGTGCGGCGGAGGGAGTCGATCAAGTCCCCCGCGTTGTCGGTGGCGTTCTTCATGGCGGTGCGGCGCGCTCCCTGTTCGCCGCACGCCGTCTCGACCAGCGCGCGATAGACCGCGTTGCGCACGTACGCCGGGAGGAGCTCCTGCAGGATCCCCTTCGCGTCCGGGAAGAGGAGGAAGTCGCGCGTGCCCGCGCTCGTGCGTGCGGGGGGCGTGACGGGGAGGATCCGCTGCGTGGTGGGCGGGGTGGAGAGCGGCGAGACGTACTTCGCGAACACCACGAACACGGCGTCGAGCGTGCCCGCGCGGAAGTCCTTCGCCAGCGGGAGCGCGAGCTCCGTCGCTTGCTCCGCGCTCGGGAAGTCGCCGATGTCGGTGCGCGCGCTCGCCAGCGGCACGCCGAGGAAGCGGAAGTAGCCCGCGCCCTTCTTGCCCACGACGTGCAGCTCCACCTCGGCCCCCTCGCCCTGCAGCTTCTTGCGCAGCGCGTTCGCCTCGCGGATGAGGTTCGTGTTGAACCCGCCGGCGAGGCCGCGATTGGACGTGAGGAGCAGGATCGCCGCGCGCCGCACGGTGGACGGCTGGCGCAGCAGCGGGAAATCCTCCGCGAGATCGGGACTGTAGAGGTCGGCGATCATGGTGGAGAGCGCGCTCGCGTAGGGGCGCGCCGCGATCACGCGGTCGTTCGCGCGCTTGAGCTTGCTCGCGGCCACCATCTCCATGGTGGACGTGATCTTCCGCATCCCCTCGAAGGACTTGATCCGTCCTTTGAGCTCGCGTCCCTTGGCCATGGGGCGCCCTTACTTCTTCGCGGCGGCGATGGCGGCGCTCGCCGCGGCCGCGCCCGTCGGCGCGGCGGCCGGAGCCGGGGCGCCGGCCGGGGTCGCCCGGAACGCCTGGATCCCCTGCTTCAGCGCTGCCTCCGTCTCCTTGGAGAGCACCTTCTCCTTCTGGATCGCCTGTCCCACTTGCGGCCAGCTCTTGCGCATGAACGCGAGGAGGTCCTTCTCCCACTGCTGCACGCGCTCGACGGCGATGTCGTCGATGAAGCCGTTGGTCGCGGCGTAGATCGCGATCACCTGCTCATCCACCGGCATCGGCTGGTACTGCCGCTGCTTGAGGATCTCGACGATGCGCGCGCCACGGTCGAGCTGGGCCTTGGTCGCCTTGTCGAGGTCGGAGGCGAAGGACGCGAACGCTTCGAGCTCGCGGAACTGCGCGAGGTCGAGGCGGAGACGCCCCGCGACGGAGCGCATCGCCTTGATCTGCGCCGAGCCGCCCACGCGCGACACCGAGATGCCGGCGTTGATGGCGGGACGGTTCCCCGCGTTGAAGAGGTCGGCCTCGAGGAAGATCTGGCCGTCGGTGATGGAGATGACGTTGGTCGGGATGTAGGCGGAGACGTCCCCCGCCTGCGTCTCGATGAGGGGGAGCGCGGTGAGGGAGCCCCCCGGTTTGAAGATGGTCTTGTTGTCCACCACCTTCGGGTCCTCGCTGATCTTCGCCGCGCGCTCGAGGAGGCGCGAGTGCAGATAGAAGACGTCCCCCGGATACGCCTCGCGCCCCGGCGGGCGGCGGAGCACCAGCGAGATCGCGCGGTACGCGGTGGCCTGCTTCGAGAGATCGTCGTACACGCAGAGCGTGGCCTTCCCCTCGTGGTACATGAAGTACTCCGCCATCGCGCACCCCGAGTAGGGGGCGATGTACTGCATCGGCGCGGGGTCGGACGCGGCGGCGATCACGACGATGGTGTAGTCCAACGCGCCGGTCTCACGGAGCTTCTCGACCGTGGCCGCGACGGTGGACTTCTTCTGCCCGATCGCGACGTAGACGCAGATGACGCCGGTGCCCTTCTGGTTGATGATCGTGTCGATCGCGATGGCGGTCTTGCCGATGGCGCGGTCGCCGATGATGAGCTCGCGCTGTCCGCGGCCGATCGGGATCATCGAATCGATGGCCTTGATCCCCGTCTGCAGCGGCTCCTTCACCGGCTGGCGCACGATGATGCCGGGGGCCTCGGACTCGACGCGGCGCGTCATCTTGTGGCCGATCGGTCCCTTGCCGTCGAGGGGATCGCCGAGGGCATCGACGACGCGGCCGACGAGCTCGGGCCCGACGGGGACTTCGAGCACGCGCTTGGTGCGGCGCACTTCGTCCCCTTCCCGGAGCTGGAGGTAGTCGCCGAGGATGACGGCGCCGATGTTGTCCTCTTCGAGATTGAGCGCGAGGGCGATGATCTTGGCGCCGGTCTCGGAGGAGGTGACCTCCAGCATCTCGCCGGCCATGGCGGTGGTGAGTCCGTAGACGCGGGCGATGCCGTCCTTGACCTCGAGGAGGGAGCCCACCGTCTCGACATCGAGGTCGTGGAGGTCGGCGTGCTCGATCTCCTTGAGGAGGATGTTCTTGATCTCGGCGGGCCGGAGCGAGGTGTTGGCTGCCATGGTTCGGAGTCGGGAGGAGGGATCGAGGGCGGAGCTTGTGAAAAATATCACAATCTCCCGGCCCAGGCAAGGGAATCTACTCCCCCGCGCTCCCCGAAGCGTCTACCGCCGCGTCGCGAGCTGCTCCGCCGTCGCCCGCAGCAGCGCGCGCGCGTTCTCGTACGACAGCGTCGCCTCCGCCTCGGCCGCCGGGAGCCAGCGGCAGTCCGTGATCCCTTCGTCCTCCTGCGGACGCGTCTCGCCGCTCGCGCTCTCGATCAAGAAGAAGTGGCACGTCTTGTGGATGCGCTCGCCGCGGAAGCGGAAGCTCCACGCGATCGTCCCCGCATCGCCGCGCAGCGTGAGCGCCGAGAGGCCCGTCTCCTCACGCACCTCGCGGAGCGCGGCCGCGTCGTCCTCCTCCGCGCGCTTCACGTGCCCCTTGGGGAAACCCCAGTTCCGGTAGCTGTCGCGGATGAGCAGGAAGCGCGCCTCGCCGTCGACGAGCCGGTAGACGATCCCGCCCGCCGAGTGCTCCTCCCTCCCCTGCGCCATCAGAAGATCTTCACGTTCACGTAGCGGCCCGGGCGCGCCTTCACATCCACGGCGAGCGCGCGGAGCGCGATCATGAGCGAATCGCTGTTCCGGTAGAGGGACGGGTCGTTCACGAGGAGGCCGAGCGTGCCCTGCCCCCGGTCGACCTTGTTCGCCACCGAGTCGACGTGCGCGACCATGCTCTGGAAGCTCGCCGTGGTGGACTTGAGCGACGACGCCGAGGCCTTGAGCTGCGACGCCATGTCGCGCAGGTCCTCCGACGCCGACTTGATGTTCGCGATGACGTCGCGGACCTGCCCCTTCGCGGTGGCGGAGTCGATGCGCGTGACCGTGCGGTCGATCGCGCCGGCGGCGTCGTTGATCGAGCTGATGGCGGTGTCGAGCTCGGCGGAGACCTTGTCGAGGTTCTTCGACGCGCGGCCGACGCTCCCGTTGAGCGTGGTGGTGAGCTGGTTGATGTTGCCGATCGCCTGCCGGAGCTCGCGGGCGGCGGTGTCGGAGAACGCGGTGCCGATGCGGTGCGCCACCTGCTCGACGTCCCCCGCGATGCGGCCGGCGACCACGGTGAGCTCGCCGATGCCGGGGAGCACCACCCCGGGGATGGCCCCCCCCTGCCGCGCGTCCGGCGCGTCGAGCTGCGCCTGCACGTCGGTGTTGATCGGCGCGAGGCTGCGCGTCTCGAGCGCTCCCTGCCATTGGCCGAAGAGGCTCGCCTCGCTCAAGAGGAGGACGGGGTCGGGGGGGAGCGTGATGCCACGGTCGAGCGTGACGCGCACCTCCACCCACCCGCTCTTCTCATCGAGGATGATGGCGGTGATGCGTCCCGCCTTCACGCCGCGGATCACGACGGGGGTGCCCACCTGCGCGCCCCCCACGTCGCGCGCGCGCGCGACGACCGTGCGCTCGCGCGCGCCGAGCTGCGCCCGACTCAACCAGAGCGCCATCGCGACCACCGCGATGACCGCGATGATCACGACGAGCCCGACGGCGAAATCGTCCTGTCGCTTCATCGCCTTCCCCCTGGAGTGGGAGCGGCGCGCGGCGCCTCTTGATCGAGCGTCGCGCGCCCTTCGATGAACTGCCGCACCACCGGATCGGTGGTGTTCTGGATCTCCTGCACCGTGCCCACCTGGCGCACGCTCCCTTCATAGAGCATCGCGATGCGCGTGGCCACGCGGTACGCGCTGCGCATGTCGTGCGTGATCACCACCCCCGTGACCCCGAGCTGTTTCTGCATGCGGAGCATGAGCTCGTCGATCACCGCGCTCGTGACGGGATCGAGCCCGGTGGTGGGTTCATCGTAGAGGATGTACTTGGGACGCAGCGCGATCGCGCGCGCGATGCCCACGCGCTTGCGCATGCCTCCCGAGAGCTCGGCGGGATACCGCGCCTGGTTGCCGGGGAGGTCCACGAGCGCGAGGGCCTCGGCGACGCGCGTCTCGATCTCGGGGGGAGAGAGCTTGCCTTGCTTGACCAGTCCCATGCCGACGTTCTCGCCGATGGTGAGCGAGTCGAAGAGCGCGGCGAACTGGAACACGTAGCCGATGTGCGAGCGGAGCTCGTAGAGCTCCTTGCGCGGCAGGGCCGGCACCTCCTTGTCGTCCACGAACACCGTGCCGGAGTCGGGCTCGAGGAGCCCGACGACGTGCTTGATCGCGACCGACTTCCCGCTCCCCGAGAAGCCGATGAGCGCGACGGTCTCTCCTTCCCGCACGTCGAGCGAGAAGCCCTTGAGGACCTGCTTCTCGCCGAAGGCCTTCGAGACGTTGTCGAGTCGGATCATGTGCGTTTCGCCTGCAGCCAGGTCATCGCCCAGAAGGCATCGAGCACGAGGATCATCACCGCGGAATAGACGACCGCGTTGGTCGCCGCGCGACCGACCCCTTCGGCGCCCCCCCGCGCGCGCAACCCCGAGATGCAGCCGATGAGGGAGACCGCGAAGCCGAAGCTCGCCGATTTCACGAGGCCGTACTCGATGTCGAAGTTCGTGTAGAAGAGCTGCACTCCCTGCTGGAACTCCGAGGCGGTGAGGCCGACGATGCCGCGCGCGGCGATGTACCCGAATCCGAGCGCGACGAGCATCGAGAGCGCCACGACGACGGGGAACATGAAGGTGCCGGCGAGCACGCGCGGCACCACGAGATAGGCGTACGGATCGTAGGCGAGGGTCTCGAGCGCGTCCACTTGCTCGGTGACGCGCATGGTGCCGAGCTCGGCGGCGATGTTCGCGCCGACGCGTCCCGCGAGCGCGAGTCCGGTGAGCACCGGGGTGAGCTCGAGGGTGATCGTCTTCTCCAGGAGCACGCCGACGAAGTAGAGGGGCACCGCGCCGGTGAGCGAGTAGTTCGCGAGGAGGGCGAGCACGATGCCGGTGAAGGCGGCGATGAGGAGCCCGATCGGCAGCGAGTCGACGCCGAGACGGCGCGCCTGCTGCATCGCGTTCGCGGTCCAGGTGCGCGTCTGGGACAACGCGCGCGCGGAGTCGGCCACGAATTCACCGACCGACCCGAGCCGTTCCACTTGGCGGCGGACGGCCGCGCCCAAGGCGGTGATCACGGGACAAATGTGCGTGCGGCGCGGCGCGGCGGCAACGCGCACTTTCGCGGCGGCGTAGGGTACGATGCCGCAGGGCGCCACCCCCGCGCCCCTCGACACCGGGCCGCTCACGCGGCGAGATTCCGACTCATGCGACGCCTCGTTCTCTCGTTCGCCACCATCCCGATCGCCCTCGCGCTCCACGCGCAGACGCGCCCGGGCGCGGTCACGCCTCCCGCCAAGGGAGCGGTCGCGGCCCCCGCGCCGGCGCAGGGGAACGCGATGCTCACGGGGATCGTCTTCGACAGCCTGTCGATGAAGGCGCTCGTGGGGGCGAGCGTGGTCGCGTCGGGCGCCAACGTGATGGCGACGAGCGACTCGCTGGGGCGCTATGCGATCCCCATCGACAGCCTGAGCGAGGGTCCGCACACGATCACCTTCTTCCACGCGATCCTCGACTCGTTGGGGATCTCTCCGCCGCCGCGCACGGTCGTGATCCACCACGGCGTCCCGGCGATCCTGGACTTGGCGATGCCTTCGGCGGCGACGCTCGTGGCCGCCGTCTGCTCCGACTCGATGCGCACGGGGGGACGCGGCCTGCTGATCGGGGAAGTGCGCGACGCCGAGGATGACCGGGCGGTGGACAGCGCGATCGTGGTGGTGCAGTGGACCGACATCCAGGTGCAGACGAACACGCTCGCGAAGCTGCCGCGGGCGGTGAGCGCGCGCACGGACAAGAACGGGATCTTCCGGCTGTGCGGCGTGCCGCCGAACACGCAGTTGCGCGCGCAGGCGCGCAAGCTCCCCAAGTCGAGCGGGTTCGTGGAGATGGCGATCCCGGAGAACGGCGCGATCGTACAGCAGTTCCTGATCGGCACGCGCCCCTCGACGGCCGTGGCGGCGAAGCCCGGCGCCGCGGGCGCGGTGGCGGGAGGCGCGGCCGTCGCGGCTGCGCCGCTCGGCAACGCGATGCTCACCGGCAGGGTGGTGGGCCCCGACGGCGCTCCGGTGGAAGGGGCGCTCGTGGTGCTCCTCGGCACGAATCTCACCGCGCGCTCCGATGCGCGCGGGAACTTCCGCATGAAGGACCTGCCGGCGGGGACGCAGGAGGTGGAGGTGCGACTCTTGTCGTACCAGCCGAGGCAGTACGCGGTGAACCTGTCGGCGCGGAAGGAGTCGCACTTGAACGCCGTGCTCGACCAGCGCGCGCAGGTGCTGGAGCCCGTCATCGTGCAGGGCAGGAAGACGACGGACATCCCCGGCTTCGATGACCGCAAGGAGCACGCGACGGGCACGTTCTTCACGCACGAGCAGATCATGAACGCCACGGTGGCGGGGATCACGGACGTATTCCGCCAGGCGCCGGGGATGCAGGTGGTGTTCGTGAACGACACCTACACGGTCGTGTCCAATCGCGGGGCGCTCGCCAACGGGTGCAAGAGCGCGCAGTTCTGGATCGACGGCGCGCGATTCGATCTGGGGAATGAGGAGAGCCTCGACGACATCGTGCATCCGAACGAGGTCGCGGCCATCGAGGTGTACAACAGCGGAGCCGATACGCCCGCGATCTTCCAGAGCGGCCAGTTCCAGTGCGGGACCGTGGTGATCTGGACGGAGAACGGGCACTTGAAGAAGAAGGGGCAGCCGGCCGACACCGCGCAGTAGGCGCGCGCGATCGGGCGAACGAGAAAGCGGCGCGGGACCGGAGTCCCGCGCCGCTTCTGTTCCGTTCAGCGCCCAGCGGCGGGATTACGCCGCGAAGGAGCCGAGGGCCTTGCCGACGTCCCCTTCGCGCAGCCGCTTGAGCGCGCGGTCGCGCAGCTGGCGGACCCGCTCGCGCGTGACGCCGAGCATCGCGCCGATCTCTTCGAGCGTGTGCTCGCGGCCGCCATCGAGGCCGAAGTAGAGACGGAGCACCTTCGCATCGCGAGCGGGGAGCGTGTTGAGCGCGGCCTCGATCTCGTCGGTGACGAAGCGGTCCATCGCCTCTTCCTCGGGGTCCGGCATCTCGTCGGCGACGAAGCGCTCGAGGAGCGAGCGATCGCCATCGGGATCCATGGGCGCGTCGAGGCGCACGTCGCCGGTGTTCAGCGCGGCGAGCGACTGGACGACGTCCACCGAGAGCCCAGTGAGCTGCGAGAGCTCCTCGGGGCTCGGCTCGCGGCGGAGCTTCTGCCGGAGGATCTCGGAGGCCTTGATGATGCGCGAGAGGTCCGCGGTACGGTTGAGCGGCACGCGCACCGTGCGCCCCTGCCGCGCGAGCGCGGAGAGGATCGCCTGGCGGATCCACCACACGGCGTAGGAGATGAACTTCACGCCCTGATCGGGATCGAACTTGCGCGCGGCGGTGAGCAGCCCGACGTTCCCCTCGCCGATGAGATCGATGAGCGGGAGCCCGCGGTTCTGGTACTTCTTCGCGACCGAGATGACGAAGCGGAGGTTGCGCTTGACGAGCTCCTGGAGCGCATCCTGGTCGCCCGCGCGGATCTTGCGGGCGAGGTCGAACTCCGCCGTCCCCTTGAGGAGGGGATAGGTGGAGACCTCGTAGAGGTACTGGTCGAGGATGTCGCGCTCGGGCTCGTTGGGCGCGATCCCCGCGGGGGTGGCGCGACGGCGGCGGCGCTTCACTTCAGGCATGGTAAGGACCTCGGTAGTGCGGTGGAGCATCTATGGTGATGGCGGCCAGAACGACCGCGATCGGCGAGTGGAGCAGACTTTGTACGCCCGAGGTACATAGGGGGGTGCAAAGCCGAGCAAATATACACCGTATCAGGATTTACGCCATAGTTCGGTTATTGACACAGCATATACTCCTGACTAGGGTTACGGGTTCCCGTCGGGCGTTTTGACCCCGGGGAATCCAGGGGGCGTAGCTCAGTTGGGAGAGCGCTTGAATGGCATTCAAGAGGTCAGGGGTTCGATTCCCCTCGCCTCCACTGGATGTGGGTCGCAGCGGCATAGCGAGTAGTTGGCTTAGCTTCACTTCTTGGTCTTCTGTTCACTTCCCTTCACTTCTTTCGACTTGCGGTCCGCGCCAGTCAACGGAAGTGTGAGAAGTGAACGGAAGTGAGAAGAAGTGAACTGAAGGAGAGCGGACGGCGCGTTTGGGCGTTGGCGGTTGGTGCTCCTTGCACTACGCTTGGACACGCGGATTCGATTCTCTGTTGCCGCGTGCGGCGATCGGGCGGTTAGCTCAGTTGGTTAGAGCGCCACGTTGACATCGTGGAGGTCACAAGTTCGAGTCTTGTACCGCCCATGTGATGCGCGCTGTGTTCCTTGACCCGAGTTCTGGGCAGGACTAAGTTGGAGGCCACGGCGGGTGCGTCCGTGCAACAGGGATGCAGCCGCCGTCGTATCTTGTGGCATAGCAGATCGGGCGCCCGTAGCTCAATTGGATAGAGCATCTGACTACGGATCAGAAGGTTGGGAGTTCGAGTCTCTCCGGGCGCGCCATTCGCCTGTGACAATCGAGCGGACGCAGTGGCTTTCGGCGGGGCGTGGCGCAGTCCGGTTAGCGCGCCTGGTTCGGGACCAGGAGGTCGGTGGTTCAAATCCACTCGCCCCGACCATATTGAGGCAGTGAGCGCGAGTAGCTCAGCTGGATAGAGCGTCGGCCTCCGGAGCCGAAGGTCGTGGGTTCGAATCCCGCCTCGCGCGCTGCACGAGAACTAGACGAAGGCCGCCTCGATCGAGGCGGCCTTCGTCGTTCGCGCCCTACTTCGCTCCCTCCGCCGCCGGCGGCGGCTCGGCGCGCACGAGTTTCCCGACGATCGCCAAGAGCACCAGCACCGCCGCCACCAGCGCCCCCCAGAAGATCCGTACCGGCATCGCGTTCGTCGGCGGCGTGAGCGCGTTCCCCTCGGCCGCCATCGACACCGCCGTGGCGGGCACGCCGATGAGGCGCGGCGCCAAGAGCGCGATGTCGTAGCGCGGCATGGCGATGTCCTGGCGGCCGTACATCAATCGCAAGCCGCCGGTGCCGTCGCTCTGGAATCGCAGTTGGTAGCCGGGGAGCAACAGTTCGGGAGCGTCGAGCGGGAGCGGCGTGTTGTCCCCTTCTTCGATCACGAGCACGGCCGCGTCCTTGCCGGTGCGCGGCATCTCGAGCGTGAGCGGCTGCGCGGGCGTCTCCTGCTCCGCGTGCGCCCACTCGGCGCTCGTGGCCGTGATCATCGTGCCCGGAGCGGCGCGCTGCGTCTCGAGCGCGGGGATCTCGATGCGCACGCGCCGCTGGAAGACGCGCGCCGACGTGCGCAGCACGAGCCGCGCGCCGGAGAGGCTGTCGAACGGGAGCTTCACACGATAGCGCGAGACTACCCCCGCGCCGAGCGTGCGGTCCGCGGGCGTGATCGGCTCGAACGCGGGGAGCGTGTCGTCGAGCGGGCCGCTCATGTGCTCGAACAAGAACGGCACCTGGCGGTCCTGGGCGTCCACGATGCGGATGTCCACGAGGCGGCTGTGCGCGAGCACGGCGGCATCGAGTTGGAGCGTCGCGAGACCGGGGGCGGTGTCGTTGATCGCGCGCGACCAGCGGAAGCGATCGGCGTCGATCGGCGCGCCCACCAAGGGGAGCGCGCTCCCGGTGCCCGCGTCCGCCACGGGGGTGAGGTGTGTCGCGTCCCCCCAGCGCGCCGGCGAGAAGGCGAGCGCCGCCGCGGAATCGCGCAGCGCCTCGAGATCGTAGCGCGGCGCGGTGAGCGCGGGGGCGCCGACCTTGGCGGTGAGCGCGCGGTCGTCGCTGGTGCCGAACATGATGTACGGGAGCTGCGCGAAGACGGCGCTCACGCTCACGATGCCGAGGGGCGGATTGTTCCCGTCCTCCACCGCGAGCTCGATGCGATCCTCCTGCGGCGTGCCGATGGGGATGTCGAGCGCCGAAGCCACCGCGCCGCCGCGCACGGTGCGCCGGAGCGTCGCCGCACCGAGCGGTGACGGATAGAGGTCGACGCCGGTCAAACGCGCTTCGGTGACGCGCGCCGCGCGCAGCACGTTGCTGTCGCGCACCACCACGCGGAGGGCGACGATGGGGAGATGCGCTGCGGGGAGCTTGAGCGCGTAGCGGCTCGTGCCGGGCTCGCTCGCGAGGCGATCGACGCCGAGCGGCACGCTGAGCGCCGCGGGCGCGGGGGTGCGCGAGATGGTGAAGCGCACATCCACGCGCGGAGGCAGCGGAAGGCGGCCGCTCGAGCGATCGTCCCACGTGAGCCGCAGGTAGCGGTACTCGCCGGGCGTGAAATCGAGGGAGAGCGACCGCATGCCGTCGGCGGGGAGATCGAACAGCGTGCCCTCGGGAACGAGGAGCGTCCAGTGCTGGCGGTCGCCGCTGCCGTCGAGCCGTGCGCGCTTGAGGAAGGGCGCGGGGAGCCCGCCCACCTGCAGCTGGTCCACGAGGCGCGGCGACTGCAGATCGACCTCGAAGCCGCTCGCGAACTTGGTGGGCGTGATGGCGAGCGCGTTCGTGAACGCGCGCACGTCGGCGCGCGCGAGAGGGTACACGAGCAGGTAGGGCACTTCGCGCGCGGCCTGCGAGTAGAGGCGCAGGTCGCCGAGGCCGTCCACTGCGGTGTAGGAGCCAGGCTCTCCGATGTTCTGGATCACGCGGAAGGGCTTGCCGGCGGCGAGGATCGTGGCGTCGAGATCGAGGCGATGCCAGCCGCTCGAGTCGACGAGGATGTCGCGCTGCATCGTGAAAGCCGGCGACTGTGCGCGCACCGCCGGAACGCAGGCGGCGAGCGCGATCGCGAGGCGGAGTGGGCTCTTGATCATTCGGGATTGGGGGCGGAGGCCCTCTTGAACTTCTCGAGGGCGATCGCGACGAGGATGAGTGCGACGGCCAGCCCCGCGAACGAGGCGACGCGATAGAGGCCGGCGAGGTTGCGGAGGTCGAAGAAGAACGTCTTGGCCGCCATGAGCACGAGGAGCACGATCGCGGCCACGCGCGCGCCGCGGCTGCGGCCGGCGATGCCCGCCGCGAGGAGCGCGACGGCGAAGAGCGCGTTCCCGAGCGTGTACGTGAGATCCTGCCCGATGCTCGCCCGCAAGTTGAACACGATGGTCGGTCCGACCGCGAAGTAGTCGGCGATCTCGATGTTCAGGAGGAGCCAGAGGAGGATCGTCCCGCCGGCCACGAGGAGCATGGAGAGCTGCGGGAACGACGAGAGCACCCGCCCCTCCACGCCGCCGAGCATGCGCCCCGCGAAGAAGAAGGAGAGCGCGGCGATCGTGTACGTGTAGAGGAACCAGTTCCAGATGCGCACGTCGCTCCGCGGCACGTACGTGAGCACGTACGGGTTGAGCGCGAGACGCACGAACACGGCGGCGCAGAGCGCGCCGGTGGCGAGGAAGAGGCCGCGATGCGGCACGCGGCGGTAGAGCCACGCGAGCGCCGCTCCTTCGAGCGACCAACCGACGGTGATCCAATGCTTCTCGAGCTGCAGCGGGATCGCGACGGTCACGAACGCGAGCGCGGCGCCGGCCACGAGCGCGACCGTGCCCATCGGCACGCTCGCAGGCGCATCGGTCTGCGAGCGGCGCAGGCCCAGGAAGAGGATGGCCATGAGGATCGCGAGCGTGATCGGGAGCACACCGACCACATCGTTGTGCCCTCCCACGGCGATCGCGTCGCGCGCCTCGAGGAAGAAGGCCGCGCTCGCGAGCACCGCCGCGAGATACGCGCGCGGGGCGACGGTGCCGCGCGCACGGCGCGCTTCCGGATAGAGCAGGAACACGAGGAGGAGCGGCGCGGCGAACGCGAGTTGCTGCGTCCAGAGATCGGCCCGCATGTGCAGCCCTTGCCACTGGAGCACCGCGAACGCGGCCGGGAGCACCGACGCCACCGCCAGGATCTCCATCTTCTGCGAGCGGCTGGCCGCCCAGAGCGCCGCGAGCACGAACACCACCTGCGCGGCCAGGAGCGACGTGAGGGGCGGGCCCCCGGCGTGCGTGGCCGCGAAGAGGCAGACCACCTGCGCGAGGATCGCGGCCAGCGCCGCCGCGAGCTCGAAGCGATCCGTCGCCGCATGCACGCGCGCCGCGAGCGGCACCCACAAGAAGGCGAGGGCGACCATCACCGCCGCCGCCGCGATCGCCGCCGACTCCCATCGCACGGAGGGGGCGCCGCTGGCCCACGTCATCAGGATCACGGCTGTTGCGATGGTGGCGCCAACGTGCAGGTCCCCGTGCTTGAGCGCGAGGCACGCGGTGGCGATCGCGAGGTCGAGCACGAAGAGCACGCCGAAGAGCGGCCACGGCGGCACGCTCAGCGACGGCTGCGTCGCCACGAAGAGCAGGAAGAAATGCCCGATGACACCGAGGTAGATCGCGCGGTCGAAGCCTTGGGCCGCGACTCCGTCCGTGCGTGCGTGCGCCCAGACCGTCCCCGCCAGCACGAGGAGCGAGAAGCCCCCCAGCACGATGAGCGCAGGGAGGAGCGCCAGCGCGATGATCGCGCTCGTCCACCACACGTAGAGCACCAGCCACGAGAGCGCCAACCCGACGAACGACAGCACCGGATTGCGCGTGCTCGCCGCTTCCGCGAAGAGTCCGAGATTCAGGATCGCGAGCAACAGCGCGATCCCCCAGAGCGCGGTCTGCGCGATGGCGCCCGCGGCGAGGAAGAACAAGAGCGCGATGCTCACGATCGCGAGCAGGCCCCCCGCGCCGCGCGGCTGGAAGGGCTTGCCCCTGCGGCGGGCGAGGACCGGCACGCCCACGTAGAACAGGCCGAACGCACCGTACACCGCGAGCGCCGGGAGCAACCGCTCCGGGCGCAGGAATCGCGCGGACCAGATCGCCTCCGCCGCGAGCGCGAAGAAGGCGGCGATGAAGTGCACCGCCCCTTCCCCGCGCGCGATCGCAACCCATGCGCAGGCCGCGAGGAGCGCGAGGAGCACGCCGAAGGTCAGCGCGGGATTGGCCGCGCGCGGCTCGAGCGTGAGGAGTGCGGAGAACACGAACAGGAGGAGCGGCCCGGCGAAGAGCGCGTACGCGGCCGGAGGCTGCGCCATCGACTTCGCGGCCGGCCATCGCCCCACCACCCACGGCCGCTCCGCGATCCACGGCGCCGCGAGGAAGAACACCACGAACGCCGCGAGCCACGCGAGGATGCTCGGCCACGCCGACGGGTAGTAGCCCGTGCGCAGCCAGACCGCCCAGACGGCGATGGCGGAGACGCCGCCGAGCACGTGGAGGATCGCGGGGCCGCGCGCGACCGCGATCACGAACAGCCCGACCACGAGCGCGAGGAGGAAGCCGAACAGGAGCCCCCACTGCGTGCCGTACGCGGGGACGGCCGCGAGATACACGGCGAACACGAGCGGGAGCGCGGCGGTCGCGGTGGGCACGTGGCGGAAGAGCGCGGTGCCGCGCACGTTCGCGTCCGCGTCCTTCGGCGCGAGCACGAGGGAGATGAACGCGAAGATCGGGAAGACCAGGAAGATGCCGATGGCCGTCGGGAGGCTCCCCACCGAGAGGAACTTCACGACCCACGCCCACTGGTAGAACACCGTGAGCACCAGGCTGAGCGCGGTGAGCCACGGCCACTTGCGGCGGTGCGCGACCCACGCGAGACCGATGTTCAGCAGGAGGAGATATCCGAAGAGCGCGAACGGGCGGTTCTCTCCGGTGGAGAGGAGCGCGGGGGTGGAGAAGCCGCCCACGAGCCCGAGCAGCGCGATGAACAAGGAGTCGCGCCGGAGCGAGAGGAGCACCGCGAGCGCCGTGACGAGCACGAGGAGCCCGAAGGCCACCGGAGCCGTGATCAGCGACCAGAGCGCGTGCGCGGCGAAGAAGGTGGAGAAGAGGATCGCGACCGCCGCCGCGTCGAGCGCGTTCGCGGTGAGCGGATACTTCCGCGCCGCCTTGAGCTCGCACCCGATGAGCAGCACGACGGCCACCGCGATGCCGATCGCGACGCGCACGGGGGGCTGCAGCCATCCGTTGTCGATCGAGAACTTGAGGAAGAAGACCGCCGCGGCAGCGAGCGCGAGTCCGGCGATGGCGCTGAACAAGCGCACGCCGACGAGTCCTTCCCAGTCGAACGGCTTGCGCTCTGGCGCCGGCGCGGGGGGCGCGCCCGATGGCGGCCGCGGCGGCGGCGCGCCTGGCGTCTTGGGAGGGATCGGACCGACGCCCGGCGTGCGCGGCGGCGGTGGCGGCACGCCGGGGAGGCGCGGCGGTTCCTCCGCGCGCGGCGGCTCGGGCGGCTTGGCCGCCGTAGGGAACGCAGGCTGCGACGAGGGGGGCGGTCCGACGGTCGGTGCGGGCGAGACAGGCGTGGGCGGCGCCGCGGGCGCGGCCGGGACGGCCGGCGCGGCGGGCATCTGCGTCGCGCGCATGGGCGGGGCGGCGCGCACCTCGGTCTGGCGGGGCGCCCCCTCGCGCGAGATCGGAGCCATGTCCGCCGGAGGCGCCGGCTGCCGCGCCATCCTTCGGACCGAATCCTTCAGCTCTTCGATCTCACGGTCTAGTCGAACAAGTCGGCCGTTCAGTGTGAACCAAACGACCGCTACCAAGATCAGGAGGATCCACAACATGGCGCCTCCGGGAGTCCTTTGGGGTTCCCGCGTCGCGCAGTCCCAGTATACCGCTCACTCGAACGGGCCGGGAGTGCGCGCGAGGCGCACTTCATTAGAGTGTGCTAACCGCTCACCGGGATCGGCGCGAACGTCGCCAAGAAGAGCGCGATTGCGAACCAGCCGAGCGCCATGCGGTCGCGATCGAGCGCGCGCGTCGGCGACAGCACCTCCGGATGCGCGATCTTGCCGCGTCCGACCATCAGCGCGAGCGCCGCCCACACCCACCACCCGCTCCACAGGAAGCCCATCGCGAGCAGCGCGACCATCACGTAGATCGCGCCGATGCGCTGGCCGCGCGAGCTCATCGCGTACGTGATGTGCCCGCCGTCGAACTGCGCCAGCGGGAGGAGGTTGAGCGTGGTGACGAGCACGCCCACCCATCCGGCGACCGCCACGGGGTGCAGATGCACCGTGCCCTCGAAGCCGAGCAGGGCGCGCGCCGCGAGCATGATCGCGGAATCGCCTAAGAAGAACGGCGTGCCGTCAGCGGCGAGGAACTGGTGCGCCATCGGCATGGCGTGGAGCGTGGTCACGGTGCTCATCGTGAGCCCGATGAAGAGCACCGGGAGCGCGACGACGAGTCCCGCGATCGGGCCGGCGATCCCCACGTCGAAGAGCGTGCGCCGGTCGAACACGGGGGAGCGGATGCGGATGAAGGCGCCCAGCGTGCCGAGGAGATTGACCACCGCCGGGAACGGGATGAAGAAGGGCGGGCTCACGTTCAGCTTGTAGCGGCGCGCGGTCACGTAGTGCCCCGACTCGTGCGCGAGGAGGATCGCCACGAGCGGGAGGGAGAAGGCGAGCCCCGCGCGCAGGCCGCGCAGCGTGAGGTGGTGGTAGTCCACGGCGTAGCCGGCGATCGCGATGCCGCCGAGCGTGGTCGTGATGATCGTGAGGGCGAGGAGGAGGGCGTGCAGCCACCACCGCTCGCGCGGCGCGCGGTGCTCGCGCACGAGCACGAGCCAGTCCGCGCCGGCGTACTCGTCCCAGTAGTGCGCGCCTCCCTGCGCGTCCCACTCCGCGAGCTCGCGCGCGGCGGGGGAGGACCGGGCGCCGGGAGCCGTGATCCTCTCGACGATCTCGCGATCGCCGAGCGAGGCCGCGCGCCATGCGCGGTAGATGTTGGTGAGGCGTGCGTCGACCACTCTTGACCCTCCCTCCGTGAGGCCCTAGCTTCGCGGGGCGATTCCGTTCCGCCCTCTCCCCGCGATGCGCGCGCCATCCCCAGGCGCAATCTCGCGACTCCCGCGATTCCCGCCGTGACGCTCCCCCCGGACGACCCGCAGGCACCCGCTGCATCCGCGCCGCTCACCGTGGAGCTCTCGGATCTGCGCCGGCTCTCGCTCGAGGAACTGCGCGCGATGGCGGGCACGCTCAATATCGGCTACGTGGCGGGACTGAGGAAGCCGGACCTCCTCCTGCGGGTGGAGCGCGCGCTCCTCGCGGGCGACGCGGAGTTGCGCGCCGACGGGACGCTCGAGATCCTGGACGAAGGCTACGGCTTCCTGCGGAGTCCCGAGCACAGCTACCTCGCGGGGCCCGACGACATCTACGTGTCGCCGTCGCAGATCAAGCGATTCGGATTGCGCACGGGGGACACGGTGTCGGGACTCGTGCGGCCGCCGAAGCCCGGGGAGCGCTACCTCGCGCTGCTCAAGGTGGAGGCGATCAATCACGGGGCGCCGGAGCTCGCGAAGGCGCGGCCGAACTTCGAGACGATGCGGCCGCGCTATCCCGACCGCCGGCTGCGGCTCGAGACGAAGAGCGGCGACCTCGCGATGCGCGTGGTCGACCTGATCGCGCCGATCGGGAAGGGGCAGCGCGGATTGATCGTGGCGCCGCCGCGCGCGGGGAAGACCATCCTCTTGCAGAAGATGGCGAACGCGATCGTCGAGAACCATCCCGAGGTGGCGCTCATCGTGCTGCTGATCGACGAGCGCCCGGAGGAAGTGACGGACTTCAAGGCGCAGGTGCCGCTGGCGGAGGTGGTGGCGAGCACGTTCGACGAGCCGGCGAGCCGCCACGTGCAGGTGGCGGAGATGGTGATCGAGAAGGCGAAGCGGCTCGTGGAGGCGGGGCGCGACGTGGTGATCCTGCTCGATTCGATCACGCGCCTCGCGCGCGCGCACAACACGGTGCAGCCGCAGGGGGGGCGCATCCTGAGCGGGGGCGTGGACTCGCAGGCGATGCAGAAGCCGAAGGCGTTCTTCGGGAGCGCGCGCTCGATCGACGGCGGCGGTTCGCTCACGATCGTCGCCACCGCGCTCATCGAGACCGGCTCGCGCATGGACGAGGTGATCTTCGAGGAGTTCAAGGGCACGGGGAACATGGAGCTCGTGCTCGACCGGAAGATCGCCGAGCGCCGCATCTATCCCGCGATCGACATCAACCGCTCCGGCACGCGCAAGGAGGAGCTCCTCCTCGATCAGGCGGAGATCAACCGCGTGTTCCTCCTCCGCAACTTCCTCGGCGACATGCCCGAGGCGGAGGCGATCGAGTTCCTCTTGAACCGCATGCAGCGCGCGAAGACGAACAAGGAGTTCTTCGCGACGATGGCGCAGGCGTGAGCATGGACGCCGAGCCGGGCCGCGTGATGGCGATCGACTACGGCGAGAAGCGCATCGGCCTCGCGCTGAGCGATCCGACGCGCACGATCGCGTCCCCCCTCGGGCACATCGAGCGCCGCCTGGGGAAGCGGCCACCGATCGCGGAGCTCGTGCGCCGCGCGAAGGAGCACGCCGTGACGGCGTTCGTGATGGGACTCCCGCTCGACTCGGACGGCCGGGACACGCCGCGCGCGGCGGAAGCGCGCGCCGTCGCGGCGGAATTGGCGCGGCGTACGGGGCTCCCGGTGGAGATGGTGGACGAGCGCTACACGACCGCGGCGGCGCTGCGCACGGTGCAGGCGATGGGGGGCTCGACGCGCGGGCGGCGCGGGGACGTGGATGCGCTGGCGGCCGCGATCCTGCTGCAGCACGCGCTGCGGTCCCGTGCGTAGCGGCGCGCGCGCGTTCTCCGCGCTCGCGCTCGGCGCGCTGCTCGGGTGCGCGTCGTCGCAAGAGGGCTCGGCGCACGTGACGATCCCCGCCGGCGCGAGCCTGCGAACGGCGTCGGATTCGCTCGCGGCGCACGGCGTGGTGGCGAACGCGACGCTCTTCCGGTGGTTCGCGCGCATGAACGGCGGGGCGCGCGACATCAAAGCGGGGAACTACGTGATCCCCTACGCCATCGGGTGGCTGGCGCTGGTGCACGCGCTGCGCGATGGCGAGGGGATCGAGAACCGCCTGACGATCCCGGAGGGATGGAGCCTGGCGAACATCGTGCCCGCGCTCGCGCAGGCGCTCGGCGCGCCGGAGGATTCGGTGGTGCTCGCCACGCGCGACAGCGCGCTGCGCGAGGAGCTGGACGTGCCTACGGCCACGCTCGAGGGCTATCTCTTCCCCGACACCTACGTGTTCGGCTACGGCACGGCGCCGCGCACCGCGGTGCGCGCGATGACGCAGCGCTTCGAGGAAAAGTGGGACCCCGCATGGGACGCGCGGCTCGCCCAGCTGCAGATGTCCCGCAACGAGATCGTGACGCTGGCGTCGATCATCGAGAAGGAGGCGCAGCTCCCGGAGGAGCGGCCGGTGATCTCCGCGGTCTACCACAACCGGCTGAAGCGGAAGATGCTCCTGCAGGCCGATCCGACGGTGCAGTACGCGCTCGGACTGCACCGTGACCGGTTGTACTATCGCGACCTGCGCGTGGACTCGCCGTACAACACGTACAAGTACCCGGGATTGCCGCCGGGCCCGATCGCGAGTCCCGGGCGCGCGAGCCTCGAGGCGGCGCTGTACCCGGCGAACGTGCCGTACCTCTACTTCGTGGCGATGCCCGATGGGCATCACGAGTTCCGGGTGACGTCGAAGGCGCACGAGGAAGCCGTGCGCCAGGCGCGGCGCGCGCGGGAGACGAAGGCGCCGTGAGGGGCGCGGCGCTAGTCGCGGAGGAGATCGGGGCGCAGCGAGCGCGCGCCGTGCAGGTACACGTGCTCGATCTCGCCGCGCGCGCGCGGGGTCTCGATGTGCAGGAGCACGCGGATGCAGCGCGGGAGCGCGGCGGGGACGTCGATCTCGACCATGCAGAGGAGGGGGACGTCCACCCATCCGAGCTCGCGCGCCGCGCGCGCGGGGAACTCGCTGCGCAGGTCGTGCGTCACGGTGAAGATCGCGCTGATCACGTCCTGCGGGACGATCGCGTTCCGCGCGCACATCTCGCGCAACAGCGCCTGCGTGGCGTCGCGGATCTCCTCGGCGCGGTCGCTCTCGACGGTGGTGGCGCCGCGGATGGCGCGGACGTGGGACGCCGGCATGGGGAGGGCGGGTGATGGACGAGCGCGCGTTGCGGCTGGTGGTGATCACCGACGACCTGCGCGACGGGGCCGACGGGCTGCGGTCGCGCGCGGAGCGCGCGGTGAAGGGGGGCGCGACGATGATCCAGCTGCGGCTCAAAGATGCGGACGCGCGCACCCTCGTGGAAGTGGCGAAGGCGCTCGTGCGCGCGCTCGGGGCGGTGCCGGTCATCATCAACGACCGCCTGGATGTCGCGCTCGTGGCGGGAGCGGCGGGCGTGCACGTGGGCCCCGACGATCTGCCGGCCGCGGCGGTGCGCCGGCTCGTGCCGCCGGGATTCCTCTTGGGCGCGTCGGTGGGGAGCGACGCGGAGATCGTGCTCGCGCGCGGCGCCGACTACGTGGGCATCGGTCCGCTTTACGAGACGTCGTCGAAGCCCGACGCGGGACGCGCGATCGGCCCGGTCGCGTTCTCGCGCCTCGCGAAGGCGTGCCGCATCCCCGCGGTCGCGATCGGCGGGATCGACGCGAGCAACGCGGGGGCGGCGATGCGCGCGGGCGCCGCGGGCGTCGCGGTGATCCGCGCGGTGATGGCCACCAGCGATCCCGAGGGGGCGGCGCGCGCGATCCGCGCGGCGGTGGAGGCGTGACCGACATCGTGGTCTCCGCGCGCGGCGCGAAGCGCTGGGGCTCGGGGCACCCGTGGATCTTCCGCAGTGACGTGATCGGCGAGCCGCGCGCGGACGCGGGGGCGGTGCGCGTGCGCCAGCGCACGGGCGCGCCGATCGGCGTCGCGCTCTGGAGCCCGAAGTCGGAGATCGCGCTGCGGCGACTGGACGGGAACCCGGCGGCGGCCATCGACGGCGCGTGGTGGCGCGAGCGTCTCGCGCGCGCGATCGCGCGCCGCGCGCCGATCGGCGCGCACGCGAACGCGTACCGCCTCGTGTACGGCGAGGCCGACGGCTGCCCATCGCTGGTGGTGGACCGCTACGACCGGTGGCTCGTGGTGCAGCTGCTCAGCGCGGGGGTGGAGCGCTACCGCCGGGAGATCGTGAGCGCGATCGCGGAGCTGACGACCCCCGCGGGGATCCTCGCCCGCAACGACGCGCCCGTGCGCGAGCGCGAAGGGCTCCCGCGCGAGACCGTGGTGCTCGCGGGGGACGTGCCGAAGGAGATCGAGGTGCAGGAGCACGGCGTGCGCTACCTCGCCGCGCCGTGGGAAGGGCAGAAGACGGGCGCCTTCCTGGACCAGCGCGAGAACCGGGCGCTCGCCGGCCAGATCGCGCGCGGGCGCGCGCTGGACTGCTTCGCCTATCACGGGAGCTTCGCGCTGCACCTCGCGCAGCGCGCCGAGCAGGTGACGGCGCTCGATTCGTCGGCGGCGGCGCTCGCGCGCGCGCAGGCGAACGCCGCCCGCAACGGGCGCACGAACATCCGTTTCGTGGAGGCGGACGCCTTCGACTTCCTTCGCGCGGAGGAACGGGCCAAGGCGCGCTACGACACGATCGTGCTCGATCCCCCCGCGTTCGCCAAGTCGCGCGCGGCGGTCCCGAGCGCGACGCGCGGCTACAAGGAGATCAACCTGCGCGCGATGCGCCTCCTCGCGCCGGGGGGGATACTCTTCACGGCGAGCTGCAGTTTCCATCTCGCGAAGCCGGCCTTCCTCGCGATGCTCGAGGAAGCGGCGGCAGACAGCGGGCGCCGCATCGCCCTGCGCCAGGTGCGCGGGCAGCCGCTCGACCATCCGGAGATCCTCACGATCCCGGAGAGCGGCTATCTGAAGGGCGCGCTGCTCGAAGCGATGGACTAGCGCGCAGGCCGGCCCGCGGCCTTCCAGGCGAAGTACGAGTACGGCACCGTCAGCGCGATGAGCACGCCCGAGGCGCCGACGAGCACCGCCACCATCGTGGGCGAACGGAAGAACCCGATCGGCATCACGAGCAGCCCGGCGAGCATCATGAGCGGGCGCGCGAACGCATGGGTGCGAGTCCAGACCTCATCGCTCGAGAGCGTCCACGGCGTTCGGATGCCGAAGAACCAGGTGGAGCGCGCGTACGGGAGCACCGAGCCGATGAGCATCATGAGCGCGCCGATCGTGATGCTGATCACTTGGTTCACGGGCACCGGCGGCGCGATCGCGTTCGTGAGCACCGTCGCGTGGATCACCACGAGCGCCGCCACCACGCCGAAGACCACGCTGTCGTACGCCCAGCGGAAGGCGCCGTAGTTGTCGCGGCGCGGGTCGATGGACGGGAGCCACCGCAGCAGCACCCAGATGCCGAGGGTGATCGCGGGCATCACCCACGCGGCCACCGCCTTGCTCGACGTCGCGTTGGGCCCCGCGGTGCCGAAGTGCGTCGGCACCCGGTCGGGGAGCTGCTGGTAGACGGCGAGCGTGAAGCCGAGGTCCGCGGCGATCAAGATGAGCGGAAGCCATTTCCTCATGACGATCTCCTCAGCGCGCTTGGCACGTGGGGCAATAGAAGGTGGAACGCGCCGCCTGGACCTTGCGCTTGATGGGCGTGCGGCAGCGCTTGCAGGGGGCGCCCTCGCGATCGTAGACGCGCCATTTCCGTTCCCCCTCATCCAACCAGTAGCGTCCCGGCGGCGCGCGTCGCAGCACATCCTTGATCGCGCGCACGAGCTGCCCGCGCCGGCGCGGGCCGAGCGTGGACGCGCGCGCGCTCGGGCTGATCTTGGCGAGCCAGAGCGCTTCCGCCGCGTAGATGTTGCCGAGTCCCGCGACCACGCTCTGATCGAGCAACGCGGCCTTGATCGGTCCGCGCCGTTTCGCGAGCGCGGCGCCGAGCGCGGCCTCGGTGAACGCGGCGCCGGTGGGCTCGGGGCCGAGCTTGGGGAGGATGTCTTCGGCGCGATCGGCGAGCTCGAGCGTGCAGAGCGCGCGCCCATCGACGAGCACGACGCGCGATCCGTCGGCGAGCGCGATGGACACGCGGCCGAAACGCGGCAAGGGCTCGTCGGCCCGGCCGACGCTCCACTCGCCGTTCAGCCGGAAGTGCGCGACGAGGACGCGGCCGTCATCGAGATGCAGCACCTGGTGCTTCCCGCGCCGTTCGACGCGCGAGACCGAACGCCCCGCGAGCGATGCGGCGTCGCGCGGCGGGAGGGTGCGCGCGAGGGCGCGGTGGTGGGTGTCGACGCGGACGATGGGGCGGGAGAGGATCGCGTCGCGCAGCTGGGCGGCGGCGGATTCGATCTCGGGGAGCTCGGGCATGGTTTCGATAATATCGCATACGGCGACCGCAACTGACGATGGTCGACCATCGATATGGCATGACAACTCATGACGTGGGTTCGTAGCCCGATACGCGCTCGGCGCCCGCCGGGGGTGGCGCGAGCGGCGCCTGCGGCTCCGCCGCGCCGGCGGGCGCCAAGCGAGTCGCGGGCACGGGAACCAACAGGAGAAGTCGTCATGCCATGTCGCTGGTCGACCATCGTCAGTTGGCAGTTCGCAGTTGGCAGTTGCAGTCGCGCGCCTTGCGCGCGCATTCCATTGCCATAGTTTGCTTTGTTGGCCCTCACCTCGAAGCGGTGTGAATGGCGCAACGTCCGCGCTCGCCCAAGCACGAATACGAGCTGTACGTCGAGCTCGAGATCGAGCGATACAAGGAGAAGGTGCCGAGGCGCACGCTCCTCGCGATCGGCGATGAGGCGGTGAAGTCCCTCGAGGCGCAGGCGCAAACGTCGCTCACCGAGCTGCTCCTCTGCGCCGAGGTCGACCGGATCATCACGCAGCGACTCGGCCTGCAGCCGTACGCCACCTGGAAACGCCGCCAGGCGAAGACCATCGCCGAGTGGAAGAAGCCGGAGCGGTGGGGGATGCGCGCGGACGACGCGCTGGTGCGCGCGGCCAAATCGGCGCACTCCGGACATTTCCTGCTCGCGGGGGCGAACGAGGAGGGACCCGCGCTCTATCTCGCCGCGAACGGCTGCGAGGTCACCACGCTCGATCCGGACGAGGAGATGCTCGAGCGCGTGCACGACGCCGCGGCCGCCGTGGGCCTCACGAGCAGGATCCGCGGGCTCGTGGCCGACCTCGGGAGCTGGAGTCCGGATGGCCCGATCAACGCGGTGGTGTGCGCGGCGGCGGCGTTCTCGGGACTCTCCGACAGCGAGCGCCGGCGCGCGATCGCGCTCCTGCAGGGAGCGACCACGACCGGGGGAACGCATCTCGTGGAGACGAGCGCGCACGGGATGCGGCTCTTCCCGATCGAGGAGCTGAGGTCGGTCTACCTGGGCTGGGAAGTGAGCGTGGAGCGCGGCGGGACCGCGACCGAGACCTTCCTCGCGACGAAGATGGTATCGTAGCGATTCGACACAGGTTGGTGCGAAGGCGATGTGTCGAAGAGGATCAAAGTCGATTTCAGTCGAACGAAGTCAAAAGTCAAATACAGTAACCACAACGACATATGTAAATGGATGGCATGGCACGATGGATGCTCTACTGACGGGTGGCCCCCGACCGTTCCGGGGGCTTTTCATCCCAATGGAGCTGCAACATGGCCACGCGCAAAGTCCTTCCTCAGCATGCTGAGCCGCTCGGCATCGTGATCTCCAACGGGGATCGCAACGAGCCGCCGCCGCTGTTCTGGTCGTACGAATGGTACCCACCGGACTCAACAGTGGAGCCCAAGAAGGGAGTCGACCACTAGGGGCGACCTTGGACCGTGGCGAAATGATCGGCCCCCGCCGGGCGATGCCCGGCGGGGGCCTTTCCTTTTCCTCACTTCCGTCGACTGCCGTCCGTCAAACCGCGTCGCTGAGGCTAGTGAAGTTGAAATCCTTCACCTTGATCGACGGCATCACCACGTCCCCGCCCTGCTCCGTCCCCGCGACGCGCTCGGACTTGCCGAGCATCTCGAGGTTGTTGAGCATGAACAGCGGCGAGTCGTTGAAGCGGAAGTTGTGGATCGCCTTGCTGATCTTGCCCCCTTCGATCAGGAACGTGCCGTCGCGCGTGAGGCCCGTGTAGAGGATCGTGCGCGGGTCCACTTCACGCAGGTACCAGAGGCGCGTGACGAGCACGCCGCGATCGGTGCTCTTGATCAGATCGTCGACCGAGGCGGCGGCCCCCGCCATCTTGATGCCCTGCGGCGCGCCGGTGGGCTGCTTGCCCATCTTCTTCGCCCAGTAGCGCGAGTAGTAGAGCTCCTTGAGCACGCCCTTGTCGATGAACACCTGGCGGCCCACCGCGAGCCCGTCGCCGTCGAACGGCTGCGAGAGCAGCTGCGGGTCCTGCGGATCGGCGAAGATCGTCACGCGCTCATCCATGATCTTCTCGCCGATCTTCGTCTGCGGACCGGCGGCTCGCATCGCCTTCATGATCGAGTCGCGCTGCGCCGGCGTCGCGTCCTTCGGCGGCGGCGCCGCGGGCTTCGTGAAGGGACTCCGCCCTTCGTCCGCCGAGCGCGCGTCGCCGTAGTTCGCGATGAGCTGCACGAGGTCGCCCACGGCCTGCGCTTCGAAGATCACGGTGTAACGTCCCGGCTCGATCGCCACCGGATTCCGCGAGAGCATCGCCTTCTGCACCGCGCGCTCGTGCACGGCGTCGAAGTCGATCTTCGACCAATCCTGGTCGTCGACGCCGGCCCACCCGGAGCCGGTGCCGTCGGAGGTGCGCACGGTGAGCTGGTAATTCGCGCTCGTGTTCCGATAGTAGGCGTAGAGCCCCTTGTTGTTCGCGAGCGCGGTGGAGTTGGCGCTCGTGAGGATGAAGCCGGCCGCGAGCAGGTCGCCCGCCCCGCGCGTCTTCTTGAGCGCGGCGAGCGCCACCTTCGCGCGGTCGCCCGGCGTGAGCGCCGCGGTGGACTCGAAGTACGCGTTCACCGGGAGGTACGTCTGGGCCCCCAGCGGCGGCATCGCCTCCGGATCCTCCGGTGCGAGCTTGGCGAGGGCCTCGCTCTGCCGCACGCAGCGCTCGATCGCTTCGTCGGTGAGCTCGTTGGTGACGACGACGGCATGCTTGGCGCCGTACGAGCTCTGCACCACGAGCCCGACGTCGGCGACCATCCCCGAGGTGGACATCTGATTGGCCGCGAAACGGGTGTTCCCGGTCGCGTTGGAACCGAGCTGGACCTCGCACGCATCCGCCTTCGAGAGTTTGATCGCCTTCTCGGCGATCCGTTGGCAATCGTCGGAGCTCAGGACGGCCGCATCGGGGGACGCGTCGTGGTCGATCAGCCGGTGGGGACTCATTCGGCGGCTCACGCTTTCCTCCCGGTGTTGATGACGTTGATGTTCTGGAAGCGGGCGGGCACGGCGCCGTGGCTCACGGCGTTGATCTGACCGGGCTGGCCCTTGCCGTCGAAGAAGCTCCCGCCGAGCTCGTAGCCGCGCTTGCCACCGATCATGTCCATGCTGTTCCAGAAGTCGGGGGTGCGCATCTGGTACGCGACATCCTTGAGCATGCCCACGATCTTGCCCCCCTTGATCTCCCAGAAGGTCTGGCCGCCGAACTGCGCGTTGTAGCGCTGCTGGTCGATCGAGAAGGAGCCGTCGCCCATGATCGCGATGCCGCTGTCGGTCGCGGCGATGAGGTCCTCCCACACGAGATCCTTCTCGCCGGGGAGGAGCGACACGTTCGGCATGCGCTGGAACTGCACGTTGTCCCAGCCCTGCGCGTACGAGCAGCCGTGCGAACGGGTCTCGATCTTCTGTTGCTTGTACCACCAATCGAGCCACATCGCCTGCTCGCGCGTGGTCTGGTAATCGTTGAAGATCCCGTTCTTGATGATCAGGAAGTCGTTGGGCTTCACCCCTTCATCATCGAAGCCCATGGTTGAGAGGCCCCCTTCCTGGGAGCGGTCGCCCTGGATGTTCATGAACTCGGGGCCGTACCTGAGCTTGCCGAGCACCTTCTCGGGCGGCGATACGAAGCTGGTGCCGGCATAGTTGGCCTCGTAGCCCAGGGCGCGGTCGAGCTCGGAGGGATGCCCGATCGATTCGTGGATCGTGAGCCAGAGGTGCGACGGGTGCAGCACGAGCGTGTACTTGCCCACCTCGACCGGCTTCGCGCTCAGCTTCTGCACCGCCTCCTCTCCCCACTTGCCGGCGTTGCCGGCGAGGTCGCTCTTGAGCACGTACTCCCAGCCGCGTCCCATGGGTGGCACGACGTTGCCGCGATTCTGGAAGTCGGAGTGGTCGGGAGCGACGGCCGTGATCTGCATGAGAGGCCAGCTGCGCACGAGCGTCTGGGTCGTGACGCTGCCCTCGGAGTTCGCGTAGTTGCGCTCCTCCTTCACGAAGAAGAGCCCGCTGAACACGAACTGCACGCCCTTCACCTTCATCGCCTCGGCGTTCGCCTTGAGGAGGATGCCCGCTTTGTCCTCGACGGACACGTCGAAGGGATCGGTGGTGAAGGCGCTCTTCCACGTGGCGTTCTTCACCACGGGGGCGGGGGCGAGCACCACGGCCTGGTCGCGCGCGAGGCGATTGGCCTTCGCGATGGCGACGGCTTCCTTGGCCGCCGCGGCGACGCCGTCCGGCGTGAGCACGCGCGTGCCGCCGTAGCCCCACGTGCCGTCCACGAGCGCGCGCACGCCGCAGCCGAGCGAGTCGGTGTCGACGACGTTGAGGATGTGGTCCTCACGCGTGAAGACGAAGTTCCGGCGCTGGCGCCCGATGCGGACGTCGGCGTAGGACGCGCCGGCCATCTTGGCGGCGTTCAGCGCGTCGTTCATCAGGTCCTTGATCGAGGCGTCCGTGGGGGGCGCGGACGCGGGGGGAGCCTCGGCGAGCAGGTCGGCTGCGCCGCCCGTCGCCTTCCACGCGCTCGCGGCGGCCAGGGCCGCCGCGACCTGCGCGGAGTGTTTGAGGAACTCTCGGCGATCGCTCATCAGATGGCGTCACTCAGGCTGGTGAAGTTGAAGTCGTGCGCCTTAATCGGCGGGACGACGATGGCGAGGCCGGGGCCGCCGTCCTCGCTCGCGCTCACGCGAACGGGCTCGCCCATGGCCTCGAGGTTATTGAGCAGGAAGATCGGACTCTCGTTGAAGCGGAAATTCTTGACGGCTTTGGTCACCTTGCCGTTCTCGATCAGGAACGTCCCGTCGCGCGTGAGACCGGTGTACAGGATGGTGCGCTGGTCCACGGGTCGGATGTACCAGAAGCGCGTGACGAGGATGCCGCGGTCCGTGCTCGCGACGAGCTCGTCGACGCCGCCGCTCCCTCCGGACATGCGCAGCGCGCGGATGAACGGCGTGGGTTCCTTCCCCTGCTTCTGCGCCCAGTAGCGGTCGTACGAGAGGGTCTGCACCACGCCATCCTTGATCCACGTGGTGGGCTTCACCGCCATCCCCTCGGGGGTGAACGCGTAGGCCTTGGTGTCGGGATCGGCGGGATCGGAGGCGAGGGTGACGCGTTCGTCCATCACCTTGAGGCCGATCTTGTTCCCGCCGCCGGGCTTGGTGAAGAAGCTGCGCCCTTCGTCCGCGTTGCGCGCGTTCATCGCGAAGCCGAGGAGCTGGATGAGATTGCCGACGGCGGTGGGCTCGAGCACCACCGTGTAGCGCCCCGGCTCGATCGCGACGGGCTCGCGGGAACGGATCGCCTTGTCGATGGCGTGCTGCCCGAGCGCGGAGGCATCGATCTTGGACCAATCGGAGTGCGCGGCGCCGGCCCAACCGCTCCCTTGGCCGTCGGCGGTGCGCACGGTGGTGGTCATCGACGTGCCGGTGAGCCGGCCGTACGCGAACAGCCCCGCGGACGTCGCGATGGCGGTGACGTCGGCATCGGCTTCGATGAATCCGGTGGCGACGAGTCCCGCTTGCGCCGACGGGTCGGTGACGCGGCGCACCGCGGAGACGCGGCCGGCGGGATCGAGGGCCGCGCTGCTCGCGGCCCAGCCGTCCACGTCGAGATACTTCTGCGGGCCGAGCTCCGGCATCAGCTCCTGGTTCTCCGGGGAGAGCTTGGCGAGGCGCTCAGAGATCTCGACCGTCTGCTTGAGTGACGCGTCGTCGCGCTTGTTCGTGCTCGCGCTCGCGGCGCGCTTGCCGAACACCGACTGCACGGTGATGACGGTGTCCGTCGCATCGCCGGAGGTGCTGACCTGGTTCACCGCGAAGCGCGTGTTCCCCTGCGCGGAGTTGCTGATGACCACGCGGGCCTGCTCGGCCTTGGAGAAGGAGAGCGCGCGCTTGGTGAGCGCCTGCGCGTCGTCGCGCGAGAGGGGCGGGCTCGCGCCGTCGAAGAGGGAGCGCGGGCTCATGCGTTCCCCTTGCGGCCGGTGTTGATGACGTTGATCTGGCGGAAGCGCGAGGGCACACATCCGTGGGACACCGCGTTGGACTGCGAGGGTTGTCCCTTCCCATCGTTGAACGCGCCGCCCATGAAGTAGCTCTTCGGGCCGCCGATCATGTCCATGCTGTTCCAGAAGTCGGGCGTGCGCATCTGGTACGCGACGTCCTTCAGCATGCCGGCGATCTTTCCCCCCTTGATCTCGTAGAAGAGCTGGCCGCCGAACTGCGCGTTGAAGCGCTGCTGGTCGATCGAGAACGACCCGTCGCCGACGATCGCGATGCCGTTGTCCGTGGCCGCGATCAGGTCGTCCCAGCCGAGGTCCTTCTCTCCCGGCAGGAGCGAGATGTTGGGCATCCGCTGGAACTGCACGTCCGACCATGACTGCGAATACGAGCAGCCATGGGAGCGAGTTTCACGCCCCGTCTTCTTGTACCACCAGTCGAGCCAGAGGGCCTGTTCGCGGGTGGTCTGGTAGTCGTTGACGATCCCGTTCTTGATGACGAGGAAGGTGTCGGGCTGCACCCCTTCGTCGTCCCAGCCGATCGCGGAGAGGGAGCCCTTCTGCATGCGGTCGCCCTGGATGTTCATGAACTCGGGGCCGTACCGGAACTGGCCGAGCATCTTCTCCGGCGGCGACACGAAGCTCGTGCCCGCGTAGTTCGCTTCGAAGCCCATCGCGCGGTCGAGCTCGGTGGGATGCGCGATGGACTCATGGATCGTGAGCCAGAGGTGCGTGGGGTGGAGCACGAGATCGTACTTGCCCACCTCCACGGGCTTGGCGCTCAGCTTCTGCACCGCCTCGGTGGCCCACTTGGTGGCGTTCTCGACCAGCTTCGCATCGCGCACGTGCTCGTAGCCGAGCCCCCTGGGGGCGATGTCGTTGGACTGGCGCGTCTGGAAGTCGGTGCGGTCGGCGGAGATCGCGGTGATGTTCATGGTGGGCTGCGCGCGGTAGATCGTCTGCACGACGAACGTGCCGTCGCTCGTGGCGAGCGTCTTGCGCTCGCGCAGGAAGAACATCGCGCTCTGCACGAAGCGCGCGCCGTTCACCTTGAGCGCGGCGGCGTTGGCGTCGAGGAGGAGCTGCACCTTCTCCTCGATCGCGACCGAGAACGGATCGATCTCGATGGGCGTGTCCCAGGTGCCGTTCTTGGTGGGCGTGACGGGAGCGAGCACCACGGGGCGGATCATCGCGCTCTTGTTGGCGCCGGCCTGCGCGACCGCCTGCTTCGCGAGGCGCGCGACCGAATCCTTGGTGAGCTCGCTCCCCGCGGCGAAGCCCCACGCGCCGTTGGCGAGCACGCGGACGCCGATGCCGAAGGTCTCGGAGTCGTTGAGCGCCTGCACGCGATCCTCGCGCGTGAAGATGCGCTGGCTGCGGTTCTCGGCGACGCGGACGTCGGCGTACTGCGCGCCGGCGCTCTTCGCGGCCTCTATTCCATAGAAGGCGAGCTCGCGGATGGTGGGATCGCCGGGGGTGACGCCGGCGAGCCATCGCTCGGCGGCCGCGGCGGGGCGAGCGACGGAAGTGAGACCGAGCGCGGCAGCGGCCGCGCCTGAGGTGATCAGGAAGTCGCGACGGGAGGAGTCCATATGGCGAGGGAGCGGGGAGGTGGGAGGACGGGAGGAGGGGTCAACTCCGCGGGCGAATATGTCCATCCTACTCCGGGGACCGCAAATCCGTTGGCGGGACTGGCCCGCGCGCCCGCATCCGATGCATCATTGGGGCGCCCATGACCGCCCCGCCGCGCGAAGCGCGCTCGCGCCCCAACGCTTGAGGCCGATGGACCGATGAGAGCGCTCGTGAAGGACCGCGCGGCGCCCGGCTTCGTGATGAAGCAGGTGCCGGAGCCCGTGATCCGCGACGATGAGGTGCTCATCCGCGTGCGGCGCGCCGGCGTGTGCGGCACGGACGTGCACATCTACGACTGGGACGATTGGGCGAAGGGGCGCTGCAAGCCGCCGTTCACGGTCGGGCACGAGTTCGCCGGCGACGTGGAGCGGGTGGGGAGTCTCGTGAAGAACGTGCAGGTGGGCGCGCGCGTGACGGCGGAGGGGCACATCGTGGACGGCACGTGCCCGCTCTGCCGCACCGGGAACTCGCACGCCTGTCTCGCGACGAAGGTGATCGGCGTGGACCGCGACGGATGCTTCGCCGACAAGATCGCGATGCCCGCCACCAACATCTGGCCGCTCGACGACGCGACCTCCTACGATGTGGGCGGGATCCACGATCCGATGGGGAACGCCTTCCACACCGCGCTCACGGCCGAGATCCCCGGCGCGGTGGTGCTGATCACCGGGTGCGGCCCGATCGGCATCTTCGCGGTGGGGATCTGTGCGGCGGCGGGGGCGTCGCGCGTGATCGCGAGCGACATCAACGAGACGCGGCTCGCGCTCGCGAAGAAGATGGGGGCGCACGACGTGGTGCATCCCAACGAAGTGGAGGAGGCGGTGCGGCGCGCGACGAACGGCGTGGGGGTGGACGTGGTGCTCGAGATGTCGGGGGTGCCGGCGGCCATCCACCAGGCGTTCAAGCTCGTGCGCCCCGCGGGCCGCGTGCAGATGCTCGGCGTGCCGGCGAAGCCGATGGAGTTCGACTTCGCGACGGAGCTCGTGTTCAAGGGCGTGACGGTGTACGGCGTGACGGGGCGCCGCATGTACGAGACGTGGCACCAGATGTCGCGCTTCCTCAAGTCGGGGAAGTTCGACCCGGCGCCGGTGATCACGCATCGCTTCGCGCTCGAGCGGTTCGACGAGGCGATCGCGGCGATCAAGACGGGGGCGGCGGGGAAAGTCATCTTCGAGATCGCGTGAGGGGAACGTGAACCAGGAATTCACGCGCGCCCTGGGGGGCGCGCTCGACGCGTTCAAGCGGGAGAAGGTCTACAAGCGGCTGAACTACCTCGACTCGCCGCAATCCGCGCGCGTGAAGATGGAAGGGCGCGGCGACGTGCTGATCCTCTCCTCCAACAATTATCTCGGCTTGTGCGACGAGCCGAGCGTGATCCAGGCGGGGAAGGACGCGCTCGACAAGTACGGCGCGGGCACGGGGAGCGTGCGCTTCATCTGCGGCACCTTCACCGTGCACCGCGAGCTCGAGGCGGCGCTCGCGAAGTTCGCGGGCACGGAGAGCGCGCTCAGCTACGTGAGCTGCTGGAACGCCAACGAGGGGTTCACGGCGACGGTGGTGGAGGAGAACGACTTCGTGGTCTCCGACGCGCTCAACCACGCCTCGATCATCGACTCCGTGCGCCTCGCGAAGGCGATCACGAAGTGCACGACCGCGGTCTACAAGCACTCGGACATGGACGACCTCCGCGCGAAGCTCGCGGGGGCGAAGCGGCATCGCCGGCGCATCATCTGGACCGACGGCATCTTCTCCATGGAAGGGGACATCGCGAAGCTCCCCGACATCCTGCAGCTCGCCCGCGAGCACGACGCGATCGTGGCGATGGATGATTCGCACGCGAGCGGCGTGCTCGGGAAGCACGGGCGCGGCACCGCCGAGCACCACGGCGTGCTCGGCGAGGTGGACGTGATCACGAGCACGCTCGGCAAGGCGCTCGGGGGAGCGGCGGGGGGCTTCACCGCGGGCTCGGCGGCGCTCACGGATTACCTCACGCAGCGCTCGCGCCCGCAGCTCTTCTCGAACGCGCTCCCGCCCACCGTGGCGGCGAGCTCGCTCCAGGCGGTGCGCGTGCTCGAGCAGCACCCCGAGCGCGTGGCGAAGCTGCACGAGAACGCGCGCTATTTCCGCGCGGCGATCACCGAGGCGGGGTTCAAGCCGCTGGCGGGGGAGACGCCGATCGTGCCCATCATCGTCGGTGAGACCTCGCTCGCGATCAAGATCAGCGAGATGATGCTGGACGCGGGGGTGTTCGTGACGGGGTTCGGCTATCCGGTGGTGCCGCAGGGGCACGCGCGCATCCGGTGCCAGCTCTCGGCGGCGCACAGCCGTGCGGACCTCGACTTCGCGGTGGCCGCGTTCAAGAAGGTGGGGAAGGCGGTGGGGCTTTTGAAGGGATAGCGGTGCCGGGCGCTACTCGTGGCTGGAGTGAGGGGCGCGAGTGGAAATTGGACGGGTAGCAACCACAATGGGACGCGACTCGCGACTGGAGGTCGTCGCGATTGGAGCGTGGAGTGTGCACCGCGAGCGGGAGCTGGAGGGTAGCCGCGCCGGAGCCGGCACCTGGCGACTCGCGCCGTACACTCCACTGGCGACTCGCCACGACGTCCAGTCGCGACTCGCGTCCCATTGTGCTTGCCACCCATCCGATTGCCACTCGCGCCGTCTCGCCGACCGTGGCTAGTCCACCGGGGCCAAGCTCAGGCACCTCACGCGGACGATCAGGCGCTGCCAGCTCGCCGTCTCGTCGCTGTGCAGCTTCTCCACTTGGGCGTGACAGCGCCCTCCGTCGAGCATCCACGGCACGAGCCAACGCGAGAGCGCGAAGGGGAGATGTCCCACCACATCGCCGCCGCGGGCGTGGACCCAGACGGCGGGATTGTCGGTGCCCGGCGGGTCGGGGACGAGGATCAAGCGGTCCCCTTCATGGAGCCGGTGGACGACCTCCATCCGATGGCCGAACACGGTTCCGTACACCGCGCTATGGAATTGCTCGACGTGCGGCGCGCCGGCGGCGAGGGGCATGCCCCAAGGTGGCGGCGCCCGTTGCGATGGTCAAGCCGCGAGCGTCCCTCGACGGGGTCTCTCGTGAGAGGAGGCAAGTCTGTGACCATCCGCGAGATAGGGCGTCCCATACTCGGTAGGCAGGTGTGACGCGTCCCTCACACGGTGCCGCGGCTCCACGTCCGCGTGCACCGCGCGTTCATTTCCGAATGGAAGATCATCTCCACACCTCACGTACGAGGAGCTACACCATGCGCACGGTCCGGTGGCTCGCATGCGGTCTCGCTCTCATCACGTTGACGGCGTCGAGCGCCGCCGCGCAGTCCGGGCGCCTGTTCCGCGACTCGTGGTTCTGGGGCGTCAACGCCGGCGTGATGTCCTTCTCCACGCAGACGGTGAGCAACCAAGAGGCCACCGTCATCAACGGTGAGTGGTTCATCACCAAGACGCACGGCGGGCTCTACCTGTCGATCGGCGAGGCGTTCTTCACGGCCAGCGGGACCGTGAACGACAACCTCGGCAACCCGTACAACGTGCAGGTGAAGGACATGACGCAGGTGATGGCGGACGCGATGGTGCTCCCGGTGGCGTGGGGGGGCGTCCACCTCTACGCGGCGGGGGGCTTCCTCTTGAACATCGCGCACTCCGCGGCGATCACGGACTCGATCCTGAATCCGAACATCAAGACCCAGGTGCAGCAGAACCTGAATGACCAGAAGGACGCGATCTGCTTCAACCTCCTGGTGGGCGTGCACGCGCAGCTCAAGCGGATGGCGATCTTCGGCAACTTCGTCTGGATGCCCACGCCGGCCAACTTCGTGCTGAGCGGGCGGTCGGCGTACTTCCTGCAGGGCGGGATCCGTTTCAACCTCAGCCCGTCCGACGAGAGCCAGATGCCGAAATGAGCATCGCGCGGGGCGACCCGCGATGCGAAGCGGCGGCGCGTACCGGACGCGCCGCCGCTTCGTGCATCCGGGGGTGCCCGCGGACTACTTCG
>Ga0335085_10000994_pt1 | contig 67454 bp, 58 predicted proteins | sample Lox_Sample_45_FD_206712 | JGI IMG/M metagenome (GOLD analysis project Ga0335085, IMG submission 206712) | Soil microbial communities from Loxahatchee National Wildlife Refuge, Florida, United States - Lox_Sample_4.5 | ecosystem: Environmental > Terrestrial > Soil > Wetlands | place: USA... | reverse complement strand
TGCCGGGAGATCATTTCTGCCGTCGGACGAGACTTCCGCAAGTGCAAGTTCTGTTGTCTTGGTGTCCCAAGCTTTTGCGAAGCAGTTCTGGCCCAATGACAATCCGATCGACAAAGTGATCACTACTCCCGACGACAAACGCTCTGTGGTGGTGGGCGTAGCCGCCGATACTCGCTCCGAACGTTTCGATATCACCGATGGTCCGCGACTCTACAAATTACGCGATCCGGCTGCGCTGGATGGAGAAATGTATGTGCGCTTCACGGGAAATATCAACACAATGGAAAGTGCAGTGAGAGACGCTGTAAGGAGTCTTGATCCAACGCAGATCGAGGCGCCGCAAACGATTTGGGAATCGCTGGAGGCGGAAGCCGGGCAGATGCGTTCGCTGGCACTTATCGTTGTCGTGATGGCTTCAATCGCTGTATTGCTGGCCCTTACAGGCGTATACGGAGTACTGTCATTCGTCATCAACCAGCGTAGACGAGAGTTTGGGATCAAGATGGCGCTGGGCGCGAATCGTCCTTCAATCTTCTGTTCGATCTTGCTGCGCGGGTGTCGGCAAATCGCACTGGGACTGGTGTGTGGCATAGCGCTTGCCGAGCCGGCAGCATGGACCTTCACTCGGTTGCTCAAGAACTCTCCGCTTCCCATGCGTAGCTTCGATGTGTTGGTTTACAGCATCGCTGCAGCCTTGCTCCTGGCAGTCTCTCTCTCGGCAATGTATCTTCCGGCAATGCGGGCCACACGAGTCGATCCCATAAAAGCACTCCGAACGGACTAGTGCACCGCCTACGACCTCCCGCCGGAAGGCGGTCGACAAGCCGGAAAGTGCCGTTCAGTTGGCGCAGAGTCACGATTGCGCTTATCTTGTATGAAACGACAATCTAGTTTTGGCCAGGGCTGACGCTGAACCCACGGCAATCAAGCCGCATCCCCCGCGCACGACGATCTCTATCTCCGCCGCTGGTCCTGAATAAACTGATAGACGTCTTCTTCACGAAACTTCCACAGGCCCTTTCCCTTCGCCGGACCGAGTTTAATCGCGAGGAGTCGCGGTTGCCGGCGGCCTAAAGCGTGGTCGCGTACCCATCCTTTGCTGACTCCTAGCCATTCCGCCACATCGCTTACGTCGAGCAAACGCTTGGGTTTGACGTGAAAGGTGGACGATTCCAGGACTTCGAAGGACGAGGATCGGGACGGCTCGGCCGGTCTTGGTAATGTGGCCATGGACGTAGTTTTCCTTACGGGACCGCAAGTTCGACTTTCAGCGGCATTTTGGAATGCGTTGTTACGCCGGTCAAAAGGGCCACGGGTCGACAGCGGGGCTGGTCCGTGGATCGTATTTAAAGCGCAAACGGATTCCGGTCAAATGCGCTCTGTAGCGAGTATTGAATTCCGGACATGGCGAGCCGCTCGGTGACTATAAGCGGCTTGGTGTGAATGATCTTAGCGTGCGCAATGATCTGGGGATCGAAGACGCCGGCACGTCACCACCCAAAATGCGCTCGGCCAAAAAAATTCTGTAACTCAAAATCTGAGACCGCGGAGATGTCAGTTCAAGTCGTACTGCCATTTGCTGGAACTTCCGTGGAGCCGAGCGCAGATAAGAACTTTGCTCTGAAGCGTGTCTCGAGTTTTGTATCCCGTCTTATGCTCGGTCACCGCTTCGGGGATTTTCCGGCGCCCGGCGGCACTCGGTCTTCTACTTCGCATTCCGCGCCCCTTCGGGGTCACGGTTCCTCCCCAAAACAAGTTTGCAAGGTACAGCAAAGAACGTCCCGCGAACTTCTTTCGGGTCCCTCCCAGAAAGCAGACCTTCGGCACTTGGGAGCCGGGCCCACTCGCCAGCTTCGCTCCACGTGACCCGAGCAACAACGGGCGAATTCAACAAACGGAGACACAGTCATGTATCAGAACAAAGTAACGCTCATCGGCTTCCTCGGCAGCAACCCAGAAGCTCGCACCAACAGCCCAGACGTCAGTGTCACGACTCTTTCGCTGGCAACCAAATCCTCCTACAAGAAGAACGGCGAGTATATCTCGCACACGGAATGGCACCGTTGCGTCGTATTCGGCAAGCTCTCGGAGTTCGCCAAGACGCTCACGAAGGGCGCACATGTCCAGGTCGAAGGCGAGCTGCGCAGCCGCGAATACGAGAGCAAGAAAACGAACTCGAAGCAGCGCGTCTGGGAAATCCGGGTCTCTTCGATCCTCAAGCTCGATCGCGCCGAAAAGTCCGCTCCAGAAGATCAGGATCACGATGAAGCGACCCAGGAAGAAGCGGCCGCATGAGGCTCTCCCGTGTCACTCTCGGAAGCCCGGTCAATGACTGGGCTTCCATCGTCGTGAGGTTCCCGCTATGAGTTTCGAATTGATCTTGCCATTTCTTCGACCAATCGAGTCGCTATTGCTCGATGAAAACGTCAGCGAAATCATGGGCAATCCGGATTGCTCATGGTCGTCCGAGCGCGAGGGAAGATTGTGCCAAGAACCGAACATCTCATTCGACGCCGACAAGCTCCGCACCGGCCTTGAAGTGATTGCCAATCAGCTAGGTAAGAGGCTGGATGAGGACAACCCGCGACTACAGGCGCACCTTCCAGACGGGAGCCGGCTGGCCGCCTGGATTCCACCGATCGTGAGTCCTGCCCCGGCAGTCGCAATCCGGAAATTTACCAGCCGCCATTACACGATTGATGATCTGATTGCTCGGGGCACGCTAACGCGGCCAATTGCCGACCTCTTGGCAGTCCAGATTCGTAACGGAAAAACGCTGCTGATTAGCGGAGGAACAGGGACTGGAAAGACCACTCTTTTACGAATACTTGCCAACGCAATTCCTGAACAGGAACGCATCCTCGTAATCGAAGACACGCCGGAACTTCACATCCGGAAGCCAAACATAGTCGCAGCTCAATCCCAAACGGATACGTTCAAGAACACCATAAGCTTTGACGAACTATTAAAGGACACTCTCCGCTTCAGACCTGACAGGATCATTCTTGGCGAAGTGCGCGGAGTCGAGGCGAGAACGCTGCTCGATTCCCTGAATACGGGCCATACCGGATCGCTGGCCACAATCCACGCCAATTCCGCGGAGAAGGCCCTTCGTCGTTTCGCCAACCTCGTCATGCGGAGTCACGCCCAAAATACCTTTTCCGACACGGAAGCTGAGATCGGAGAAGCCGTTGATTTCGTCCTCCATGTCGAGCGTCAACCAGGCCGTCGCATCCTGCGTGAGGTCCTAGCCATTCGGGGATACGACCGTGATGCGAAGCGATTCCTGATCGAACCTGTCTTTGAGACCCAACATTCGGAATCCAGCAATACCGGAGACTCAGGCTCAATACAAATGAAGGAGAACAAATATGCCGTTGCTTGAAATCAACCAAATCCGCCACATCTGCGCATCAGTTCGTCTCGACGAGGCGACCGCTGCCCAGGTGGATCAATACGCTGCTTTTATCCAGGCCTCCGCTGACGACGTTGTGGATAAGGCGCTGAACTATGTGTTCTCGAAAGACCGTGACTTCCAGGAGTTCCTGAAGACTCCGCAGGCTAGGCAGGTTGCGTCGACTCTGCGTGTTCGCAAGGTCGGGAACAATGGTACTTCCGAGCAGCCTGGGAAGAAGGTCGTTAGTGGAGTGGAATCCACGCCTTCTGTGCGCGCGGTGAAGGCGTGATCGTGTGTCCAATCTTGTGGCAGTGCAAGAACGGTGCTTCGCACCGGAAGAATTTTGACACTCCACCCCTTCGAGGGTCGTGTGAGTGCACTGAGGTGCACTTCCAGCGATTTCAAAGACATGACAATTGTCGGTGCACTTGAGTGCACCTGTGAAATGGATAGACAAGATGGGAATTTTGAAAACAATGCCAGACGAGAATTCTCTTAGCGATCGCACTCTAAATCGCATCTTCCCGGTGACCGTGAAGCTAACAAAAGATGAACTGGGGAAGGTGACTGACTTTGCCAAGTTGCGGGGACTTGCACGGGGGGAATGGATACGCGATGTGATTCTGCGAGAAGCAGCGGAAGGGTCAACGAGCGATCCAACGCTGGCGGAGATTCTTGGAGTTCGCTTGCTCTTGGTAAACGTGTTACGACCTCTGGCCTCTGGCCAGCTCCTAGCCGCCGAAGCATTCGACAAACTTCTGGATGAGATCAGCGAAGCGAAGCACCAACTCGCGCGGAAGTTGGCTACTCCCGCAGTAAGGAAATAGCCGATGACAATGACCAAGTGGGGACGCAAGGAAACAATTATTTGGCCGCCGCACAGCCCGATCTACACGTACGGGGCGGTATTCATTGCGGTCGTCCTGACGGGTTTCTTCATGTACTGCCGGTTCACTTTCGGCTACGACCCCTTACAGCGTTTCTACATGCCGACATACATCCGATCGAGCGTTGCAGGCGCAATCGGAGCGACCCGCAGGGACAACTATCGGATGCTCATGCTGGGCGCTCGTGGAATCCCACCACGTCTCGCCACGAACGACGACGTGACCGAGGGCACGACACGAGAACCGGGCGGCAAACCCATTCCACTTGCGCTCTCCGGTTCCGCCTTGCAGAGGGGCTATGTTCTGCTTTACCTCGCGCCGGAACAGAACTACGACGACGCGTCGTTGAGCGCTTATCTCAAGACTGCGATTTACAGTGGCGACAGCCTTTTCGACATCTACAAGCTCCCGTTCTTGTTCGGTTTGGGATCACTAATCATCCAGCTCCCATTTTCTGTCGCCAAGGACCTGCGACGGCGGCGACAACTGAGATACGGGCGACGCCTGAAAGGCCCAGAGATGATGACACCGAAAGAGTTCAATAGCAGAGTCGGTGGAGATGGTATCGGCATCAAGACTGACGGAATGAAGGCGATGATCCGGATACCGGTAAGAGCGGAAGCACAGCACATGCAGATCATCGGAGATACCGGCGCTGGCAAGACAGCCATCATGCTGCAGATCCTTCGACAGATAAAAACTCGTGGCCAATCCGCCATCGTTTATGACCCAGCACGAGAGTTCGTGCAGCGATTTTATGACCCGAAAAACGGTGACGTGATCCTGAATCCGCTCGATACACGGTGTCCTTATTGGGGTCCTGCGGAAGAACTGCGCCGCCGGTCCGAGGCGAAGGCCCTGGCTGTGTCGCTGTTCCAACCGCCGCAGGACAAGAAAGGTGAATTCTTCATCGAGTCGCCGCAGAAAATCTTTGCATTTCTGATGGCCTATGGCCCAACACCAGAGGAATTAGTGAAGTGGATGTCGGACCCGCAGGAGATCGATCGAAGGCTCAAAGGGACGGAGCATGCCCACCTTATCGATCCGAAGGCGGAGCATCAGCGTGCCGGTGTCCTGGGTTCGCTTGGGTTGATCGCTGACAGCCTACGTCTGCTTCCCAAAAAGGGCCAAGGTAACGGCGAGTGGTCGGCCACGGAATGGGCCGAGACACGACAAGGATGGATCTTTATTACTTCGCTTCCTGCGGAACGGGAAGCCCTTCGTCCGCTTCAGAGTCTGTGGATCGATCTGCTCGTCTTGCGTCTATTAAACGAGCCGAAGGACGGACAAAGGCGGGCATGGTTTGTGATCGACGAATTGGCAAGTCTGCAGAAGCTTCCCCAACTCCATACAGCCATTACCGAAAATCGGAAGAGCAAGAACCCGGTGATTCTGGGTTTTCAGGGCAAGGCGCAGCTGGAATATCTCTACGGTCACCTCGCAGAGGTCATGCTGTCCCAGCCAGCGACCAGCATTTGGCTCAAAACGAAGGAGCCGAGTGCTGGCGAGTGGGTCAGCAAGTTCATCGGAAAGATCGAGATCGAACGGCTTCGCGAGACCCACTTCGACGGCTCTCGTGCTGGACGAAACTTTGCGTTGGACCGTCAGGTTGAACCGCTGGTGATGGAGTCAGAAATCTCCGGTCTCCCGGACCTCCACGCCTACATGAAGTATGAGAACTATGTCACACGCTTCTCATTTCCGTACTTTGATATGCCGATTGTCGCAACTGACTTCGATCTGCGGAGTACGCCCGAGGACAAGCTCCCGTACGATCCCAAATCTGTCGGAGCAACTAAGCCGCAATTGCGATCAGTCGAATTGAAGCACGAAACTTGTGTGCCCAATCCGCCGCAGCGAAAATCACCAAGGACAGCCACGGAGATACCGCAGGACACGAATCTTGATACGGGCGTCAACGCCCAACAAAGCCTCAATCTTCGGGGATAGTTACCTGCAATGTTGACCATTTCGAAGCCGCTCTCCGCTGGCCAGGCACAGACCTACCACCAGAAGGAGTTCACCGCGAAAGAGCAGAACTATTGGTCGCAACGCGGCGTCATCGCGGGTGAGTGGCAAGGACGACTGGCCAGTGAATTCGGACTTTCCGGGATGGTCTCTTCCGAAGACTTTGCGAGTCTCAGCCAGGGCCAGCATCCACAGACGGGCGAACAGTTGGTGCGCCAGCGATCGTCTTATGAGTATCAGGACGCTGAGGGCAAGACCATCAAAACGATGGAACACCGGGCGGGATGGGATGCCACCTTTTCCGCTCCGAAATCTGTCTCGCTCACCGCTCTTGTCGGTGGCGACGAGCGCGTCCGCGAGGCGCATCGGGAGAGCGTCCGCGTTGCCCTTGACCAGCTCGAACGTTACACACAAGCCCGCATAGGCGGCAACCATCCGCCTGAGACTACCGGCAAGTTTGTCGCCGCAAAGTTTGAGCACGATACCGCCCGCCCGGTCGATGGTTATGTTGCGCCACAACTGCACACGCACGTGGTGGTTTTCAACGTCACCGAACGCGGCAACGGCCAGCCACGGGCGATTCAGCCACACAGCCTCTTCGCCTCGCAACAGTTTGCCACGGCCGTCTATCAGTCGGAGCTGACCTACCGAGTGCGTCAACTGGGGTACGAGATTACGGCTGGGCGGAGCGGCGCTCCAGAGATTAAAGGCTATACCCAGGAATACCTCGACGCATCCAGTCCTCGAAGCCAACAGATTCGTGAGTACCTCGAACGCACAGGCCGCTCCGGCAAGGAAGCCGCCGAAATCGCAGCGCACTCTACCCGCGACCGCAAGGAGATTCATTCCCCGGCAGAGGTGATGGCCGCTCACCGGAAGCTGGCAGCCGACTTCGAACACCAAGCGGATGCTGTTGTACGCGCTGCTCGGGAGCGGTCGCAACATCACGAGAAGCCCGTCAACTTGTTGGACCGGGTTCGAGAGTCTCTAACCTTTTCTCGCGACAAGAACTTCGAACGCGAGGCGGTTGTGGATGAACGGGCACTCATCCGAGACGGGCTGCGGCGCGGGATGGGGGAGATCACCTACGCCCAGGTTCGTGCCAATCTTGACGCTCGTTTGACCTCCGGGGAATTTCAAATCGTTGAACGACCTCAGAGCGTTCCGGGACGCCAATTCACGACTGCGAAAACCATCCAAGCCGAACATGAGATTCTCCGCCGGATGCGGGAAGGTCTAAACCATTTAGAGCCAGTTCTTTCACGTCCGCAGGCCATTGCGGTCGCCGATCAATACTCGCAGCTCAACCGCGCGCAAAGGACCGTGATCGAGGATGTGCTGAGCTGTCGGGATCGGATTCAAGGAATCCAAGGCTTCGCCGGCTCAGGTAAGACAAGTGCACTCGCCGCCATCCGCACCACTGCGGAAGGGCAGGGCTACCAAGTCGAGGGTTTCGCTCCGACCTCACGCGCTGCGCGCCAGTTGAAAGAGGCGGGAATCGAAGCTAGAACTCTGCAAGCCTTCCTCACTCGAACGACAAATCCGGGAACAGAAGACCGAAAGCACCTGTACCTTGTCGATGAATCGAGCCTCGCCAGCACAAACCAGATTCGCGAATTCCTCTCGCGACTGGGCGCCTATGACCGTGTGCTTTTAGTCGGTGATATCCGCCAACATCAGGGTGTTGAAGCCGGCCGCCCCTTTGAGCAGCTACAGGAGGCCGGAATGCGCACAGCTAGACTCGATGAGATCGTTCGCCAGCAGGACCCCGCTCTGAAATCCACAGTCGAATTGCTGGCCACGGGCCAGGTGTCCGCTGCACTCGAAGCGCTCCAACAACAGGGACGCGTGAAGGAAATTCCCAACGCAGAAGACCGCGTTCGCGCAATCGCCAAGGCTTACGTTGAATCGCCCCAGAACACTCTGATCGTTTCGCCGGACAACGCCTCCCGTCGGGAGCTGAACGTCACCGTTCGCCAGGACTTGAAGCTCATTGGAACCCTTGCCCCGAAAGACCATACTTTGCGTGTCCTGGTGCAGCGGCAGGACATGACCGGAGCTGAACGCTCTTGGGCGAACCACTATGAGGTCAATGATGTAATTCGGTACGCACGTGGCAGCAAAGCAATCGGAATCGGGGCAGGGGTGTATGCGTCAGTGATTGCGATCGACCCGACAGCGAACCTGCTCACAGTTGAGAAACCGAACCATGACCTTGCAACCTACGATCCCCGTCGCCTGACCGGCGTGAGCGTCTATCAAGAAATCGACCGTGAGTTCTCCGTAGGCGAGCGTATTCAGTTCACGACACCCGACAAATCGCTCGGCGTCGCGAATCGCGACCTCGCGGTAATTGAGTCAATCGCGTCAGATGGCCGGATCTGCGCCCGCCTCGACAGCAATCGTCAAATCGGGTTCAAGCCGGCAGAGCACCGCCATTTCGATCACGGCTATGCCGTCACCAGCCACAGCGCTCAAGGCCTTACGAGCGAGCGTGTCCTTGTCCACGCCGACACCAATGTCCATCCTGATCTTCTCAACTCCCGCTTCGCCTATGTCTCCATCTCACGCGCCAGTCACCAGGCCACACTCTTCACCGACGACATGGCAAAATTGAATTCCCAGGTTGGAGCGGAAGTCTCAAAGAGCTCGGCCTTGGAAATCAGTCCGGCGTCCTCGGTCGCTCAGGTGATGGGGTTAGAGATCTGAAACTGCATAAGATGAAAAAGCTGCACACGAAGACATTGATTTCGGCTACACGCCCTGTAGCTCCGCCTGGGTTTGAGGTTCTGCCCCATCCTTCTCATCCGTCTTCCAATCAGGTGACTGTAGTACACGCGTAGTCCTCTCGATCGGTTCAAGCTGTTCGAGATTGGGACCAACCGCGGCCCCTAGTTGTTCGAACTTGCGAGCTGCTGGAAAGGCTGATCGTTCAATAGAACCCACTACGCTGTTGTAATGATCGATGGCGTTTCCCAAACTATCGCCAAGACTGGAGATGTGCCCACCCAAAGTCACAAGCCTTTTGTAGAGGACACGACCTAATTCACTAATTTCCTCAGCATTTCTAGCAAGCTTATCCTCGCGCCACCCACAGTTCACAGCTTTCAGGAGAGCGATTAAGGTCAGCGGGCTCGCCAGTAGGACGCGGCCAAGTGCAGCATCATCAAGTATCGCTGGATCGGTTTGGAGGGCCGCGCTAAGCAACGCCTCACTGGGCACAAACGCGACAACAAAGTCTGGAGAATGTGGAAATTGCGCCCAATACGTCTTTGAGGAAAGGTCGTTGACGTGCTTTCGGATTTGACTCGCATGCTGATTCATGAGTTCATGCACTACTACCGGCGAATCAGCATTAGCAGCCTTAACGAATGCGTCAAGAGAAACCTTGGCATCGACTGCAATCACACGGCCATTCGGCAGATTAACGATCAGGTCGGGTCGACTGCGATTCCCCTCTTCATCCTCGACTGTCTTCTGTTCATGAAAATCACAATGCTCTATCATTCCCGCAAATTCGACAACTCGTCGCAACTGTACTTCACCCCAGTTTCCACGGACAGTAGGCTTTTCCAACGCTTTGGAGAGGCGTCGGGTTTCGTCAGAGAGCCGATGCTGCAAATCGACCAACGAACCGATTTGTTCCTCTAGAACAACATGAGATTTCTGTCGCTCCGTATCGACGTTCCGAACCTGTTCCTCCAAATGCTGAAGTGATGTACTCGTAAACTGCAGTAAAGAGGTGATCGCATCCTTCTTCGATTCGACATCAACAGAGATCACCTTCTGCTGTTGTTCAAGTTGACTACTCGCAAGCCTCAGAAACTCTGCATTGTTTTCGCGAAGAGCTTTGACTGCAAGACTGTCGAACGTAGATCCTAGGCGAAGTTCCGCACTCTGTAAGAGCGCTAATTTTTCCTCTGTTGCACTCCTCTCAGCCTCTAGTCCTGCCGTGGCTTCTGTCAGGTCCTGAAGCAGTTTCTCTGTTCGGAGCCTGGCTTCTTTCAGGTCCGCTTTCTGCGACTCGATCTCGCTAGTGGCAACACCCAACTGCTGTTTGGTTAATTCACGATCAGTTTCCACGGCCGCCAGGCGTGAGCTCATTTCCGAGAGTGTTTTCGAATCTTTCTGTAGTTCGCCAATCCGAGCCTGGTTCATGACCGCTGTATCCTTCAAGGCATCTCGCTCAGCAGCAACTCTCGCGAGTTCGTTCGACACCGTCTTAAGCTCTTCTGCTTTATTGGTCAGTTGCGTTTCCAGTTGCGCTGCACGACTCTCAATGGACTTAAAGCCGTCCCTTTCTGATGTCACTGCGGCTAGCTTTGTCGAAACGTCCAGAAGAGCAGTCGCCTTCGCACCTGCATCAGACTGCAACGTTTGTATTTGTGAATTTGCACCCACGAGCTGTAATTCCAGGTTCCTGCTGCGTTCCATGAGAACGGCTGACCTAGACTTGACTAGTTGATTCCATACCAGGATTCCAATGCCCGCCCCCACGAGCCCTGCGATCCACAAGGTTATGAACAATGGCATAATCCACTCCCTGACTATTGGCAACACGGCATACCGCGGTACATAAAAATATCAATCAATGACTTAACGTTATGTGACTTCAATCACTCCTACTCGTGCATCACTCGACATTGCACCACTCTCCCACACAGTGTCTCTATAGACCGCGCGTAAGAATTGGGACGCCGCGCGCTGTCCCAGCATCTAGCGCAACGTGCGACAGATAACCCGCCGGAATCCCCGGAACCGCACCGGCTGCGAAATGAAGAACCAGCCCAAGCGCCAGATTGATGAGCTGCTCTAAGCCATTACTACAGCCCTCCGCCTTCTGAAAACAAACGGCTGCTTGCGTACGTAAGGAGTGCTGCAGTGAACTGGCTTGTTCGAACGCCACCTTTCCAGCAAGCAACACAGGGCCAAGAGCATGAGCGGAATCTCTGTGATGCGAAGACAAGGCAGGTTCCAAGATGTCCGGCCAACCCGCAGCATATGCACCGCCACAAACCCCGCCCAGCACCTCCACCACGGTTAATAAGGGAGGCTGCTCAATTGCAAAAGCAAGGGCTGTAGAACCTCCGGCCAGTCCCCCTGCCACTTTGTGCTCTTCACGTCCCGGCATCGTTTAATCTCTCCATCGTGCAGCCTGCGAAACCACCATCTACGCAGCCTTAGATTTCTCCTCTTTCCTCTCGGCTCGACATGGAAGACGGGCCCGATCACCTCGCGCACGCCGACTATTCAGAGTGTTACTGCAATCCGGACAATTGGCTTTAGATCTCGACTCAACCTCACAGAGGTGTCGTTCTCGAACAAAGTTCAACTGATACCGCAGTTCCACTTCAGGCTCGAATAACCCGGTGAACATGAGCATGAAGTCTGATAAAGCTTGCCCGGCCGACAACACGTTTAGTGCAATGACACTGGGTTCCGTGATTTCAGGATCGTCCATGTATCGTTGTCGACGACGCTCGGCTGGGGCGAGAGACTCTTCGCGTAACTTGCTAGGTGGAATTAGATCATTGCACTCAAGGCAACCATGTCCAGGACCCGGCATAACGGGGCGCGTGGCCGCAAAAACGTTTGTGATCGTCTTTTGCCGTGGATCCCAGGGCACTTTCGCTCCAATCTGCACGCCAGGTATGAGGTACTGTTGAACAAGAGCATTGAAAACGAGACGACTTTGAATCGAATCACTCGCTAAGAAGATGAAGTCTGCATCTCGCAAACGTGCGGCTGTCTCGGCATCCAGGATGTCACCCACAATAGCTTCGTACCGGATATTTGGATTGGCTCTCTTGGCGACCCGACTTGCTACTTTGACCTTGTGGGTTGCGAGTCTTTTCCCAATTCGCTGTAGGAGTTGACTGCGACTGGCCGTCAGCAACGAGCGCGCATCCCATTGCGTGGCACCTACAATCCTCGGCAGGTTCGTTATGTCCACACGGTCGAAATCCAAGGCGACGATGTGGCCAACTCCAAGATGAGCCAACCATTGGTTAATTAGAGAACCGCCACCCCCAAGCCCAATGATTCCGACTTTCAACCCATTTAGGATTGTCTGGCCTACATCACCAAACAACCGAGATTGCCTATCGTATCTTGAACTGGTGAAGACTTTTCCGTTCCGAGGGCCCGGGTACAGACGCCTTATTGAGTTGCCCAAAACAACTAACTCGTCAAGTCGGCATCGCCCACTCGGCGTCCAAACCTCGCCCGCTACCGCATTCTCGGCAAAAACCAGAGCACCCACCGGACCGCCGCGAGTAATATCAAGCAAGGCGGGATACCCGCGCTCGTGAGAAGCTAGATCGTCATTCGAGAACTCAACGGTATCCCTTCCTCCGTGGCAATGAACTGACAAGTAACACAGATTCTGGCTCTCACAGTATCCCGATGTTTCTGCCACGAACCTAGCAGTGAGGGCTCGGTAGCCTCGCGTGCCGGGGACGTACTCAACTCCATCTCTGGCCAGAAACGCTTCCCGGGCAAGCAATCGAGTCCCTCGCTCTGTTTCGACGATTCCGGCCGCGATGACAGCACCATGTTCATCGTGATCGCCCGGGAACAAATGGGTATAGATCACATCAAACAACCGTTGATCCATCGTTATGGAGACGGGTTTTCTCATTGTGCAGCAAACCATTCCAGCACTTTGACAGCCTTGAGCGCTGCCGTATCAGTCGCGCTGTCCCAATGGTTCGACCTCCGTGAAATCTGAAGGGCCGAACGATTTTGCCAATCCATACGACCACTGATTCCACTGCCGTGTGGCCTGGTGTCGACGCGTGTAATAGATCCGTCCACGTAGTGCGGATACACGTCAGCTCGCGGGTACTGAAAGGGAATCAAGAATCCCAGCCAAGTAGTAGCCGGAGCATATTTCTCGCCAATTCGGACGTCTCGCACTATTACGAATGCGCCACCCTGAGCTTCCTCAATCACTTCGACCACATGACCGTGAAAAACCTTCCTGATTTCTTCGACACCCTGGGCTACCTCCGGAGTCACAGTCATTCCTCCGAGGTGTCGTCGGGTGCTGTCGCCCGGAAGACCAGTTTGTTGTGGAGGTGTACGATTTCATCGTCACCAATTGGTTTCAGCGAGCCGTCATGCTTGACCTCAAACAAGTTGAAATCTTGCTGGATCGGGACACCCTGGCGAATTGCGGCCTCTTTGATCGATGCCCCTGTGGCCTCGTGGTGTGCAAAAGTGACTGGACGGTTGTTTACCGTAACAGTCACAGTCGTCTGTTTGACATCCTCTACGGTTTGCATTTTTCGTCATCCTCCGAAGCCGCAATCCTGATGGCTGATGTCGCGACTTCTATACATTAAGATGCCGTATGTATACCGTAAGTTACTGATGATTGTCAATATTTCTTGACGTCTCCGATCGTAGGGTGTAACCTTTTTGTATAGAAATACTTACGGAGGAAAAATTCTGTGGACCGTTACGACAAGAAGCCCGCCCATCCCACTGGCACTCCCGGTGGCCCGGCAGCCAAGTCGTCAGATCACGGTTTAGCCGGTCACTCGGAAGAATCCGGTTTATCTGAACGTGAACCCAACATCAAGGAGGTCATCGGGCGGAATCTGAAACAGGCCCGAGAAGCTGCGGAACTGTCCCAAGAGGACTTTGCAGAACGTCTCGGTGTTTCAAGAGCAACCCTTAGCGGATTTGAAAACGGAAAAGTCGCTATCGATAGTGCAAAACTTCTGAGAGCCGCCCAAATACTGGGAATGTCGATAGCCGACTTCTTCAAAGAAGAAAACCAGCAGCTTGCGTTGCTTTATCGCGCAGCTGAAGAGATAGTTCCCGACCACTCAGTTCGTTTTCGCTTTCGTCACAAATGTGAAGCCTACAGAGACCTTGAAGAAATAGTCGGAGTGGCGGATAGCATTCTCCCTCCACCCGAGTACAAATATCTGCCTTTGTTCCACTCGAAACCCTATCAGTTTGCCGTGCAGGTAGCGCAATCAGAAAGGGAACGCCTTGGAATTGGACAACTAGATCCAATACCAAACGTCTTCAGATTGCTCGACGAGAACGGAGTACGCATTTTCTTGGATAACATCCCGCAAGATCGCGTCTTTGGGCTCTCCGGCTTCTCGAACCTTTACGGACCCTGTATTTTGGTCAACCTCAACAAGCACACTCTTGAGAGGAATATTTTCACCTTGGTACACGAGTATGCGCACCTGTTGATGCACCGAGACTATTACGTAAACCCATCACCGCCTGAAAAGAAAGATCGAGAAATGGAGGAAGTAGCGAACTGCTTTGCCGCGAACTTCCTCGTGCCCGAGGCCGGACTTCGAGCGGCGCTGAATAAAACTGCAGGCCAGAAATCCGTCGAGCTGCAAGACCTTGTTTTCCTGAAGCATCACTTCAAGGTAAGTTTTCAGGTTATGGTCCGACGTTTACGGGACTGCGGATTTATGGCGTCCAAGGATCACGACGATCTCTTCGCGAGAGTGAAGACTTCCGTCGGCGACGACACCAAGGAATTTGCACCTCTTGACGTCGACCTTATCGGCTCCTGGCGCCAGGTTTCTCGGTTCAATTACTTGGCACGTAAAGCTGCTCTCGGCGAGATGGTATCCGTCGGAAAACTAGCCGATCTGCTCGGTCAGAATCTCATCCAGACCAGAAACGAAATCCAGAGCTGGCGAAAGGAGATGGCTAGTGCGCCCGCTTGAGGAAGGACCCCTATCCTTCGACTCAAATGTGATCCTCGATTTTCATCTGACCGGCAACTACGTTCTGTTGGAAAGACTAGCTGCCGGTCGGATGCTTATTTCAGACTTCGTACAGGACGAACTTTCGCGCTCAGAACTCACTCCTCTTCCATCCGGCTGCGAAGTTGTAGCACTCACAGCGGAGGAAGAACTGGATTTCCTACGCGAGCTCGCGCGGACCTACCGGAATCTAGGACCTGGAGAATTGGGTGCAATAGCCGTTTCCAAGTTCCGCGCTGCAATTTTCGTGAGCAATGATGGGAACGCCAGAACGGCCGCTAGAAACCTGGGGATCGAATTGACTGGCGGCCTCGGCCTCTTACAACTCGCCGTTACAGCTGGCTATATTGACGGAGCCGGAGCGATTCGCATTATGGAAGAGATGATCCTTCAGGGTTCCTGGTTTTCAGACAAATTGATTTCGATGTTTCGACAGTCTGTTCTCAAGAATTAGTCACGCTTGCTCCGCGAACGTCCCTGCCCTCTCAGTTGTTGCAACAGAATCTGAAAGTATTCGACAAAATATGTTCGCTAGCTGCATTCGGCTTACACTACCACAGGCGACGCGAGCTAGCGCCGGACTGGCTACCACGATCGCAAGACTCTTTGCACGAGAAAGCGCTACGTTTGTTCGGTTTCGACTAAAGAGGAATTTCATTCCGCGCGGACAATCTTCGCTTGAACTCGCACACATAGAGTAGATAACGACAGGAGCCTCTTGCCCCTGAAACTTATCGACTGTCCCTATTTGTAACCGCGGTAAGCGGTGCTTCAGCTTTCGAACCTGCATGTTGTAAGGTGCAACGATCAGCAGATCCTGAGGCAACAATTTTCTGCTACGGGTGCCCTCTTGATAATTCACTGTCCCAAGCAATTCCCGCACGAGCTCGCTCACCTTCTCAACTTCCTCGTCACTGCCCTGACTATTCCCTTCGTGTGGAACAGGAACAAACAGCAGGCCGGCAGGTACTTGAATCGTTTGGGCAACACCGGGTACGAGAACGCGAAGCTCGGTGTCGGGAAATGCTCGCAAGCGATCCTCGTAACAAATCCCCGACACAAAAGAGCAAATCTTCGGATGCATGCGACGTGTGACCGCCAAAAAGATACCACTATCATCCGGGACCGTGTCCCGACCTTGAAGCAGATATTCCATACAGGACTGACCGGCTTCTCCCGGATGAACACCTTGAATTGGTTGATTCAGCTGCATTTGGTCGCCGACCAGCACCAGGTTTCGCGTGCTTCGTGCCATCCCCACTAGATTCGCGACTGAAACCTGGCCCGCTTCATCAACGAAGAGATGAGTAAGCTGATTCTCCAATTCTGGAGCGCTAAAACACCAAGCAGTGCCAGCGACAAGATTAAGAGCACCGATGGATGGAATATCCTTTGGTGACTCGACATAATGCAATCCGACGCCAAGTTTGCAGTTTGGATCCGGGTCGCGCCACACATGAACTCCGGAAATGCGGAGTCCCGTTTTGGAAGCTACCGCGGATACTTCCTTAAGAAGGTTGTCGATTGCTTTGTGGCTGTTCGCTGCTACACCAATCCGGTGCCCAGTACCGATGAGAACAGCGATAGCGCGGGCCGCATTAAATGTTTTTCCCGTCCCTGGCGGGCCCTGAACGACCAAAAGGCTATCTTCCAGTTTGGAGACAGCACTGATGGTTCCATCAGTAAGGTCGCCACCAGTGGGGACAATAGGACCGCCCCGATGGTCCTGAATTCTGGGTAAGCAACGCCTAAGGAAGGTTGAGGTCGGCTCTGGAAGTTCGCCCGTCTTTTGCCAAGACAGCACCGTTCGAAGAATCGACTGCGTGATGACCTCAGCCGGAACGTAGTCGTAAGGAATCAGAGTGATACGGGATGGAGGTGCGGGTCTCTTTCGCCCTAACTTGATCGTGAGTACTCCGTCGTCACGATCGAATTGCTCGATTACCGTTTTACAGTCTAAATCTTGTGCGAGTATGCACTTACTCCCACAATCCAATTTCGTATCCTGATCGGGATCAAATCGGTACTCGTAGAGAATCGATCGATCAACCGGTGTTGCGGGCGTTTCGGTACGCTCCAAACCTGACAGGCAGTCCAAGTCTTCGGACAGCTGTTCGTCAGTCATTTCGTGACGTGCGAACATAGCCCACCACATGGGCTTATCTTCCCGTCGATGAAACATCAGAAGGTTGGCCAGCAATTCTTGGATCCGCCAGCGTTCAGGATCGGCCTCACGCTCCGCTCCCGAAGGAATGCCCCTAATGAGCTCATCCGCAACCCGCTCCGCTTCGGTAAGGTCGCGCATCTTTTCCTTCTCCTCGGCTTGGTCACCTGGAGCAAGGTACGGTCTGTTGTGTTCCGCTTGAAGTTTTCTCAACCAGTCGGCCAGCTGGGCCGTCGACTCGCAGTCATCACGGTTGTAATCTCGTATTCCTTGCAGTTTTCGAGACGTGCCGACATCTTCTCCGTCCTTTTCTCGCAGCCAGCCGTCATACGCCACTATTGAATCACCGGCGCTTGCGACATTTCCTCCACGGCTTCCCGCTCTGTACAAGTGTTCTACGTTCTTCAGGGAATAGCTCGGTTCTCCGACGATCAACGACTGGCGCACAACGGTGTACAAGTCGACGAACACCTGATTCCGAAGCAGATCGTCGACCTCCTGCTCACAGACCCCCGGATAGCGCCGAAGTAAGCGTCGAACCGCCGTCTCCTCATACGCAGCATAGTGATAGATATGCATGCCACGGGCAGAACGCCATCGTGCATGGACCCATCGGATAAAATTCGCGAAAGCGGCCTGTTCCTGCTCCCGATCGTGAGCCCACCACTCCCGGTACGATTGGGTTCCGTTCTCTTCGAAGGATGCGCCGAACAGATACTCCAAACCACCTTCAACCAGGGGGTATCCTTCAAGATCGAAAAACACATCTCCACCGTGTCGCGGTGGCAGCAGTGCCAAGCCTCGTCTCGGTTCATGAGGATCGGGCGGTATCAATTCGTAAAGAGGCGCATCCTTTCCTGTTGACGCAATTTGCAGCCTGGCCTGAGTCCGTAGTCGGTCGAATGTTTGGGGCAGCATCTGAGACACACGGCTGCACCTCGCGTCAGCGAGACCGTGCATCGTCGAGATCGCACCATTCTGAAGGCGCGCAATCTGAAGGCGCGTTATGTTTGCAACACGGCAGAGGTGATCCTTTTCCTCAAGCAGTTTCGTCGCGAATGTAGTCCACCGCCCGAAGTCCTCTTTTCCTCGAATCGGGGGAGGGCTTTTTTCCTCCCACGAAGCTTGGCTTTCGAGGAATCTCGCTTTCACTTGTTTGTAATAAAAGTAAAAATCGTCTGTCCTAAATCTCTGAAGGTCTTTACTTGCCGTACCTAGAATAACGGCAACGTGTTCTGGCCTCCGTCCTTGTACCGCTTCCAACATCTCCGCGTAGCAACACAACTGAATCAGAAAGTATGGCTTCGCCTCTCGTGAAAGTTTCGTGTCGTGAACCTCGTAATGCCAATCTCCCAAATGGGACCGGCCATCTACGCGAACCAGAAAATCTGGGTATCCGATGAAGTCTCCAACTTCGAAGTAAGGCTGGTAAATCACTTCGTCACCACGCCGGATAGCCTGCAAGGTCAAATCCACTGACGTGTCGGCGCTGGACAGATCCGTTACGGCGACTCCCCCATTCTTCAATGATGAGAGGTATTCGTCTTCGTGTTCCTCTCCCTGCGCGAAGATGGTCTCCACGATACTGTCGAGAGCATCGGGTGTTACTTTTTCAGGATTTTCAAGATAGTACCGATCCATCCACGACACGAAGTCGCATTCGAAGAATGCGATGAGGTCGGATGGCGAGAAAAGAAGCCGTCCCTCCTGCCTGTGCATTAGCAGAATCCTGAACTTTCTGGGGGAAAGCTGATTGTCGCCCGAATCTGCCCAAAGCGCAATGACCAGATTGATGGGAACACATCAAGCGCCAGCGCCTCCTCTAGTGATCCAAAGATCAGCTGTCGAGCGAAACCCGCCCACCGTATAATCCCGATGACAATGCCAACACTTGATTGGATCGGCAAAAAGGCGGTAGTCAACCACCACCGCGATGTGCCCTATCGGCTCCTGAAATGCGACGCAAAGCTCTCGATCGGCGATCCGGGAAGCGGGAACCTCCTCGTACAGGGTGATAACCTCGCAGCCCTAAAGGCGCTCCTGCCCTACTATGGGGGCCAGGTAAAGTGCATCTACATCGATCCCCCTTACAATACCGGCAATGAGGGCTGGATCTACAACGATGCTGTCAACAGCCCTGAGATCCGAGCCTGGCTAGGACGCGTTGTAGGCAAGGAAGCCGAAGATCTCTCCCGACATGACAAATGGCTTTGCATGATGTATCCGAGACTTGCACTCCTGCACGATATGTTGCGCGAAGACGGTCTCATCTTTGTTAGCGTTGACGAAAACGAAAACCGCCATCTAGAACTCCTCATGGACGAAATATTTGGCCCCACCAATCACCTCGAAACAATCATTTGGAAAAAGAGCTACGGAGGTGGAGCAAAATCGAAGCACATCGTTAACCTTCACGAATACATTAGCTGTTACGCAAAATCGATTGCCAAAATCCCCTTTCTCGAAGGCCCTCCAAACGAAAAAACGTTGAAGTACTACAAATTCAAAGACACCAAGTTTGCCCAGCGGGGACCGTACCGGTTGCAGCCCCTTGCAACGAACAGCATGGATCCGCGACCTAACCTGCGGTACGGGATTCCCTTTGAAGGCGAGGAAATCTGGCCAGACAAGCAGTGGCAATGGTCTAGAGAAAGAGCAATGGAGGCGCTTGCAAACGACGAACTCGTGATAAAGAAGAAGAAAAACAAGTGGACCGTCTCATATAAGCAGTACCTGAAAGATGCGGAGGGAGATGAGCGATCCAGCAAGCCATACTCCATTATCGAAGGCATCTACACTCAGCAGGGAACGAATGAGATCGAAGATATGTTCGGAGATGGCAAAGCTTTTTCTTTCCCCAAGCCGCGCCACCTAGTGGAATACTTGCTTGGCTTCGCCACAGGCAAAGATGATCTTGTGCTCGACTCGTTTGCTGGAAGTGGCGTTACCGGCCATGCAGTCCTTTCTTTGAACAAATCAGACGATGGTCAACGACGGTTCATTTGCGTCGAGATGGATGAAGCTATCTGCTCCACAAAAACTTTCGAGCGCCTCCGTATGGCGGTTGCTGGCTTCACCGCAAAAAGGTCTGAGACTCAGGTTGAAGGCCTGGGTGGTGGTTTCCGTTATTGTCGCCTAGGCGAGGCACTCTTTGATGCCGACGGGCGCGTTGCCAACGAAGTCTCCTTTGGTGAGCTCGCTCAGCACATCTTTTTCACCGAGACTGGCGAGCCCCTCCCCAAACGACAGAACGGGAAACTGTCTCCGCTAATCGGGTCATTCAAAGGAACGTCTTACTACCTACTTTTTAATGGAATACTGGGCGACAAGCGTCCCGAAGGAGGAAACGTACTTACTGGCTCCATTCTGCAGCAACTTCATAACGACGCTGGTCCGAAAGTTGTTTTTGGCGAAGGTTGCCGAATCGGCCATGCTCGACTACGACGCGAACAGATAGTCTTCAAGCAAATTCCTTACGAAATCAAGGTCTATTGATGCCTTTCACTCTTAAGCAATACCAAGAACGCTGCCTCGACCGACTACGCAAGTATTTCCGTTCTGCCCGCGCCGGAGACGCCGCATCTGCGTTTTATGAGTTCACTCAGCGCCCGTACTTCCCAATCCAACAGTTTCCTGGAATGCCCTACGTTTGCGTCCGCGTCCCGACTGGAGGCGGGAAAACACTCATTGCGTCATATGCAGTCGGAATTACAGCTCAGGAATGGCTCCAGAGCGAACGTGGTGTCGTACTGTGGCTGGCGCCCACAAACGTGATCGTCCAACAAACTCTTACAGCCTTGAGGAACCGGCAACATCCCTACCGGCAGGCTTTGGATGCCGCCTTTGAAGGACGAGTCTCCGTTCTGAGTCTCACAGAGGCTCTATACCTTCAGCGAGGCCTGCTGGAATCGGACACTGTAGTCATCGTTTCGACGTTAGCTGCTCTCCGCGTCGAAGATACAGAAGGAAGAAAAATTTACGAAAGCTCGGGTTATCTTCAGCACCACTTTACCGGCGTAGACGATGACCAGCTAAAGCTCCTGGAAACCGATGCCGAGGGAAATTTCCCTAAGAGTTTGGCCAATGTATTAAGACTGCGCGCCCCCATCATTATCGTCGACGAAGCGCACAACGCTCGCACTCACCTGTCTTTCGAGACACTTGCAAGATTCAGACCAGCTTGCATTGTCGAGTTCACGGCAACGCCCGATCAAGAGGACAATCCTAGCAACGTCGTCTACCACGTTTCCGCTGCGGAACTAAAAGCAGAAGCGATGATCAAGCTGCCCATCCGGTTATTGACGCTTACGGATTGGAGACAGGCAATGGCAGCTGCAGTTGCGAAACAGGGTCAGCTAGAGAAAATTGCCAAAGAAGAATTGACTTCAACCGGCGAGTACATCCGGCCGATTGTGCTTTTCCAGGCCCAGCACCGAAGTGCGACGGAACAACGGGTTACGGTCGACATCCTAAAGCAGGTATTGCTGAACGACTTTAAAATCCGAGAACCTGAAATTGCGGTTGCAACGGGGGAAGTTCGAGACCTCGAAAACGTTGACATTTCCAAGCCCGACTGCCCAATCAGATTCATAATCACCGTCCAGGCCCTTAGAGAAGGTTGGGATTGCCCCTTTGCCTACATTCTCTGCAGCGTGGCCAATCTCACGCACAACACGGCTGTAGAGCAATTGTTGGGCCGAATCTTGCGCCTGCCCCGAGTGGAGTTTAAGACCAAACAAGACCTAAACGAAGCATACGCATTTGCGACATCCCAAGGATTCGCCGACGCAGCTCAGGCATTAACAGACGCGTTAGTTGAGAGTGGCTTCCAAGCATTTGAGGCAAGACAGTTCGTAACCGCCGCCGAAACAGGAACCTTTGACTTCACGCTGAATCTGCCGCCAGAGCCGATAACCGAGAATCTAACGGAACCACCAAGACTTGAAGAGCTTCCCGAGCAGTTCAAATTAACCGTTAAATATGAACCTGTATCCAAGCAGTTGATCTATTCTGGACCACCGCTCACTGGCGAAGATGCCCTTGCTCTGCTCCGTTGCGTTTCCGCCTCACAGGACCAGAAAGCCGTGCAGAAGATTGCATTGCGAAGCAGAGGTGAGGCTCCTTTCCCTGCAGCGTTGGGCGAGCGATTTGAAATTCCCTGGCTAGCTGTAAGGGAGAACGGGCAACTGGAGATCTTCCAGGACCAGTTTCTTGACTCCACGTGGAAGCTCGCCGCGTGCACAGCGAGCTTAACCGAAACGGAATTTCCTCGCGTGCTTTTAACGAGAGAAGCTGTCGTAGACGTTAACGATCAGGGCCAGATCGGATATCGGTTTGTGCAAGAGCTTCATCATCAGCTTGAACTCCTGCACGTGCGAGGCCCACAGACACCGTCAGAACTCGCCGCGTGGCTTGACCGTGGGATTGCCCACCCTGATATCACGCATTCGGATGCTGGACTCTTCCTTCTAAACTTAATCAACGACCTCATCGAGAAGCGGGGCATACCTCTCGAAGAGCTCGTGGAAAACCGATATCGCCTCCGAGAAGCTGCCGCCGCGAAAATAGCAGACCACCGCAGAGTCGAAAACGGACGACGTTTTCAGGAATTCCTCTTCTCGACGAGCTCTTCTCTTGAAGTGAATCCAAACTTGTGTTTTGAATATCCTCCAAAACAATACGCGGCCAACCGCCTCTATGAGGGGCCGGTACGGTTTAATAAGCACTATTACAAGACCCCCGGGCACATGAACCCAGAAGAGGCGCAGTGCGCCTCCCTGATCGACTCACTAGACAAAGTGCGATTTTGGGTCCGCAATCTGGAACGAACCCCGTTTTCGTTCTGGCTCCCTACGTCAACCGACAACTTCTATCCTGACTTCGTGGCGAAACTTCACGACGGCCGCCTCTTTGTGGTGGAGTACAAGGGCGAGATGATCGCAACCACGGAGGACACAAAAGAAAAAACTGACGTCGGAACCGTATGGGAAAACCTCAGCCAAGGACGCTGCCTATTCCGTCTCGTGCGCAAAGGCGATATGGAAGGAGCTCTCCATGCCGCAGTGCTCAATTTGACACCCGCACGAGCCTAGCGACCGAAGAAACGTCAATCACCCAGTTTCTTGTCGTACTCCAGGCGTTTCCGTGAATCCGACAACGTCTCGTAGGCGATGTTGATAAGCTTCATTCGCTCCTCGGCTGTGGCTCGCTCGGCGGGACTCGACCGGTCGGGGTGATAAAGTGTGGCCAGAGCTTTGTAGGCCTTCATTATTACGTTTGGATGGGCGTTTCTCGTTACCTGAAGAATGTCGTAATAGTTCTCAGCATTGTTTTGGCGGACCTTTTCATCGGTCCGTTTTCCGCGTCTGGAATCCTGATGATCGCGCTCGGGGAAGAACTGCCACCGGAACTCTTCGTCGACTTCGGCAAGCCCCCTAGTCTTCAATCGATACAAGATCTGATTCACGTCAGATTTTGTTACATCCATGTACAGGGTGCGCTGCAAGGACGCTGCGATCTCACGCGCTTTAGCAGGCTTAGTTGCTGCTCTCAGAAAAGCTACTACGTCTGTTTCAGTCACCATGCTGTATCACCGATAAGCGAGGTGAAATTGTGCCGCCTTCATGTGGGTATAGTCGCTGCCAAGATTTAATCGGGTTTGCGTGTAACACTCGGGGTAAGGCAGATTAGAAAGTTTTGGCACAAGGTTTCTAGCAGTTTCAATCCGGCATCGAATTAGCTTCTGAATGTGCTGCGGCTTGTTGGTTGTGCACTTGAGCACAAAAACGAACTCCAACAACTCCGTATAGTCGAACCGCTTCTGCTCGAAGTCATCGGGAGACTGTGACAGGAGGACCACAGCTAGTCCTTTAGACCTCATTTCCCGTATCAGCTTCTCCAAGAAGATATTGTTCCTTGGCAAATAGTTGTGAGCTTCATCGATTACAAGAAGCGTCCGCAGTTGCCGAGAGTTTGTCCGACTGTCCACGGGTGCGTCTGGGAGTGCTTTGAGCTCCCGATATAACTTTTCGATCACGCAGAAAGCTACCAGTTCTCGAAGCGCGGGCAACGCGTGAAGATCGATGATCAGAGTTTCGTCGATGAGATTTTCAATTAAGTTGCCGCATTCCTGCAGACTAGGAAACAAATGGAATGCAGTCAGCTTCCGCAGTACTTCGGTCAAAGTGTCCTCTGATTTTCCTTCTTCTTCGTAAAGCCGCTGGAGCTGCGTCTGAACGGTCTCAAAGTCAGGGAATGGGAGATCTTCGTTTGCTCTGACTTCGTAGGCTGCCTCAATGGCTCTCGACAGTAGGCCCTTTTGGACAGCACCAAGCGTCTGGTAGCTGTGTATCGACTCAACCTTCTCCTCAGCGGCAAATCTCACCGACGCTTGATCATAAGATGGCAAAACGAAAGGATTCACCGGAAGTGGTTTATCAGGGAGCCTAAGAACGCGTGCACCTGTCTTCTGAACAAATCTCGCATCCCCCGCAACATCCCCCTTCGCATAATCCAGGAAAACAAAATTCACGCCTTCGTACTGACCCCGGACGTCAGCAAGCAGTTTCTTGATGAACTGGGTCTTGCCGCTGCCCGGAATACCAATGATCGCCATGTGAGGATTGGTGGCCTGATTGATGGAACACACGACTGGTTGACCGGTCCCGATCTCCTCACCCACAAGCAAGTTGATCGGTTTTATTGACGAGACTTTTTCGGTTTCCCGCTCTTGTGGAACGACCGGCAGTCTTTCCAATAGACGCGACCAAAACACATCGACTGAGTCTGCTTCCCCAATTTCCTTCGCGAGAAGTTGTACTCCCCTGTCCACGTGTCCCTTGAGATACTCTCCAACAAACTCCTCCTCGGAAAGCTTCCTGCCAGCCACCTGTGCCGTTAACGCCTTCATGACCTCATCAAACTCTCCCGTCACGGAGTAACGGTTAAACTCTTTTCCCGTGATGTCCGGAGAAGACAGGTCTAGGGACTGCTTTGTCTGGAGAGATCGGCTCCATGCCAGCCTGCAAAGCAAGCTGTATGGAAGATTTGTCTTCTTCTGAAGAACTCGAAGCGCGTCTTCAGCTTGTTGGGAACTTCGGAATTTACTTGTTGAAGTACTCACGATTCGCTACCTACCAAAAATATCCGGCCCTAATCTTCGTTCTAGATTCACGGGCGTCATAGTCAAGTAAATAAGCCTCGTTCACATGGGCAGCCAGAAGCTGATAATACTCGCGGTCAAGCTCCGTATCCGTCGAAAGGATGATCACTTGTTTGCTCGCTTCCGGATAATATCTCTCGACAATCGCTTTCCGATGGTCACTGTCGAGGCGGCTCAACGGCGTATCAATCACTATGGGCAACTCGCGACCCGACGTCTTGGCCAGCCCCCACAATAGACAAATCGCATAGATCTCTTTTTCGCCGGCCGAAAGGTCCGCCTTCCTTAGCACTTCACCATGGGAATCACTAAGAGTGACATTGAAATTCCGCGAGTCGATGCTGAGCTTCGCCACCAAATCATCCTTTCGCACCAGACTCCGCAGCATTGATTCCACATTCTTTTCAAGAGTCGAGACTCTCTGGCGCGTCGCGTTCCTAAGATAATCCTGCAAAACAAGTCTTATCTTCTTGCATAGATCGACCTGCTTCTTTGCGGCCTCGGCCAGCTGCACCATCTCCTCGGTAGCAGCCAAGCGCCGTTCACTATCCTTTATCTCCTGTTTGTACCTTTCGCACTTGTCCTCAAGGTCGCTCCGCTTCTCCTTTAGTCTTCCCAAGGTCTGGTTAATGTTTGAAATTTGCCGAAATAGATCTTGATCGACATCTTCCCCGGCAGGAAGACGATTCAATTCCAGTTCTAGATTCCGGTGCCGGCTGACGAGTCGCTCCCGTCGGTCTATAAGGTCACGGATATTAATCGACAATTCTCCCCGGCTTTTTCGCAAGACCTGTCGAATCGAACCCTCTACACCCTGGGGCAATTCATGTATCAATGTTTCGGCTACATCGGCTGGCGGTGGTTCAAAGAGGCTCAACCAGCATGCCCTAAGTTGTTGCTCAAGAAAGCTCCGTTGAGAGGCCGTAAAGGGCGGAGTTGGACTCGGAGCTTGTTCAGACAGCAGAAGTTGTATCAGCTTTTGAAGTTGAGGATATGTTGCGTCCTTTGCCGCATGCCAATTTACGGTCTTGCGCTCACGATCAAGAGTTCGCTCAAGCTCTAGGCCCAAGTCCGCAATCATCGAAAAAGGCAGTAAGTTTGCACACATTTCTTGGAACTGCTCAGACACGCCCTTGAGCTGTTCCTCTACCGCAGTTTTTTCCTGAAGTAGGCGTGGACGATCCTGTACGCGGGTTCCATAGTCCTTTGAGATCTTGGCCTCAAGCTCAGACTTTTGCTGATCGAATGATGCGATCTCTCCTAGCACATCTTCCAACTCGGTTTCGGCCAGACTCAGATTCTGTCTGGCCTCCTCGCGCTCCGCCTCGATTCGCATATAGTCAGCCTGTGTAGCCTGAGCCGCCTCGGTACGGAGCTTTTGCCTTGCATATGTTTCCAGATCTGACTCTAGATGCTTAAACGTATCCAGCCCCAGTAGTGACTCGATGCCCTCCACGATTGTGTGATCCGAAGAGTCTTCTGTCGCGATCTCCTGAATGCGTTCGCCATCGAAGATGAAGAACTGTGCCACACCGGGTGGGATTAACAATCTCAAAAAGTCTGGCCAGTAGTCCCGCTCCAATCCCAATTCACGCCCATTTTCAGCGATATGAAATGTTTCATCATCTCCCGTGCTTGACCACGAGCGACGAATCGTGAATATATTTCTCTTTCCCTTCACCTCTTCAACGAATTCCATTTCTACGTGAGAACTGCAGTAAGGCGAATTCCTGATCGCATTCTTGTTCACTCGACTTTGAAGAAAAGCCTTGTACTCACGCCCCTGACGCTTTTCTACTCCCTGACCGCCGTACAAGCAAAGCCGAATTGCCTCTAGGATCGATGTCTTGCCAGCCCCGTTTTTTCCGCCGATGATTGTTACATTCCTGCCGTCCTGTGAATCTGTCAATCGAAGCTCACACCTTCCCTCAAACACGGAATAGTTGTGAAGCACTAGCCTTGTAAGCAGCACCGTTAAACGCTCCTAGCCTTCGGTCTTGACCGCCCGTTCCAGGATTTCGCCAATTCGTTCGTAGAGACCGTGTCTGCGTCCCATACCGTCTAAATCACCCTCTGTCTGCAAAAGTTCAAGCACTACTTCGTGAGGTACTCGATGATTGTTGCAGAGTTCCTTTAAAAGCGCGGAGTCTTCTTGGCTCAGCAAGAACATGATGTCACCGACGATTCTCGAAACAAGACGCGGGGAGGGATGTCCAGCACGACCGGACAAACAACACAATTTATCACACCGGGGTCAACAATAGACAAGGTTACACACCCGTCATGATCTTTTGCGCGCTCTCAGGCATCCGCCCCTCCGGATCTCGGGCACACGCGCCGCTGTTGCGCCCATTGAAGTAACACTAATGGTGCGAATTTTGCCCAAAATATGCTGACAATTCGAGCGAGGATGCCCTAACCAGCTCGGCGGTTATTCCCTCGTTACGCTTCAGAAGTTCCAGGAGGTCCTCTTGATTCGGATGCCCAAGTACAAGGCGATATAAGAGTACTTGCTCTTGCAGCCACCTGTAACGCGCGTTCTGCTCGCTGGTCGGGACTGTCAGCATCACATTCTCTGTTTCAGAACCGTTCAGGACCCACCACGGTTTCAAGCCCGATTGATCCCCCAATGTTGTTTCGGCCTGAGACGCCAATTCGCTCCACGGACTAACCGGGATCGGCTCACTTCCAAGTACGTCTTTGCCGAGGGCAACTGCGATTCCTTGTCGAACGCCCAATCCGGCATAGCGTTGAATCCGCCCTTGGCGCTGTTCGTGCGAAACTGGGTCCGAAGCCAGATCCCAGTGGATAAGGGTTTTACACCAGCAATGGAAGTCTAGGCCTTCTTGACCTATTGAGGTTGTCGCAAGCACGTGTGGCCAAAAAGGGGAGTTGAATGCTTTGCGCAACTCATCCGGGCGCAGAGGCTTCCCGACATCTTCACCAGGCATTTGGAGGGTGATTTTGGTTTCGGTGAAGGGCATTGCTGCATGCGAGCGGATCGTAAACCGGTCCTCGACCGCATTACTTTTTAGTGAGTGGAAGAAGAAAATACTACTCCTTAACTGGAGGACGTCACTGACCCCATCAGCGAGAGATGCTCCGCTCAGGTCATAGAGCCTACTCCCTAACCAGAAATGCTCATCAAGGACGGACTCAAGATTTCCTTCAACGATCGCCGTCTGGATCGCATCAGTGTAGTGCCCTTCACCACCACCGAGAGCCATACTGAACCAAGGTTGATCGAGGTAATTTCGCAGACCCAACCACGACGCTTTGAGCGTGTTGAGGAAACCCATATCTGATACTGCACCGGACCAATGTCGTTTCAAAGCTCTGCCCAGCACGACACCTGGGGCCGACAGTGCAAACTGGGCGAGCCGATCCAGTTCGATACAGCTGATCTCGCTTAATTCAGAACTCGTTTCCTGATCCCATCTCTCGATCAGGCCGAGCAGAACATTCTGTTCACCTTCTTCTGCAATGGAATACCGCCGCGCTAGTTCTTTCCACCCTGCATATACATATCCCCATGTGTTTGACCGTGATTCCAGGGCTGCTAGCAGACGCCAAATTGGTCTCCTAGTTTCGCCGGCAACACGAATACCGTGCTCCCTTAATGAAGTACGAATCTGCCTTGCCAGTTCTTTGTGAATCTCTCGCTGCGTCGAATTGACTGCTGCTAAAGGCTCGGTTGCGGTGATGAGCCAGGGAGATGGATGAAACAGGCCGACAAGAGCTTCCCGTTTCGGCCTAGCTTGGAGGAGGCTTCGCTTGGTTGTGGATTCATAGTCGATGTGCCGATTTCGCATGAAGCGACATTCCAACCCAAAGCTCAGCAACGCCGCAATTGATTGCGGTACCGCGCGAAATCGGCTGAACACGAGTAATTTGCCGAAAGCGGGAGTATCTTTCCATCTACCACCGAGTTGCCACCACGGAAGAGACGGGGCAATCCAGGGCAGCACGAGCTTTTCTGGCGGGATGATTTGATCGAGCGCCCGTAAACGCGGATGGGGCCACTCTGCCGGGCGACTAAACTTGTCGCGGTCAACCTTCGCGATGGCCGGGCTTTCTGCAATCTCGCTTGGCTGGCGTCGCTTCCAGGCAAGATAGCTTGGGCCCATCGTTTGCGCCGGCAAAGGAATCGAGGACCAAAACGGCACTGCCCAGGCTTTATCGCCATCGCGAAAAGCCTTAGCCAGTTCTTTGAAAACACGAAGATCCTTCACGTGCAGATCCGAGTTACGAGGCGGGGATCGATGCGATCCTCCACCACCCGGAATCGCGATTCGTTCGGTCCGCGACATCACAGGACGTAGCAGGTCCTCAATTTTCGCTTTGGCGCCTTTGAATTCAACTGAATCCAATCGCCCCAATCTCAATTCATTTTCCATTCTGCGAAACTCAACTTCACATTGCCGTTTCTTTTGCGTTGCCTCGCTGCTCGGCCCGTAGAGGAACTTAACCAAGTTCAGGAACTCTCTGCGATGGGCTCCGCCTTCGGTGTCCTCCCATCGTCGCGCGTAAGGCTTGTACGGCGTGGCTGAAAGGAGAAGCAGAGCTGGGGGTTGTTCCATCTCCTCCCCGCGCAGTAAACGTGCGACGCGCGATTGGGGCTTTTGTGACACCATCGGTTCCGAAGAATCCGGCGGTTCGTATTCCTCAATCAGGTCTCTAAAGCGTTGAAATTCGTCGAAAATGACGAGATCAGGGCGGATCTTGTTTAGGTTCGCCGCAGCGAGCGCACTTCGCAGCCGCCCAATTAGATCTAAAGGGTCTTTCTTCAAGCTTGCTATTGCCGGTTCGAGCCACTGACCATCGCCCAAGCCAAGCTCCTCACGCAGTGCTGTATAGAATTCTCTTCGAAGCGCGGCGTTGTCGCGAACGATACGTTTATAGAAGCGGACGAGTTTGCGCCATATCTCGTCGGTTTCAACCGGTACCGAAGGCTTCGACCTAAAAACCTCCTGACGAAAGATTCTGAGTATGTGCGGAAAACGATATTTAATTAAGGCAAAGGCGAGCGCACGTTCATTCTGCTGCCCCCGACGGCTTCTACGCGCGCGGATGGGAATCGACGTATCGGGCGTTAGAGAATAAAGATGAAGGAGTGGGTGACTTGGCGGGTCTTTTGTTCCAACAAGGGTCAGGCGATCAACTGGGCAGAATGCCTCGTCCCGCCTGGCCGATGGCAGCACCTTTAGCAGCTTGTCTCGGTTCTGCGCGGCAATCGCAAGATTACTGCATACATAGAAGACGATTAATGCTCCACTTCCATCTGTTTCCTTGTCTTTCATCAGTTCCTTGATGATGCCCTGAGCAACGACAGTTTTGCCTAGACCGACTTCATCAGCAACGAGGAACTTGCGTGCTCGATTGCAGTCGCGCAGACATCGAAGCGCGGCTTCAATTGTGGCCTTTTGGAACGCTCTCGGTTTCGTCATTTGGCTTCGCTCGCTCGGGCTCTGGGCCCGGGTATGAGTTCACGCCGTATAACTCGCCAAGTTTGGTCAAGTGCGTTTAGCACATTGATTTCCTCTGACGTCAGATTGGCATAGTTTCTTTCGCGAACCGATAGCAAATAATTTGCGATCACACTATCTGCATGTCGAAGCTGACCTGGGTTTCGAATCCAAGTCTTTAACGCTTGTTCCAAACTCGGCGCCCAAAGCTCAACATCTGCTCCACCTTCAGCCTCAGTTCGTTGTGACGTCCGTGGACTGTCCCAGTCTCCACCGCCCGCTCCACTAAATGAGTCGTCCAAAAGGCTGCGAACCCAACTCAGAAACGTGCGCGCGTCGAGATACTGCACCATTAACGCTCGGTCGCGCCGGTCGCGATCAAAACCAGCTATAGGCACTATCTGCGACCATCGGCAGTGCTTGTCATGCAGATGTAAAGAAATGACGACAATTTCCGTCACGAGATCGGGCTCGACCAGTGGCGACGCGATGTGGCACTGTCCTGCCGGCCATTCTCCAAGGCGCTCGCCAAAACGCCCGGCCTCTACCCGTAGTTCCGGATCCAAATCGTGAGGATCGTAATCTCCACAAAGCCACGCCTCTCCGTCCTTGATAGCCTGCCTAAGATTCCATGATGCCGCGAGCCTAGTACGAATTTCATCAAGCTTCTCCTGGTCAGGATCAAGCAAGTCGGCGAGCTTTGTTAATTCGCCGAGAGGCAGTTCGCGCGTTTCATATTCGAGGAATGCATCTAGACCTCTTGCGACCTCATCATCGATGCTCGCTCTGGCAATCACTTCAGCATTTGGACCGCTCCACGCGCGTTCAGTGATGTTCGCGCTTCCCATCCAGAGGGTTCTTCCCCGTTTGTGCTCGGCGTAGATCAACTTCGCATGAAGGCCGCGGCTCTCCAGTTCTTCTTCACTCGAAGCCGCAGATTCACCGATATCGCTATCTTCTTCTGCATCGGGTGAGTCCAGATATCTCAAACCGTCCGAAAAGTGTGCGAGCGGTGTGCCCGTTTGCGACGAGAGCTTCTTGAGCTCGGGAATTGTCGAAACCACCAAGCGCTCCGTCTTAGCTTCACCCCAGTGGCCAAGTTTGTTTACAACTGAACCATCAAGATAAGGACCGATGATCACAAGCCTACGTAGTGCCTCTGGGGCATCCGGCAGTGCCCGCACCTGTCTCATATCCCACAATCTGATCTCGTCGATTCGTATGCCTTGCGGCGTGCGCCATCGCAGCGAATCGAGCTCTCCTTTAATCTCTGAGGCGGACCAGCAGTCCAATTCAGCTCGTCTTGCCAGGATTTCGCCAAGGGCACTGACACCTGGTATCGGTTGGCCGTGGTCGTCCGACACGATCAACATGCCCAGCTCCCAAGCCAAAGATTTCGTGAGATTTCGGCTACCGAGCCATACGCGCCAGCTCGGGTTCCCGTTCTCACGGCGATATCGGGCCAGAACCGCTTTTGGATGCCAAGCGAGTTTTTGCTCGTCTGCCCCAACCTCCCGAACAAAGCGGTCCATCATCTTCAGTACCATCGCCGTGTGCACCGGAACCAGGCCTCGACCGCGTTGGCAAAGGACGCGAAACTTGTCCTTAAGTCGTTCAAATGAATTAGCAAAATCCACCTTGCTCCCGCTGCCTCGATCATCATCCAAACCCGATAACGCAAGCAGAGTGGCAGCAACGACGACTAGATCGACGGAGTACGTTGCGATTACAGCTCCGTCAACAACTTCGTCCGGCTCTGGGCGCAGGGCCTGCAAAAACGGGAGGCTTCCCCAATGTTTCTTGTCAGGCATGACCCTCCAGGTCCGCCATCATTTGGCGAACGATCGGCCAACGGTAATGCAAGGGTTTTGCAGGCGGGTGCTTCTCGTTATCCCACTCGGCGCGCTTCTGACGGCCAACAGGTCTTAGGACAAGTCTCGCCCTATCACCTTTTCTAAACTTCTCAGAGCGTTCATAAGTTTCGCGCAACTCGTCGATTCCGCGTCCATTTTTTAGCCATTCCTGTGTCTTCTGGAGAACCGCAGCGAAGTAAGCCGGGACCCTCGGTACGTCTTGGTGAAGAATTGACAGATCGAGTTCAAGCGCATTCTCCCGATAATCTTCAACAACTTTCGGCAATTGGGAGCGGTGATACATGGATGTGTGTAACCCATCTCGTTTTTCCCTCAGATCCTCAACAAGGGCCGCATAGATAGCGCGACCGATGGCAGCCAGTGCTGCGGCCTGCTTGGCTCGCTGAAGGGCAGCGCGATCTTCGGCATCCGCGACGCCGATGATGTTCTTTTGCCACGGAGATTTCGCATCCTGAGCTTCTCGCGGATTTTTTGAAATCTCCGCCAGTAACGCCGGCGTAGGCGAATGAGGTTTGCGAGTTGTCAGAAGCTGGCTCTTAATGAACTGGGCTTCACACGCCCGTAACCTAAATGCGAGTGGCTTCGATTGATCCTTCCAAACATCTGGAGGAGACGGAATATTCGAGAAGATGCTGTGACCCTCTTCAATAAGAACTCCATCGTCATCGTGGATTCGAACCTGCCCCCAATCAGTCGACAACATCTGGTGAATCGCTCTACGTGAAGGCCATGATCCGTCCTCAAGGCGACGGAGCAACCCCCATGTTGACAGTGCTGTCCAATAAACCAACGTTGCCGGCTGGGAGCTTGGGCGACGTTGGCCGTATACCCTGCGCCCAATAACACCCTCTGATTCCTTCAGTAATAGACGCCCAGTAAGCCTGACCTCTTCCTCTGCAACCAGCTTTTCGATTGAATATTGTCGTCTACGCCGAAGATCGAATCCGGCGATTTTCTGATACATCCAAGGCACGAAAAACACATACCGAAGGCGCGTGTGCTGGACTGAAGTCCCTGGGAAGAAACGATCTGCATAGGCCTGGTGCAAGAGCATAAATCCGACTTCGTCGCGAACTCCCTCAACCTCTTCGCGCAAGCGAGCCTCAGCTCGCCGAATTGCATCTGCTGATAAGAGCGTCCATCCAAACGCAGCTTCCATACTTACGTCTCTGCAACGAGCAACTAATTGGCTGTCACGGTAGGGTTCCGCCCTCAAACCCGCCTCGAATGGCTCGCTTATTCTCGGCGACGTTCTAGACCTTTTGTGTGCCCTCTGTGCCGGACTGACAATCCTACGCAACCTCCTCCTAACAGACAATTGTGGGCTGCGCCCTCTCTTTCCCACTTCGCCGTCCTCCGGGTGGACGCCGCTCGGCCGCGGCTCGCTCGGTCGCTCGGGCTGATGCGCCGGTGCCGCGCCAAACCATAAACCAAGAGCGGTTTGTCACGCGCCGCGCCGCCACTCGCACCCTGCCACCCTACCCCGGCTCAGTTCTGTCCCTTTCACCGTCCCGGCTTGTTTTTTCTCGCTGCCGCTCCAAGTGAAAGAAAAACCAAGCCGGGAACGGCGGAAGGGAAAAAACAATGAAGTTAGAAGACATCAAGAGCAGAACCAAAGACGCAGTCGATTACCTCGTGCAGTCGCTCGAATCCGGGCATAGCGAAGTGCTGACTGAGTACCTCGGCACCATGGCCCGATTCCATACCTACTCTTTCGGCAATGTCATGTTGATCGCTAGACAGAAGCCGGATGCGACCAACGTTGCGGGAATCCGCACGTGGAACTCGCTTGGCCGCTTCGTCAAACGCGGACAGAAAGGCATTCTCATTCTCGCCCCCATGGTCCGCCATCGTCGTTCGCGCCAGAACGAAATCGCGACCGACATCGATACCGAGAATGCAGCCGACGAGCGCAAGCCAAACCCGCAACTCGTTGGATTTCGTGCCGTGTACGTGTTCGACATCACCCAGACCGAAGGCAAGGAGCTCCCCACATTGACCGAAGTACAAGGCGACGTGAGCGGTTACCGCGAACGGCTGTTTGAGTTCGTCCAAGCGCAAGGCGTCGAATTGAACTACTCCGAGCGCATTGCCCCCGCAAAAGGTCTTTCCCACGGCGGCAAAATCACTCTGCTTTCCGGGATGCAGCCAGCCGAGGAATTCTCGACGCTGCTACACGAAATCGGCCACGAAATGCTCCATCGCGGCGACCGCCGCACTTTGACTACCAAGAAAGTCCGCGAGACCGAGGCCGAAGCGATTGCGTTTGTCGTCTCCAAGGCAGTCGGACTCGACACCGGAACGGCATCGGCAGACTACATCCAGCTTTGGCACGGAGACGCCAATCTCTTGCGCGAGAGTTTGGAAGCCGTGCAGCAAACCGCCGCCGTGATTCTCGGAGCCATTGCACCCAAACCCCCAGAAACGCAAGCAGCGCAGGAATCGGAGCCTAGTTCCGAGCCGGATTCCGCCTCCTATAGCCCTCCGCCAATGGCGGAGTCTCGGCCAGCCGAGGAGATGCCGTTCTGAATTCACCCAGCCACCATCAACGCAATTGAAAACAATGAAAAGGAGATTACGCAATGCACAGTAATGTCGCAAAGAACACCAATGAATATCGGAATGTACCCGTGGCGGCTCTCATCGAGTCGCCCACCAATCCTCGCAAGCGATTCGATGAAAACCATCTCGGCGAGCTTGCGGCCAGCTTTAGAACCCAGGGCGTTCTGGCACCGCTCTTGGTCCGCGAATTAGACGAGAGCAAGTATGAAGTGATCGCCGGAGCCCGTCGCCTCCGAGCGGCCAAACTAGCCGAACTCCAACATGTGCCCGTTCGCGTCGTCAAACTGACCGACGCCGAGGCCATCGAAGCGCAGTGCGTGGAGAACCTGCAACGCGAGGACATCCACCCGCTCGAAGAAGCTCTGGGTTTTAAATCACTTTTGGAACTCGGAGAACCGTACAACATCGCCCATATTGCCGCCCGCGCGGGCAAGAGCGAGGCGTACATCTACGGTCGGTTGAAACTGGCCGACCTGATTCCGGCTGTGGGCGAGGCCTTTCTGCATGACAAAATCACTGTCGGCCACGCTCTGCTGATTGCCAAGCTGCAACCATCACAGCAACAGGAAGCCTTTGCCGCCGCCTTTCGCGGCATGTGGACAAGCGAGGGCAATTCACAGGTGCTAATTCCAGTACGGGAACTCGCAGCTTGGATTGAGTCCAACATCCTGTTGCAACTGGCGTCCGTACCGTTCGATAAGAACGACGAAGCGCTTGTCCCGGCAGCAGGTTCATGTGTCAACTGTCCGAAGCGAACCGGATTTAACAAACTACTTTTTGCCGACGTTCGCAAGGATTCCTGTACCGACCCTCAATGCTTCCGGGCGAAAGTGGACGCTCACATCGCAAAGACGATTGAGAAGAAACCGGAGCTTGTGCAGATTTCCTCCGCATGGAACACGCGCGAAGGCGCACCACTTGGACGCAATCGCTATGTGGAATTGCAGATCAAGAAAGCTAAGGCGAATGGTAGCGCGGCAAAACAGCCAGCCATCCAGAACCCTTGCGAGAAGATGACGGATGCCATCGTGACGGATGGAGGCAATCGCGGCCAGATCGTGAAAGTGTGCGCTGACCCCAAGTGTCGAGTCCACCACGGCGACGGGCCGTCACCACAGCAATTGCAACACGACCGAGCATTGGAGCGGAAGCGTATCCAGAAAGAGAAAATCGCAATCACCGCACGGCATCGGATACTCGCCGCCATCTTGGAACGAGTCTCGGTTCCGTTGAAGAAGGCCGACCTGCTCACGGTTGCACAACATGCTCTTGCGGTTGTGCCTTACAACCGCGTTCCCCTCCTCGCAAAGCGCCACAAGCTGGAGATCGAAAAATCCAGCCAATCCCCCGTGGAGCTTTTGCAAAAGCATGTCTCCCGCTATGACGAGAGCGAACTATACCGCTTGTTGCTGGAAATCGGCTTGCTCGAATCGGCGTACAGGAGCGGCGGCGACCCCGACAGTGATGTACTTCTGACCACTGCTAAGCGTTACCGCATTGACGCCGAGAAGGTGCAGAAGGCCGTATCGCAGGAGTTTGCTGCCAAGCAAAAGAAGAAAGAGAAAAAAACCGCGCCAGATGAGAGCCTGGCCTAAGCGGAAGAGATATTATTCACTCAGGGCGAAGGGCAAACTGCTCTCCGCCCTTTCTTCGTCCGAGAAATCACAATTGCTCATCCATTCACGTCGATTCACCGCGACAGACTGAGCAGAAGACATCAGCATCACTGCTGGTTATTCGCGATGACAGGTACACGAGAGCTGTTTCGAAAATAGCCCTTGCCGCTGCTGTTTTCAGACGAAAGAAGATGTAGTGGCCGTTAACCTGATGCAAGCGAATACCGCTCATGATGTGCCGGCAGTACCCACACACATAGTAGATGCTTTCCACAAATGCGGCAGCACCACCAAGATGTCCAATGCCGCGGCCGTATTCGCGCAGCTTCCGGCAAAGGGCCTCGGTGGTGCACACGTCATCGTGCTGCACGAAGATGGTACCGCAATATTCGATGCTAGTATGGCGTGAAGCATGCCACAGAAATTCCATGTCCTCAGTTCCGCCATTCCGACGCCCGGCGCCGAAATGGTGCTTAAAGCCGCCGGTAACCTTCAGTAGGCTGCGAGTTGCCAGCATGGCCCCCCCCGCACCGTACATCCAGACATTCCGCAGTTGAAGTGGGATCCCGCCGCTGCGACGTATTTCCTCGCCCCGATCTAGGGAAATCGTAGATTCGACTACCGACGACCATGGACTTGTATTTAGGCCGCGCATTCTGAAGGTCGTAACGCCAACTCCTGGGCCACCCTCAATATGGCGACGCACGGATTTCAGAAATGTATCGTCAACGGCGACATCGTCGTCCAGAAAGAGGACGGAATCATTGCTTGCCTCTTGCCATCCTCTATTGCGTGCCGCCGCCGCGCCATAGTCCCCCTGGAGATCGATGATGCGGGTTGAGTTGGTTTCCGCTATGGCAAGTGAGGCAGAGTGCTTCGTTAACAGGGCATCGCCGTCAGTAGAAGCTGTCTGCTGATCTGTGGCAATACCGGCCCAGTGACGCAACGCCTGACGGGAGCCATTCCTGATCACCAGTATTTCGTCCGTTTTTTCCGTTTGGCTTTGTAAAGACTTAACCAGTTCACGCGGGAATGTGCGAGCACTTGGAATTACGATTGACAGCCGCCGATCGCAAATGTAAAGACGAGATGCCATTGCTCTCAGTGGACTTGCACATGACCCGTTGGGCAAATCGTGCGCAGATACTGGAAGCACTGGTTGTTAGCGTCGGCGTCGGACTGCAACACCTGCAGAAAGACCGCATCCACGGTTTGTTCCTGTAATTGATCATGCCGACTGCGCCAACCGAGACGATGTTTGAAAGGATGTCCGACCGAGCCAAGACATTCACTGCAGGTTTGTAACGGCGTCCTACGCGAAAGCAGGCGCTCGATCTGTTGCCCCAGTTCTGGGGTGCCTTCCAAGAGGTTTATGGCTTCACTATGATCGCTGCCCCAGGTGCCTGCCGGCGGACAAGGATATAACCATCCGCCACGCAGGGTGTGGCACTGCCATGAATGATACATTTGGCAGGTCGCGAAAATCTGCTCCGTGATCCGAGAATCTGTACGCATCGGTGATCGATGCCACCTGAACTGGCCAAATGCTTCAACAGTAATCGGAGCGTCGAGGTCTGCGGCGATACGGCAAAGCATCTCGTCGTTAGGAATAAGCGTGCCGGGATAGGCCGAGATGTGAACTTCATCCACACCTTGAAGCATCTTGTAGCGGCGCTGAAGCAATGTCCCATTCGTAACCAGGCGCAAACGCGCCCCGGTGCCGGACTTGGCAACAGAAATGATTTTGTCAATCGCAGGATGCAACAAGGGCTCGCCGCCAAGCAGTTTCAGGAGGGGCGCTTGATACGATTGCCAAAGGACCTTCAGCGCGCGCTGAAGGACAGCCGGATCTTCACTGCGATGCTGCATGAGTGGAGATTCATGTGAACAACCCACGCAGTCTAGGTTGCAGTGGTCGACTACGTGAATCTCAAGATTCTTGGATTGATACATTTGTGCCCCCCAGATTGGCGGCCAATTTTGCACAGGTTCGCCCTAGTTCCCGTCCTCTGATGGATTTGAATTATCGCTCTGCTTTTGCCAGGCAAATACAAATACTGGCAGTCCCTTTCGATCAATTTCCATTTCGAACCGAGGCAGCAGGCTGGCTCCCAGAGCACTACCTCGCACCGCGGTCGCCTGGGACTTGCCCACCATCATCGCTGCGCGGCCGGAGGGTTTTAAGATACGCGCTATCTCCGCCACAGAATCTGCTACTGCCTGAGTTGCTGACACTTCAAATGGAACTTCGGTAGCAACGCTGTCAAACATTGCATCTTCAAATGGCATGTGTCTCGAATCACCAACAACGTGGTTCGATCCTAAATGAACCAGTCCCCGGGCCAAAAGAGGATCAATGTCCAGACTGTGAACCAATTGGCCCGCATGAAGTGCTTCGATGACTACGCCGCCGGCTCCAGCGAAAGGATCCAACAGCCTCCCGCCCGGTTCTACAAAGGCCAGATTGACCAGAAGACGGGCATCTGCAACCGGTAGCCCTCTTCGGCTTAACGTACCGCTGTCCCCGCGATAACCGCGAACTTCCCGCACAGAGCCATCTTCCGCCGTTAGTAGGAATGTACGCCGGTCAGGCGCGTTTTCCCGAAACTCCTCCGGATCCTCTTTGTATAGATAGTCCAACTCAAATGGCCGACCGCGCCAGGTGAGTTCCCGAGGCTTTTTCTTTGCTTTCTGCCGGGGCTTCTCCAAAAACTTCACTAATTGGACGGACGAGGTGTAGCCGAGCAGTGGAAACATATCCTCCGCTGATGGCAGCGCACCCTCTTCTAGATAAAGCCAGAAAATCCCGCGCGTCTCGCCCAACGGTCCTCCCTTCGCCATTCTCGGACGAAAACGGGCCAACAGTGACAGTGCCTCCGCTACCGCAGCCGGCATCGCTTTTTGTCGTGCGTCGCGAACATGAAAAATCAGCATGGCTTCATGCTGTGCCTGAGATGTGGCTTTTTGAAACTCGCTAGGTGGTGCTGGCATGATCTGAGTTCAGGCGTCGGAACAAATATACCGTGAGAACGAGCGCTTGAAGCAACAACCCTGATCAAGGGGTACAGGGGCTACATCTCGTTTGTGGCCGCAGCTTTTGCGGAGGTTTCCAGTCGGCTCGGCGGCTTGATTTCTCGGGGACAACAGGCGTCAGACCTCCAAATTCAACCGGCGGTTTCTCCGGAGGAAACGTGATAAAGCCGCGGTTGCAAGGGCCTCCGAACTCGAATGTCAAACGTCGCGTGCGCACTCCTTGCGCATGAAACCAGATTTCAATTTCCAAAAACATCTCTCGAATCCCCAGGCGGTGTGCAGACCAGAAATTGCAACAAGGCACCAAAACAGTCGGACGATAGAGAGCTGAAATCACAACAGCGCGCAATGCCTGATCGGGGTGCAGAGCCACAATCAAGTCGTAATAGTCTGCCAGGGAAGGATCAAACTGGATGGCCCTGTGATTTACCCCCCTGAGGACTTCAGGCCGTGGATCAATCACTTCACAACTCAATCCACACATTTTGTGTAGCAACCGGCTTAAGAGCCCTTTTCCACCGGCCACGTCGGCAACGTAATGAACGTCCGGCCCAAAATTGGCCGCAATCTGGCGAGCTACAGCGTCAAACCGCCGATCGTCGCCGTGACATAGTATTTGTTGTCGCCCCACGGACCCTTCCCCTTATTTCATATAACTGGCGTGAAAATCGCCGTCGTCGGGCAATCACACCACCCGCAGAAGTTCGGCAATACGCGCCTCGTAAGAATGCGCCTCCCTCAATCGTGCCGATACTTTGCGTGCCCTATTTATCATATCGTCATAATGCGATAGGACAAAGTGAACGCGGTGTGCGGGGTCGTCCAGCAGGAACGACGGAAGAATTTCGTTGCTGTAAAGTGAAGCTGTGTAAGCGAGCTCCGGGCGCAGAAGAGGAACGGTATCAGCCTTGAACGTTTCAAACATTCGCGGTGTCACAAATTGCAAAGCCCTCAGCGCGGGTCGCAAGAAGATTGGGTTAATACGTGCATTTGCCATCGTTTCTTCAACATGGCCAAAAGGCACAGAGCGATTCACTTCTACGCGATGTTTTATCAAGAAGCTGGGGTCCGAAAATGTATAGTTCTCGAGGCCAGCGAAAGGCTTGCCGTCCCACCACTTTCCAAACAAGGCGATGCGGCCCAGTCCCGCGCGTATAGGCTCGAGAGATCGAATAAACCATTCCAAATCTCGCCATCGATACCAGTTACTCCCGATATAGGCAATGTCGTATGCCTTCGGTCGCGGTTGCGAGACAGCATCAGGACCATGCTTATCGAATCCGAAAAAAAGAAACGATCTGGCGCCATTTGCCGGAACCCCTAACGTGGGTTGTAGAATTCTGTCACTCAGTTCGTCGTAGGTTTCTCGCCACTGTTGCCGTGAATTCTCGCTAGGATGATTGGTATCGTCCAGGCAGCAAGTAGTTGCCGAATACTTGCCGTCATTGTCCATGACGATTCTGCGATCTCTTGGTGCGAGTGTTTTTAGTTGTTTCAGGGCTGCTCGACTCAAGAATTGATAAGACTCAAAAACGATGACAAGCAAGTCCGGCGTCCACTCAGGTCCGGCAATCGGCAAGTGCTTGGGAATGACATCATCCAACAGTGAAAGCGTTGACACTCGTACATCGTGGCCAAGAGATTTTGCAGCTCGCACATATCCAAGAATTGCGTGGGCGCAACCGCTCTCCCACAGCAGATGCCCCACAATGGAGATGCGGATTGGATTCATGAAGCTCTGGAAACCCTTCCGATTTTTCGACGGAATCCTTCTGTAAGCCCGACGGCTAACCCAACCAGCCTCGCCTTTGACCACGGTGCCCGGGAGACTAAGACGTCGCGAAAAACCAGGAGAATTTCTCTGCAAACCCATCTCAAGTTGTTGAACATCCCACACCGTATGACCGCTAACCTGAAAACGGTCACATTCCTGGCCCAGAAATACACTCGTGTCGGACTCCACTGGCCACCGAGCGACTGATGCGGTTCGTGAACCAATGTAAGGTCCTTCCGCACCACGATTCTTCCGCCTTTCCGGCGGACGCGGATGCACCAATCAATATCTTCAAACAAAAATTGCAGCCACGGATCAAATCCTCCCATCGCCTTCCACGTCTCAGAACGCGCAATCAGGCACGCTCCAGGGGCCCAATCCACGTCAAAGTGGTGCTTGTCTTCGGGAGCAATCTTTAACTGCTCAATAGAGCGGTCGCGCGAAGCTCTACCGCCGCAACTCCAGATTTTCCCAGTCGCAAAATCAAGAACAGTGGGAGCAACTACTTCGAGCGGTCGGAGCAGCAGGGTGTGGACCTTTTCAACAAAGTCCGGTGGGACAATTGTGTCATTGTCCAGAACCATCAGTATGTCCAAATGAGCGTTCCCGATAAGGTAGTCCAGGCCCAAGTTTCTTCCACCTGCGCACCCCAAGTTCCGGCCCGGCCGAAGTTTTCTGATCTTGACCTGTCCGCAAAATTCTGCGCCAAGCTCAACCTGCATCTCCGATCCGTTCTCAACAATCACAACCATGTCTGGCAACCGATGCCCTTTGACCAGAGACAACAAACACCGCCGCGTGAGTGTTTCTTGATCCAAATCGAGAACAACGACGCCAATGGTGTTTCCCATACGTCAGCTTTGGTTCACCAGAAGAAGAGGTGGGGATGAAAGCGGCTCTCCTATTCGCCATTGCGGCAGTTCAGGCAGCCCGTGTTTGCGACAAAGGTAGTGAGTATTCTGCCTGGAACCTTCCGCGATCTGTTGTGCACGATCTATTTCTCTATAGTTAAGTTCGTCCCTTACGTTGTGAGCGGGATGGTACACTCCACATCTCGCGTCATAGACGCAAGTGGCGCCTGACGCTTCAGCCCGGTATGCAAATTCCGTCTCTTGATACCCCCATCCCGTCATGGACTCATCAAAAATCCCGGCGAGATTGCCGTTTCCCAATGCGTTCAGCAGCGCTCGGGAATAGCTCATGCTCTTCGCATAGACAGCCTGAAAACAGCAGCGATACGCATCACAGCGAGTGCCGGACATCTCCATTAACCGCCAGCGGGCGCAAGCGGATGGATCAAAGGTTTCTACTGGCCCCTCGCACATGGGCCCCGTAACCAGAAAATGCGAGTTCGTGCGGTGCCATTTTGCATGCTGCAACAGAAAATTCGAGCGCAGCCGGACATCCTCAACGTGAACATAAACCTCCGTCGCCGGATGGGCCAGTCTGACTAATTCGTTCAAAAGCATCGCGTGGCAATACATCCCGCCGCTTACCAGACGCTTAACAGTCACGGGAATCTGTTGGGAAAAGGTCATCAGAGCGATTTGCCCCGATGCATCACAACTCCCATCATCTATCACTACCAGCTGCCAGGCATGGTGCGGATATTCTTGTTCGCTCAAGTCTCTCAGGGTGAGCACCAGAGATTCCGGCTGGCGATACGTCGGTAGCAACACTGAGATTTGTGGAGCAGCAGTGATTCTCATCATAAGAAGATGATCAATAGCCTCCGTTCACCGGCTGAACATCTTCGTCGCTGAAACTCTTCGAAGGTAGTGATTGAAAGCAGTGCATGCCGCTACGGTTCACTTATCCAGCTGTTGAGTTCAGCACCTTCTGTTGACCATTCGTTCGAATAACCGCCCATATGGTAGCGAAGAGTCGCGCTTTTTGTTGATGGAACCTTTATTCCCAGTTCTACGATTTTGTCCAGAAGCTTGCTATCTTCGCAGCGGGACGTTTCCCAGTCCTCAGCCGTATATTTTGCCTCAAAGCCGATTTTCTGAAGGAACTCACTGCGAAACATCCATTCCGACGTGTCAACCATGGACTGAGCCCGGCACCCTAACACCACTTGATCGCGGACCACATTGCTGTTCGCTTCGTAAATGCCTGCATTTCGATACTGCATAAAAAGATTCGACGCTAGTTCGGGGTCACGGCACCAGGGATGTTTGTCCACAATCGGAAATGGGGCCCCGGCACGCGTCCACAAACTGCGCCAGCTATGTGCGGCATGGTGCCCTGGCATGCATTCCAGCAGGCGCGAATAGTGCTCGGGTTCAAGTTGATTGTCATCATCCAGAAAGCAACAGAACTCTGTCTTTACTGCGGAGAGTGCGAAATTTCTTAGGGCTGCCAGCCGGATCGGACCTGTCCGGTCTTTTGGTGTGCGGGCCTTATAAACCCATTTCAGTACATGAGGATGAAATTTATCTTTGCCGCCTAATGCCAGAAAGTCGGCCGTACTGTCACAGTCGTCAACGATGACCAGAATATTAATCTTGCCGACGTTCTGTGTTCGTAGCGATTGAAGGGCCCGTCTGAGAAGAACCACGCGATTGCGTGTTACTACGATCGCAGTAAGCACAACTCTCCTCTGTCTTGGTAGTAGCTTGCCGCGCCCTTGTGCCCAAGTTGAGCTGTACCGATGTGACCAAATGTTGATTAACAAATGGACTTCTAAATAATATACGAATGCTTCAGCAGGCCTGTTCGGGTGTGCTGCTGGCGAGGGTTCAACTTGAAACGTTTACTGGTGTACTCCTATTTCTGCCCGGACAGCCAGCATCGGCCTGGCGGAGTTCAGCAGATCGTGGGCCCCCTTCTGGATGTCTTGACCCGATCGTACAACTGGACCCTGACGGTGGTGCATGGCGCAGCCTGCCAGCGACCGACTAAACACATTTGCCTTCCTTCATGGACGAGCGGGAATGAGCCTGATTCCGTAGATCCTCATGTTTTGGCTGGAGCTTCACAATTCCTGCAGACGCTTGCCCGCGGCCATCATGCCGCGCTGAGCGTCGATCGAATGCTGCCTGCGTCGCTGGGAGTTCCTTGCGTGTTGATGTCCAACACTATGGCATACGAAACTGAAGCCACTGCCGCTCGCGCAAATCAATGGCGCACCATCATTGCTCCCACTGAGCGGCACGCGGCGCTGGTGCGCATGGTGCGACCTCTTGCTCACGTGCGAGCCGTTCCCTATGGACTTCCCGGCAAATTGCTTGAGGCCGCGGCGTCCAATAGTTTTCCCTTAGTTACAGGTCAATCTCAAGTCATCAAACTTCCGCATCGCCCTGATCGCCGCAAAGGCCATCCGGAAGCGATTAAAGGATTGGCTATGGCCCTCCCTGCTTCCAAAAACGTGAAGCTTCAAATCGCATGGCTCAATGAGAAGCGATACGCGGCCTACAAGGACGAATTGCACCGTCTGGCCCAACAGTTGGGTGTGGAATCGCAAGTTGAGTTCTGCCCCTGGGTGGATGGGATCGAGCGATGGAAGTCCAGCGCGGATTGGACCGCCACCTTGCAACTGGGATCGTTCGAGGAGAGTTTTGGGCTTTCAATTGTCGAAAGTATTCTTTTCGGCAGACCCGTGGTCACTTTGCGACAACCCGCCGTCCGGGAAATACTTGGAGACACCAGTTTGCTTCTGGAGATAGATGACCCTCACAATTGGTATGCGGCGCTGTGCGAATATTGGAGGGCCGGAGTTGGTCGCCCGCAGTTTTCAAATGGCCTTCTCGATTTGCTGTCTCTTGACCGAATGGCAGCCTGCTACGACAAAATCCTCATAGAGGCCAACTCGGCGGATTTATTCGTGCACGATTGATCCTTGAAGCTATGAACAGGATCACAATCATCATCCCGGCCCATCGTTGCCCATGCGGCCAGATCAGAAGGCTTCTTCCTCAGTTGGGCGAACACGACAGAATTGTGGTAGTCGTCAACGGCTTCCCCCGTGGTATCTCTTGCACTCACAGCTTCGCACAGTCTCCGGCGGTGCAGTGGCTTCATGCAACGTCTGCGCTCGGCCCCGCCCGAGCACGGAACCTAGGCGCGATGAAGGTTGCTGGCTCCAGCGCATTCCTCTTCTGCGACGCGGACGATGGCGTTAGCAGTTGCTGGGTAGAGCAACTCTCCCGCCCCTTGTTGACTGGGACAGCCGAGTTGGTTGGCGGCCCTCTCAGGGTTCGAGGCTCGAAGGGCCAATTGACAGTAGTGCCGCCTGCAATCAACTACCGGCATTCGCAGGCACTGTTTGGCGGAAACATTGGAATTACCAGCAGTGCGTGGAGATTTCTCAACGGGTTTAATGAGTCGCTTGGCTGTTCTGAAGACACAGATTTAGCGTGGAGGGCTGGCGCTCGGGGGATGAAAATACAAGTTGTGATGGAGGCGGTGGTAGACGTGGACTTCAAACCGCTGATTGGCGAATTTCGCCAACGGTTTCAGTGGGGAAAAGGGGCCGTGCAACTGCTGCGAGCACATGGTATGAACCTTGATCTCTTGCCGGACTTCAAGACCATTCTGGACGACAAGAAAACCACAGGTTTTGCGCGACATCCATTGACCGCCGCACTAGGCGAGTGGGCGGGACAACAATTTGAACTGATTCGCAAGCCATCCAATTAGAACAACAAATTACGGAGTTGCAGCGGGAAATCCAGCTCTTCTCAGGAGTTCTAGTGCGCAAAACTGGAATCTACATAGCTATGCGACGCGCTCCAACACGTTGATTTGTACTCAGGTTTCTATTTCTTGACGAACTGTGTGGCCGATTCAGTTTCCGATTCTCTTATCCGCATCATTGCCGGCTCGCGACCCTAGGGCAGTTTGAAATGAGTGGCTGCTGGTCTCGTCAAGCCATATTCGCTCGCCGCCTGTGTAGGCAGTGTATCCCTTGATCTGCTCCACCTCCGATTCCGTGACTTGCGAGGGATAGAGCTTCACCACTTCCATTTTCTTCACTGATGCATCACCGGAAGCGATCACAATGGATTGCAGCGAACGGCCCAGCAGTGTCTCAGTGGCAAGCCTGGCCTCCGCTACTCCTTCTGGCCCGGCAAGCGCTGAATAAGGAAGGTCTTCGTAAAACGCAAGCGAACATAAATCCGCGAGCCTTATGCACGTTTGCCGCGCAATTATGTGGTCAACATGGTTGCCAACAGAAAGCGGGATCAGCAAGACGCCACGATTTACGATGCGCCTGAGGTGATCGCCGAGTAGCTCGATTTCCACCCTAACCCTGTCCGGGGCCAGGGCCCTATTACACACTTCGTCCACGGGACAACACAATCGCAATGGCGCGTCCAACAAATTCAGGTCCACAAATTCAATGCCATCCCCAAGGTGCTGAGCGAATGCGAGGTCTTCGGCCCTTCGCAGGTCGCTCACTGCCGCTCGATTCAGTTCTGAACGGTGGGGCGCGTACTCTGAAATTGTGTAACAGTTAATGATCTTCACGGGCCATCCGCACGCCAGCCACCGGCGGATCGTAAGCCCGACGGAAAATGCTGCATCGTCGCGATGCGGAGACACGACCAAAAGGTCGCAACCTCGATTCTTCTCGTTACAATCACCGGTCAACGAGTCTCCTTACTCATCGAAGCTGATTTGCCAAACAGCCTACGCCAGCCTTTGACGTTCATTGCCTGTGTCGTCATCAACGGAAGGCAGTTCGTTACCCGTTTCGTCTAGGCGGCAGGCCTGAGACACAAGTTGAACCCAACAGTCGACATTCTTCTTCACCTATTCGCACTGCATAAAGACAATTTTGCCATAGGGGGACACAGGTGCTCTACCGGACGAAACGACAGCGTGAGCCCCGCATTGCGTAGTTCAGCAACTTACTTCAGGACACGTTACTTTCACGGAAAAAGCCTGAGTCCTTTAATAAGCATTGCGATACCGCCTCTGGCGACGCTACCAAAAGGTGCTGGTGCGAATGTAAACCAAGAACTTGAGTGTTCTCGCCAACCTGATCACGGAAATGGAATTGACTTTCTGCCTACACGGTGGCTAGTATCGGCAGGCCGCAGGAGTCGTCCATGCCGAACGATATAGCCACAGCTAAAGAGGTTTCTCTTTTTCTCGCCAAGCGAGTTGTTCCCGACGAGCTTGACGCCATCGAAGATGGTTTTGATAGTCTCGCCAAGAATGGATTCCGCGTTCCTAAGGACATTCCGCAACATGCTTTCCACATCCCGCCTGAGGTTTGGTCTTATTCACAGAGTGTTGCAGTCTTTGTCGGCGGAATCTTCGCCGGGGCCGCAAAGGACGTACTCAAGGACCGCCTCGCGAAACTCCTCGAACGCTGGCTCAAACGCAATCCACCACTGAAAAGCGAAGAGCAAAAGGAATTGCTTGGGGCCCTTGACGAAGAAGCCAAAACTCTCGGAATCCCTGATGAACATCGAAAGCGCCTTGAAGAGGATTTCGAGCGGGTTTTAGAGGCGGCAGACCACGCTTAGAATGAATGGTTTTGCATGCCAGCCGAACATCCTGTCGTTCTGCAGCGCAACCTCGGTATTAGCGATACTCGTTTCCTTTTAGTGTCTGGCGAACTTTTTGCCGCAGGTTGTTTTCTGCTCACAGCCGAGGCCCTCGCCCTTATCCGGCTTTCCATCATCGAGTATGAGGTCACTTATCTGTGGTGGCTCCGCTATCTTGGTCCGCTGGCGGTTTTGGTGGGAAGCGTCCTGCTGTGGGTTCTCTGGCGGCGACAGAAAGCTGTCCGACAAAGTGATGCCCTTGAAGTCGAGTTAAATCCGGCTCGACATCACAAATTTCTCGAATTCGTCCACGGTCTACTGGCGCAAACAGACATCCATTCTGCAGTCGAGCTTCGCTATCTGCCATGGGGAAGCGAACCCAACGCCTTTGTAACCAAACGCCACAACAGCTTCTTTATTACTGTGACTCGTGGCCTCGTAATGTTGTTCGAGACGGCGCCCGAACAGGCTGAAGCGATCTTGAATCACGAAGTCTCCCACATCCAGGCAGACGATATCCGCTTTACTAACGTCGCGAGAGAAGGGGCTGGAATCGCTTTCCTGATCATCGTGGGGCTAAACTTCGCGCTGTTATTGGTCTATCTCGTACAGGTCCTTGTCTTCGGCAATTCGGAAAATGGTTTGCCAGTCGCAGGAGCTCTCTTAACATCAGCAATTGCGCCTATTGGCGGCTTCCTTTACTACCGGGAATATCTTCTCGGGCGTGAATTTGTTCACGATTTGCGCGCGGCGCAGCTAATGAATTCGCCGGTGCCCTTGTCGCAATACCTCTCCGGGTTGAGACTCTCTGGCGACCACCAGAGCTTATGGTCGCGATTTACGCTAGTGCTCAAGCATTTTCGAGCCTTCCATCCGACTCCAGGGGCTAGACTCAAGAATCTCGTGCGGCTCGACCCCTATCGAGCCTGGGGGTTCGTAACTCCCATTCTCGCCGGGGCCTTCCTCGCTCTGCTCCCTATTCAACTCGCACTAGCGAGCGCCGCTCTCGGATTCCCTAAAGAATGGCAAAAAGTGGCAGAGTGGGTGCTTCTCGCGGTCACAACTTTGCTGCTCCTAAAATCCGACTTTTCGAGGTTGGCTGTTTACCTCATCCAGCGTGATCGCGTCTCATTTCGCATTACGCTATTCTTCGCCCTGGTCCTGTTCGGATCCTTTTTCGCTGTCTTTCCATTTATTGCCCTATCGAGCGCGGTCCGCGGCCGGCCGCTGCTAGCATCGCTTCTCTACGTATCAAACGGCGTTGTTTGGACCGCCATCGGCTATGTAGGAGCGGCAGCCTATCTGGCGTACACGTGGGGAATGTATTTTCTGTCCCAGCCTCGGACTCTACGTTTCTTCTTCCGTGCGGTACTGGAGCTGTTCTCGCTCGCAACCGTCGTCTTTTTTATTCTAATCACGCTGTCGCGGGGCGAAACATCCTTTCCCCTCTTTCCCGCATTGGTTTTCTGGGCGGTTCTGATTGTATTAATTGGTACCGCCTGCATTCTGTTCGGCGGCTGCATCCATTGCGGAGAGCGCTCTTGGAACCCGCTTTGGCTCGCGAACCGCTGCGCCAACTGCCACACGGAAAGAATTCCCAAGTCAGTCATGAAGGGGAATTTTTGACGCCGTTTTTAATACAAATAGGATCTCCGAGCATCTTCGAACGCTAAGTAGCCAAACCGGTGGTAGCGAGAATGGACAATTGGCTTTCGGGTCTCCAGAGTTAGATTCTCTGTTTCCAGTCTAAATAGCCGTCCCGTAAAATCTCGGTAGCATCTAGGAGTCCAGAGAATGTCCGTGATGTCTTTCCTGAGTGGTTTGCCTGCCCTGCTCGGCATAGCCGGCTTCTTCGCCTATCTTTGGGTTGGCCAGTCAAAGATCGGCGGCGAAATCCTGAAGGATATTGTCGGCAAGCTACGCACCAATCCCAATCTTGATTTACGAGCATATGGAGATCTGTCTCCCGCAAAACTCGGAAGGATTGTAGAGTCCGACACGAGGGTGAGGGACGCAGTCAACGACCAGGATCAGAAACTTCTGCGTCTGCTGATTGTGTTCCAGCATAGCCTTACAGCGGTGGTTCTGCTCGTCAGTGCGGCTCTCGTAGGACTCAGCGTCTGGCTCTTCACGCGGCCTCAGCCCCTGTCGCTTGTGGTTAAGGCACCTGCAGCTATTAACAAGGATGCCGAAGGCCTCCTCGTCGATCTCGATCCAGTAGAGGTTAGTTGGCAATCACAGGGAGAGCCTGAGCAGGTCACGGCGTTTTTGGAAAATGTTGATACAGGAGCACAGACCGAAAAGAAAACCATTGCCGCAGACGTAAGAGAGGTCACATTTTCTCCCACTCAGGTTCACGCAGTGGCTAGTGACCGCAAATACCGTCACAAGAATCGGATTCGTTCTGTCGTGGAATGGCCAAAAGGTAAATCGACTTCACAGCCTGTCGATCTCCTTGTCGGAGTCGATGTGGAACTCGCGCTTTACGGCAAGCTAATATCAGCATCCAGGAAGCAGAACGTTATTCACACAATGGTCGCTACGATAGACGACAGCACGGCGAACCTCCCGGCGGACTACTGCTTCACGGTTGATCTGGTCGGGCGATCACAAACCAGTCCAGTAGTGATTCCACTGAAATCGTGCAATGCGGACACGGAGGTTTCAATTCCGGGCCTGAATGCACTTGACTGGAGGCGGTACCCCAGCCTCGTGTACAACTCGCCAGACGACAACAGAATTGTCCGAACTCACGTATCCGGACATCCTTGACGAGACACAGATGAGGGTACGCCCAGAATGCGGACAAACGCGCAGGTCGGGGAACGAAAGCACTAAAGTCTAATCCACGTTCCACAGTGCAAGGGCACTGAGCCTTTCCCACCCGTAGACCCTCTCGACCGAATGCCAGTGGCAGGCTTTCGTCTGAAATGCGACGAAACGATTTTGAAGAGGAGCGATAGACGTCGAGGGCTCGCCGTCATTTTCCGATTTAAACAAGTGCAAGCGACCACCGCATTGCTCCATCCACCCATTACTCAGGTACAAAAAAGAGGCAATCGACTCCTCGGTGGATACGAAGTCATTGTGTAGAGGAAATTCCGGTGTGTCCATGTTCATTCGTCGAAGCTGGACCCAGTTGTCCCGGTTCAGCTTAACGGGAGCATCAAAAGCCGCAGTTAACAAATCCATTGTTTCCCTCGAGTAAATCGCCGTCCAGAGACTCTTGCTCTTGAGTAGGGAGTACTCGATTCGGCCACTGCCCCTTGCTTCGATGTCAAAGCTATAGGTCTCAGAAGCAATCTCGGCAAGACACTTCGCCAACACCGATCTTGGGAGAAAATTCTCAACCACGAGGTGCGGCCAGGGAAAGCCGATGAGCGAAGCCGATTGAAGTTCTTCGGCTATTTGTGGGGTGGCTGACATCTGCGCAGAAATTCCCTGACGAGCGGCGGGTCCTACCGATATGCACTACCAATTACCGGATTGCACCTAACCCTTGATGATTTTCTGCACCTTTCCTTCGATTGTCCTTAAGTCGTGAACTTTGACGGGACCCTCGACTTTCTTATCGAGTTGCTTTACAAGTTCAGCGATGTCCTTAGATATGCTTTCCAAATCCAGGCGCTTCGCGACTCCCACATTGTTGTCACACATGAATGTCCTCCTTCTGCTGTCTTAGCCGATGACGCTACAGCAATGGCCGGAGCTTAGGTTGCCGGGGTCATGATCTTCTGTATTTTCGCCTGCGCCCTTTTCAGGACGGCCATATCGATAGGTCCCTCGGCCTTCTTGCCAAGTTGCTTTACGAGTTCAGCGATGTCGTTCGATATGCTTTTTATGTCTACAGTTTTAGCTACTCCCGTAGATCCTTTCTCTGGCATGAGTGGCCTCCTTTAGGATTTAGTCGAAAACAGTACAACAAAGTTGAATCAGTGGCAAGGGACATGTCCCAGAATTTCCATCCGTGAGCACCCTATTGAGTCACAGACGCTGTCTGCTGCTGAGAATAGTTCTCTACTTTTTTTTGTAGAGCCTTAATCTGAGCCATTTCCAAGGCCAGTTGGTCAGCATAGCGGATCAAAAGGCTATCGCAATACCGCTCCTGGGTCAGAACACTTCGCAGGCTATCTCGGGTAATTAGGTGTTTTGATGGATCAAAAAAACTATGCAAAGCTGTGAGGTATTCAACAAAGTGCGCTCCCACGACATCGTAGTTCGCACGTAGAAGAGCCAAGCGACTATAACTCTCCTGATATGGGGTTATGTCTGCGACAATCACTTTGGCCAGTGTTTGCTGATCGTTTTGCCAAACCGTATTCGTAAAGGTGTAGCGCTTTCCATTAGGGTCCTGGAGCGACTGCGCAGTGGAGAGCGTGGCTTCGATCGTTCTTGAGACAGCCTGTGCAGCCGCTGTGAACTTCTCCCGTTCCAACTGGTCCGACAGCAATCCCGAGTCTCGGATCTGGTCCATCGCGTGGTCGGCCAAGCCAGACGCGTCCGCATCGCTTGTTTTCAAATCTAAATTCTCTTTGGGGAACATCACATCCAGCAATTTGATACCTGGAGTCCGCGTAATAGCAATTAGCGTGTTGAAATTGTTCAAGAAAACGACCGTGTTTCGACGCAACTGTTCGGCAACGGCTAAATTCCCGTCAAGCTCAGAGTGAAGTCTGGCAACAACCTGTCGCTGCTCACTAATATCCTTCTCGTGGGCGGCGGCCGCGGCCTTGAGACGATCTATTCTCTCGTTTTCATCTTTTTGACGCTGCTCAGCGAGCCGAGCCTCGTCCGCATGCTTCGTGTCCTGCAGCTCTTTGTACTTCAGGGCAAAGCCGAGCACAATCAGCAACAGCCCAAGAATGAAGCCATACAACAGAATTGTTCGCAGTATTCGAAACCCAAGTGTGGGAGGAAGCGCTGGTACGACACCACGCTTAATCAGGTACCTGCAAAACGAAAATGCCAGAAAGAGAAAGAATCCGATCAGAACTAGAGGATCTTTCAGGTACGGAGCGATCTTTGAAAAGTCAATCGACACAGCATTAGGACCATCAACGCTTGAGACGACGGTACGAAGCGATTGGCATCATACAATGAGATCGGTATAACGACCGCGTAGAAATCTAAGATTACCATGTCGCCTTGACACAGATAAGAACTCGGGCGTATCTTGTTGCGCAATCGGCGAACGGAAGAGAGAAGCGTGCCTACGCTTCTCGTCCGAGGGGGCTTCTACTCGCCGGGTTTCTATACAACGGGGAATTAAGGTTGCGTTTCCATTACGCGCACGCGCTTGTCAGATAGCGCGCACGTGTGCGTGGTATTTGGAGTCGGGATGCTTACACTACCCGGAGTTCGGTCTATGACAATCGTGAGAGCGATTGCCCTATTGATATTTTGTGCTGCTCCTGTCGTACTGGTAAGAGCCCAGAACCCTGTGGCGGTCGTGGCAAGAGCGGGAACTGTCCAGGGAACAACGGAGAACTCCGACGCCTTCATTTGGCGGATCTTTACCGAATTCGTAGCGCCGGTGTCTTCAAGCAAACCATCGCCTGTTGTCTTCGAGACGTGGGCCTCAGACAGGGACACATTTTCGCTTAATCCTCATTGGCCCGAACTGGGCAAGCCATTGGATCTTCATCCGAGTGTACTGCAACTAGTAAAGAGGCTCGATCTTACATTATCTGAAGTGCACGTTCGCACTGAAACGATCGATGAGCCCTGCAAACCGCCAGATGGTGCCGCGGCGGGAGCATTTCCAACAAGCGGGACTCCAACGCCGTGCATTGCAGAACAGGTGGCGCGCAATCGTCCTCAATTCGACTATATCGTCAATAACAAGCTCAATACTCGCGCGGGTTTGGCTGCCGCTTTTGCCAAATCATTCAAAGTAGATATGCCGCTAAAGTCGATCGCAATTAAGGGTGACTGGATACCTCTGCTCTCATTGATGCAATGGATTCCAGGGCTCGGTGACCTCAATAACATCAGAAAGCTGTACTACACGGTCACAGTGAAAAACATTGAGTACGCACTCGTCGCCATGCATGTCAGCAGCCGACAAAATCCCAACTGGGTCTGGGGGACATTTGAGCACCAACTAAACCCCGGTCGCTGCGACTACATCGGATGTTTCGACAGCTTCGGAGCAGCCGTCCCAGATGTCGCACCGAATCGGAAGGCGTTCAATACGCCATATGGCCCATGCCTTAAGACGCAACGTCTCAAGGATCTGATGATTAAAGCGCATCTCTCTCCGGTGTGGGAGAACTACTGCCTGAAGTCGACGCAGGTTGATTTCACCGCTAAAGACGGGACACCCTACGCGCTAGGTAACTCGGTGGTCGAAGGCATAGTGGGTAACGGAACTGTAGCTGCTTCATCATGCATCTCGTGTCACGCGTACGCATCCTTCGGGTCGAATGGACAACCGACAGACGCGGCTAGAAGGATGCTTCCCTTCAACCCAACCGGGAACATAATCCCAGGTGTTCTGAACGGTTCGCAGCAGTTTCATTTCATGTGGGGTGTCTTACAGGCACCGTAGGATTCACGCGAATATCACTATTGGAGGAAATATGGCAGCCAAAAGAAAAGAAGGCAAGAAGAAGGGCAACATAGTTTTCACTGAAAATGCGATTGTTATCACGCTCGACGCTGCAGCTAAGCGCCAAATGGCTAAGTGCATGGCCAAGTCGGGCAAGATAACATTCTCGCTAAAAGAGCACAGCGCAACGAAACTTCCTCAGATCTTAGACAATGGAAAACTGATCGATTGATCGTTTGCGCCAGTATCGATCTCTCATGGCTAGTCTTAAGTCCGCAATGACGGAGCCCGCGGTGGGCTTGGCCTACAGCGGCTTGGTGTCTTCCTTCGTTAAAGAACACCGGGGGAGCGCTGACTATGTTGAGATTCCATTTGAATTGTTGCGACACGATCCCAGTGTGATGGGAGTTAAGCAGTGTGTGCCAATCGTTTTGCATTGTGCGACCCTTTCGATCGCCGGCAACGTGAAGTGCCCTGACTCAACGATTGAACAGATCGCGCGTTGCGCCCTTGAAACGAAGACCCCTTGGATCGGAGAGCACTTGGCCTTCGTCACGGCAAACCGCCTTGAAGCGGGCAGTGATGGCGACTCCTATGCTCCAGGGGAGCCGTACAACATCGGCTATACCGTAAGCCCGCCGATGAACAAGAGAATAGTAGACGCAGTCTCGTCTGCGATTAAGTTTTACCAGCAACGAATGCCTGTCCCACTCCTGATCGAGAATTCGCCGCTCTATTTCCACGTTCCCGGAAGCGAGATGCCGCAATCAGCTTTTGTTAGCCAGATTTGCGCAAATACGAATGTAGGGCTGCTGTTGGATCTGGCTCACCTTTTCATTTCATCTCGGAATATGAAGTTTGATGCAGCTCAAGAGCTATTGAAGTTCCCTCTGGAGCGCGTGGTCGAAGTTCACATATCTGGCGTGGATTGTGCACAACAAGATGCATGGGACGATCATGCTCGGGCTGCTCCAGATGGCGTATATCAATTATTGGAAAGTGCATTAGAACGTGTGACCCCTAGGGCGATTACGCTGGAGTACAACTGGTCATCTAGATTTTCAGAATCCGCTCTTCTGTCCGAATTGAAACGTGTCCGCGATGTGATTTCGCGGGCGCGACTGAGAAATGTGTCGTGAGCGATCAACTGTTCGAGTCGATGTTAGCTCGTTTACTGGTAGAACCGACGTTTCTCGAAGCGTGCATAGCGGACCCTGTCGCGGCGACGCGACAATACCAGATGGATCCTGGTCTCAGCCGCGCATTTAGATCCGTTGATTTTGCGAGAATAAGAAAATTCTCAGGCTTTATTGGGAAAATTCAGCATAACTTCTTATGGGATAACTTCCCGGCCTCAAGACAATTGCTCGCGCACCATGGGAAGGAACTACAGGTATTTGCGGACTACCGTGTGACACAGTTGTCAACCCACATCAAGTCCGCGTCCCGGCAGCAAAAGATCGAAAGTTTCGTCGCTTTCCTAAAGCGCAAGGTGCCCGAACTACGCATAGCCGGCTTGGACGAGACATTGCGCCACGAACACACGATGTGGTCACTTCTTGATGCTTCCCGGAGTCAGGTACCTTGCGCTGATCATGTTCGGAATGACTCCATCTCGTCTATGGCGTGGAACCGGATGCAACGCCTCGTACCTCAAGTGAATGGTCTGCTACGGGTTCTCTGGTTCAGATGTGACCCGAAAGCTCTTGTTGCAGAGATCGAATCTGGCGTGTTTCGGCGACATTTGATTGAGGACGAACACGTGCTTGCGTACTGGTTGGATTCCATGCATCGGCAAGTAAGAATACTTGCCATTGACCCATTGACTGGCCTTTTCCTCACGAAGATCAACGGGGTCCGTAGCCTAAGATCGATCATTTCAGCTATCCGACACGGAAGCTTGTCAGAAGTGAAGCCAGTAGCATTTCGCGAAATTATCGAGACCATCCAGCAAAACCAAGTAATACGTTTTGATTCATCCGATAGGGAGCGGTCGTGCGCATAATATTTGTTGACAACTTGCTTTTCGAGGATGCGGAGGGCATCCGGCGCTACGTTCTGCAACCTCATCTAGGGCTTATTTCGCTTATCGCGGTGCTTGAAGCACACGGGCATGAAGGCCTTTTGTTCGATCCGAAAGTAGAGGTTCATCGAGGAGATCTCAAGTTGGATGAGTTCCTCTACCAAAGGATGGCGCGCCGCCTTTTGGAGATCGAGCCCGATGCTGTCGGCTTTACGTCTTTGGGATGTAACTTTATTTGTACGGTTAAAACGGCCCGATATATAAAGCAATGGGCTCCAAGTATCCCCATAATGCTTGGGGGCCCACACGCTACAGTGTTAGATCGCGAAATACTGGAGAGCTTCTCGGAATTTGATGTGATCGCAAGGAATGAAGCTGAGTGTACGATCATCCCTTTGGTTGAAGCTCTCGAAGACAAATCGTTTTCCGACATACCTGGGATAACCTTTCGGAGATGCTCCTGCGTACAACGGAACCCGAGTGGAGGCATCATCTCTGATTTGGATTCGCTCCCCTTTCCTGCATACCACCACTATCCAGTAAAGGATTTGGGACTGAAGTCACTGAGAGTAGATGCGGGGCGCGGGTGTCCATTTCAATGTACGTTTTGTTCTACGGCCACTTTCTTTGGCCGAAAGTACAGGTTGAAGTCTGCGGAGAGATTGGTACAAGAACTGGACAGTTTGAAAGTAAGGTACGGAATCACGGATTTCGCCCTGACGCATGACCTCTTCACAGTCAATAAGCGGAAGGTGAGCGAATTCTGTGAGGCTGTCAAGAATCGCGGATACACCTGGAAATGTTCGGCACGAATGGACTGTGTGGATGGCGAATTGCTTCGAGAGATGGCTGCTGCTGGTTGCAGGTCAATTTACTACGGCATCGAAGCCGGGTCTACGAGAATGCAGCAGATATCTAAGAAGCATTTGGATTTGGGGTTGTTTGATCAGACTCTCGCCAGCACACAAGATCTCCAAATGGCCTCGACCATTTCGTTCATAACGGGCTATCCAGAGGAACAGAAGAGTGATCAGGACGCGACCCTAGATCTGATAGGAACGTGTTTCAGTCGCATGGCCGCGCCACTGAACATTCAGCTGCACCTGTTGACTCCTGAGCCGGGAACCGAGTTGCTAGAGCAGTATGCCGGGAAAATCTTGTACGACGGGCATATTTCGGATTTTAATTTCCCTAATCTGGAATGTGATGATGCGATGTTCACTGAAGGACATCCTTCAGTGTTCGTTAATCATCATTACTTTCCGTCGCATCTCCCGAGATGGCAGCATGTGTTTGTAACTACGGCCTACCCGATCCTTTACGAAATGGGATTTCAGGTCTTGCGGTACCTGGTGAGCCAACATGGGGGGAAGTTCAGCCTCCTGATGCATTCGATCTTGAGCTGGGCACGGAAGGCAGGCGTACGTTCGTCATGCACAGTTTCTACTGTTGAGTCCTACTTCGAATGGAAATACGGCAAGAATAGTCACATCACTGGCCTCGTGAGGTACATGACGAAAGCCAGCGAGCTTCGACGCTACGCTGTCAACAATCGGCAGGATCTGGCGAAACGGACTTCCCTAGGTCAAGATACTGGTAGGTATCAACTGAGCCCGCTCGCGTGTGTGGTGCGGACTGTGCCTGACTGCCCCCTGATCTTGCAGCAGTTGGCTTCAGATAAGCAGGAGGTCCCGGAGGCCGCACGATCCCGCCGTCGATACAATTTCCTCTTGCGGCTGTGCTCCCCGGAGACAGACACTATCGAGAACCTTGTGCTCAACGACCCTAGTGCCCATCTCCTCGAGTTCTTCAAAGAGTGCAAGGTGTGGAACGGTGGTGCAGCATTTGAGAGCACAACAGGATATCCTGCGCCCCCAGCCGAATTTCTGAATTCCCTGGTACACCGTGGAGTCCTGGAGACTGTTGTTGATGGTCGATAGAAAGGTGACAGCGAACAGGATTGTCGCAGCGCAGACCCTTTTAGATTCAGTTCAAGGATTCTATGTCGCAGAAGCATTGTTCCAGCTGCTTCAAGCGGGAGTGTTGTCGCACCTACAGAAGCCGCATAGTTCCAAGGAGATCGCCGATTCACTGGCTTTGTGTCAGAAGACTCTCCGAGATTTTCTCGACTTTGTGTCGCGTTGCTCTGACGTGATCCAGGTAGACAAAAAGGGTCGTTATAGACTGGGTGCCTACCCTACTGAAACTCTATATTTCCAGCTAGAGAAATTCGTTGGCTGCTACGGTCCGTCAATTCGTGGGTTGGCTAATCTGCTCCAAGGAGGAAAGGGGAATGAGCCCTCTCAAGCGGCGCTTGCGCGGGCATTTGCTAGTGTTCGTGCCGGCAACGATCTAATGATCTCGGTCCTCACCCGAGCGCAGGTTTTTACGTTACTGGATCTCGGTTGTGGTACTGGCTCTTTGCTGGTGGATATGGCGATGAAGAATCCACGGTTTGAAGGCTACGGCTTTGATTCCAATAGAGACATGTACACCGTCGGCGTCACAAGAGTACGAAAAGCTGGGCTGACTCGGAGAGTCCACATCAAGTGCGCGGATGCTCGTAAGGCAAGAAAGATTCTCGGAAGCAAAAGAGCCGCATCAATCGACGCTTTATGCGGTCGGAGCTTTTTGAATCAATTCTTCATGAACGGTGGGGAGACGGTTGGCAAAGTCCTTCGAGCCCTTAGAAGATCGTTTCCAGGACGAAACGCTTGGTTCGTGGATTATTACGGCGAGCTGCCGGCAAGACACAATTTCGAAGATTCGCGTCTCGGATTACTGCAGGACGCATGCCAGATTGTGTCCGGCCAAGGGATACCTCCGGCGGATCGGGATCAGTGGCGCGATATTTATCGCGAGGCTGGGTGTACGCTGACGGACTCTGAGGATTTCCAAAGTGATGGAATCCGATGGTTCATCCATCAGGTCCTACTTTAGCCAGCGCGTCCCGACATTCGTCCGCAGCACCCTGGTCCGTCTCACCCCAAACGGACTGCTCGAAGGAGCTTTTTCTAAGATCCGGTGCAACGCCTTGCGATATCATCCCGGAAAAACGGGTTGGCCCTTTCTATCCGGCGGGAACGCGTGCCCAGCGGGGTTTTTAGGATAGAAGGAATCGAAACTTTTTATAGCAGTTCAAGAAACTTTACAGAGGCGGTCGGGTTCTTGACGGATAACCACTTCGTGCTTCACCGCCTCGCTTCTTGGACTAAGCGATCGGTGTAACAAAACGTGTTCCATGGGGGCTTAGTGTGTTCCCCGACGTTGACTCGCGCCACTTGCACGCCGCGGTTGTTTTGGCTGACGTTCTAAACTTCACGCGAGCTTCCCAGATACTGCGTATCAGTCAGCCCGCTCTCAGCAAGCAGATCACTGAACTCGAAGAACAGCATCGCCTCAGTCTTTTCCAACGCGAAAAGGGACGAATAGTCGGGCTTACCGACGCCGGGAAAGTTTTCGTGAAGGAAGCCCGCGCTGCCCTCTTCCACACCGAGAGGGCGATTCACTTGGCCCACGCTGCACACCAGGGTATCGAACATGTTCTGTGGGTCGGACACTCCCACTACGCCAATCGCGATTGGATTTCCGCCTTGCTTGCGATCCGACTATCCCTTTATCAGAAACTCAAAGTGCGCCTAATCACCCGGCCCGCTATGGACTTGGTTCACGATGTTTTGGTGGGAGAACTTGACTTGGCTCTGGTTATAGCGCCGCCTGAGGACCCCCAGCTCACTGCCGTAGACTTTGCGCGAGTGCCCCTCCACGTTGCCCTTCCTGAGACCCATCGGGCAGCACGCAAGGACCACATCGCGATCCGGGATTTGGCCCAAGATGATTGGATTCTGCTCGCAAAGCACGTGCATCCGATCATTCAGGACACTATCCTGCAGACGGCGCGGATTGCAGGGATCGAGCCCAAGAATGCTCATGATGTGATCACTGCACACCAGGCAATTCATCTGGTCGCAGAACACGCAGGCATCGCTATATTTCTGAAGCCTGCAGGCTTCCGGTTTCATGAGGAAGGTGTCATCGTGAAACCTCTGTCGGATACGGCACTGTGGTTTGACACTTGTCTGATCATGCGAGCCGAGGACAATCCACGGTACGCGAACGAATTCGCAATGGCTTTTTTGCGTCGAGTCGCGCCACAGCGTGCCCCAGCCAATCAGATGACACTGCCCCTGCCGGCATGACGAGTGCTTAGTCAGGTAATCACCTGGCCTTGTGTTCGCCTTTTATTCGCCATATACTGATCTTGGAACGCTAGAAGCTTGACCAGACAAACGGTGCGAAAATAAAGATCCGAGGAGATTACAGAAGCTTAACGCTAAAAGCATTTGGAAATATCTTTCGAAACGAGAACGCTTCGAGACGTGTGCGAAAACGAAGCGGAGGGAAATCGTCAGCTAGGTGATGTCGTTGCGAAATCACTGCGCAGCCGCCTTGCTGATTGCGAAGCCGCGTCCTCAGTTGCGGAGTTGATCGCTGGGCGCCCGAGAGATATGGGTGATGCTACTATGTCCCTCGATTTGGATGGAGGCAGTTTTTTGGTATTCACAGTAAATCATGAGGCTGTTCCGGTCACGGGCGATGGCAATGTAGATTGGGCAAAGGTCCATAGCATCCGAGTTTTGAAAATCGAGGCCAAAAATGAGCGCAGCTGAAACCTTCAATCCTGACTGGGCATCTTCTCCCGGGGAGACGATCAGCGACGTTCTACGCGAGCGCAACATTAGCATCGATGATTTCGCTGAAAAGATGCAGAAGTCGCGTCAAGAGATTCTGGAATTGCTGGACGGAGAGTCTCCAATAACTCTTGGTACTGCGCGACGACTCGAAAAGGTTCTCGGAGCTTCTGTTGAGTTTTGGATGTCGCGCGAGTTCAGATATCGCGAGCGACTCACAGAGCCAAGAGTCGAAGACAACCTCTGGCTACAGACTCTTCCCACTGCCGACATGTTGAAGTTCGGCTGGCTAGGTTCCATGCCAAAAGGCTCAGATCTGCTGCCCGCCTGTTTGCGATTTTTCGGCGTTGACAGTGTTGCGGGATGGCATCGTGTTTATGCCCCTCTTGAACAGCGATATTCGTTCCGCACCTCCACTTCTTTTGAATCGAAACCTGGCGCGCTCATAACTTGGCTGCGGCGGGGCGAACTCGAAGGAAGCGCGATCGAATGTGCGCCTTGGAACCCCCTCGCTTTCGAGAGCGCACTGCATTCAGTTCGCCGATTAACTCGTGAGGGGGATCCTGACCGGTTTCTCCCTGCCCTTCAAAGATTGTGCGCAGAGGCAGGAGTGGCAGTTGCAATTGTTCGTTCGCCGAACGGATCTCGTGCCAGTGGTGCAACACGCTTCTTGTCGAGGAATAAGGCTTTGTTGCTACTGAGTTTTCGATATTTATCGGACGACCAACTCTGGTTTAGCTTTTTCCATGAAGCCGGCCACCTTCTTCTTCATGATCTCAATGAAGTCTTTGTGGAGGGCGTTAAAGCGGACGACACAACGAAGGAAATGGAAGCAAAAGAACGACAAGCAAACGAATTCGCGTTTCGAGTGCTTATCCCACCTGAGTTCGAGCGTGATTTCTTTGCTCTTCCTCAAAATGCCTTTGCAATCGCGAGGTTTGCCAAACGTCTTGGAATAGCGCCCGGAATCGTAGTTGGGCAGCTTCAGTTCCATCGGAGGGTAAGGCCCAACCACTTCAATAGCCTTAAGCGACGATACGAGTGGGACTAGGCCTATCCCCTGAATGGGACAAACTTGTCAGGGCTCTTCTGCCAATTGCACAGACCGTCTTCGAGTACCTGCATTCCCACGTGCAGTTCTTGATCCAGCTCAACAACTTTTGCGTCGAGCGTCTCCACCGATTCGTTGCCCCCGAAAAGGAGGGCGGCTCCCTTTCTGGGACCACTGGACCCTTCGAGATATGGACTCCCTGGATTAATGTTCGCTAGGCCCAGTTTGCCCAACATGGTGAGATAGTCGAATCTCGCTAGCCTTCCAAAATGGACAACAGCATCCATGGACTTGTACAGGGTATCGAACGTACTCTCGGGATCGTTCCCAACTTGGCTTGCGGCCTCATCGATCATCTCCTGATGAGTTCGCGGCGGATCAACCCAGCGGACATAGCTCTCGACTACCGCACCGGTGCCGTTGCCCGAGTCAGCATCGAGGCTTTCGTACTTTCTATGGTTTCCGAATCCCCCAGGAACTCCGCGTCGGCGAATTGTTCCCTGATGTGCACGCAGCCATGCCCGAAAGGCGGCGGGGTCGGCGCTCGTGCTAGCCCAATCCCAGTTGCGTCCGTCACCCAGCCTTCCATAAACCTCGCGGACATAGCGCCAGCCACCCCGCGAACTCCTGCCAAAATGCACGAACAAGAAAACCAGCCAAAACGCTTCTTCCACGCTGCCGGATTGTTGATGAAGGATCGCGGCCTTCAAAGGATCGAATAGCTCGTTATCGGGGTCCGCACGTTGCGGAGATATCGGCCGTTCGCGAATCACCTGCACATATCTCACCCGATGGACGCTCTCCAGCAGCTGCTCCTTCAGCGCCTGGCGCCGTTCTGGCGTCGCGATACCAGGAAGTTCGCCGTTAGCACGCGAGAAGGCGTCCAGCCCTGCATCAATACCATCCACCAGCGCTCTATCTTTCGGCCTTATCACAGCGGTGCTCGATCACTCTGAGTGGACACCCACCCCCGGATCGCGTTAACGACCTCAGTTGTTACGCCAAAGCTACTCTGAATGTTGTGGTTGTATCCCAGAACCAAAACTTGGCGGGAAAGGCCGACTCCGCATAGATGGCGCAGAACCCCCTGATAGGCGATGCCCTGAACGTGCTTCGTCCCGCGGCGGCGCAGTCTCCAGTCCCTCATCTCTCGTCTCTCTAGATGTAGCCCTGTGAGTCTCTCAAAGTGTTCCACGACGGAAGCGCCGTTGAGCAATAGCAGGCGGACAGGAGAATCTCGCAGGAGCAATGCGAGAACGTCGCCAGCTGACGACAGTAACGTGACGCGTTGGGCCGGGGATAGGTCCGTCCACTTGTGGAATGTGGCGTAAGGAATCAGGTCTAGATGGCAAGCTCGATTGGAATTGCTGTAGAACGACGCCTTGGTTCCCAAGACGACCTCATCCAATCGTTTGAACCATCGGTCGTAAGGGTTACAAAGGAAATAATTCCTGCAAGAATTCAGGATCAATCGCAGGTGACTGGCATCCGCGTCTTCCCAAGAACGGATCCCCAACGATTGAAGGGTATGGAAGCGGCGAGCACGACCATCCAGCTCTTTGCCTGATTCGTCGACGAATTCCCTGTTGCTCGGATTTAAGCCGAGGGTTGCCACTTTCGACGTCTCCAGATCGCCGAACGACGGCACTGGCGCTCCCCAGCGGATCACTCCCGACCGTGTAATCCTCGGATCATCCATGCGATCGATGAGAGTTGCCAGAGCGGAGTGCATTTTGTCAGTTAAGCCTCTTGTTGGGTTTTATCATCGCTCAGGTTGATCGGTGATGCCGCCGCTAGTTTACGAATGACTCGATCAATAAACTTTACGTAAACCTGATTTGACATGTCGGCCCCAATCGCCTTGATCCCTTGGATATCCTTACGTCTCTTTGCCCCGAACACCTCCAGTAGACGGACGAGATCCGCCCAATAAGGGTCCATGCCTGTAGTGCTTGCTGCGGTCGAGCTGCCCGTTCTGATGGCGGCTTCGGCCGCTAGGACACGTGCGATCTCGGGCCACGGATCGCCCTTGGGCATAGGCTGCATAACTGCAGAAGTCCTCTGAAAGCCTTCTTTCAGGAACCGCTTCGCCGGGCCTTTATCCTTCACGTACAGATGCATGCTTCCGACGGCGTGCTTGTAAATGCCAACCTCGGCGCCCACCGAATTAGCGATGATCTCCTGAAGCATTGTGAAGCAGAACACATCATGTGGTAGGCCCAAGTAAACGTCATTTGATCGCATGTTGGTAAACAAGTGCAGTTTACCGTCTCGCAGCATGAACTGCAGAGTGCAAGTGCAGGGGACATCCTTGTGCTTTGCGGCGAGATCGGTTGAATCGAACAACTGGATAACCGCATGGCGTGAGTCTTTCTTGGTCTTAAGTATTCTTGTAATGTTGGAGATCTGATCGACTCCTTTCCACCTTTCGTCCGCTCCCCTCCAACTAAGAAGCCGTGGGCCATATCCCCCAAAGATTTTTCCGTCTTCCGCGAGCTCGGCGTATTTTTCGACGTAGTAGGAAATGAAACCAACTTCATTGCTGCCAGACAAATACCAAAGCAGCTCACCCAATGCGCTAAAGATTCTTCCTCTTGTTTCCGTCCTACTGAGTCGTGCTCTTGGATTAGAAATCTCCAACAATACTCCGGCAATTTCTAATGCACCGTTGGGGCCACCCTTGGTCGGATAGATTTGATCTCCGCGAGACAGTATCTCCTCAATGACGTCGTGCATAACATCATCAAGAGTCGATCCCGAAAAGTACGAGATGCCCATGTCCTTGTACTACGGCAAAGCGTACTAGTCTCTTGCGGGTGGGTAAAGATATCACCTGCTTATATTCCTGGTTCGAAGAATAAGAGGTGTCTCGCTTTCGCGCGGTTCCAGAGTCTCTCCGGGTGGATTTTTCGAAGCCGTATTCGTCAAGTTTCAGCGTACTGCGGTCCTCCGCGACAGTTCGAATTACCCTATCAGGAACATTGCAAGCCGGGGCTCATTCCGCGAACAAGCAAACCCGCCCCTGAGGGATTAAGTTCTGATCTAAGCTCGCAGCCCAGCATCGGACCTGTTGGCCGGATGAACGGAATATGAAGGCATTTTCCCTTCGAGCCAGTCCGCTATTTGGTGTGGATCAAAGCGGATGGACGTTCGCACCCTGAAGAATGGAATGTGATCGTCCTCCACCTCCTTGTAGAGCGTTCGTATCGCTATGCAGAGGATGTCTGCCAATTCTTCGACCGTTAGTGCTTTCTTCTTCGACCGCAACTGCTCGACGAGAGTCATTTCGTACCTTGTGGTGATCTGCGAATGAGCGGGCCAAGTCAATTCTCGCAACTGGAACCGGGCCGCCATGGCTGAACGCAGACGAATGTTTACCACTTTGATCCCTCACTGGAAACTTGTCCAATAACTTTTTCGCTAATGCGTATTCCCAATGGTTATAAGTGGCGGGCTTCCAGCAGCACCTCTCTCACTCGAAAACGATGGGCATGTCGAACTCCTATTCCCAAGAATTTGAGACGCTTGGGTTTAGCCATTCGGACTTCGAGAAGCTATGCGAACGCAGCCAAGCTTCCCTTGTTGATCCTCGCCTGAATGTCCCTGTTTCGAACCCCCTTCAGGTAGACCATTGTCGATGCGATATCGCGGTGTCCCATCCACTGCTGCAGCGTGCGAATGTCGATTCCATCTTGCAGGTGGCGCGTCGCGTATGTGTGGCGAAACTTGTGGAGAAACCATCGGCCGCAGAAGGCCCCCTTCGCACAGCGATTAACGGCGACCGCTCCGTTCTCCAATTTGTGAGTGACGACACAGTGACCACAATTGAGTTTGGCGCGATGGGCGACTGCCTTTAGCTTTTCAAGCATCGCTCCATCTGGTCGGCCGGTCGCGCTTGGAAACACAGGATCATCAGGGCTTGCCGTAGCTGGCCGAAACTTCTGAAGCAGTTGGATCAACTTCTCGGGGACTGGGACCTCTCTTTCCTCCCAGTTCTTTGGATGAAATCCCCAATGCGGTTTTGCCGTCACGCGGACCGCCATGTGTTTGAAATCGACGTCGCGCCAGGTAACGAACCGGCCTTCGGCATCTCGGAATCCAGTCATGAGATAGAACTTGAATCGGGCCTCTTCGGCCGGCGTGCAGGCCTCGAACAACTTGGTCAACTCCCCATCCTCATAGATCGGACGAACGGTTTCGACGAACTTGGGCCAATCAGAGGTATTAAGAAGCTTCGCTTTGCCGTGCTGCTTCATCACCTGTGAGAGAACGACCAGCTTGTTGTAGACGCTCTTCCCCTTCTGACCGTCTTTCATGCAGTGAGTTGCAAAGTCGATAAAGTCCTGGCGTTCGACTTCATCGACATACGTTTTCGTGCAGAATTTCTTGAACGCTTCGAGGATCGGGCGATACGTGCGGAATGTCCGAAGGCTGCGGTGATACTGTACGTATTCTTTGTAGCTGTCGAGTGCCGCGGCCAAGCTGGTCCGCGCGGAAGCGACTTCGACTGCTTGCGTTTGGGGAATGACCCCATCGCGCATTGCCGCGAGCTCCGTTTGCTTGATGCGCGCTTTCTCAGCAGCGTCCTGGGCCTGGGGGCCAGCCGCTTCGCGGTGCCGCTGCCCACGGTCCCACCATTCAATGAAGTAGCTTCCTTCGGGGTGGTTCTCGTCTTTTCCGTTGACGAGAACGTGATCCTTGCGCACCCTGCCTTTGCTGTCGAAAAGGACGACAGCAAGAGCCCACTTGTCATTGATCTTGACTTGCTTGAAGAGTTTTACTCGCGAGGATTTCGGCATTTTGGAGATTCCCTGGCTGAACCGCCAGTAGAATCGCCCATAAGCTGCCTAAATGCAAGTAAATAAAGGAAACAGGTGACAGGGCAGCGTTCTAACCAACTGAACTACGTCCCCGGTTCTGAACGGAATTGCCAGATGGTGGGCAGTGCAGGACTCGAACCTGCGACCTCCTGCTTGTAAGGCAGGCGC
>Ga0335085_10000993_pt1 | contig 67543 bp, 62 predicted proteins | sample Lox_Sample_45_FD_206712 | JGI IMG/M metagenome (GOLD analysis project Ga0335085, IMG submission 206712) | Soil microbial communities from Loxahatchee National Wildlife Refuge, Florida, United States - Lox_Sample_4.5 | ecosystem: Environmental > Terrestrial > Soil > Wetlands | place: USA... | reverse complement strand
GCGAACTCTTTGGCTACGAACGAGGTGCGTTCACCGGGGCGGACTGCGCCAAGCAAGGCAAATTGAAAGCTGCCGCCGGAGGAACTGTATTCCTCGATGAGATTGGGGACATGACTCCCTATGCTCAAGCGAAGTTGCTGCGGGTTTTGGAAACCAAACAAGTTGAACCACTGGGATCTGTTCGTGGGACGCCGGTTGACATCCGGTTCGTTGCGGCCACCAATCGAAACATCGAGCGAATGGTCAAGGAAGATAAATTTAGAAACGATCTGTTCTTCCGTCTCAACGTGGTTCGGGTGCATCTGCCTCCCCTACGCGACCGCAAAGAAGACATCCCAAGCCTGCTCCGTCACTACATTGAAGCGTTGCGGCCACACGCCGCGATGACGGTGGAGAGCATCGATGGCGAGGCGCTGGAATGCCTGATGGCACATGACTGGCCGGGGAATGTGCGAGAGCTGCGCAACCTGCTGGAATCGGTTTTCGCTGAAATTTCGAGCCGGGAGATTACGCTTGCGCATCTTCCGGGGCATCTTCGCAGCGGTCACCGCGATCTGAGCTTGCTTTCAGGCGACGAGAAGGAGCAGTTGCTTTGTGCTCTAGCCTCGTGCAACTGGAACAAGAGCCGAGTCGCGGCGCGGCTGAAGTGGTCGCGGATGACCGTCTACCGAAAGATGGCCAAATACAAAATCTCTTCTGAATTTGAGGAACCGGAAGACCTTCGCGTTGCAAGCTGATGTTGAAGATCGGCTGAGATCTCAATTCACACCCGCCGCACTGTCCCATCGGACAGGTATGCCGAGTTGCGAATCCAAGAAATGCCGTACCTATAGCTTTCCGGAAGACAGCCTGTATCGCTGTACCACTGTCACATTCTGGAACGCGAGTTGTAACAGGTCTCCAGAACCTTCGAGTCGGCTCACGGCAGGTGCCGGCAAAGGGGCAGATCACGGCAAGTACCCGCCAATTGCGGAGATGGGGATTCGTCAATGTTCAGCCGACAACTTGCGTGCAGATCCACGGGCATCATTCCAGTTACACCAGCCTGATACACCACGTTCCAGCACTCGCGACTTTGGTCCGATGGCGGTTGTCGCAAACGCTATTAATCCAGCAGTTTTCCGCAAGGCAGGAGCACTCGGGGCTTTGGCGAATCGTTTGCAGTAGCTTCAAAAGGAAATGGCGCGCGCCGAACTACTGCGTGACGACAGCCGCGGAATGATGACGTTGGATGAAAACGGACTGGGTCACCCAGCCACAGGCGAGGCGCGATACGCCAATTTTTTCGAAGTTGGCTACAACGCATTTGAGTTTCTCCTGGAGTTTGGGCAGTCGTACGCAAACGAGAAGTCTCGGCTGCACACGCGGGTGGTAATGAGTCCCAGTTATGCCAAGGAACTGCTGCGGGTGTTGACGGAGTCGGTGCAGGACTACGAAAAGGATTTCGGAACGATTAAGGCCGAGTAGGGAAGTAGTCGACGGAACCAATGCTTGGGGGAGCGGTGTCGATGGGAGCGGGCCCAGTAAGACTTCAATGCAGCGAGAGTGCGCATCGATTGGCGATGGCGGCGTACATTATTGCCGCGCTGGAGGTCCTTCGGCCGCTGCTGGCAAAAGAGTTCTGCCGTGTTCGCGAGATATCCAAGAAACAATCGGGGCTTCAGGGCCTGGTGGTTTCTGAATCAGACGTCGAAGATCTGCTAGCGCAACCGATCGGGGCACTCACCAAAGAAGGAAGGAGCGCGGGCGACCGTCTGTGCGGGCACACGTTCGAAGATTTGTGTTGGCGGAGCGAAGGACGCTCTATCGAAAACGAGACGCCTTTAGGAAAACTTGCACGATTGTTTGATCTGACCGCTTTTGATGTTGCAGGGCTCCTGATTGCGATTGCGGCAGAACTCGATCAGCGGTTTGGGCTGCTTTATGCGTACCTGCAGGACGATGTCACGCGAAAGCATCCAAGCGTCGACTTCATACTTACTCTGCTTTGCGATTCGTTCGGACTCAGACTGGAACGTCGCCAGCGATTTTTGTCTTCAGCACCCTTGCTGCATTGGGATCTGTTGCGGCTAGTGGATGTCGCATCGCCGGCTAGCAGCACACTGCTGGGGAAACAGTGCCAGGTTGACGCACGCATCATCGAATATTTGCTGGGGTCGAATGAAATCGACGAACGGTTGCAGCCTTTCGTCCAATTTGTCTCGTCGGGGACTTCGCGGCCTTCACAAGGAATCAGTGCCAGCCTGATTGATCATGCCCGAAGCAAAGGAGAGCGGCTCCTTCTGCACTTTCGCGGAGAGCGTGGGGTTGGCAAGAGCGCCGCCGCGAGAGGTTTATCAGAAAAGGTTGAGCGTCCACTATTGGAGATCGATCTTGAACGACTTACCTCACTGGACTTTTTCGGATTTTCAAAGACAGTGCGACTGATCGTAAGGGAAGCGATCCTGGCGAATGCGGTCACGTATTGGCGAGGCTTCGACCTCCTGCTGCCCGCAGAGAAAGCGAGTTGGCTGCGTGTTTTGAGGGCGGAACTGGAGTCACAGGCCGGGATACACGTTTTCAGCGGGGAGTTGCGTTGGGAGCCCTCGAATCTGGCGGATGATTGGGGGTTCCGGCAGATCGAATTCAGACGTCCATCATTGGATGATCGTCTGAACCTTTGGCACAACTCGGTGCCAACCGCGGGCCGTGGCGATGACGTCGATCTAAACTCTATTGCGCAAACGTTTCGGCTCACTGGCGGCCAGATCGGCGAAGCGGCACGTTTAGCGCGAGAGCTGGCTGCGAGCCGCGAGCACGAAGGCTCGGTTTCGATGGCTGACCTGCAGGAGGCGTGCCGAGCGCAGTCGAGCGGCAAGCTCTCTACTCTGGCTCGCAAGATCACGCCTCGGCGCGCCTGGAGCGACATCATCCTGCCTGAGGATCGTTTGCAGCACTTGCGCGAGATCTGCAATGCCATGAAGTTCCGCGCCAAGATTTATGACCAGTGGGGATTCGAGCAGAAACTGTCGTTGGGGAAAGGGCTGAATGTGCTTTTCGCTGGTCCTTCTGGAACAGGGAAGACGCTCGCGGCAGAAATCATGGCTACGGAGCTAGGGCTGGAACTATACAAAATCGACCTTTCGTCGATGGTGAGTAAATACATCGGGGAAACCGAGAAAAATCTCTCGCACATTTTCAGGGAAGCGGAGAACTCCAACGCCATTCTCTTTTTCGATGAGGCAGATGCGTTGTTTGGGAAGCGTACCGAGGTTCGTGATTCTCATGACCGGTACGCCAACATCGAAGTTAACTATCTGCTGCAGAAGATCGAGGAGTACGACGGAGTGGTCATTCTGGCGACGAACTTTCGCCGCAACATGGACGATGCCTTTGTGCGCCGGATGCATTTCACTGTGGAGTTCCCATTTCCCGACGAAGCAGATCGGCTGCGCATCTGGCAGAAGATTTGGCCTGATGCAACACCGAGATATGAACTGGATTTGGAACTGATGGCACGGAAATTTGAGATTTCGGGCGCAGCGATCCGCAACATTGCTCTCTCCGCCGCCTTTCTTGCCGCGAGTGACGGAGACAGAGTGGGGATGCGGCATCTGTTGCATGGCGCGCGTCGCGAGTGCCAAAAGATGGGGAAGGTCATCGCGGAGCACGAATTCGAGGTCGAGGAGTTTGCAGGAAGAGTTTCATAGCTCAAATCAAGAGGAGGAAATATGCCAGATACCATTCACTTCAGTCTTCATAACAATTACTCGGACGACGTGCAGGTAGTCGTATTCGACATGTACGGCGGCGTGGCACGACAAACATGGAACGGCCCGCTGAACAAGGACGAGAGCACCGCCGTCGAGGTATACGCCAACAGCGATGGGCGGGGTGCTGCCCAGTGGGTTGCGGCGGGCGGTCCGACGAACACGCAGGAAGACATCAACGACGGAGACACGTGCGAACTGAATCCGTGATTCCGCGCAGACTGCAGAATCTGGCGATCTTTTCAAGACTTCTGTAACGAAGATGGTGGCCCGCGACACTATCAAGTTGGAATGCAATAGCAAACACACTTCAAATACAAAAAGGAGAAGACGTATGGGTTTTTCGGATGATTTCGCGCAATGCGTAAAGGACAACCTTCCATCGGCACTGATTGATGCACTGCAGGGTCTGTCGCTGGACAAGGTATTGGAGTTTGCTTCTGAACTTGTGGAAGGTGCGAGCGTAGAAGAAGCGCTTCTGGCAATCGGAGTAGGCGCAGAAGCGGCTGCGGCCGCGGCAGCCGCGGTGGTCGCGGCCGGCATTGCGACCGCTGCAATAGCAAGCGCAGTTCTCAGCGGGTGCGTTTTGTCCGCTGGAGCCACGACCGTGTGGGACACGATCAAGTCTCTGGGTTCTTCGGTGTGGGACGTACTAAAGAGTCCGCTGGCAGATGCAGGATATCCAGCGCCAGCGGATACAGCAGTAGCTTAGTCGCGGTCCGGACCAGTCATAACAGACGGGTCCGGGTGTGACGGTGAGTATTGTTCGATCGCCTATCGCGCCCCAGGCATTGCCGTAAATTTCGCAGGTCAAATGGAGGGCTTATGGGATTTGTTGATGATTTCACGGATTGCATCACAGGCAAGAACTTGCCGCCGGACCTGGCGAACTCGCTGCCCGATGCGAAGACAGCGCTTGCGTTCGCCAGCAAGCTGATCCAAGGTGCAACGGTGGCGGATGCCCTGGTAGCGATTGGGATCAGCACGGAAGTAGCTGAGGCGATCGCCGAAGCCGTGGCCGCGATAACTGTCGGAGCCATAATTGGCGCCGTCGTGGGCTGCGCGGTGAATGCCGCGGGGAGCAGCCTGCGTGACGTGCTGCTGTCCATGGACGGCTCTGATACGTCGGCATTGCAAGGGGCTCTTGCCGATGCAGGGTTTAACGCGTCGGACACAGCTGCAGCCTGAAGGTCTCAGAAGCGGGGGCGGAGCTGAGCTGGTAGACCGCCCTCCAGGATTCATTAACGGCTGATCAAGTCAAATGTCTTTTGTTTGACTCAGCCATCATCAGATTTCAGACATCGATCAAGGAGGATGCCATGAGTTTTGGAGATTGCATGCGCAGTGCGGGACTACCGGTGCCGAGCGTCGACGGTCTAAGCGAGGCCAAGGAGTTCATTGAGAATCTGCACCAGGCGTGGGAAGCGGCGGGAGGCGAAGCTGACACAACGTTGGCGGCACTGCTGGCTGTTGGCGCAATTACGGGTATCGACGAAGCCGCTGTAGCGGGTGCAGCCGCGGTGACCGTCTCGTTCTATATCGGCGCCTGCATTGGCTGTCTTGCAGCAGCGGGAGTTGAAGCGTTGAAGGATCTATTCGCCAGCAATCCGCCGCAGGATTTCATGACGGAGCAACTGGCGAGTTTGGGAATCGATCTTTCGTCGGACACCGCAGCCGCATAAATCGAATCGGGCGGGCGCGCAGGGCTGTGTAGCCGTGTCCCGCCCCTTTGGATCTCGGGAGATAGAGTCGCAGGCAAAGGGAATCGCATTATGGCTGAGTACCAGCAACTTCGGAACGATGATACACATCGCGTGGCGACGCCCGCCAAGTGGGACAGCTCGCGCGGCGGTCCGGAGAAGGATGAGGGGATCGCGAATGCGAATCCATGTCCCGCTGATCCCCTACTTGCCGTGATGCGGCCGACTCGTCTGAGAGAAGCGGCGTCGTCCCAAGGTCCGACGGGTCAGGCAACACTGCTCCAGCAATCGATTCTCCGTCTTCAACGCACACGTGGTAATCGCTATGTTCAGCGGGTGCTCGGTTTGGCGCGAAAAGCCGACGGAGAAGCCGAAGTTGCACCAGAAGTGGAAGGAGCGATCGATCGTGCTCGCGGCGGCGGCCAATCTCTGGACGGCAGCGTACGCAGGAAAATGGAGAAAGCGTTCGGCACGAATTTTGAGGGAGTGCGAATTCACGCCGATGCAAGAGCCGATGAGCTCAATCATGCTGTGGATGCGTTAGCTTTTACGACTGGTTCAGACATTTTCTTCCGGAACGGGATGTATCAGCCCGGCTCCCACGAAGGCCAAGAACTATTGGCACATGAGCTTACTCATGTCGTGCAGCAGGGCGGAGGCCCGACCCAGAAAAAGCTGGCTGTTGGCAGTCCCGATGACGCTTACGAGCAGGAAGCTGAGAACGTTGCTCGAGCTGTGGTGCGGCAGGACCAAGATGCCGGTGAGGCATCCTGCGCTGACGTTAGTCGATCGGCGGGACGAATTCAAACTGCGCCTGCGAAAACCCAAACCATTAGCTTTTCCGACGACGAAGGGGTCAGCATCGTAACGGGAACGAGCGCCATTATCGACGGTTTTTACAGCACCTTCAGCGACAAACTGAAAGAGCCGCGTGACCAGTTCATGGATGCTCTCCTAAATTTCCAAACCGAGATGGGGTTTCCTCCAAACAAGAAAGCGGAGCCTGATTTCAAAGATGTATTCCTCGACCAACTTGGGGAGGTTGTCAAACTGGGATATGAAAAGGCTCTCAAGCCAATTCTGGAAGAGGAATTGCCGGGGATCGGTCAGGCCGCATCGTTAGTGTCTGCAATCTACAAAGAAGTCCAGCGTGCGAAAGACGTGGCTGGACAGCTACTGATCAGAGACTTCATAGTCCAGACCCGAACCCGCATGGGCGACGCGATTACTGCACAGATTGATCAATTTATAAAAAACTTTGTAACTGGTAAAGCACAAATGCAAGATGCATGGCGAAACACCACGAGCGACAAGGAACGCGAAGCTATCACTGGACCAATGCAACAGTACATGTCGCAGCCAACTCCAAAAATGGACGAATTCCAGAAGCAAATCGTTTCAGCCTACATTCGGTCCCAGGTTGACAAGGTAGAGGAAGGGTTCTTGGATTACACGTCCCTCGGCAGGATACGGGTGAAGTATGACGATGACGGCACATTCAAAGATGCGACGGTAGAGCTGCAATCTGGAAGCGGCGCGGGACAGATGGCCGACCAGATCAACCGGCTGTACGGCTCACCCGTCGATTTGCGCAAGCTTAATGTGAAGATTGAGGTCGGAGTCTGGGGAGACTTAATTGCCGGTGGAACGGGCTACTACTACGCGACTCTCGATCCGCCCTCGTTCGAACCGTACGCGGCTATGCCAGTTGCATTGGATCGGTATCGAGCTCTAAAAGGTGATCCGCTCGTCGTAAAAGAAGTCTCGGGATAACTGGTGAACATTTGCAGCAGGCGGTTCTTTGGACGAAGAAATGATCGACGATCTCGACAAGACGCTGGCGGACTTACTGAAGCGGGAACTACCCGTGTCGTTGGCGCAGCAATTGACGATTACGTTTGCGACGCCGGACAGCAAGTTTTCGGCGGCAATTTCGTCCGCGACGGTCAACCTCTTTCTTTATGACGTCCGGGAAAATCTGGACCTTCGTGACGTCACGTGGACCATCGATCGCAACAACGGCAATCCTATTCGGAAACGGCCGCCGGTCCGCATTGATTGTTCTTACCTGGTAACTGTGTGGCTCAGTTCTGACAGCAAGGATGCTGCGATCAATGAACACGCCGTGCTGAGTGAGGTCATGCGAGTCCTGCTTCGTCACCGCGTGATCCCTGAAGCAGTTTTGCAGGGCAAGTTGGCGGAGACAGATCCGCCGGTACCCGGCCCTTCGCTCCATCCAGGGCGGCTGCAGAGTCCAAGCGAGATGTGGCAAGCGCTTGGCGGAACACCGAAGGCAGCGCTGCATTACACCGTCACACTCAGCGTGCCAGCAGCAGATGACATGGAAACCGAACCGCTGGTCGGGGACAAGCAAATGAAGATATCGACCGGGGAGATCAGACCGTGAACCAGCAGTGGGAGATCACGCGTCGGCAGCTGGCGGCGGCCGGGCGAGTCATCGACGCGCGAACCGGGAAGGCGCTGCAGGGAGCTACGGTGACGATCACCGCAATGCCTGTGGTCTTTCAGAAGAAGCTTGCGCTCAAAGCCCTTCAATATGGCGCGCAGTGGGGTGGGATGCTCGAACGGTTAGACCGAAGGAGGAGCCGACTTGATGGCAGCTTCTATTTCATGGACCTGCCCGACGGTGACTATCAATTGTCCGCGATGTTACCCAGTATGGGCAGGCGGTACGGTACTGCGGAGGCGGCGGTCAGCGTTACCAGGGATAACACCGGCCGTGTAAAGGTCGCGTTTGTCGACCTTGCTCTCCAACCGACAGTAGTCGAAGGAAAGATCACGGGCGCAGGACAAAAAGGGGCAGTCGCGATGGCTCAGGTTCGAGTGAAGGGCAGCGGTGAGCGGAGTTTCAGCGATGCGAAAGGTCACTATGCACTGTCAGGAGTCGAACCCGGGGAGCGTTCCATACAAGCTTTTGCGCAAGGCTATCGGCCCGCGGTGCAGAAGGTGTCCGTGAAGGCGGCTGGGGGAAGCGGGACACTGAATTTTTCGTTGACCAAAGCAAATTCATAAGGCCGGGCAGTTCGCCGCGGACCAAGGAGGATGAGCGTTATGAGTGAAACTTCCGATAAGCCGGCAGACCTACTCAAGAAAGTTCGTAGGCGAACTGGAGAAGGCGAAGGTTTGGCCGATCTCGACGAAGAAAAGGTCTCAGTTGTTGCCGACCCGAGCATCGATTCAAGCGTGGCAACTCCGACGCCGTCGCGGACGGTAGACAGGACCACGAAGAAGACTGCCGCCGTTACCGGCGCCACGAATGTAACGGCAACCACGGGGCAAGCGGCAAGAATGCGTTTTCGCCGCGACCGACGGCCCAAACGTTGAGGGCTCCAGCAGTCAGGGCATACAGGGATCACGGATAACCGCAATTTTGGAAGTTACACCACCACGGAGATTTTGGTTCACAGATTTTCTGAATAAGGAGCATACACATGCCAGAGTATTTGTCGCCCGGAGTATATGTCGAAGAAGTACCGTCTGCAGTTAAACCCATCGCGGGTGTCAGCACCAGTACCGCCGCCTTCATCGGTGTTGTACCGAACACATTTCAGATGATCGAAGAGAATCCGGATTTCGATCCGACGCGCCAGGAAACCGACGAGGCTGGCAAGTTCAAAGCAGCGGATGGCAGCGACAAACAAGCGGACCGGCCGAACCCGCGCGTTTTCACCTGGACCTTTCCTTATGGGCAGGCCAAAGACGCTGCTCCGGAGGAACAGAAGAAATGGCAGGCGGCGCAAGATGCCTTCGCCAAAGTGTGGGACGCTAATGCACGACCACCGAGAGTGGTGCCGGGCACGAAACCGGAGGATTTCAAGGCAGCTCAGAAAGAGTTCCTGCGGGGAAGCGCGCGGGCGGCGATGGGACCGCTGGCGGAAATCGGAACGCCAGTGTTGTGCACGAGCTTCGAGGATTTCAAGAGTAACTTCCTTGACTTTAGCCTTGATGCAAATCAGAACCGGCTGGCGCACGCTGTGTTTGGTTTCTTCAATAACGGCGGGACGAGGGCGTACGTCATGCGGTATGCCACGATCGAGGACGTAAAGAATCCGGAGAATTGGGAGCCACTGGAAGCGATCGATGAGATTTCGCTGGTGGCAGCGCCGGTTGGCGATCCCGATCCGGATCCAGGCAAGAAAGCGACGACCAATCTGATCGTACAGAACAACCTCATCGATCACTGCGAGAAGTTGATGAGCAGGTTTGCAATCATCGATGCTCCGGAGCTGCCGTCGCCGGGTCAAGGCCAGCGAGGACCCGATCTGACGGAAACGAATATCAAGGTGCCAGATCGTAATACCGATTACGGCGCACTGTACTTTCCGTGGGTACAGGTTTTTGATATGCCGGCTCAACTCAAGGATCCGAACAGTAATGGGGAGAAATTCGTCGGTCCGTGCGGGCATATGGCGGGGATTTACTCTCGCGTCGATCATGAGCGTGGAGTACACAAAGCTCCGGCAAACGAAGTCGTGCGCGGCGCTCTCGATATCGAGCACCAGATCAGCAAGAACGTTCAGGATGGATTGAATCCGTATGGCGTGAACTGCATTCGATTCATCAACGACAACATCAGGGTGTGGGGCGCGCGCACCATCGGAGGCGACGCGAACGCTGACTTGAAGTACATCAACGTGCGCCGCGTGTTGATCTTCCTGCGTGAGTCGATCGATCGGGGCACGCAGTGGGTGGTGTTCGAGCCCAACGACCGCGCGCTGTGGGCGAAGATCGTACGCAACATCAGCGATTTCCTCACGAACGTCTGGCGCGACGGAGCTCTGTTCGGCAGCACACCGCAAGAAGCGTTTTACGTGAAGTGCGATGACACTCTCAATCCACCAGAGGAAAGAGACCTGGGCAAGGTGACGACAGAGATCGGCGTCTCAATTGTGCGACCTGCCGAATTCGTCATCTTCCGCATTTCGCAGTGGGCAGGACCGAAAAGTCAGTAAGAATCCTCAGCGGCAGGGCACACCGACATGAGCGGCATGCCCTGCTAATCGAGTTGTGAAAATGCAGCAGTGGGACGAAAAATACGCAGAGCGCTTCGCTCCCGGTGTTTACCTGGAGCCGGATTTCCGTCTGCCCAAGACACCTCCTTTCATGACAGGGGTTCCGGTGTTCCTCGGCTTGCGGGGCAAGGCTCCTGCGACGAAAGATCCGCGAAGATTCTACGAGCCGATGATGTTGTCGCTCTGGTCGCATTTCCTGACCCACATCGGCGACCCTGAGTCACACGGCTATCTGGCACATGCAGTGCGCGGCTTCTTCGCGAATGGAGGCCGCCGGTGTTATGTGGTTTTTCTGCCGGAGTTATCTGTAGAGGCGCTGGAGACTGCTTTTAATGGGGTGGCCGATCACGCGGATTATGCGCTTTCCGCTATGAACACGGTGGATTTGGTGTGCGTTCCGGAGCTAGTTAAGGTTGAAGATCGAAAGGTCGCAATGCAGTTGCAGCAGATGGTCGTCGATCACTGCGAAAGTACAGGAGACCGGTTCGCGATCCTCGACTCACGACAAGGCGACAGCAATCAAGACGTCTGGGAGCAGTGGTCGGAGATTGATGGCAAAAATGGTGCGATCTACTACCCATGGGTCCGGGTGCGGAGCTTCGACGGCCGATCGACGGTGCTTGCACCGCCATGCGGACATATCGCGGGAATTTATGCACGAACGGATCGGCTCGTAGGTGTGCACAAGGCGCCGGCGAACGAAGTGATCGAAGACATCTGGGGCCTAGAGCGGGAGATTACGCAGAAGGATCAGACCGATCTGAATCCAAAACGCGTGAATTGTCTGCGCGCGTTTCCTGGCCGCGGCATTCGGGTATATGGCGCGCGGACATTGAGCGGCCACAATGCATGGACCTATGTGAATGTCCGAAGACTTTTCTTGACGGCGGTTCGGCGAATTGAAACGCAGGCACAGCAAGTTGCTTTCGAACCGAATGTAACGAGTCTCTGGGCGCGGATCGAGCGAGAGCTCAAATCCTACTTCACTGAACTGTTTCGACAGGGGGCATTGAAAGGGCGCACTCCGGAGGAAGCGTTTTATGTGAAGTGCAACGCCGAAACCAATTCGGCGGCGGTCCGGGAAAACGGAGAGATCGTTACTGAAATCGGACTCGCGCCCGGAGTGCCGCTCGAGTTCGTGGTGGTGCGGCTGATTCAGGGACGAGGCGGAGTAAGTTTGGTGGGCCCGATGGCGGCCCAGCAATAAATCTTAAGGAGGAACTTTAGAGTCATGGCAACAGGCGACAGGCAAGATCCATTTCGTGGATATAACTTCAGGGTCGAAATCAACGGCATTCAGAAAGCGGGCTTCCGCGAAGTCGGTGGTCTGGATGCCACCTCAGACCCCATTGACTATCGGGAAGGGAACGAGAAGGTGTACACCCACCGGAAGCTTCCCGGCCAGGTGAAGTACTCAAACATCACGCTCAAGTGGGGCATCACCGATGATCACTCGCTGTGGGATTGGCGGAAGAAGGTGATCGACGGGAAGACTGAGCGGCAGCCGGGCTCGATCGTTCTGGTGGACGAAGCGGGGAACGACAAGCTGCGCTGGAATTTCGTGCAGGGATGGCCGAGCAAGTGGGCTGGCCCGAGCTTCAACGCCATCAATAATGAAGTGGCGATCGAGTCGCTCGAAATCACACATGAAGGAATTTCGTTGGCGTCATGAAGATGCAGACCGAATTTCCGTTTACCTTGCCTCGCGGTTATGTCGACTCCGAAGGTACTGTGCATCGTGAAGGAGTGATGCGACTGGCCACGGCGTTCGACGAGATAGCGCCGATGAAAGATCCGCGCGTGCAGAACAACCCTGGATATCTAGTGGTGATTCTGCTCTCGAGAGTCATTACCAAATTGGGTGATGTAACACACATCAACCCCAAGGTGATCGAAGGATTGTTCTCGGCGGACCTTGCATACCTGCAGGATTTCTGGAGGCGCATCAACGAAAATGGCCACAGCCGAGCCGCGGTCACGTGTCCACACTGCGAAGGCAAGTTTGAAGTGGAGACGAATCATCTGGGGGAATGATTGGCTACCCCTCGGAGGAGTTGTACGGGGAGGTAGCCTTCGTTGCCTACTATCTTCACTGGCCCTATGACCAGATCATGCAGTTGGACCACTGCGAGCGGAGACGGTGGGTCAGTGAGCTGTCGAAGATCAATCAGCGGCTAAACCAGGCGGCGAGGGAAGAAGGCTGATTTATGGGAGGTTTCGACGTCGGAGGGGGCTTTAGCGCCGATGCTGATTTCAGCGCGAGTGCGGACCTGAGCGCGGGTGCGAGTCTCAGTGCCGGTGTGAGCGCCAGCGCCAGCTTTAGCGCAAGCGCAAGTTTCAGCGCCAGTGCAAGTCTGAGTGCGGGCTTCGGCGTAGCGATTGGAATTGGGGGATCCAAGGATCCGCTTTTGGGGTTCCGCTTTGCGGTTGAGATAGAAGGGTTGGTGACCGCCGGTTTCAGCGATGTGACCGGAATGCACGGAGAAATCGAAGTACAGCAATATCGCGAGGGTGGAACGAATGCGTACATGTTGCAGCGAGCTGGACCGGTGAAGTATCCCAACAATCTCAGCTTGAAGAGGGGCGTTTTGACTGACTCGCGGGAGTTGTGGAATTGGTTTTGTGATGTAAGCCGGGGCACGGTCAATCGAAAGAACATTTCGGTGGTCTTGCTCGATGGGCAGGGAGCGGAGGCGCTTCGTTGGAATGTTTTGAAAGCGTATCCGGTGAAGTGGTCCGGTCCTGATTTGCACGCGCTCGCTTCGGAGATCGCGTTTGAGACGGTGGAACTGGCACACCATGGAATCGTCAACGGATAAGGATCTGTGGAATGGGTTTGCAATCTCCTATGGAAAGCAGGAAGAGTGAGAATGCTCGTCTGCAGGCGGAGCCAGACGACGGAAACACAAGGAATCTGGGCCGCGAGCTCTACGCTCGACACCTCAGCATGTCGAGTGTGGCGGGCCCCCGCTCCGCGGCTTGGCAGGCCCTTCGGCTTGAGACGTTCGGTACGAATCGACTTCCGATGCTGGCAAGATTTTCGCAACGTTGGGGAAGAGCCGCAGTTGTTCCGGCATCGAAAGGATCCGCTTATGAGTGGTACATCGCGCGCGCAGTATCAACTCGGAGCTTGTACCCGAAGCCGACTTCATCAGCCAAGCCTGCGGTTGTTCCCGCTGCATCGGCTATTGTGCCAGCTTTTCCAGAAAGTTCGGTTGTATCAAGGGCTGTTGATGCAGACCCTCAGCAATCCGCCAGGACTAATTCCTTAGCCGCTGAAATTCCTGATCAGAGAGTCGAGTGGGGGCCGCCGATTTTCCAAGCGGGCAGTTCGGGGCGGAAGAGTGGATCGAAGATCAGTCGCGATCGAGCTCGTGAAGAGGAAAGTGCGGCTGGGATCTCGACACGTCCCACGACTCGGGGGAACGAGCAATCGCCGCTTGGAGGCGATATGCCGGGTTTATTGGCGGAAACACCGCGAGCAGAGTCTCAGCCGGTGTCGAAAAGTAGCGGAGAATCAAGGCTTGCTCGTTCGGTTGCACCGCCGGAGAGTAAGTCGGGTGCTTTAGCGGTTCGTGAAACAGGGCAGCGAATCATCCGGCGAGTGCGGCAAGAGTCTATACCACCTGCTTCGGCAAATGCGGAGTCGGAATTGACTGCTGGCTCGGAACAGACTTCTGCGGCTCCAATCTTGGACAGCCCGGTCAGCGCCGACACGAAGCCGGTACATCTCCAAGACGAGCCAGGAATTCGGAGCATCTCGTTGAACCAGTTGCCGACGGCGGGATTGCCATTTCGGCACGTAACTCGAGTTGCCCACAAAAGCGCCACTTTGATCGCAAAACCCAATAATAAGGATAGAGATGTGTCCTCGGGCCGCAAGCCAATAGAGACTCAAACTCAAGTCTTGAGAAAAGAAGCGGGGTCTGGTGTCCGTTCAGGCGCTTCCACGAATCGCGGGTTGCAGAATGTCGGGGAATATCCGCTGCGTCATGAGGACGTTTCATCGTTAGAAGCAGGAGAGGCTTGCCTTTCCGATCCAGTCAAAACCGTCGCTGTTACCGATAACCTATCGGCTTCCGCGATTCCATTGATGGCTAGTGAGAATCCTACAGGTTCAGAGCGGCACGACTTGCAACATGAATTCAACCCTGTTCACGTCCAATATAGCGGCGTGGCCCGCCTCAACTCGGAAGCAGCAGGTGGCTCGGGGTCTCCAGACGTCGTATCTGAGATGGTTGCCCCCAAGATTGCACGCACGATATCGGCGTCTGGCGTTGCTCCAGTCTCATTGAAATCTCTCATCGCTCCAGAGTCTGATGGGGCGTTCGAGTCCACGTCGACATCGCGGATGGAGTCATCCGCGCGACTGAAGCCCACAACGCTGTTGACAACCGCGCATCGTATCTTCCACGCGGCGGATCTTCCCGGTGCCGGAGAAAGCAAAGGGGTGACAGAACTTCAGGGCGTCGATACTCCCACTTCAGAAGTTACTCTGTTTCGCGCATCAGCTCGCGACACGATTGAAGAGAAACAGGCGCATTCGAGCCTGGGAATGCCGAGTGGTGAGCTGACACCTCGAGACTCGATCGCAGGCAAGCCGGATCAATCGGCTATGCCCGAGTTGTCGTTGCGCGTTGGCGATTCTTCCATGCCGGGAGTGCTTGACAGTTCGGTTTCCAGCGGCGACAGAACTCTTGTGGACATTCATGCGAGGGAAACTGCAACGCGCCACGAGGCACGCGAACCAAAAGCTTTAGCGGCCAAGATTGCCTCGCTTGTTCCGTTCGGACAACGTAGAGCAGCGGCGGAGATTCATCGTTTCAGCGCGCCCAATGCGGGGCCTATGGTCCTGGTTCAGCGAGCCGTTGCTTCGAGTACTCCCGCACAACCTCGATCGAGTTCGCATGGGGCTGCGGTCGTGAGAACCCATGAGAGTCTTGCGCTCCACGTCATCGGGGAGACTGCGCAGGTGCAGCGTGCCATGGGAGCCGGTGCGCCAGCGGAGGCCATTGAGGGTTCGGTGCCGTTGCCTCATACTTCCGCAGCTGCCCAGTCAAACTCACCAGCGGATGCGGACGTCGGACTGCTAGCAGATCGCGTATATCAATTGCTGCTCACGCGCCTGATGAGCGAGCGTTCCTTGAGGGGAATTTAGGTATGGAATTGCAGAGGGTGACTATCACGCCAGAAAATGGAGCTCAGATCACCGCGCTCTTCAACCCCACGCAATACACACTAAACAAGGGCAACACGATCCAGAAGCAGCCGATCCCTGGTCTCGACTCTCCCATCGTGCAGTATGTCTGCGGCAAAGAGCGGACGCTGAATATGAAGCTCTTTTTCGACACTTACGAAGAGCAAAGCGACGTGACGCCATACACAAATGCAGTCTACAACTTGCTGAATATTGTTCCATCAACTCATGCTGCGCCGATTTGCGATATCCGATGGGGTGGTTTTGCTTTCAAGGGAGTGCTGGAAAACGTTTCGGGAGAGTTCTCCCTCTTTATGGCAAATGGAACTCCCGTACGCGCAAATCTGACGGTGACCTTTACTGAGTGGAAGGATGTTCAATCGCTGGTGCAGTTGAGCCCGAAGCAGTCTGCAGATCATCAGAAAAACCGTTGGGTAAAGAGTGGAGACCGGCTTGACGGAATCGCAGGAGAGGAATACGAGGATCCGTCTCAATGGCGAATGATTGCCGAGGCGAACAATCTCGAGGATCCGAGGCAGTTAGAGCCGGGGCAGCACCTTGTTATCCCTGCGATTCGATAGCTTTAAGTGAGTAAATATGGCGAAGTATTACGCACCCGAGTTCAAAGTGACAGTCAACGGCACAGAGTTGAAAGGTGATGTCTCGAGAAATATTCAGCAAATTGTCGTAACGAAGGGTGTCGACAGCGTTCAGGATATTTGCAAGCTCAGTATCACGAACGCGGCTCCGGAGATGCGCTGGACTCATACGGATGACTCGCACCTATTCTGGATCGGAAGCGAGATACAAGTTGACCTGGGTTATGTCGACAATCTGACGCAGAGCATGATGACAGGCACGATCACCGGAGTGAACGCGAGCTTCCCGGCTAGCGGCGTGCCCACTTTAACAGTGACGTGTACGGGCCATGGCCAGAAGCTGAACCGGTGCCCGAAAACAACCACGCATACCGGGAAAACGGATACGCAGATTACACAGCAGATCGGCGAGGCGGCTGGCTTGCAGGTGGAGGCCGAAGACACAGAAATAGTGCACGATTATATGATCCAGGCGAATCAGACCGACTACCAGTTTCTCCGAGCGCGAGCGGAGATGCTGCATTATGAATTATTCGTCGATGGCAAGACCTTGCACTTCCGGAAAGCGAAAGACACCAGCGATCAGACCTACACGTTTGTATGGTCGCCCTCAAAATCCTTCAGCACGGCTGGATCACGAACTTTACCCCTCAAGAGCTTTAATCCCGATGCCAATGCCTTGAATCAGCAGTATACCGAGACACGAATTCGCGCCTACGATCCCAAGACGAAGCAGGTGATTATCGGCAAGTCGAGCAGCGACGAGGAATCGCCGAGTGGAAGTGAAGCAGGAAGCGCGGCTCGAGAAAAGGCCAGTGGTCCTTGTCAGCAAACTCAAGTCACGCAGACGGCTGCGTCTCCAGGCGAAGCGAATCAAGCCGCCAAAGCTAAGCAGAGCGGGTCGGCACAGAAATATGTTGGAGGTACCGCGCAGACGATCGGCGTGCCCGATCTGACTCCCGGGGTTGTGGTGTATCTGGATGGCTTGGGAGTATTCAGCGGCCGATACTACGTCACCCAAGTCGTTCACACGATTGGAGCGAGCGGATATACGACTGACTTCACCGTGAGAAGGAATGCTACCAATGCCTCATAGCTTGTTGGACCTGCTACAACCGGCCAGTCATGCAGACCAAGGAAAGTTTTACGGCGTTGTGATGGGACTTGTGACCGACAACAAGGACCCGGACAAGATGGGCCGTGTGAAAGTGCAATTTCCTTGGCTGTCGGACCAAAACGAGAGTTGGTGGGCAAGAATAGCTGTGCCAATGGCGGGCCCCGGCCGCGGTACCTACTTTCTCCCGGAGGTCGATGACGAAGTCTTAATCGCTTTCGAACATGGGGATATGCGTTCCCCGTACGTTTTGGGTGCTTTGTGGAACGGGAAGGATGCACCGCCGGCTGATAACAGTGACGGAAAGAACAACATACGGGTCATACATTCACGCAGCGGGCACCTTGTTCGGTTGGACGATACTGACGGCGACGAAAAGATCGAATTGATTGACAAGACTGGGAACAACAGCGTCACGATCAAAAGTTCCGATAACAGCATTACGATTCAGTGCAACGGGAAACTCACGTTGAAAGCTGCTCAGGGGGTGGAGATCACCTCACAGACGGACGTTAAGATCCAAGCCAATACGACGATAGATACGGAAGCAGGGGCTCAGTTCACTATTAAAGGAGCGATGGTCAACATCAACTAGCGCTTGATGGGTGGGACTGAGAGGATGCAATGGGACAGCCGGCGGCAAAGCAAGGGGATCAAGTCGTTGCAACCGATATTCATATCGTTCTGGTGCCCGCGCCACCGGGTCCGCCGGTGCCTACGCCGCTTCCGCATCCTTTTACCGGGATCATTGATGGGAGTCTTAGCAGCAATGTCAACATCATGGGAATGCCGGCAGCGACGGTCACGAGTACTGCAGACGACACACCGCCCCATCTGCCGACTCCTCCTGGAACGGCATTTGTGAAACCGCCCTCAAACAGGGCCACCATTATTCAGGGCAGTCCAACTGTGTTCATCAACAACAAGCCAGCAGCGCGAAATGGAGATATCGCGCTTACCTGCAATGATCCGGTGGATTTGCCTGTTGGAACAGTCGTGGCGGTCGGTACGGTCTTAATGGGATAGAAGCTATGGGGACACCATTCACAGATTTTCTCGGTAAGGGATGGGGGCTGCCGCTGGCGCTTGATCCAGGCGGCGACATCGTCCTCACACGGGCCGAGAAAAACATTCAGCAGGCCATCTGGGTGATTCTCGCGACTGCGCCCGGGGAGCGGGTCATGCGTCCGGACTTCGGCTGCGGAATTCATCAGCTTGTGTTCGCCGTGAACGATGCCAGCACGATTGGCCGGGTCAAGCAAGAAACGCGACACGCTCTGACGCTTTGGGAACCACGGATTGACGTGATCGACGTGAGCGTGGAACTGCGAGGCAATGGAGAGGTTCTGCTGATTAACATTAATTATCGAGTGCGCTCAACGAACAACCTGTTCAATCTGGTATTCCCCTTCTATCTGCGCGGAGGTCCAGAGTGATTCCCGATTCTCCGCAGATCGACAACCGGACAGCAATTGAAGTTGCCGGGCAGTTGCACAGCCTGCAGCGTGAGCATCTCAAAGGCTGGCCTCAGGATCGCGTTGTAGGCGGCCCTGGCGAAGCACTGATCCAGATATGTTCGCGTTATGCGGAATTGATTATCAGCCGCTTGAATCGGGTCCCGGGCAAGAATTTTCTTGCGTTTCTTGATTTGTTTGGCGTCTCTCCGTTGCCTGTGCAGGCCGCACGTGTACCGCTTACATTCTTCGCGACGCCCAATGCTCCTGGCGATGTGGTGGTTCCGGCAGGTACTCAGGTCGCCAGCGAACTTATGCCGGGAGAGACAAGCCCTGCGGTGTTTGAGACAGAACGTGAACTGGTGATCAGTTCTGCACGGCTGGCATCGGTGTTCGTGAAGAATCCTGCAGGGGATGAATTTGGCGACTACAGTGCCGTGACCAGTGCTACGCAGACCGAAGAATCCAATCGGGAAGTTGTGGAATTATTTCCTGCGTTTCGCGGGAACCAGCCGATTCGCCATGTCTTCTATGCCGGGCTGAGCTTGCCGGGCAATTGTCCGGCGCTGAAGACTCTTCGACTGAGCTTTGTGATTGGAGAGATCGAGGCGGCTTCGTTCGACCCCCGTGATTTGCAATGGGAATTTGTGATCGCGCCTTCTCCGGGCGAAGAGTTCGATGAAGAGTATCTCTTCGGAATAGAAGCGCAGGACGGTGTTGCACTAACTCCAGCTATTGACGACACGGCAAGCTTTGCCAGGAATGGCGACATTGTATTTGAGAATGTTGTGCTGAGCGCTCCGTCCAGTGAGGGTAAAGAGAAGGCCCTGGATACCAACAACAGGACTCCTGTTGATCATGTTGCGTGGGTCCGGTGCCGGCTCCGCACGCCCATCAGTCTCGATGAAAAGCCGCGAGCCGGTACGGTGCGCAAGTCACAGCTGCCATCCATCACCGAGGTGACGGCGACGCTTGAGATCGAAGTCAGAGGTGAGTCTCCGAAGGCCGCATTCTTTGGCAACGCGAAGCTCGACGTCAGCAAAGAATTCTTTCCCTTCGGGGAGAGACCGAAATACGGAGATACATTCTATTTAGCCGCAGAGGAGTCGCTCACCATTCCTGGAGCGGAAGTGAGTCTGGATGTAGTCCTCGTCAACCCAGCCTCGACGGGAACGGGAACGAGCCTTCCTCCCGTCGCACCGAACGACATCAGGCTGCGTTGGGAATACTGGGGCGGCGACGTGTGGAGCGAGTTGGGCGCATCTGACTATGGCAAACAGATCCGAAGAGTGAGAGAAGATACCGGTTTTGCCGATGGCACGCAGGCGCTCTCCGAATCTGGAACAATCCGATTCAGGCTTCCACGACCGGCTCGTCCCATTGCAGTTAACGGAGTTAAGAGTTTGTGGATTCGAGCTTCGATCGTTGGCGGCAACTACGGGCGCGAAGCGTACTACGAAAAAGAGGGGAGGGGATATAGTGTGGTGCCGGCCAGCTTTGCCCCCCCGTGCATCAAGTCGGTCCAGATCAATCACTCATTGACGCAGACGTCTGTGCCGGACGCTGTGCTCGCCGTCAATGACGGGAGCATTGTGGTGGCGGAGAAGGACTCGAGTTTACGGCCGTTCGAGGCGAGTTCCGATCTCGATCCGGCTTTTTATCTCGGTTTCACACCAAGTGCATTGCCCGCTTCGTTGATCGGTAAATCGGCAGGATTTGCCGGCAGGTCTGTAAGTCTGTATGTGAGCATCATCAATACGTCCAGAGCGTGGACTACGGGCAGTGGCTCTTTGGATCAGATTTCTTCAGTGTCATGGGAGTACTGGAACGGGCGCAAGTGGGTCAAAACGATTGTCGAGGATGATTCGAAAGGTTTGCTTCGACCGGGCGTCATTCGATTTCTGACGCCAAATGATATTTCGATCCATCGTCAATTTGGCTTGCAGCGCTATTGGTTGCGTGCGCGGCGAACCAAAGATGTTCCTTCTCTTGATCCGTTGTTGCGGTTCATCAGTCTGAACACCGAGATGGCGTCGGGTTCGCAGACTATACGAGGGGAAAAGCTCGGGTCCAGCAATGCGGAGCCGAATCAGAAATTCAAGACTCTTCGCTCACCGGTGCTTCCCGGACAGATTCTGGAAATCTGCGAACCAACTGTCCCGGGCCCACAAGAGCGAGGGGCGATCCTTGCGGAAGAGGGGAGTGACGCGATCAGCCATCGTAAGAGTGTTGATAATCGCACCGAAGAACTGTGGATTCGATGGCATGAAGTCGCCAATTTCTACGCATCGGGGCCACGCGATCGGCACTACATGATGGATCATCTGACGGGCGTCATCACTTTCGGGGATGGCGTGAACGGCATGATTCCTCCAAGGCTGGTCGGAAATATTCGTTTGGTAATGTATCGCACCGGGTGCGGTGCCAGCGGTAATAAACCGGCTGGGAAGATTAAGCAGCTGCGTAGCTCTATTCCGTACGTAAACAAGGTCGACAATCCGGAAGCAGCGACGGGCGGCGTGGACACGGAAGCGGTGCCTTCCATGATCTCGCGTGCTCCTTCGGAGATTCGGCATCGCTTTCGCGCCGTGACTCCCGAAGACTTCCAGGATTTGGCGAAGGCTGCCTCGCCAGAAGTGGCTCGCGCAAAGTGTGTCCCATTGCACGACCTTTCTAAAGATCCTGACGCGAGACGCCTTATTCCTGGCACGGTCAGTCTTATTTTGTCGCCTCGATCCCGCGATCCGAAACCGGATCTGACCGTTGCGCTAATGGACCGGGTCGCGAATTTTTTGGATGAACATCGTCAGCAGGCGGGGTCCTTAGTCCTTGTTGCTCCAGATTATGCGCGTGTAGATGTCACCGCCGAAATTACCGTCTCACATGTCGAGACCGCAACCACAGTGCAGCACAATGCCGTCAGCGCGCTTCAAAAGTTTCTTCATCCCTCGTTCGGGGGTTGGAACGGCGACGGGTGGGAGTTTGGCTACGAACCGAAAGCCTCGGACATTTACGCGCTCTTGCATAAAGTTCCGGGAATTAGTCATGTGCGCCGCATACGGTTGACGTTGCTGGGAGACCGACCTGGTGCCGAAAAAGCTGGGCGATTCATGATCTACGGTGGCCAACACGCGATTACAGCGACGACAAAAGAATAAGTATGCCGTTAACACTACCAAATCTCGACGATCTTACCTGGGAGAAACTGGTTGAAGAAGGCCGCTCTTTGATTCCGGCGTATGCTCCCGAGTGGACCAACCATAATGTTGCCGATCCTGGAATCACTCTCGTCGAACTTTTCGCGTACTTGAGCGAGATACTCGTATATCGTCTCAATCGCATCTCAGACGCTAACCTGCGCACGTTTCTGAAATTAATTCACGGACCGGAATGGTCGCGGCACACACGAAATCTCACACATCAGGATCTGGAGATGGAATGCCGCAAAGTATTATCCGATCAACGCCGCTTGTACCGAGCCGTAACGGTCAGCGACTTTGAGGCTATTGCGATTGCAACGAGTTTGAAGCAGGAACGCGTCGTTCAGGCGCGTTGCCTGCCCGGCATGAACCTCGCCCAGACGGGAGTTCCATTTGAAAAGGCTGCTGCCCCGGGGCACGTGAGCGTTGTGTTGCTTGCCGAGGATCGCTTTGAGCCGACTGAGAAACTGCGCGAGATAGTCTCTGAAGCGTTGGATCGAGCGCGACTCCTGACGAGTTGGATACACGTGGTGGGGCCCCAATACGTGCAGGTGGCGGTGCGCCTCCAGATTACGGTAACGGACGGCGCCGATCCAGAGGTGGTTCGCGGGATTGCGATGGAACGACTGTCCAGATATTTCGATCCGCATCACGGCGGATCGCAGGAGGCTGGATGGCCCTTGGGAAGAAGCATCTTCATTTCTGATATTTATGCGACGGTGGCCCGGCTGCCGGGAGTGAGTTTCGTCGGCAAGGTAGTCAACAATTTGACTGGTGAGAGTTTCGATGAGGTGACCGTCGAAAGCGAAATGGCGAAGCGTCAAATTCGGAACCAACGATCGGAGTTGGAAGCGATGGCGCTCCTGCCGAATGAGCTAGTCAAGCTGCAGGTCGATAAGTGTCAGATCGTAAGTGAACATGCCTTAGAACCGTAGAAATCGGGAATCATAGTTCTGAATCAGAGACGCAGAGGATTTTGAGTGGCACAGCACGAACAATTTCAAGGATCTGAAGCAGGCGTGCCTAGCAGTCGCCTGATGGACTATTTGCCGGCTGTCTATCACGAGGTTGACGCTGCCGATTCTTCTTCTGAACATCTGCTCAGGCATTTTCTTCTGGCATTTGAACAGATACTACTGGGGACCGAAGAACCCACGCACGGTAAGAGCGCGGAGCGTTCCGACCGCATTGAGGGATTGGAGCACTGCGTCGCGAGACTTCATACGTTCTTTGATCCGGAAGAAACTCGAGAAGATTTTCTTTCGTGGCTGGGCAGTTGGGTGGCTCTGGACTTGCGCTCTAACCTGCCGTTGTCGCGCCGCAGAGCTCTGTTGTCCAACATTGTGCCCTTGTATCAGGTGCGCGGCACGAAGAGATATCTGGAAGAACTGCTGCGCTTGTACTTCGAGGCGCCCGTCGGGGTTGATGACAATGAACTGCCTCGCTTTCAAATTGGAGTTCATTCGTCACTGGGCCGCGACACATACGTGGAGGGTGGGCCGCCTTTTTTCTTTCGGGTGCGACTCGAGCTCTCAGGTACAGAGCGTGAAGTGGAAAATCAGACGCGCATAGCGCGTGAAGTAATCGATTTGGCGAAACCGGCGCACACGATGTATTCGCTGCAAGTCGAACATCGTAAGGATGAGCACCACTAGCGGGGGTGCGAGGGCTGGGGAAGGGAGCAATGATGCTGTGTCGGTAAAACGAGCGAACTACTTCAAACATCAGTTCCTGCGCGAGCAGGATTTTAAGGATGAGCAGGCGTATCACCTCGAGATGAGGAGGCGGCATAACCGTCTGCTGCATTCCTGGGGCATCGCCGAAGGCCTCGAAGTGAGTAAGCGGGGCGACCGTGAACTTGTAATTGCTCCCGGGACGGCGATCGATCGCGAGGGTCGCGAGATCGTTCTATCAGCGCCATTCGTTCTTCAAGTTCCCGCTTTCGATGCAAATTCGCATACTTACGTCACGATCGAATACCGTGAGTTGTTCGAGCACTCTGATCTTGAGGCTGTGGGAGGAGTGGAGGGTTATCTTCGCGTCACTGAGCTACCGGAAATCAAGTTGCGAAAGCATCACCATGCTGGAGAAGAGACCGTGGTGGAACTGGCGCGTATTCACCTCGACGAATTCAGTAATGTTCGCCATGTCGACCATTCGGTGAGAAAGCGGGCTGGCGGCGCATCTGGCGCAGTTGGTTGGATGAGATTGTCGTTCAAGCCAGTGCGAATGGAATTGATTCGGATCGACCGGCGGCTGGTACAGCCCGAAAATGCAGAGCGCCGTTTGGAAGCGGAGTTTACTTGCGATATTGCCCACGCGTATTGCGGGGAACGTGGCGCGAGAGGTTCCATGTCAATCCCAATCCCACCCGGTGCCGAACGCGTGACCGGATTCCGAATTTCAGGAACCACGGGGGGAAGCGTGCGCGTGCAACTGGTCAGGACTGGGTGGAATGCCGCTGAGAACAAGGGAGAGAACACAGAGTTGCTCTCCGAGACCATCCACGATGCGAGCTTTCATAAGGAGATCCGGATTGAGGAGCACCTGCAGTCGCTTCATGGCGAGAATCACGCGTTGTCCGTTGCGGTCGTGGCTGAAGGAAATACCGATGTTTGGCTGGTCGCATGTCATTTTGAATAGAGCTGAGATTTCGCAGCGACATCCCGTATCGGCAGAGGTAAGAGTCCATGTTTACATTCGATAACGATAAATTTCTTTCGGGATATCAGACATCCTTCGCGATTCCGAGACTCACTGATTCTTCAAGCAGCGGGCTGATGAATCTGATTACTCTTCTGGCAGAGGATCCGGATGTAACTGACATACGGTGGGCGGCCTATATGCTCGCAACAGTGAAGCATGAATGCGCGAACTCCTGGATGCCGATTGAGGAATTCGGTAAGGGGCAAGGGAAGCCTTATGGCCAGCCGACTGTTGTCACGGACCAGAATGGAACACAGTTTACGAATACCTACTATGGCAGAGGATTCGTTCAATTGACATGGAGGCTGAACTACGACCGGCTGGGCCAGGCACTTGGACTGGCCAATGGCCTCGTACTACATCCTGAACACGCGCTTGAGCCGACGACTGCTTATCGCATTATGTCATTCGGAATGCGTCACGGATCCTTCACCGGCAAAGGACTTGGGGCGTACATTCAAGGAGATGCCTGCGATTACCTGAATGCGCGACGCATCATTAACGGATTGGATCAAGCCGACAGAATTCGGGGCTACGCGCAAAGCCTGGAGTCTGTATTGAATCAGGCAAAAACAGGTTAGTTGGACGATATCGTTATTGCGTGGCGCTTTGCGCCAATCGGCAACTGCAATAACGCCACGTATCCCCACCCCTTGAAGTTGGCGAAGTCAAGCATTCCTACGCTACACTGCACGTCATGGTGCGGATCGCTGGAATGACGATGAGGCTGCGCTCGTGGTGATTGGCGAGTTGTCAGCCAAGCACGAAGGTCACAGCTCCGCCACTCCTCGCCATGCTTACCAGGCGGCGGGCACTGCGTTTGTCGTCCTGTTCTGGATCGTTGGCGTTTCCGTCTGGGGATTGCCTTTCTTTTACGACTTCATGGTTCAGCAATTTGGCTGGACGCGCGCCCAGGTGACCTCCGGGAACGCACTCAGCAAACTTATCGTTGGGCCGATCTTCGGCTATCTGGCGGGATGGATTATCGATCGCTTTGGACCTCGCTCCATGATGATAGTTGGGATTCTGATGGCCGCAGCCGCGTTGGTGGGACTCGGCTGGGCATCGCAGCTCAGCGTGTTTTACATCTTCTATTTCTTCAATGCACTGGGTTACGTGTGCGGTGGACCTTTGCCGAACCAAGTGCTGTTAACCCAATGGTTTGATCGATCGAGAGGTATGGCAATGGGTTTCGCGTACCTCGGCATTGGCGTTGGCGGAGCAGCTGTTCCATGGATATCTCATGTGCTCGTTCATCGTTTCGGTTGGCAAACTGCATTGCAGATTCTTGGGCTCATGCTGGTGGTAGTCTCCTTACCCTTGGCTCTCCTGGTAAAGGAACCTGCCAGAATCGTGAGTAAAGCCGCAACAAACTCAGCAGTGAATCCGAAGGCTGCATTCGGAAAGGCATCGTTCTACCTGCTTACGTTGGGCAGCATGTGCTCGATTGCTGCTGTCAGCGGCACGCAGCAGAATCTGAAACTGTACTTGAGCCTGGATCGGCATTTCACGCAGAGTGACGCCGCTGGAGTTTTGTCTTTGGTGCTCGGATTCAGTATTGCTGGTCGGATTCTAATGGGGTGGCTGGCGGATCGGTTTTCCAAGAAGTACGTCATGCTGCTCACGTATCTTTTTGTTGCAGGAGGAATTCCTTTGCTTTTTCTTGGAAATAGCCGGGCGCTCCTTTGGCTGTCGGCGGCGGTCTTTGGAATCGGCCTTGGTGGCGATTACATGATTATCCCGCTGATGACGGCCGAGATATTTGGAGTTGAGATTCTCGGGAGACTGCTTGGTGTGATCTTGACGGCGGGCGGAATTGCGGATGCCGCAGCACCTTGGGCTGTAGGAAGACTGCGTGACATTACCGGAAGCTACAATAGCGCCTGCTTCGCTCTGGTCGGTGTCGCATTATTGGGCGCGCTTGCGGTCCTGGCTTTACCGAGTCGACGGAGAATCGTGTGAGTAATAAAGCAATTGTCCGCCTGGGGGCTCTGAAGGATGTTGCACATTTTCGAGATCACGTCCGGAATCTGGGCCTCACCATTCCTTGCGATGATGAGATCGCAACTGGAATTCAATCATCACTGAGATCTCTGCTCATTGGTGGCTCACTCAAAATAGGCAATCGTATTGCGGTCCAGCCAATGGAGGGTTGGGACGGAACGCTCGACGGAGCACCGTCCGAAAATACAATCCGCCGTTGGAAACTCTTTGGGCGCACCGGCGGAAAGCTCGTATGGGGTGGAGAGGCTGTCGCAGTTTGTCACGAGGGAAGAGCTAATCCGAACCAGCTTCTTATTTCCGAGCAGACGAAAAAGCAAATTGCACAATTACGAGATGTACTAAGACGCGAACATATTCAGACGACCGGCTCCGATGATGGGCTTGTGATCGGTTTGCAGCTCACGCATTCAGGGCGGTACTGCCGACCGAACGAACACAGGAGACCTGAACCGAAGATTCTTTATCACCATCCTCTGTTAGATCGGCGCCTGAGTTTGCCCGCTGAGTATCCGCTGCTTACGGATGGGGAGATCGAGTCGATCATTGAAGATTTCCATCGCGCTGCAGTGATGGCCTGGGACCTGGGATTTGATTTCGTGGACATCAAGCATTGCCACGGGTATCTGGGGCATGAGTTTCTCAGCGCACATACCCGGCCGGGACGTTATGGCGGAAGCTTCGAAGGGCGTACATGCTTTCTGCGTGAAATTGTGCAAGGAATTCGAACACTTGCTCCGGGGCTGCACATTGGAGTGCGGCTCTCGGCGATTGACACCATACCATTTCATAAAGACCCTAGCCTAAACGGCAAATCTAGCGTGGGAGTGCCAGAAGATTGCGCGGGCTGGGTTCCTTATCGCTGGGGATTCGGGGTAAATCCACTGGATCCATCGGACAGCGCTTTGAATGAGGCGGAGTCGTTTTTATCTTTATTGGAAGAACTCGGCATTTATCTGGTGAACATTACCGCCGGGAGTCCTTATTACAACCCGCACGTGCAACGGCCGGCGCTCTACCCGCCGTCTGACGGATACCTGCCTCCCGAAGATCCGTTGGTCGGAGTTGCTCGTCAGATGGAGACAACGCGCGCACTCAAACGAAAATTCCCCAATCTCCTTATTGTCGGGTCTGCCTATACCTACCTACAGGACTTCTTGCCTTATGTCGCTGAGGCCGCTGTGCGCGAGGGATGGGTTGACTTCGTCGGGCTCGGAAGGATGGTGTTGACCTATCCGGAAATTCTGTGGGATGCAACCGAGGGTCGTGAAATACTGCGCAAGCGTATTTGTAGAACTTTCAGTGATTGCACGACAGCTCCACGGAATGGGCTGCCCTCGGGATGCTATCCGCTCGACAATTACTATAAGAACTCGACTTGGGGAGAAAAGCTGAGGGTGCTGAAACACACCTGACGCAAATTGTCTGCAGATCCGATGCAACACAACTATGTGAACGTGACGATGACAGTCGAGGAACTGCTCAAACACCAGCAACCGAGGCGCAAAGTGGAAGGCATTGCCGCTGCCCTGCTTCCTTATGAGCCGGATGGCCGAATCGCGGTCGATGCTTTTTCCCGGCAGCTGATCTCCACGCATCAAGCCGGGCTCATGAATGCGGTCAATATGGACACCGGATATGTGAACTATTTGAGCGGCCCCGAAAAAGAGAACGTGCTGGATTGGACAAGGCAAGCTCTAGGGAAAGACGTTCCGTTCGTGGCGGGCGCGTACATCGAAAATCAATCGGGTGACGACATTGTCGCTCTCTATCGACGTGAAATCGATGCGATTGTTCGCCACGGCGGTATACCGATTCTGTTCCAAACAGCGCGACTACACGGTGCGTCAGCCGAAAGAGTAGCCCAAACGTACCGGGATGTAGTACGAGGCTATCCACACGTGCTGGCTTTCGAATTGGGTCCGATGTTTGCTCCCAATGGAGAGATCTACAATGCAGAGACCGTCCGCCGATTGATGGATATTCCAGAGATCAAGGGGATGAAACACTCCTCGCTCAACCGGCTCGTGGAAATCGAGCGTCTTGCGCTTCGCGATAAACATCGGCCAGACTTCCGCATCTACACGGGCAATGATCTCGGGATCAACATGATCGAATACGGCTCGGACTACTTGTTGGGACTTGCCGCGTTCGCGCCAGAGAAATTTTCGGAGCGCGACCGGCTTTGGAACGGTGGAGATGCGCAATACTATGGGCTTTCTGACGCTCTGCAATATTTGGGAAACGTCGCTTTTCGCGAGCCCGTTCCCGCCTACAAACATTCTGCTGCCGTGTTTTTGAACCTAATCGGACGCATTCCCAGTTCGCGGACCCATCCTAAAAATCCACAGCGCCCTGCGTGGGAATCAGAAATCATGGCGGATTGCGCGCGCCGCCTGTCTCTCCTCTGATCTTTTCGTGAGGCCTGGAAACCTGCGAGAAGTCTCATTCTCCGCCGTCGGAGACGAACAGGCTCGAGACCTGATAGTAAGCGGTATAAGCATAGGAACGCAGGTCGTCGGTGACGAAGATCTCTCGCAGAGAGAGAAGCCCTGTGCGGTCGGATGGGGTGAATTCTCTGAAGAGGGTACGGTGGCCGGTTGCAAGGTTGACGCGATCGAGGCGGAATGGGATTTCAGCGAGGCGATAGACCAACGCTGTTTTGTCCTCCGCACTCCAGTGCGCAAGGATGTCGGCTTGTGTGAGAGCGGCTACGGGCTGTGGCTCTCCTCCTGCAATTGGGTAGATAGAATATTTCTCGTCCGGACCACGCGCCAGGACCGATTTTCCATCAGCCGAGATTAGACCGTCGCGAGTACCTTCGGGAGTGACTGCTTTGGGTGCTCCGTTGATATCCTGCATGTAAAAGCGTGTTCCTGTTCCCGGTTCGTTGCCTGAGATGAGCACGGTCTTGCCGTCGCGAAACCATCTTGCGGTCGAATAGTGTTCGATCCTGCCACGCTCAAGTTGTCGGGTTTCACCCGCGCCGGTCGGATAGATCAGCAGTTTCGGCGGAACCGATTGCACTATGGCAAGCACCCACTTTCCGTCGGGTGAAAGATCCGCGGGCCAGCCTTCACCCAAACGCAACACAGGTGATCCGTCGGTCCTGCGAAGGCAGACAGCGTAATTACTTCCAAGCGCCGTTTCAGCGAACAAGAGCGTCTGACCATCTTGCGAAAGTGCTCGCGCGTGAGAGGTATTGAGCCATGACAGGTCTCGATCACCAACTGTGCCGGCGTTGTGGACCATGGCGGCATAACGGAAATCCAAACGCGATGCGAGCCAGCGACCATCGGGAGCTATATCCTGGATGTTGAGACCTCCGGGAGGTTGATAAGCAACGCGGGTTTTGCCCGCCATCGTTACTGCGTAAATCGTAAAGCTGCCGCCGCTCTGGCTCGCTGAAAAAAGAATTTCATTGCCATCGGGTGCCCAGGCGAGTCCACGCAAGCTCCAGTAACCGTCGGAGAGCACGGCGTTGTTTCCCGAGAGATCGATAATGTTTACCGAGCCACGATCGTCGAGCTTTCGGGGATGCTCGAAGAAAGCAATGCGATCTCCTCGCGGAGAGAAGCGCACGTCGCTCATTGAACCGCTGACTTCACGCAAGACATGGCCGATGGGATACTCGAGCCGGTCCTTCCCAGCAACTTCGCGAATGATGGCGAGCTGCGATCCGTCGGGCGACCAATCGGCTTGGCGGACGCCATTCTCGATTTCGCGTGGCGCTCCACCGCTTAAAGTCATGCGAGCCAGAGTGCCTGTGAAGAGGCGATACCAGAGGTAATGTGCATTCAAAAGGACTGCGAGTTCGCCCTTGGAAGAAACGGTGAGTAAGGTCATGCCACGCGAGCCGATGGGCTGCGGTTCGGGATAATCGGGGCGTACGGCGAAGATTTGCGGAGTGTTATCGGACGTCGCCGCGCTGTAGACAATCGTGTCACCCGCGAAGGCGGCTTGAAAAATCGCTTCACGCCGGAAATTCAGTTGGCGGAAGGCGAGCGGTTTGTGGGCGCGCCCGGAACGCAAGGCAACGACCACGGCGAAGACCGCGATCAGTGCGAACAGCGCGGCGGTGATCCACGCGATGCCTGGACGAACGGCTTTCCGTTTCGCGGGGGCGACCCTTGCGCTCGGTTGCGAGCCAGGGTCCCTTGCAATCAGCGGAACCGGCGCCGCTCCAGATTGCGAACTGCTCTCTGAGATCCAGCGCAATTCGTTCCATAGATCGCTGGCTGACTGCCAGCGTTCGTCCGGATCTTTGGCAAGGCAAACACGGATTGTGCGCTCCAGCGCAGGCGGGGTGAGAGGCTGAAGACCACTGATTGGCGGCGGGTCCTTGTGCAGAATGGCGGAAGCAACGCTGAAGTCGCTCTGGCCCTGGAAGGGACGATTGCCCGTGACCATCTCGTAGAGCACAGCGCCCAAAGAAAAAATGTCACTACGGGCATCTGCATCTCTGCCGTCAAGTTGTTCCGGGGACATGTATGGAACCGTACCGATTACCGTGCCCATTTTTGTCATCGGTATTGGGCGCGGAGTTGCATCCGTCATGGTCTTGCCAAGCGATGCTGATGGATCTGCTTTTGCGAGGCCGAAGTCGAGAAGCTTGGCGCCGGTTTTCGTGAGGATGATGTTGCCGGGCTTCAGATCGCGATGCGTAACACCACTGCGGTGTGCTTTGTCGAGCGCGCTCGCCAATTGAGTCCCGTATTGCATGACCTGCTGTGCGGGCAGTGGCCCCCCCTTTTCGAGTCGCTCGGCGAGCGACTCTCCTTCGAGGAATTCCATGACAATGAAATCGACGCCGTCCTGGTGGCCAATGTCGTGGAGCGTGCAGATGTTGGGATGGTTCAGGCTGGAGACGACTTTGGCCTCACGCTCGAAGCGCTGACGACGCGTGGCGTCATCGGCAAAATGCGGAGGGAGGATTTTGATGGCAACGGTCCGGTCAAGGCGCGTGTCGCATGCCCGATAGACCTCTCCCATTCCGCCGGCGCCCAACGGCGCGACGATTTCATAGGGACCTAGCCTGAAACCACTCGTCAGTGGCATGAATACTGCGGATTATAGGCGCTGGCGGGCCGTGGTGAAAGCTGGATTGCTCCCGGACCTACTTCTTGTCTGACGCGTTAAGGGTTTTGTTCAGCCAGTCGATTAATGTTTTTTTGTACCAGAGCCACTCGGGGTGAGACTCCCAGTGATCCATGCCATGGGGAGCGCCTCGGATGGTGATGAGTTCGCAGCTGGCACCGGCCTTCTTCATCTTGTCGCACATTTCTACGGATTGTTGATAGGGCACGTCTTCGTCCTTCGAACCATGAATCAGAAGGTAAGGAGGCATGTCTTTGTTGATGTAGATGACCGGGGATGCCTTGACGAGGGTTGGAGCGGAATCGGCGTCAACGGCAGAAATGCCGAATAGCTTCATGATTTCGTCCGGTATCGGTTTCCAGGCAATAGAAGCAGTGATGAAGTCATGGATGCCGTACATGGAGACGACAGCAGCGACATTGTTCTCAGGACGGTGATTGGCACCGACGTAGGAGACGAGGTGTCCGCCGGCGGATTCGCCAACGAGTGCGATGCGGTTCGTATCTACCTTATAAATAGGAGCATTGTTCTTGACCCATCGTATAGCTTCTTCAACGTCGTGGGCATCGGCCGGAAATTTATGGTAAGGCGCGAGGCGATAGTTGATGCTGAACCAGGCGAAGTTGGCGTCGGTGAGTGGTTGGAACAAATAGGTGATGTACTGCCGCTTGTCGCCCGCGACCCAGCCGCCACCATGTACCAGGATCACCGCAGGAAAGGGACCAGCGCCATTTGGGACGTGCGCGTCGAGGGTGAGATTCGTTCCGTCGACAAAGTGATAGATGATGTCGGGGAAGTCGGAGGCTCGGACACCTCCAGCCAGCGTTAATAAGGATGAGATAAAGACGAAGCTTCGAAACAGAGACGACATTCCCATTTTCATGCGCGATGGCTGTTCCTTTCTATCACGCGGAAATTCATACCGTAAATCTTACGCCGAGTGCGGGCTGGAAGTAGAATGCTCGTGCTTGCTTTGGTGCGTCTTTCCATTTACAACGGATCGCTCGCAAAGGGAGGGATAGTCGAAATCATGTCTGCAGGAAAGTTGGATCGACGGCTTCGTTTGGGAATGGTTGGGGGTGGTCCGGGAGCGTTCATTGGAGCGGTACATCGGATTGCTGCGCGCATGGACGATCGCTATGAATTGGTGGCGGGGGCGTTGTCATCAGACGCCGAGCGGGGCCGCGCTGGTGCGCGCGAGTTGCTGATTACGCCGGAGCGATGCTATGCGAGCTTTCGCGAGATGGCGACGGCGGAAGCGAAGCGGGATGACGGAATCGATGTGGTCGCGATTGTAACTCCGAATGATGTGCACTATCCGGCGGCGAAGGCGTTTCTCGACGCTGGCATTCATGTGATCTGCGACAAGCCCGTGACAACGACCGTTGTGGATGCGGTGGATCTGGCGGGCATCGTGAAAAGGACTGGATTGGTGTTCGGGCTGACGCATAACTACACGGGGTATCCGATGATTCGGCAGGCACGGCAGATGATTGCCGATGGGGAACTGGGGCCGATTCGTGTGGTGCAAGTGGAGTATGCACAGGATTGGCTCGCCACACCATTGGAGAAGACTGGGCAGAAGCAGGCAGTGTGGAGGACGGATCCGGTGCAAAGCGGGCAGGCTGGTTGCCTGGGAGATATCGGGACACATGCTTTCAATTTGGTGGAGTTTGTGACTGGATTGCGTTGCGAGCATGTGGCGGCGGAGCTTTCGACATTCGTTCCCGGGCGGCGCGTCGATGACAATGTCCAGATGATGGTGCGCTTCGACAAAGGCGCGCGCGGAATATTGTGGGCGAGCCAGGTGGCGGCAGGAAATGAGAATAATCTGCGATTGAGAGTGTATGGAGAGAAAGCGGGGCTGGAGTGGGGGCAGGAAGATCCGAATTATTTGTCGTTCCGCCCGCTCGGGAAGGCTCCGATGTTGATACGACGAGCGGGGCCAGCTGCGACTGCGGTGGCCGCCCATGCGAGCAGGATTCCGTCTGGACATCCCGAGGGTTATCTGGAGGCATTTGCGCAGCTCTATAAGGACTTGGCCGAACAGATCACGGCGAAGATCGAGGGCCGGGCGGCGAATGCGGCTTCGCTATTGGTGCCAACCGTGGAGGATGGCGTGGCGGAGATGAGGTTTATCACGGCGGCGATTGAGTCCTCGAAGAAGAACGCGGCGTGGACTTCGTTGACGGCGTAACTCGCAGACCTGCGGAACGCTCATGGCTGCGCTGTTTCGGAGTAGACGCACGAAATTGGGTGAGTGAGGGACGGATGAACCGACGGTATTGCCTGACACTGGATCTGAAGAATGATCCGAAGCTGATTGCGGAGTACAAGAAATATCACGAGAAGATCTGGCCCGAGATCAGCGAGAGCATCCGCGAGTCTGGGATTGAGGATATGGAGATCTATCTGCTGGGGACGCGGATGTTCATGATCATGGAAGTGAATGAATCATTCTCGTTTGCAAAAAAAGCATCGGCAGATGCTGTGAACCCCAAAGTTCAGGAGTGGGAGAAGTTGATGTGGAAATTTCAGCAGGCGCTGCCGGAGGCGAAGCCTGGGGAGAAGTGGATACTGATGGAGCGGATCTTCAAACTGGAGCACTGATTCGCGGTTCAGCAAAAGCTTTACCGCTAAGGTCGCGGAAGCAAGCAATCTTGAGGGCACTTGGATGCCAATGACGACCAGGAAGCAGGAGCATGGGCTTTTTCCCGCAGGGCATATCTTTGTCTTTATCGAGGTGACTGCGCTCTTTTATCTCTGGGGCATTCCCAACAATCTGAATGACGTGTTGATTCGGCAGTTCATGAAGTCGTTTGCGATTAACCGGCTTGAGGCCGGCCTAGTGCAGTTTGCTTTCTACCTGGGATACTTCCTTCTGGCAATTCCTGCGGCGTTGCTGATGCGAAAACTCGGCTACAAAATTGGTTTTGTCACGGGTCTTCTGCTTTATGGATCGGGCTGTTATTTGTTCTGGCCTGCGGCGTTATCGGGGAAGTACATCTTCTTCCTGATCGCGCTCTTCGTGATTGCAAGTGGCCTTTCCTTTCTTGAAACTGCAGCCAACCCATTCATCGCGCAGTTGGGCGATCCCGATAGTTCGGAGCGACGCCTAAATTTCTCTCAGGCATTCAATCCGCTGGGATCGATTACCGGAGTATTGATTGGTACGGTCTTCATCTTTTCGGGAGTGGAGTTAAGTTCAGCACAAATCGATTCGATGAAAGCGCAGCACCTGTACGACGCTTATTTGCGCTCGGAAACTTTGCGTGTGATCAAGCCGTATCTGTTTCTGGGAAGCGTTGCGATCTTCTGGGCAATTCTCATCTTGCGGACGAAGTTTCCTCCGATTCAGAGTGAGCATGAGAACAGCCGAGAAGATCACGGACATTTCCGCGATTTGCTGCGGTATCCGCATTTTATTTTTGCGGTGATCGCACAGTTCATGTATGTCGGGGCGCAGGTAGGGACGTGGAGCTATTTCATACAGTACGTGCAGGAGTTTACGCATCAGCCGGAGAAGGTCGCGGGATATTTCCTCACGGGGACGTTGGCGGCATTTGGAATCGGACGCTTCAGTTCGGCATATCTGATGCGGTTTTTGAATCCCAGCAAATTGCTGGGGAGCTATGCCGTGATCAATGTCATTCTGGTGGCGATGGGCGTGCTGGTGCCGGGATGGATTGGGCTGTGGGCGTTGTTCCTGACGAGTTTCTTCATGTCGGTGATGTTTCCGACGATCTTTGCGTTGGGATTAAAGGAATTGGGGCCGAACACAAAGATCGGAGGCTCGTTTTTGGTGATGGCCATCGTAGGCGGGGCGGCACTGACGCTCGTCATGGGTCTGATCGCTGACAGACTCGGTATGGCGATTGCTTATCTCGTGCCCTTGATGGCATATCTATGTGTCGCAATTTACGCGTTCGCAGGCGCGAAGGTTCGGGTTCGGTCTCCATTGGCGTGAGAGATGTCACACAAATGAGGAAGAGAGAGCGTCCGTGGGACGACGATGACGTCGTCCCACGAATTGCGGCAACTAGAAACTGAATCTCGCCTGCAGTTGAATGGTTCTGCTGCCTAACGCCGCTCCGGCGACTCCGAAGTCGGGGTTGACGCTGGTAACCGCGCCTGTGGGATCGACAGAGCCGAGGCTTCCGTCGATTGACGCGACGTTGATGTTGGTGGTGTTGAACAAGTTGTAGATATCGGCGCGAATCTCAAATCTGGCGCTTTCCCCTAGTACGCGATTCTTCGGAAGGCCAAACGCCTTAGCCAAGCTCACATCGATATCGTTGTAGCCGGGGCCTTGCAGGCTGTTGCGATGGATTCCCGCGGCAGGCGCAGGGGCCGCGGCCGGAAATGACGGACCAGGCACGAAGGTTGGCGGGAGGAAGAATCTTGTTCCGTCACCTCCGTAGTTGGGGTTGGTGGCCTGCTGGAAGGCACTATTCGAGGTGCTTGTGCCGAACCCGGAGGCGACAGCAGCGGGCCGGAGCTGACCGTATCCGCTGTTTTGATAGTAGAAGTTTGTGCTCGCGTTGTAGAAAGGATCCCAAGGGAATCCGCTGTGCCAGTTCCAGATTCCGCTGACCGACCAGCCTCCCGCCAGTTTTTCGATCCAATTGTGGTTTCCGTGGAAGAAGACGGGCTGCCATAGTCCGAACAGCTTGAACGCGCCGCGTACATCATAGTTGGAGCGACCGTAGGCGTTGCTCGGGTCATAGGGATACGGATCTTCGTAATACGGGCCGGATAGTTCGTCCATGGAGCGCGCCCACGTATATTGCGCCGAGGCCTGGAATGTGTGGGAGAAGTTGTGAGTTAGAGTAGCGATCATCGCGTTGTAGTTTGCGTTGCCGGTGTTTTCCCAGAAGTTGATTGTGTTCACCAAGGGATTGAGAGCATGGCCGTAGGAAGCGCCGACGACGTTCCAGTTGTTGTGAACCAACAGATGCCGTGTCTGGTTTCCCTGATAGCCCAAAGTGAAGATCAGGTTTCCAGGCAACTGGTCCTGCATGTCGAAAGAGTAGTGATAATTGCTAATGCTCTTGGGATTGCCTTGAAATCCAGTGAGCACGGCGTTTCCGGATAGGGGCAGATTGCCGGGACCGAATGTCGTGATTGCTGCAGGATTCGGAGCGTATCCGAAGATTGAGCGGATGTCACCGGCGGTTTGATACAAGATCCCGGTTCCGGCGCAAGTCGGATTTGTCGTGTACGGGTAGTCGCAGTGGAAGAATGGCGTCACAGCATTTGGCGGATTCCCGCTAGCGTTAGCGGTGATCGCAATTTCGTTCTGGTTGTAGTTGATGCCGAAGCCACCGCGGAAGACGAGTTTATTTCCCCAGCGGTTCGGGGACCATGCGAAACCTGCGACGGGACCGAAATTCGTATTTTGAGGAGTGTAGAGATTTCCGCCGACGCGAATATGCAGATCGGTAAGTGGGTTCGGACCGGCGCCGAAAACCATCACATCTTGATTGTTCTGTTTGGTGTAGAGAGCACCAAAGTAAGACCAGCGCAAACCAAGATTCAGGGTTAAGGTTGGCAATACTTTGAAGTCGTCTTGTACGAAGACTCCCCAGATATTCTCGCGATCGTCCTGACGATTGGCGAAAGGGATGCCGGTCTTGGAGTCAAATTGCCCGCCGAAGTTTCCACCCTCGCCGTATGGAGCGTCGTTGGCGAAGTCCCAAAGATTGCGAAATCCGAAGCCCGGTCGCGCGGCGTAGATCACTTCGTTTAGATAGAAGAGGCGAGTAAGATCGCCGCCGACTTTGATGCTGTGGCGTCCGATGATTTTCGTAAGGACGTCCGAGTAGCTGTAGGTCCACTGGTTCAAGACGCTTGGCCCCGGTGGGCCGAAGTATTGAATGGTGGCTGGAGTTGCGCCGGCGGAGTTTCCGATGGAATCGATTGTCGTGGCAGGCAAACCGAAAGGCGCTTGCGGATTGCTGGCGACTTCGTTCCAACGCCATCCTGCTGCATTCACGCGAGCTTCGTTGAGCAATGATCCGGAGAAGACGTGATTCCAGATCAACGCGTAAGCATTGTTTACCTGTGAATGGTGCCAGAGATTCTCTGCTCGGACCGGACCGTTGTAGTCAGTGTTGGTAACGGGTACGTAGTAAAGAGTGAATGTCAAACGATCTTTCTGTGTGATGTTGGCGTCGACTCGGCCGTTGAACTGCATCTGAGAGGTGTTGGTGGGATTCACTGTGTTGAAGTACGCGATGTCGGGAACGCCGTCGAGTCCTCCGCCGATACCGGGAATACTTGGGTTGCCTCCGTAGGTGAGATCTTGCATGCCCAGCCCGGTCTTGATGGGTGAGCCTATGTCGAGACCGCCCGTGACCGTGTTGCAGTTCAATCCCTCCGTGAGGCCGATGGAAGCGCAGGTGCGCGCGATGATGCCGTTAGAGGAAACGGCATTTCCCGGAAATGACAAATACTGTGCTGCAATGCTGCCTGGCGTGGCGCCCGACTGATCGAACTGAGAGGTCTCATACCATCCTTGGGCTGTTGTTGAAGACGCCAGAGGGCTGGTTTCCCAGCTGAAGAAAGCGAAGATTTTGTTTTTCCAGAGCGGGCCGCCCAGACTGCCGCCGTATTGGTTGAAGCGGCTTTCGTCGCGATTGAGACCGCGAGCGGCGGCAGTGCCGGGATTGTTCGAGCCGACGCCATTCCAAGCCTGATATGCGTTCAGTCCAGGGCGAGATGCTTTGAAGAAGGCGCTGCCGTGAACTTGGTTGGTCCCGGCCTTCGTGGTGACCTGAATTTGTGCGCCGGTGAAGCGACCGTTTTCCGCGTCGTAGCTATTTGAAACTACCTTTAACGTCTCGACGGAGTCTTCGCTGGGAGTGATCACGGACGTGCCGCCCCAAACGGCGCTCACGGTACTAATACCGTCAATCTTGATGCTGTTGGTTTCGTATTGTCCGCCGGCATTTTGAACCTGAGGACCGTTCTCGGTCGCGAAGATGCCACCTGAGCCGCCAGGAGTTCCGCCGGGTCCCTGATTTCCGGGGAGGTTGAAGGCCCCGCCGCCTGCCTGCTGCGAAGCATCGCCGAAAGTTCCCGGCGCAAGTTGCGCCAGTTGGAAGACGTCGCGATTGAACGATGGCATGTGCTGGATTTGATTGCTGGTGACAGTTCCGCTAACTGTGGCGGTTTCTGTGTCGAGTGTTTGTGTTGTGCCAGAGACCGTGACGCTTTCCTGGACTTCCCCTAACTCAAGTTGCAGATCCAGGGAATTCAGCTGCTCGGGAATGATCTGGACATTGTCGAGCACCTTCTTCTTAAAGCCTTGATGTTCAGCAGTGAGCGAATAAGGAGCCGGGCCAAGAGCGTTGAACTGATAGATGCCGTTGGCATCGGATGTTGCGGTCATCTTCTGATTGGTCGCGGTATTGGTGAGGGTGACAGTCGCATCGGGAAGGACCGCGCCTTGTGCGTCGGTGACTGTACCGCGCAAGGAGGCCCGGAATTGAGCGTGGGCCACAATCGATGAAAGTGAAAGGAAAAGGACCAGCACCACCGCATGAAAACGAAACACAAAACGGGTCATATGCCTCCTTACGGGCTCCCTTGTGGCAGGCGTGTTCTGGATGGTCTATAAAAGTTTGCGAATCAACTGCTCCCAAGAGGCTGGTTTACAGCGTGGCACTTGTGGAATGCGTCGAAGCGGAGAAGAGGGGCTCATTCCGGTAGATGCGCGGGGTATCTTCGCGCGATTGACTTGGTTGCCGTGGCCTGTTTTTTGGTTGTTTGTTGCTCGAATATCTAAAGCCTCGAATATTGAAGCTTGATTCATTGGTAAGGCGATCGCCTGATTCCCATCACTCCCACCTGTGATTTTGGTCACTGATCACATTTCTCGAATCGTCGATAAACGTACAGTCTCATGCGGCTGGACTGACCACTTCACCATTCCGGTCCGGAGACAGGAGGTGTCGGATCGACTGAACGAAGGGTGAACAGAATTCATTCGGCATTTTGTGAACATTTTCGGCCAATCCCTTTGTACTCGCCCGGACAGCTGATCCGAGACCACTGGCAAGACATCGAGAGCACTGACAACTTCGCGCGAGGTGCCGCGAGCAGTTCAAATTTGTTCTCGGATGGGGGACTCGTTTTTCGATCGCCAGGAAGCCAGGGAGACTGTCTATGTCGACAGGCGAGAAGCAGACAATCGCAACACATTTGGAAAACTGCGGCGTGTCGCGCCGAAATTTTCTACAGCTCTGTTCAAAAATCATCGTTGCTGCACCCATCGGTTTGAGCCTTACCAGCCACCGGACTGTGGCTCAAGTTGCCAAACTTGTGGGAAAAGCGAGACGGCCGTCGGTGATTTGGCTTCACTTCCAGGACTGTACCGGATGCACGGAGACTCTGCTGCGGACCTCGGCACCCGATGTTGCCCACCTCATCCTTGATGTGATCTCCCTGGATTACCACGAGACGCTAATGGCAGCGTCGGGCGCACAGGCGGAAGCAGCGCTGAAATCCGCGATCGAAGAGAACGCCGGGAAGTACGTTCTGGTGGTTGAAGGAGCCATACCGACCCGGGACGACGGCGTGTACATGGAGCTGGGCAGCCGGCCGGCGATCCAAGTCATCAAGGAAGTGGCTGGGCAGGCGGCAGCGGTGATCGCGATGGGATCTTGCGCGTCGTGGGGCGGAGTGCCATCAGCAGATCCGAATCCGACTGGAGCGGTTGGAGTGGACTCTGTGATCTCTGGAAAGCCAATCGTCAATCTGCCTGGATGCCCTCCCAATCCTTACAACCTCCTGGCGGTTGTGCTTGAGTACGTAACGATGGGGCGTTTGCCCGAGTTGGATCAGTACGGGCGGCCGAAGTTCGCGTATGACCGCGTGATCCATGAGAACTGTCCGCGGCGTGCGCATTTTGATGCGGGCAGATTCGCAGCGGCATTCGGCGATGAAGGACATCGCAAGGGCTGGTGCTTGTACAAGCTGGGCTGCAAAGGTCCAGTGACGCATGCCTCGTGCTCGACCCGGCACTTCAACGAAATTCCGGGCGTGTGGCCGATCGGGACAGGAGTTCCATGCGTGGGCTGCACCGAGAAAGGCGTGGTGTGGCAGATGGGAACGTTCCAGACGGTCCCGATTCATCTGGCAACACCGCCGGATACGTATCCGCCGATTTACAGCACGGCTGGCGCGCTCAAAGTGGGAGCCGCCGGATTGGTGGGAGCGATCGCAGGTGCAGTGGGAGGCGCAGCCTGGGTGGCTTCGCAGCGTTTCCAGAGCAGCATGGAAGCGGGAGTGACGCGGATCGCCGCCGACCGGGCGCATGCGGAGAAGGCCAAAGCTGGGATCGAGCAGCCTGCGGGGAAGAAAGAGGAATAACGTGGCCATCACTCGGCGACAACTCTTTTCAGGAGTGGCGAAGGCGACCGTGCCGGCGGCGGTGGCGGTGGCAGTCGGCACAGACGTGTTGCATGCGGGAGAGAAGATCCCGGTTCCGAACGCGGCTGTCGGATTGCTTTATGACGCTAGCATCTGCATTGGATGCAAGGCGTGCGTAGCGGCGTGTGCGGAGGCGAACGGGACGCCTCCGGACACACGCGGCGACGGGTTACACCAGGCGCCGTCGGACCTGAACGATCTCACCCGCAACGTGATCAAGCTCTACAAGGAAGAGAACACCTCGGTCTTCTCGTACGTGAAACGGCAGTGCATGCACTGTCTGGATCCGGCGTGCGCGGCAGGATGTCCATTTCAGGCGCTCCATAAGGATCCCGAGAGCGGGATCGTCAGTTGGACCGAAGAGAAGTGCATCGGATGCCGGTACTGCACGATCACGTGTCCATATCACGTGCCGCGATTCCAGTGGAAAGGATTTAATCCTCGCGTGACGAAGTGCGAGTTGTGCAGTACGCGGCTGGACCAGGGACTGAAGCCGGGATGCACGAGCGTTTGTCCGACCGGGGCGGTGATCTTTGGGCCGAGATCGGTGTTGCTACTCGAAGCGAAGCAGCGGATCGCAAAGAGTCCTGGGAGGTACTACCAGGATCGCGTCTATGGAGAGACCGATAACGGCGGGACGCAAGCGTTGTACCTGTCGCGCGTGCCGTTTGAGAAGCTCGGGCTACCAGAGCTTGGACCGGAATCGGTTCCGGCGAAGACGCTGCGCTGGCAGCGGCGCTTCTACCAGTATTTCGCACTGCCGGCGGTGCTGTATGCGGGATTGGTCCAGGTGATCCGAAAGAGCGTGAAGGGCCATGAACAAGAGGCGCATGAACGCGAGAAAGAAACCGGATTGAGGGCGCAACTATGAGCACCGCAACCATTCAGATGGGCGAGGCGCGGGCGCGGCGGTGGGAGCGCTTCGTGCCCGTATATGGTTTCCCGGTCATCAACCGATTCTTTCTGGTTCTGTTTGCACTGGTCGTGATTGCGTTCATTCTGACGGGCTATCGCGAACTGGCAGGCTTGGGGCCGGTGAGTGGAATGAATGACGCCTACGGCTGGGGCATCTGGAAGACATTCAACGTGATGGTGATGACGGCGTTGGGCTCAGGCGCATTTGCGGTCGGGATTGCAGCTTGGGTTTTTCGGAGGAAGCGCTTGCATTCGCTGATGCGGATGGCGCTGCTGACAAGTTTCCTGGCATACGCCTGCGGATTGTTGCTGCTGGGCATTGATGCAGGGCGTCCATGGAACTTCTACTGGATGGTGTTTCCGTGGAAATGGAACATGCACTCGCCGCTCGCCGAGGTGGCGATCTGCATGTCGATTTACGCGATGATCCCGCTCGCAGTGGAAAACATTCCTCCGGTGCTGGAGCGGTTGTGGTATTTCGATTCACGGCTGCGGCCGGTTGTGGAGCTCATCGAAAAAAGGCTGCACTACTTCTTCCCGTGGATTATTGCGGCGGCGTACTTGCTTCCCGGGATGCATCAATCGTCGCTCGGTGCGCTGATGCTGCTGGCTGGCGAGCGCGTGCATCCGCTATGGCAGACGCCCTGGTTGCCGGTGCTGTATCTGGGAGCCGCGACCTACATGTCATTCGGATGCGTCGCCGGAACGACGATGCTGTGTTGCCTGGTGTGGAAGCGGGCTATGGATATGGAAGTTCTCGAGGAGGCAGCGAAGATCACATACTGGCTGATTTTCGGATGGTCTGCGCTGCGGCTACTGGACATTCTGTTCCGCGGGGCGTTGGGAACGGCGTTCCGGTTTGACCGGTTCGCCGGCGTGTTCTGGCTTGAGATGCTGCTAATTGTGGGCGGCGGCTGGCTGCTGTGGAAATCGGTGAAGACGCGCGCTCCGGAGCCGATGTTTGTGGGCTACATCCTGAGTTCGGCCGGTGGAATGATCTACCGGTTCAGTCCAACCACGCTGGCATTCCGGCCCAACCCTGAGGCGCTGTACTTCCCAGCCACTTCCGAGATCCTCGTATCACTTGGATTCATTTCGCTGGGAGTCCTGGGATTTCTTATCGCGGTGAAGCGGCTGGCCATATTGCCCGCGCCGCTGAGCGAGTGGCATGACATGGCGAGCTACTTCCGGTTCCGACGTCCTTACATCCGTTGGACGGGATATTTCAAGTACGGGCATTTCGGCGAAGACGAAAAGCTTCCAGATTCCGAATAAGAGCAGGTCTCTATGGCAAAGCGCATCACGATTGATCCGATAACACGAATCGAAGGGCACCTCCGCATTGACGTCGAGGTCGATAACAATGCGGTCAGCAATGCATGGGCTTCATGCACCATGTGGCGCGGTATCGAGAAGATCCTGCGCGGGCGCGATCCGCGGGATGCGTGGCTGTTTACTCAGCGCTTCTGCGGCGTGTGCACGACCGTGCATGCGATGGCGAGCGTGCGGTCCGTGGAAGATGCGCTGAAGCTGGAAGTGCCGTTGAATGCGCAGTACATCCGGAACCTGATTTTGATTGCGCACGCGCTGCACGATCACATTGTGCATTTCTATCAACTGTCGGCGCTGGATTGGGTGGATGTGCTGCAGATTCCGAAAGCGGATCCGGCGGCGGCATCGAGGCTGGCGGAGAGTTTGTCCCCTTGGACGCGCAATTCGAAAAACGAGCTCAAGGCGGCGCAAGATCGCGTGAAAGCGGTGGCGGCGAGCGGGCAACTGGGAATTTTCGCGAATGGGTATTGGGGACATCCGGCGATGAAGTTATCGCCAGAGATCAACCTGCTGGCGTTCACGCATTATGTACAGGCACTGGAGTATCAGCGGAAGGCGTTGCAGGTGGTCGGCATTCTCGGATCGAAGACGCCTCACATTCAGAACCTTACGGTCGGCGGCGTTGCGAACGCGATCGATCTCGACAGTCAGTCGGCGTTAGGAATGGACAAGCTGGAGATGATTCGGACGCTGCTGGCTGAGGTCGTGCAGTTTGTGCAGCAGGTCTATTTCGTGGACGTCTGCGCGGTGGCTGCGATGTATCCGGACTGGTTCAAGATCGGCAGCGGGGTGAAGAATTATTTGGCAGTTCCCGATCTGCCGCTCGACAGTAGAGCAACCGAATTCGATCTGCCCGGTGGGTATATTCGGAATGCCGATCTTTCTGGTGTGAAGGGATTCAAGACGGCGGCGGATCCTGTTTTTCGTCAGTCTGTGACCGAAGACGTCGTGCATGCTTACTATCAAGGCGAGAAGCCGCTGCATCCGTGGAATGGTGAGACGGAGCCGGCCTTTACGGGATGGGAAGCGGAGCAGAAGTATTCATGGGTAAAGGCGCCTCGGTTTAATGGCGAGCCAATGCAAGTCGGACCGCTGGCTCAGGTGCTGATCGGTTATTCGCAGGGACACCCGTTGACGAAGAAATACACGGATATGGCGATCGAAAAGGTCGCGGCAATCGGCGGAGTGCATGCCACACCGGCCGCGCTGCATTCAACACTCGGAAGGCATGCGGCGCGTGCAATCCGGGCTTGCATGCTTGCCGAACTGGCGCAAAAGCATTGGCAGTTGCTGGTCGACAACATTTCGAAAGGCGATTACAGCGTCTACAACGCTCCAGTGCTGCCCTCGCACGAGGTGCAGGGCGTGGGAACGCATGAAGCTCCGCGTGGAACCCTTTCGCATTGGGTCGTGATCAAAGACGAGAAGATCAAGAATTACCAGGCGGTCGTACCGTCCACTTGGAATGCAAGCCCCCGCGATCATGCGGGAGCGCATGGGCCGTATGAAGCATCTCTGTTACATACGCCGCTGGCAAGGCCGGAAGAGCCGCTGGAAGTGCTGCGGACGGTGCATTCGTTCGATCCGTGTATGGCGTGTGCGTGTCACGCATTCGATCCTGCGGGACGGAAGATTGCGACAGCGAAAATCCTGTGAAAAGCATACTCATCGGCGGGATGGGGAATGTGCTGCTTGGGGATGATGCCTTAGGTCCGTATGTCGTCCATCTTCTGGAGACGCAGTTTACATTCGAAGAACGCGTGCAGCTTGAAGATCTTGGAACTCCAGCGCTCGATCTGACACATCGGATTGCAGGGCAGCACGCGGTCATCTTAATCGACTGCATTTCTACACAAGAATATCCAGCTGGTACGGTGCTGGAATACGATAAAGACGACCTGCTGAGCGCACTCCCTCCGCAGCGGTTAGATCCGCACTCCCCCGCAGTATCGGAATGTCTCCTCGCCGCGGAAATGCTGGGAAATATCCCGGAAAATGTGTTGTTGATAGGAGCCATTGGTGAATGCTTTGAGCCGGGAGAGCCACTGAGTGAAGCTGTCCGCGGCGCGGTTGACAAAGTCATTGGCGCCGTTCTCGGCGAGCTGTGGCGGCTTGGGGTGAGGGTGGAACGAAAGCCTTCTTCTGCAAAAGCTGACACATGGTGGGCTGAAGAACTTTGTACGACTATTTCGTAATCGCCGTCTGTTATTCCTCGCCTGTTATTCCCCACGAATCCTACCTCCAGCGATCGACAGCGTTCCACCAGATGAACCGCATCCATTCTTCCAAACAGACCTTTGCCCACTGGCGGTGAGTCCACCAGCGGACGCCAAATTGTGCGTCGTCGTGCGAGGCGGCGATCGAGAAAGAGCGTCCGGGTAGTTCGTGGCGGAAGATGCTGAGAGCCCGACGGGTGTGGAAGTCGGAGGTTACGATCAAAACGTGTGATGACGGGGTCCCGGCGAGGCACCGCTCAACATCATGTGTTTCGGCCCGGGTTGAGAGTCCCACAATTGGGCAGATGTCGATAGCTGCAGCTTGGGGTAGGGCTTGGATGTAGGTCCTAGCAAGGTCGACCTCGGAGACGTTGTACAGCCGGGATGCGGCAGGGACGTCTATGACCAATCTGCGGGCGTAGCCTTGGTTTAGGAGCTCGAGACCGCGAGCCGGGCGATGATCCGTTTCCCCGGCGAGTACGAGGATGACGCCAGAACGCTCGGGTGAGTCAACGACCAGGATCCTGCCTGCACTGAAGAAGAACAAAGTCAAAATCAAGAGAGCCAACAGGAAGTACAGAGTTCTTTGGCGGCCTGCTCTCATCGGAAGATCAGCATTCTAAGCTATCCCAAGGCGGGAATCTCGAACCATTTCCGATACGCTACCGTATAAGAAGCGCAAGTTTTGCGTGCTAGAATGCGCTTTCATGCAGTTCACTTCAGCTTCACTTCGGGAACTTTTCTCATGACTCATTCGGCGGCTGACGCATCCATTGATCAATTCAAGAGCAAGATCCAGCAACGTGAAGCCCGCGTGGGCATTATCGGATTGGGATACGTGGGGTTGCCACTGGCGTTGCTTTACAGCGAGCAGAAGTTTCGCGTGACCGGATTTGACATTGATTCGCGCAAAATTGAGATGCTGGCAAAGGGTGCCTCTTATATCTACCGCATCGCCGCGGAAGAGGTCCAAGCCGCGAAAGAGAATGGATTTACGGGGACCGCGGACTACTCCCGCCTGACTGAAATGGACGCGATCATCATTTGCGTTCCGACTCCGCTGAATGAATATCACGAGCCTGATCTGAGTTTCATTACGGATACGACTCACGCGATTGCCCCGCATCTGAGGGCGGGGCAATTGGTGGTGCTGGAGAGCACGACATATCCGGGAACTACCGAAGAGGTGATGATTCCGATTCTGGAGAAGGAAAATAAGGCCGGCCTGAAAGCCGCTCGGGATGAGGAACTCACGGGCAAGGAGTTCTTTGTAGCTTTTTCTCCAGAGCGGGAGGATCCGGGAAATACGAGTGTGGCCCGGCGCGATATCCCCAAAGTTGTGGGAGGCCTGAATGCGCAAGCCACGGAGTTGGCGAGCGCGCTTTATGGATCGATTTTCAACCGCACAGTTCCGGTGTCGTCGCCGGCTGCGGCGGAGATGACCAAGCTGCTTGAGAACATTTATCGCTGCGTGAACATCGCGCTGGTCAACGAGTTGAAATTGCTGTCGCTGCGGATGGGGATCGATATCTGGGAAGTCATCAAGGCAGCGTCTACCAAGCCGTTCGGGTTTCATCCGTTCTATCCGGGGCCGGGATTGGGTGGGCACTGTATTCCGGTGGATCCTTTCTATTTGTCGTGGAAGGCGAAGGAGTGGGATTTCCGTACGAGGTTTATCGAGCTGGCAGGCGAGATCAATATCAACATGCCCTATCACGTGATCGCATCGGTGAGCGGAGCATTGAATGCGCACAAGAAGTCCCTGAACGGATCGCGGGTATTGGTGCTCGGAGTCGCCTATAAGAAGGACATCGACGATCTGCGGGAGTCGCCGGCATTAACGATTATCGAGCTGCTTCAGAAAGACGGAGCTGAGGTTAGTTACCACGATCCCTACTTTCCGACCATTGGCCGGGGCCGGAAATACAATCTGCAGATGAAATGCGCCGAGTTGACAGATCTGGGCAAATACGACTGTGTGCTGATCGTGACCGATCATTCGGATTACGACTACAAGCGGATCGTGCAAGAGGCGCAGCTGGTGGTTGATACTCGTAATGCTACCAGTGGGATTGAAAGCAAAAAGGTTGTACGCTGCTAACGCAAGTAGTCCAATCGAACGGTTGTTTGACAGAAATCTCTACGTGAAAGAGTGTAGTTTTCGCTTCGGGAAACTGGAATAGGAGCTACCGGATGCGAGGCCGCGCTTCCTAAGGGTATGACTCTATTGGCATTCTCGATTCACAGGCTGCTCTTTCGAGTGGTCTAACTCTTGCATGGGGAGCGAGCGGTAGTAGACTTTGCCTTAGAAATCCCTGTTCTGGTTCGCGCATAGGGCCAAGTGAGTGCAACTTTTCAGCGCGGACCGGTGTTGGAGCAGCTGTAAAAAGGGGTATGAATTTGCCGTCCCCAGGATCAGTTCTGTTTTCCTCTCTGCCCAAGTGGCAGGTTCCGCGGTCGCAGTTTCTTGTCAGCTATGGCCTGCAGGCTGTGATCATTGCCTTGTTCTTCTGGGTCCCGGTGCTGACACCGCAAGTGTTGGAAAGTAAAAAGGATTATCACGCAATCGAACTGGTGCCGACGCCTGTTCCCGAGAGTCACGAGGCGCAAAAGCAGTTAGCCAAGCCGGTGTTAGCGGCCAAGCTGGAGAGAATGGAGCCAGCGCCTGCCGCGATCCGGGTTGCCGCGCCGCGACCTCAGCCGATTCCGGAAGCCGCAGACACGGCGGTGCCGACGGTGAATATCACGTCGAGAAAATTGGATCCCCTTCCCACACCGATGCCGACGCTGCCTAAGCAAATTGTAAGGACGAATTTGTTCTCGAGCGGAAGCTCCGCGCCACAGACGATCGAGCGTCCCGCGCAAGAAGTGCAAACGGGAGGATTTGGTGATCCGAATGGAGTTCCGGCGAGATCCACTCAGAGCCGTGCGGTGAACATTGCGCAGGCCGGAGGATTCGATTTGCCGAGTGGTGTTGGTATTGGAAATGGCACTGGTGGAGCGAATGGAGTTCGAGGTGTGGTTGCGAGCGCAGGATTTGGGAGCGGAGTTGCCACGAGCGACGCGCGGAGTGCGACAACTGCAGTCGTGACGCAGGCAGGGTTCGGGAATAACGAGGTTGTTGCTTCGCCGGCTTCGAGGGAGCGATCGGCGCAAGCCCCGATAGCAAAAACAATTCCGGCTGAAATCCTGTCAAAGCCCGTGCCCACCTATACAGATGATGCGCGCGCGAAACGCATCGAAGGTGAGGTACTCCTTGAAGTCGTCTTTGAGGCTTCGGGAAGGTTACACGTTCTCCGAGTCGTGCACGGGTTGGGGCACGGGCTCGATGAATCAGCGGTTCATGCGGCAGAGCAGATCCGATTCAAGCCCGCTCTCAGGGACGGGCAGCCTTCGGACTCGACGGTGGTCGTACACATTATTTTTCAGCTGGCATAATTCAATTCAGAAGGTTGCTATGTACAGGGTTCATTCGGGCTCGGGATTGCTCCTCAGTGTTCTGCTGCTGGCCATCGGTATTGTAGCCCAGGATTCTCCTTCCACATCAGGGGCACCAATCGATACGAAATCAACCACACCGGCACCAAAGCCACAAACGGCAGAAGGAACGACATCTGGCACTTTGACCCTTGATCGTGTTCTCGATCGTGTGGTCGAAAGAGAACACATGTTCATGGCGCAAATGCGTCATTTGCATCCGATGGTGGAAACGTATCTGCAGGACCTGAAAACGGATGGGAGCGGGAATACATCGCCGGTAAAGGATCAGTACTTTCTGGGACGGCTCGATATGGCTGATGGGCCGGAAGATGTTTCGTTCGTGGGACGTCCTGGATTCAGTCACCGCATGCTGACAAAGTTGACCGGCATCTATTCGTTGCATTATCTGCCGCTCGGTTTCGCGCAGATGGTAGTCGTCGATAGCGATTTTCAGAAGCGGTACTACAAGTTCAACCTTGTGCGGCGAGAGTTCCTTGGGGATGTGCGCTGCCTTGTCATTGATGTCCAACCGAGAGAAGGCGAGAAGACGCCACGATTCCTGGGCAGGATCTGGGTTGAAGATCAGGATTACAACATCGTCCGGTTTGATGGCAGTTACTCTCCGCAGCCGCGCGCTAATTTCTTTTTCCATTTCGACAGTTGGCGTTTGAACATGCGGCCGGGGATATGGCTTCCAGCGTATGTATACGTCGAGGAGGCGAACCTGAAGACTGGGCTTTCGAAGACCGTTCATTTCAAAGCGCAAACGCGGCTCTGGGGATATGACCTTAAGGGCTTGAGCAAGAACGAGGAATTTACGCAAATTCTGGTGGACTCGCCGGAATCTGTAAAGGATCAGAGTGAAGTAGCGGCCGATGCGACTCCAGTGGTGGCGCAACGCATGTGGGAGAAGCAGGCGGAAGACAATGCGATCGACCGGCTCCAGAAGATCGGGCTGCTGGCACCTCCGGGCGAAGTCGATCACATTATGGCGACAGTGGTCAACAATCTGCTCGTCACGAACAAGATTGATTTGCAGAGTGACTATCGTTGCCGCGTTCTGCTGACTTCTCCGCTGGAGTCATTCACGATCGGGCATACGATAGTGGTCAGCCGTGGATTGCTGGATGTGCTTCCAGACGAAGCTTCATTGGCGATGGTGTTGGCGCACGAGTTAAGCCATATTGTGCTGGGACATCCTTTCGATACGAACCTCGCTTTCAATGACAAGTTGTTCTTCCCAGACGAGCAGTCACTTCAGCGAATGGACTTCAAGCAGACAGCAGCGACAGAAGAAGCCGCCGACCAAAAGGCGCTGGATTTGCTGAAGAATTCTCCATACAAAGACAAGCTAGGGAATGCGGGACTGTTTCTTAAGGCGCTACAGCAAAAGGCGCCTGACCTGCCCAATCTGATTCGCCCGCACTTAGGGAATGCGCTGGCCGGCAGCAAGAATATTCGCATGTCGACTTTGCTGGCATCCGCGCCGGAACTGGATGCGAAGAAGCTGGACCAGATTGCGGCTCTGCCTCTCGGTGGGCGAGTCAAAGTTGATCCTTGGACGGATGACGTAGAACTCTCAAAGGCAAAACCAGTCGCGCTGACATCCGAGCGGGAAAAAATGGAATTCGAGATAACGCCGTTCTTCCCCCATCTGAGTCGAATCTCAACGGGCGAAAAGGTGGCGATGCGGACAGAATCTGCCGATGGCCGCTCGCCGAAATAATGAGGAACGGTTCAGGAACACCGAGGGCACGTTGAATCTCCGCCAGCGCCCGCTGATGTCTGAAGAGCGAAGTTACTGGATGGCGCTGCCAACTTGCGAAAAGACGCTGTTGGCGTTAGACCCGATCAAGCGAATTGTACCGACGACGATAACGAGAATGACGGCTAACATGACGGCGTATTCCGCGATGTCCTGGCCGCGGTCATCCTGCCATAATTGTTGAAGAAAGTTTGCCACACCGACCTCTTTAACCTTTCAGTTTCACCCTAGCCTCGGGCCAAATACGCGCGTTCTGTACCTGAATGAAGCGACGAAACCCAATCAGAAAAACCTATAGCTGATGCTTGACGACAATATACTGCTCGACACGCCCGGAGCCAATGGCACGTAAGTGCCACGAGTTTTAGGCAGTAACCGAACAGCAGATTACGAAGGTCAGGCGATGCTTTTGAGTGGGAGTGCCTGATTTACCGCAAAAAGAGCCAACTCCAAGCGCGTAGAGACCCCGAGTTTGTCGAAAATGTTGCTAAGGTGATGCTTGACGGTGTCTTCACTGATCTTGAAATACTCGGCGATCTCTTTATTCGAGTAGCCAGCGACGACGGCGGAGACGATCTCAAGTTCGCGAGGTGTCAGGCCGAACTTTTTCTGCCGAGCCTCGTCGTGCGACGACTGCATCAAGGTACGAAGATACTGAACGAGATTGGAGACGCTTTCGCGGCCAACCCAATACTCGCCGGCCATCACCGTCTGAATCGCTTTGAGCAACAGCTGCGTCGCGGAATCTTTGAGCACAACTCCGCGAGCTCCAAGCTGTAACGCTTCCACGATTTGACTTTTCTCCGCGGCCGCAGTCAGAAGGATCACGCGAACCGGACTGGAGTTTCCTGGAGTGCTGAGTTCGCGAAGTGCCTCCAGCCCCGGATGCTTGGGCATGGAGAGGTCAAGCAAGAGAATGTCGGGTTTCAATTGGCGGGCGAGTTTGACCGCTTCCGCGCCGTCGGAGGCTTCCCCGAGGACCTTGAAATCAGCCTCGGCTTCCAATAAACGCCGGAGCCCATCGCGAAAGATGGGATGATCATCGGCAATAACAAGGCGGACCTGCTGCGGTTTTCTAAAGTTCATGAGTCACTTCCCCATTGCGAGGTACGATAACTACCAGTCGAGTCCCTTGTCCGGGATTCGATTCTACAGTGAGTTGACCTGCGATCAATCCGACGCGCTCTTTGATAATTGTGGGACCTTTGCCAGCCTCTTGCATCTGCTGGTGATCGAAACGACCTGCGAAGGGGAAGCCTTTGCCATCATCTTCCACAATGAGATTCCAACTTTCGCCGCTCGAAGTCAAGCGTACGAGGGCGTGTTTCGCACCGCTATGTTTGCGCACATTGACAAGACCTTCCTGCACAATACGTAGGATCTCTCGGCAGACTCGCTGCGGCATATTAATCTCGTCGAGATCGGTTACAAAACTCGCGGTAATTCCAGTTTCGCGCTGAAAGCGTTCGACTGTGTCTCTGAGAACACCGAGAAGACGTTGTGAATCGACGTCGATAGCTTTCATCTGCTGCATGAGTTCGCGGAGCTTTAATACCTCTTCCCGGAGCAGTTTCTGGATGCGTCCGAGTTCTCCATCAATGGGGCGATTTGCCTCCGCTTGGCGCCGAACGACGTCAACCTGCATTTCCATTGCAATCAAGGATTGGACAGCACCATCATGCAATTCACGAGCGAATCTGGCGCGCTCGGCCGCAGAAGCGCGACGGCGCAAACGGTGCAGGAGGTAAACGTTGTAAACCGCTGGACCAACTTGACGGACGAGATCGAGAAGAAAACGCAACTCTTCCTGCTTCTCGCCCTTCCACGAAGGATTGAACATTAAGACGCGTCCACGCCAATCTGTACCGAAGAGGAATGCGACTGACGTCAAAGAGTCAAAAGGTTGAGCTTGGCGCAATTCAGAAAACGCGGAATTGTCCGTAGTCGTGATTGCGTGGCCGGAGCTGTCGAGCGCCAGAATCCTCCAGCGGTCTCCAGTAACTGATGTATAGCAAACCTTGCCGGGAAGATCGTTGAGATACCTTGTCGCATCTCTCAGTCCGGATTCCATCCAGTGAAATTCGGCGTGCGAGCTGCCTTCCTTGCTCAGTTCTCCAGCGAATATGCGTTGAGTGTGGATTTCTTGCGAGACTACCAGAACCCGGCTGGCTCCATACATCGACATGAATTCATGGAATATCTGTTCGATGGTGCCAGTCAGTCCTGATTCCACTCGAATCCGTGAGAGCGTTTCGGTGATGACCGCTTTTTCGGCCCGGAGATGTTTTTGCTGCTCAGCGAGGTAACCGAGCAGCAGGCCCATGACGATCAAGTACACCGAAAGCATGAAGAGGGGTTCGGGTTGAAATTCCTTGACGTTGATGTGGAGTCCCGTGAAGGCGTGGAGGGGAAGCGATCCCTGGGGCCAAACGTGGAGGACGATGAAGCTCTCAATCCACAGCAGTGCAACCTCAGCGGCAGCAGTGCCGAGGGTTTCGCGAAACCCCCAGCGATATGCGGCGGCGGCGAGGGCAAAAAAGAAAAAAAGGAAGAAAGGCGTTCGCGGACCTTCCGCGAAAATGGAAATGACAGCGGGCCAGAGGACATCCCCAGCGTGGACCATGAACCGAAACGCAGAGGTCGATTGCTGTCGACGCCGCAACAGCATCAAGATGAGGATGCCATTGGCCATGTAAAAGACGAAAAGTCCATAAGCGGCCCAGGAGGCCCCTAACTCCGTGGGGTCCATCCGAATGGCTACGAGTGTTGAAACAGCCAGAAAGACACGAGCAGTGGCCAGCCAGCGCTCGATCCGGCGGGTTTCACCGGGATCCGGCGGGATCCGCATCCTCCAAGATGGCCGATAAGGCTCAGATTTGGGGCTCAAATGGGACCTGTCTCCAACGGTGGGGAGAAGTAACCCGCATATTATTGAATAGAAAAAGTTAAGGGGCAAGTCAGCCGAACGTGCGGTAGGTTGCTGACCGGCTACGGACGTTACTACAGTAACCAATCACGGGATAATTTCCAATCTAGAATGAGCCCAGAGGAGTGTCTCTGAACAAGAGTTCCAAGTTATGGTTCGGCGCATTGGGGGGCCTGATGACAGCTCAGGTCTTAGCTGCGTTCTTTTGGCGCCAGTCTTTCGGGCTGACTGCATTCAGTGACATTCTGCAGTGCGTTTTGCTGTTTTCGGGGACTTTGGCGTTCATTCCATTAACAACTCGATCACACGGGCGGACCCGGCTCTTCTGGCTTCTGATTGTTGTCGGACTCTCGCTCTGGACCTCCTACCAGCTATGGTGGACCTATTTCGAAGTGATCTTGCGCCGGGAAGTTCCAGACCTTTCGGCGTGGGATGCGGTGCTGTTCCTTCACATCGTACCGTGGACTGCAGCCCTGGCGTTACGCCCGCAAGTTCAGAGAGATGAATATTCAGCACGCGTAGGGCGACTGGATTTCGCACTGCTGCTTGTATGGTGGTTTTATTTGTATGTCCTAATTGTGATGCCTTGGCAATATGTGGTTGCTAGCATTCAGAAATACAATCGGAATCTGAACAATCTTTACAGCGCAGAGAAGATTGTGCTGCTGCTCGGCTTGCTCGCGTGCTGGTTGACCACAAACGGCAAGTGGCGAAAACTATACCAGTCGCTGTTCTGGATGACGATTTCTTACTCGGCTGGTTCGACGCTGGCGAACTGGGCGATTCAGAGAAATGCGTATTACAGCGGTAGTTTGTACGATGTCCCCATAATTGCCGCGATGGCAAGCCTCAGTTGGATAGGGCTGAGAACCAGAATCGAGTTACCAGAGGCGGAAGCGGAAGAAGCGTCAACGCTGTACGGCGTCTGGGTCGCGCGCTGCGGCATGATCGCAGTGTTCTCATTGGCGTGGTTCGCCGTATGGGCGATTGCGGATTCACAAACGCCCCTGAGAATAAGATCGTTTCGTTTGTCGCTCACATTTTTGGCAGCATTGGGAATGGGAGTGATGGTACTAATCAGGCAGCAGTTGCTCGATCGCGAACTGGTTCGGTTATTACAGCGCTCGCGGGAAGCCTTCGATAATTTAAAACGACTGCAGGCCCAGATTCTGCAATCCGAGAAACTCGCGTCGGTGGGGCAACTTGTAGGAGGTGCCGCGCACGAGTTGAATAATCCCATCACAGCCATGCTGGGGTATTCCGACCTGCTGTTGAATACTACGCTGACAGGCGAACAACGGCCATTGGCTGAGAGAATCGGGCTTAGTGTTCGGCGCACGAAATCCCTGGTAGCCAGCCTGATCAGCTTCGCCCGACAGACAAAAGCAGCTAAAACTCCGTTGGATCTGAACACTCTGGCGCGGACAGCGGTCAAGCTGGCGGAGCCGCAGTGGCAAGCTTTGCAAATCGATGTCAGGACAGAGTTCGACAGCCGTCTCTCGAAAGTCTTGGGCGATTCCAATCAACTGCTTCAGGTCTGCCTTCAACTGTTAGGAAACGGCTTGCATGTGTTGAGCGACCGCGGTGGACGAGTCCTGAATGTCAGCACAAAGACCGGCGATGCCGTTTGCTCCCTGCAGATCGCGACGGAGCCGATCCCCAGATTCAAAACTGGTGAGGCGCCTTTAACCAAAGAGGAATATGGTCTGGGTTTGGCGGCCTGTGAAGGAATTCTGCGGGAGCACGAGGGCCATATTTCGCAGCAGTTGCGAGAAGACGGCGCGCTGCTTTTATCTGTGGAATTGCCTGTCGTGCAGACTGTTCAGGTCAAAGCAAAAGAAGCTACCGTTCCGGTGCTGTGGCAATCTCGACCGTACGCTTGAGTTGTCCACACGCGGCGAAGATGTCGCGACCGCGTGGGCGGCGGACAAATGCTGGAATTCCTGCTTTTGTCAGAATGCTCTGAAAGGCAAGTACTTTCTCCTGCGGTGGCGTAGAAAACGGAACTCCCGGTCCAGAATTGAAGGCAATCAGATTCACCTTGGCGCGAATACCACGCAATAATCCCACAACCTCACGTGCATTCTCTGGCGCGTCGTTCACGGCATTGAGCAGGACATATTCGAAGGTGATCCGCTCCCGTTTGCGAAGCGGAAACTCGCGCGCAGCGGCCATCAACGTTTCGAGGCTCCACTTGCGATTGATGGGCATGAGTTGGGTCCGCAGATCATTGTTCGACGCATTGAGTGATATGGCCAGCTTGGGCCTTATCGGTTCTCTGCCGAAGTCCACAACGCGAGGGACAATGCCGGCCGTGGAAACGGTCATCCGAGATTCAGGAATGCCGACTCCCTCTGCGAGAAGACGGGCCGCTTTGATGAAGTTATCGTAGTTGAGAAAAGGTTCGCCCATCCCCATGAATACAAGGTTGGTGCGGTCTTCAGGTGGAGAAACGTTCCGGTCTCGCAAAACGGTACAGACCTGCCCGACAATCTCACCGGCAGTTAGATTTCTCTTTACTCCAAGCAAAGCCGTCAAGCAGAACTGACAATCGACCGCACAGCCAACTTGGCTCGAAATACAGATCGTGGCGCGGTCCCATGGTCGTGATGGCGATTCCGGGGTTTCGCCGGCTTCGGATCCGTCCCCAGCTTCGCCGTCATCGCCCTCGGGCATCCAAACAGTTTCTACCGTTTGGCCGTCCGTAAACGCGATTAGATATCGAACCGTGCCGTCCTGAGACTGGAACTTCTTTTCGATCTGCGGCAGACCGACGGAGAAGCCCTTTTCTATCAATTGGGAGCGAAGCTCCAGAGGAATGGTGGAGATTTCCTCGACGGAGTTCAGGCGCTGGCGGTAAACGGCCTCGGCAAGCTGAGTCGCGCGGTACGTAGGTTCGCCTGAGGCCTGCATCAAACAGACAAGTTCCCGACGGTCCATTCCAAGCAGCGTCTTTTCGGGTTCGGGGTTCACGGTCGCTTTATATCTCTGATTGTCCGGTGCATGCATAATCCAAGTCGTTCCAGAAAGTCCGCCCTTGCTGTAACTTTCTGATTATAAAGGGATAAACTAATTTACGTTCCGTGGATCAGCACTATGTCACAATATTAGAGATCCTTCCGCCGGCACGTCTACGCCCGGGGTTCTGACGTTTTCATAGCAGGGAAAGCAATCATGTCCAAAGAAGTGCGAAACATCCGTCGTCAAAAATTGTCGAACGGGCTCACAGTGATCACCGAGCAGATGCAGCATATCCGGTCTGCATCGATCGGAATTTGGCTTCAAACTGGGTCGCGGGATGAAGATGCGGAGTGGAATGGCATTTCTCACTTCATCGAGCACATGGTTTTCAAGGGGACGAAGCATCGAACCGCCGAGGAAATCGCCCGGCAGGTCGATTCGATCGGCGGCAACATGGATGCGTTTACCGCGAAAGAGTGCATCTGCTTCAACGTAAAGGTGCTGGACGAGCACGTCCCGACCGCCCTAGATATTCTCAGTGACTTGGTGCTTAATCCAGTGTTCGATGCCGGGGACATTGCCCGCGAACGCGGCGTGATTATGGAAGAGATCAAGATGGACGAGGACAATCCGGATTACCTCGTTCACGAGATCTTCACGCAGAATTTCTGGAAGGACCATCCGCTGGGAAAACCGATTCTGGGGACCAAGGAAACAGTGAAGCGGTTTGAGCGGGACGCTGTGGTGGATGCCTATGCGCATCGGTTCGCGCCGGGGAACATTATTGTCTCCGCGGCAGGAAATCTCGATCATGACCCATTTGTGGAGCTAGTGAAAGCGAAGTTCGAACACATGACGCCGAAGTCGAACGGATTCCACTCGACGGCGCCAAAGACGTTCTCCCGAATCATCCTCAAGAACAAGAAGGCGTTGGAGCAGGTGCAGCTGTGTATCGGAGTGCCAGCGCATCCGATCGCGCATGAGAAGCGGCATGCGGGGTACATACTGAATACGCTATTGGGCGGCGGCATGAGTTCGCGTCTGTTTCAGAATATCCGGGAGCGTCAGGGCTTGGCATATTCGATTTATAGCGATCTGAATCCTTATCGTGACACCGGATGTCTTGCGGTTTATGCGGGAACCTCTCTGGCGTCGGCCTCAAAGGTGGTGCAGTCTGTGGTCCAAGAGTTCCGAAAAATGAAGACGGAAGTCGTTCCCGAAGAGGAGTTGCGGCGCGCGAAAGCTCAGTTGAAGGGAAGCCTGATGTTGTCGCTCGAGTCGAGTACATCGCGCATGTCGAATCTGGCTCGGCAGGAGATGTATTTCGATCGCTTCTATGACCTTGATGAACTCATCGAAAGAATTGAGGCTGTCACGGTAGAAGATTTGACGAAGTTGGCGAATGAATTCTTCAAGCCTGAGTCGGTTGCAGTAACGGTGTTGGGCAACCTGAATGGCCTCAAGCTCACGAGAGATCAGTTGGCCTGCTAGCGTTTGTTCCTTCGCATCGATGAGTTCTTTGATGCCCTTGTAACTTCCCGTAGTAGCTGGACATCCCATGTCTGCCGCAGGTGAAAGCCTGCCGATTGCTTAATCACTATTCAGGAGATTTCCATGAAGAAACTGTTTAGCAGTTTGACGCTTGCGTGTGTTCTGGGGTCGTTTGTTGCCGTGGCTCAGGATCAGATGAAACAGGACGACATGAAGAAGGACAATGCCCACCACGACACGATGAAAAACGATCAGATGAAAAAGCAGAAGAGCAAGAAGGTCAAGAAAGATCAGATGAAGCAGGACGGGATGAAGCAGGACAACATGAAGCACGACGATACGAAAAACAGCGATATGAAGGAAGGCGAGACAAAAAAAGATGAGATGAAGAACAACTAGGTCGATTGAAACTCTAGACCCGGGCTTGCTGCCCGCGTTTTTCTTTTGTGGGAGGCTCGATGACGCTCAGCGCGTAGAGCCTGATTGATTGTCGTCATCGTCATCAGCCGCCGCAATCGTGATCGAATCCGATGGCCGTGCCCCGTTTGATGCGGTCTCGAGATATTTCCTCATGCAGCGGACGCACGGAACGTAGCCTTCACGGACCGCTTCACGGGCGGTGAGGGTTCTTTCCTGATTTTTGTTATGGATAAAGGGGCACCCGGGTACGTGAAACTCTTTGGCGCCGGTGGAGACGACGACTGTCATCTCTGGCGGAATGCGCGTAGCCGGTTGGGCATGCTGAGACTGCAGAGGGTGTGCAGTGGTGAGGGAGCTGGCCCAGCGCAATCCGCCGGCAAACAAAGCGAGAGCGGCAACTGGAATCAGCCACGCAGACCATGAGGACCAGGTAGGTCGAAGCGTTCGCGCATTGCGTGCCAATCGCTTTTCAAGCCGTTTTCCGAAACCGGCTGGCACATCAATCATGCGTTCGTCGCTGTAGAGTCGGATTACATTTCTCGTCCCCTCTAATACCGAGCGGCACCTGGCGCACTCAACAAAGTGCTGGTCCATCGAGGTACGAACTGACGGAGCGATATCACCTTCCAGATAATTCGAAATTTCACGACACACCTGATCGCAGGTGATTTTGTCCCGATCTACCATGGTTTGGTCCCTTTCTCGAAGGGTAGGCGGCCGAACCAGCCCTGTTCCCAACCTCCGGCGAGCATATCGCGCAACATCAGCCGCGCCCGCAGCAGCCTTGTTTTTACCGAAGCAACGGAGATTCCTAGGGTTTCGGCAGTTTCCCGAATATTCAATTGCTCCATGTCTCGCAAGACGAAGACCTCGCGATATTTATGGTCGAGGGAAGCGAGCGCCTCTGCCAGCTTCTGACGTACTTCTTTTCGTTCCAGGGCTTCCGACGGAATCTCACGCCAGTCGGCGAAATCTCGTGGTGTGTATTCGCCGCCTTCGTCGCGCTGATCGTCGATGCCTTCAGTCATGGCAGTTCGCTCCCTTCTCCGCCGCATGAGAGCTTCATTGACGGTGATTTGAATCAACCAAGTGCTGAACCGCGCCTCTGCACGAAACTGCCGGATATTGGCCAAAGCTTTGAGCATGGCTTCCTGGGCGGCATCTTCCGCATCGGTTTCATTGCGCAGAATCGCCATAGCGGCGGCAAAGACGCGCCGTTCGTATGGCCGGACGAGTTCGTAGAACAGTTCATGATGACCGCGCTGCACTTGCGCGATCAGATCCTGCTCACGTGTTGTTGCCGTTGCCGAGTTGCTTAAGGCCACGTCGAATTCAACCATCTGCCCCACCGCAGTTCAGTACTCTGGGTCTTTTTTCCAACCTGTGAGCATGGAAATGAAATTGTTCCAGCCATGCAGAAGAACCATCACGAGATGTCCCAAGACGAAAGCCAACATCGCCCACATGATGAGAAAGTGCCACAGTCGCGCAAGATGAAAGCCACCCATCAGCGCCGCGAGCCAGGAAAGTTGTACTGGCTTCCAGATTGCCAGGCCGGTTAAAACCGAGAGCACGCCAAGCCCGATGACCGTTGTGTATGCATGCTTCTGCAAAGGGTTATAAGCTTCCCGTTGTTCGGGCTTTGGTCCGAAAAAGAAGTAGTGCCGGATCATAGGCCAGATGCCCGGGATATCGCGGTGAGTGAAGAGTATCTGGCGGTAGTTGCCGCTGAAGATCTCATATCCGAGATAGATCAGGCCCGTCGCCATGTAAATCCACATGAAGGTGAGGTGCCACTGAAGCGCGCCGCCGAGCCATCCACCGATGGCGAAAGCTTTTGGCCAGTGGATCAGATCTTTTTGCGGAATCTTTGCGCCGAAGCTGGGGAAAGCACGGAATATCTGCAGCCCACTTCCGACCATTACGAAAAGCGAGATGGCATTCGCCCAGTGACATAAACGCACGGGTAAGGGGTGTTCGTAGGCGGCGCGCCCGATAGCAACGGTTTCTTCACCTTTGGTCCGAGTTATTTCGAGAATAACGCCGCTCATCTTTGTCCTTTATCCACGCGGGCTGAAGCCATAATCAGAGCCCGTAAAACGAGGAATAGCCCTGGTCTTCCCAATAGCCGACTTTCTCGAGAACATTGGTGACTTTCAGATCCGTAAGATATTTGGCCTGCTTATATCCGATTTTCGTTGGAATGCTGAGGCGCAATGGAGCGCCGTGTTCGCGCGTAAGGGGTTGATCGTACATTTCGTAACAAAGAAGGGTTTGCGGATGCAGGGCCGTCGGCATATCGAGTGATTCGTAATAGTCGTCAGCACAGCCAACGGTGATGAAACGAGCGGAAGTGTCCGCTCCAATCATTGTCAGAAAATCGGAAAGCTTCGCACCTCCGAAGCGTCCGATGACATCCCACCCTTCGACGCAGACGTGGCGAGTGTTCTGACGCACGCGAGGCAGGGCTTTTATCTGATCCAACTTGTACTCTCCCGGTTTTTGAATGGCGCCCGAAACGGTGAGACTCCAGTTCTCGAAGATCACGCCGGGATCGTCGACGTCATAGTCGTTGATTGGGAATTTCTCAAACGGCGTCAGTTTATCGTTTGTAAAGGTTGGCGCGAGGTGAAGCTGGCGAAATAGACGAGCGGATGCCCAATCACTGAAGGCAAGTCCTTTCTTGAGCAGTGATTCTTGCAGGCTGGGTATGGCGAATGCACCCAGCGCAATGATGGGTGCGACTTTGAGCAATTCGCGGCGGGTCACGGTCGCAAACTTGCCTTCGTCGATTCGGGGATCAGCCACTTTGACCGAGTCGACGGACGAGGGCTCGCCTGGGCTGGACTCCTCAGCCGGATGTTGCGCCATCTCCTCCGATTGAGATTTTGAGGGATCACTAGTTTTCGCTTCCGATTTGTTGTCTTCCGGGCTCATTCCTGTCTTCCGAGACTCCTGGACATAGGATTCGCAGAGTTCCACAAAGTTACGCCAAGAGAGAGTTAACGTCCAGGCGAGCTTAAAACCCAGAAGGTTCAACTGAACATCAAGCCCAGCGAAAGCTGGCATTTGGGCGATCAGATGTGGATACTAGGCAGGATCAGTTGCCGCTTAGTTATGTTTGATCCTCAGAGTCCGGAAACGCCACCGCGGAGTAACCGTCTACTGGCTGGACTGGGGCAGTCACAAGAGCCCGAACAGAAGCGATTGATGCAAGCGGCGCTTGTATTGCTGGTTGCCTGTCTTGCGATCGTCCTTTATCGTGACCGGGATTTTTGGTTCCCGGATGCTGGGCAGGACGTGGTCCAGCAGACGCTTGAGGGCGGGTCATCTACATCTGCGGCTAAAGCCACGATCCAGGGAAAGCAGGATTTATCCGGAACCAGGGGCATCGTGACTCGTAGAAAACTGACTGGGCACCAGGCGACGTCTGCGCAAAGCGCGAATTCGGTTTCCCCCACCACAGTAACACGGACGGTGCTTCCACCGCTCGAGGTGGAGGTAGTTGCCGGGAGTGCTCATCGAACGCTGCGGCCCGGAAGCAATTCACTGAAAGTTGATGTCGAAGGTGATGAAGGTGGCGAGCCAAAGCAGAATCCTCCAACGCAGAAGGAGGTAGCGGGATCCATAACGACAAATGCTGCTGAACGCACCACAATCTCGGAAGAATCGCCCAGTGTTGTGACGCAGACAGTTCAGCCCGGCTATCCACTGCTGGCGCGGCAGATGAAAGTCCAAGGCTCGGTGATTCTGCAGGCATTGATCGGGCGGGATGGGCTGATTCAGAACGTGCATGTCATCAGCGGCCCGCCAATTCTCGCATCGGCCGCGCAGGAAGCGGTGAAGCAATGGCATTTCAAGCCGCACTACGAAGGTTCGGAGGCGGTTGAGACGCAAGCCAAAATTACGGTCAACTTCATCATTTCGACCAACTGAGCCGGATTCAAGCCAACTCTGTGAGGCTCGGCTAAAACATACTTTCGATGAAGACTCTTCTCGCAGTAGTCATGTTCGCCATGGCATTTGCTCCAATTCCTGCCGGCCCGCTTGCAGAGCTGCGAGTTTCTCGTACCGCGGAGGCTCCCATGGAGTTCACGATATCAAGTCCGAGTTTCACAAATGGCGGCGACATCTCAAAGAAGTTTACCTGTGATGGTCCTGATGTTTCTCCCCAACTGGCATGGTCCAATGCTCCAAAAGACGCAGTGAGTTTCGCGTTACTAGTCGACGATCCGGATGCGCCAGTAGGGAACTGGAATCACTGGGCAATGTGGAACATTCCCGCAGCTTCGAACGAACTACCGGAAGGAGTGCAGAAGAATGGCCGATTGACGGACGGTTCAGTGCAAGGAACGAACGATTTTCGAAAGATTGGATATAACGGCCCATGTCCTCCGGCGGGAAAGCCGCACCGCTATTACTTCAAACTCTTTGCGCTCGACACGAAGCTTGAGCTGAAGACAGAAGCTGGGAAGAAGGAACTGGAAGCGGCGATGATGGGGCACATTCGCGGCCAGGCGGAATGGATGGGCCGGTATCAACGGGCGCCAAAATAAGGGGCGGCTCCGCGAGATGAATCCGTGGCAAAAATAACGAGCGTCCTGAACTCTTGCGAGTCCAAGACGCCCGGGCAGCCCTCCCCCAGAACTGCTCACCAATGAAAATACGGCGGTTGCAGAATGCTGCCTATGGCACGATCGGGCTATATATCCCCCGAAAGTGCTATCCAGGTAAAGCATTGAAAATAAAATTGGTTTCGGCCTCCGCTATGTTCTGCACCGACTTCCTCCCTTGAAGTACCTGTGAATTTTGCCGATGACTGCCTTCGGTGGGTTTTGTCCCACAAAAATAGGCATGTCTTCTTTCAACGAGCCTGAGGTCTGGCGCGGCATCCTAGAGAGCCTTTCCATAGGCTTATCTGTTCTTGACCTGCAAAAGAAGGTCATTCTTTGGAGTAACGGAGCGGAGCGCGTCACGGGGCATCTTCGCCACGATGTAGTTGGCCGCTCGTGCGTGTCGGAACCAATTCTGCATTGTGATCAGCCAGGGTGCGAGTTTTGTTCCGAGGAATGTCCGCTCGCGCAAGCCATGAAAACGACACGCCGGATCGAGAGCATGGCATTGCTACATCACAAAACCGGATACGAAATTCCCGTTCGGGTCCGTGCCGTGCCGGTCCACAACGGGCACGGATCGATCATTGGAGCTGTCGAGACGTTCGAGGAAAACCAGGAGGTGAATCGCCCTGAGGTTCGCGAGTCAGTACTACGCTCTGAAGTTGATCCCGTGACATCTGCGGCACGTCGCGAAGTCATAGAGTGGCACCTGGCCCGAGCTTTAGCGAAATTTCGTGACGGTCAGATTCCGTTCGGGATCCTGCTTCTGAAGGTCGAGCAGCTGGTGCATTTTCGATCGCGATTTGGAGCGGAAGCTGCGTTTTCCTTCTTGCGGCTTGTTGCCCGAACTCTCGAACGAGCCCTCTGGATGGCTGAGATTGGAAGATGGGCTGAGGATCAGTTCCTCGTGCTGCTGCCGGGCGTTGGAGAAGAGGAAATTCGTCCCCTGCGGGAGAGAGTCCGCCGGACGGTTGCGGGAGAGGGCATCGAGTGGTGGGGAGAGCGGCACTCTCTGCCTGTATCGATTGGGGAAGCCACAGTTCACACGGGCGATAGCCTGGAAATGCTACTTGAACGGGCGCAAAGCTCGCTGAATACGGCGTCGGCATGGCTGGCGGGAAACGGTTCCTCCGGCCAAGATCCTCAGAAAGTGGATTCGTCAGGGAGTCAATAATGTTTGCCATCATTGGCATTCTCGTTGTGTTCGGGTGTGTGGTCGGTGGTTACCTTATGGAACATGGCAATCTGCGGGTACTGATACAACCCGCGGAATTGTTAATTATCGGAGGCGCGGCAACCGGAACCGTATTGGTTGCGAATCCGCTGCACATCATCAAAAAAATTTTGGCGGGTATGGGAGGAGTATTTAAAGGATCGGAATTTAACAAGCAGACTTATATCAACACGCTGAAGATGATGTACGAACTCCTGAACAAAGCCAGGAAAGACGGGCTCATGGTGCTGGAAGGCGATGTTGAGGAGCCTGAGAAAAGTCCTGTGTTCTCGAAGAATCCGGCATTCGTAAAGAATCACCACGTTCGCGATTTTGTATGCGACTCGTTGCGCATGGCGATCACGGGCGTCGACGCATTCGAACTGGATCAAATGCTGGATCTGGATTTGGAAGTACACCACCAGGACGCGTCACAGCCGACCAGTGCGTTGAGCACAATGGCTGATTCGCTGCCGGGCTTGGGAATCGTTGCAGCGGTACTCGGAGTGGTCATCACGATGGGTGCCTTGGGAGGGCCTCCGGAGGAGATCGGACACAAGGTTGCGGCTGCATTGGTGGGGACTTTTCTCGGAATTCTGCTGTGTTACGGATTGGTTGGACCGATTGCGGCGAACATGGCAAAAGCGGCGGATGAGGAGCATGCGTTTTTGTATGTGATGCGGGTGTTGATGATCTCTTTCTTGAAAGGCACTGCCCCCATCATGGCGGTAGAGGTTGCGCGGCGAGCTGTGCCGGGTCACGTTCGTCCTTCGTTTAAGGAATTGGAGCAGGCGTGCCGCGGTGGAGGAGCAGCAGCATCCTCCAACGCCGCTGCAGCCGGAGCGACAAGCTAACAGCGAAATGCAATGGAAAAAGGCGCGCCGGTCATCGTCGTTAAGAAGAAGGTTGGCCACAGAGGCCATCACGGCGGAGCCTGGAAAGTTGCTTATGCCGATTTCGTGACTGCGATGATGGCGCTCTTCATCGTGCTTTGGTTGATGAACAGCAGCAAACAGGTTCAGGAAGCTGTTGGCGGTTACTTCAAAGATCCCACAGGGACTTCGAAGAAGGTCGGGTCAAACATGGTGGGCGCGGGTGAGAACTTTGTGCTCACTCGGGACAACATGCCCAAGCTGAAAGAGCAATTGCAGAAGGCGATGAAGCAGATGACTGACTTCGAAAAACTGAAGAGTCACATCGAGATGACGGTCACGACAGAGGGATTGCGAATCGAATTGTCGGAATCGGCAAGCGGCACTTTTTTTGACAGCGGCAGCGCAACATTGAATTCCGACGGAGCCGGTCTGCTGGAGACACTGGCGCAGGAACTGGGGCAATTGCCGAACAAACTCTCAATCGAGGGTCACACTGACTCGCAGCCATACGCACCCACTGCCACATATGGAAACTGGGAACTCTCGACGGATCGGGCAAATGCTGCCCGGCGTGTCATGCAAGAGCACGGAATCCGCGGTGATCAAGTCACTCAAGTGCGGGGATTCGCCGATCAAAGATTACGCAAGCCGGAGGATCCACTCGATCCTTCAAACCGGCGCATTTCCGTTATTGTTCAGTACATCGTGAAAAATGAGGATGACGAGGGCCATTCAGAGGAACCAGCAGAGAAGGTGAGCGGACCGCATTCCTCTCCAGCCGCCGAGTAAGCCAGGAATGAGCTTTTGGGCCCCGTTTGACCGACCGTCGAAGCTGTGACACACTGCTTCGTCAGTTGGGTCATGAAACGCAGATGTCTATCGTCGGCCCCCTTCCTTACTGGAATCGCCTGTCTCCTGACACTTTTACCCACGCTGCATTCCAGTGTCTGGGGGCAACGTGGAGGTCTGAACGATCCCAGCCATCTCAACCAGGTCACGCTCTCCTATAACACGGCTCCCGGTACAGGAGTGGTCATCGTTAAAGTTTGGGCGGAGGAAAAAAGCAATCATTTGGATCGCCAGGCGCTCGTAAGGCTCATTAGTTCAGAAACGCATTCATCTGTCTACCAGACAACAGAGGACAATGCGCAAGGTGTTTTCACAGACGTGGCGCTTGGAGCATACGAAGTGGAAGCGAGCGCAGTCGGTTACATCGGTCAACACGCGGAACTGAGTGTGCTGAATGCGATGAGCCCTCTGGAAATCGATCTCGTGCTGCAACGTGATCCGGACGCGATTCGCCTCGACGTTGGCGACACGGTAATGACGCCCAAGGCGAGAAAAGACGCAAAGCGAGCGATCGCGATGCTGAACTCGGGCAACCTCAAGGGCGCACAGCGCCACCTTGACGACGCATTTGGGATGTCGCCGGGAAGTCCTGATCTGAATTTCCTGTTGGGTTACCTGTATTTCCAGAAGAAAGATTTTGGAATGGCGCAGACGTATCTCGAGACGGCTACAAGCCTCAATCCGCAGAATGCGCAAGCATTTACGCTCTTGGGGCGGACAAGTCTGGAACAGAAAGACTACGGATCTGCCCGATTCGCGCTGGAGCGGGCAATTCTTGTGGATAATGAAAATTGGTTGCCGCACGATCTACTCGCCGACGCTTATCTGCACCAAAAGAATTTTGAAAAGGCGCAAAACGAGGCACAGGTTGCTATTTTGAAGGGGAAAAGTGCGAGCAAGACCGATACCAGCCCGGCGCAGCTGGTACTCGGCCAATCGCTCGTTGGGATGGGAAAGTATGAAGAGGGGCTGCAGGCTCTCAGCGTATTTTTAGAGCAATCGCCGCGGCATCCCTTGGCTGGGGATGTGCGAGTATTGATTGCTCAGATTCAGGACCGTGGTTCGATACCTCCCCAAGCCGACAACTCTACAAAATTTGAGGTCCAGCTTTCTGGCGTTGATCCGTTGGCGGCGGTGGGCGCACCGGTGCTGTCGGTGAAATCGTGGCAGCCTCCCGGAGTGGACGAAGTGAAGCCGCA